>Ga0210040_10003855_pt1 | contig 19990 bp, 16 predicted proteins | sample CryGeyCG12114_NA_FD_185462 | JGI IMG/M metagenome (GOLD analysis project Ga0210040, IMG submission 185462) | Groundwater microbial communities from aquifer - Crystal Geyser CG19_WC_8/21/14_NA (SPAdes) (version 2) | ecosystem: Environmental > Aquatic > Deep subsurface > Groundwater | place: USA... | reverse complement strand
GCATTCTCTGTTTGCCCCTCTCAGGCTAAATAGTTCATGCTTGTCATCATAGATGATATGATAATCCATGTTTTGCGAAACTTTAGTTAATCATTATTTTGGAAGGAAAAGCAAAGCATTTTTTTGAATTCAAACTATTCAAATTTTCAGAAATCTTGTTTCCAAAATATAATTTTTAATGGTGTCAATTTAAAAAAAAATCTATCTTGAAATTGCTATTGCATGACGCCAGCAACCAAATGGAGTTGTCAGTTGTCTCACCCCTTTTGCTTCTCTTTCTGTAGGCAACACATTGGAGAACAGAGAATTGTTTTTTACTGGCCTGCACAGTGGCACAGACAAATGCAAATTGTCAACAATAACTTGAAAATATTCATTTTTGTGTTTCTCGAATTGCGAATATTTCATTGCCAGAGAGAAAATATTAATTGAATCAATTGAGAAAACAATTAAGGCATCCAAGTTCGGTGAACAACAGTGAATAGAGTATCATTCCCTGAGAAAAGAACAGAACAGATTTTACAAAGGTAAAGGACAAAATCATTCGAATTTTTTTTTGCGCTTTTTAAGTTTTTGCATGTTTACTTAGTTATACGCCTATAATTTTACAGTTAACGACTATTGGACTTCAGCGAGCTCACCAAATATGTCCGCATTCAAGATTGCTAGGACACCAATAATTGTCCGATCTCTGCTTCCTACTGGGGCACCAAAACTTGCAAGAAAGCTACGCATCCCCTTTCTAAGTTCATTTGCCCAGCAAGTACGAATGACTAGTTATGGAGGCAAAGTGGCATACCCACCACCTGTCCTGGATGAGTTGCCGGTCCCCCAAGGGTCATGGCAGAAATATGATGATGAAATGAACAGAAAATACAGCATGCATTTAATCTTCGGGTCAACTTTTTTCGCACTGACTGTAATGTATGTCTTGTTTTCCGATAAGATTTTCTTCAATGCCAGCCCACCCTCACTGCCAGGAATGGAGAAAGGTCCACAAAGATGTCTGCCTCCACCCCCTCCTAAAAAGTGTTAAGGCTATACTCATATGCTCCTGTTTGTAACTAACATTGAAACTTCTTGTTTTAGCTTAAGAACAAGAATAAATTATTTGATTGAATATCTCTATCTAATATTAATTTGTTATGTAAATATTACCTGCCTTAACATCCTTCATTTTGCTGTGTTAGAGCACGGTGTGATACAGAAAAGCACTTGTATTGTATTATGCAGATTATTTGACTTTCGTTCATTCTACCTACTTTGTTAATATTATAGCATTTTATTTCGTCGTCATTTGTCGTAAAACCTACTGTAGCTGTTTGATAGTTCGATCTCTAATTATTTTAGGTCAAGAAGGTAAAGAACTGTGAATTGTGAATAATCTCATAGAGCATTTTTTGGCGGGGCGGCGGCTCATTTCTGTGTATCTAATCTGGATTTGGCTGGACTTGGTCACACATTCAATTCATCACACGTTTGCATTCTTCAAAGGTTAAGAATTTTTTAATTTTGAAATAGCTGTTGAAATTACAGTTGTTGTTGGCTTCACATAATGGCGTTAGTCGGGGCCTCATTGCTGAGACCACTGACTAATCGAGCTGTAAGTTTTGCTAGGCAACGCCATTCTTCCTGTGCTTCCGTAGCAGAATGGGGAAATGTTCCATGTCGTAAATATTCCTCTGACAAAAAAGATGATGATGATCAAAATGCTAAGAATCCCAAAAATCCCAAAGACAAGTTGAGTGCACTTTTAAACTCAATAATCAAGGTGAGGATTTATTTCACTAATTTGTGTATGGCTCACGTTGAAATGCAAATATTATCTTCGATTACATTAAATAGGATGGCGGCAAAGTGTCTGACAATGCTCTAAATATTGAAAAAACAATTGATCTGAAGTTAGCAGTCCCTGTACGGAATAAAGAGCATTCAAGAAAGAAAATGACGAAACGCCAGAGGCCGTTTGCTGATCCGTCTTCCGTGGCCAAACCTGAAGATGGATTGAGTGCGTTTAATCGGCTATATATTTTCAGTATGGTTTAATATGAATCTGGTCTCCATAAGTTTTGCAATGTGAAATTTAACTTTTAAAGGTCCGAAGCTGAAATCAGCTGTGAAGGCTGTGACTGGAACTGTAGCTGACGAAAAGGAGAAAGAAATTATTGAAAATGAGCTTGTGAAAAAATTGCAGACTCATGAGGGCTCCAAGCAAAAACTAAGGTAACGTTCCGCTGCTAGCGTAAATTGAATACTTTCTCTAGTTTTTTGTCTTAAATTACGAAAATATTTGTCTCATGACTGTCATGACTTTCATGCAGTGATATTTTTGCTGGAATGAAAGTGGATCGATCTGACCCGAATAAGAAGACAGAGCAAGATTCGAAACCCATGAGCAGAGCTGAGCAAGTAAGAAAAGTATTGGACTATCGGGATCAAAGACAAAGGTCGTATAGCGAAACCATGTTGCAAAAGAGTAAAGAATTCGGAAAACCCAATGGGAAACGTTTTGACAGACGAAGATACGATGTCGAACAAGATTCTAAAAGTCGTCAGATGATTGGAGCACAATATGTTCCCATAGATTTGTTTGGAGCGAAGCCATTGGGGATATTTACGAAACAACAAAAATCAACTGTTTCTGGTGTGGAATATCCTAAATTAGACACATGGGATGCAATTCATGCCAAAGAATTGAAAATGAGTACTACACATCCACCAACTAATGGATTCGAAGAAATGATTCTATGGACTGAGCAGGGCAAACTTTGGAAGTTTCCGATCAACAACGAACATGGTAATGCATGCATTTAAAATAAGAAATTATTTTATCTTGCTACTTTATCAATATGATTTAATGGGTAAAATTTGTCCGATCTTTATTTTTCCTCAGGTTTGGAAAGTGAGCAAAATGTTTCCTTTACGGAGCACGTGTTCTTAGAACCCAAAATTGACCACTGGTGCCCCAAGAAAGGACCAATTAGACATTTTATGGAGCTTGTATGTGTTGGATTATCTAAGAATTCCTATTTATCTGTCAAGGAGAAGGAAGAACATTTAGAATGGTATCACCAATATTTCCAAAAGAAATCAGACATCTTGAAAGGCCTCGGTGCCGGAGAAATTAAGTAACGTATGGATTTTTTTAAGAAAATTTTATATTTACAATTTTTGGAGATGTACAGATAGTAGTGCTAGTCATTATTTATTCTTACTAAAAGCTAAGTCAAGCTGATCCCAGCTCAGTTAGCCATACATAAAATTCTGAAATCTAGCAATAAAATTGCGGGTTGTACTGGTCTATTCAAGTTGCATTTCTATAACTATTGACTGCTTAGATTGACTGTAAAGATCACTGACTGTAAATTCCTGAAAGAAAACGATGATAAATGCTCATTAATTTAAATCTATTGAAACTTTATTTTTCGAATTTAATTTCAAAAATTACCTTGAACCCTTTTGTTATCAGGATCGAAAGGGCTTTTTAGAAAAATCTGAGCTGATCTTCTTTCTCCAAAAGATTCAATAGAATATTTCCTCTCTTTCAGCTCTTTAAACTTATTAATGCTAGCGTTTGTGAGATCCTGAGAAATGTAGCCATAACCAATTGTTTTTTCAAGGGAGAAGGCATACTCTGCTCTTCTCAAATACCCGACAGGTTTGTTTTCGTCATCATCCCAAATACTTTCCAAACCCCACAGTGGTTTATCATCGTCAATAGTAAAGCAAAATAGTTTCTTATTCAGCGATTTTTTGGCTTCTTCAAGAGCCTTACGACCAATGAAATCTTTAGATTCATCCTTCAGTTTGCACGTAAAGGCCAGTCCTGCTTCTAAGGGATTGTCGTCAGCTCTGATATCTCCGTGCCAATGGCGGTATCCTTTCAACCATAATTTACGGATGGAAATGATGCCTGATATTCATTTTGCTTTATTGTTAGTGGCTGGCATTACCTTTCTCCGCACTGAGTGAGTCAATGGCTCTGTAGCCAGCATTGCGGATTCCATGCTGTTCTCCAACTCGCATAATTTCTTCGTACAGCTCCTCGCAAATATTTTTTGGAACATGGAGTTCCCATCCGAGCTCACCTACAAAGCTAAGTCTCAATGCTCTCACCTTATGCCCTTTGAATTCTACTACTCTATGAGTTGAGAATGGGAAATTTTCATTATCAAAAGATGCACCCCCATTAAAAGTCTCCGACAAGATATCTCGACTACGTGGTCCCTGAATTGACATCAAGCCATACTCTTCACTACAATCTAGCAACTGAGCTTTGAACTTGTGATTTCTCAATTCTGATTGAATATTTGCGAACGTATAATATGCACTAGTTCCTCCTATTGCCAAGTAATATGCAGTTCCCTAGAATTATGAGGTAGGACCTTTAGCTGAAATTGACACTTTGAAGTATTTTGTTCTCTAAGTTTTTGCTAGTCTTTTTTCGATACCTTGAAATGTGGGTCACCGTCGACAGTCTTCAAGGACTCGTGCAATACAGTTGCCGTCAAATCGGCCAGAATTCCACCATTTTCGTTCAGCATGCATGTGTAGATGACAGAATTTGGAGGTTTGGTCATATGATTGGTAAATATGAACTCAGCAGCTGCAGTGGCATCCTCTCCCACGAGGAAAAACTTACCAAAGTATGACATGTCAAATATCACGCTTTGGTTACGACAAGCATGACACTCTTCATGTATCTAAAGACATAGTATTATAAACCCCGTTAGCAGACCAATTCACCAATTGTATCGTAATCACAAATCGTACTCAAATCTTTAAGCAACCAACCATTTTGTGTGACTTAGAGAAGTCAAATGTGTACTCATGATTGACTGCATCTCTATATTCGCCTCCATTGGATTTATGGCCATACTGACCCATCCAATCATACGGATGAACTGGGAATGTTTTAGAAGAATCGAAAAATCCTGGCCGCTCCCAACTTTGACGCTCTTGGTATACACAACCTTGTTTCTCTAAAATCTTATGAAGTGGACCCTTTGATAAATTTCGGCCAGCCAAATATTCGTCATTTTTATACACAATTTTGTAATTGGTGGCGTAAGCCTCATGACTGCGTTCTCGAGCCCAAGCTTTGTTCGCACATTGTTTTGGAGAGAATCTTCGGATATCGTATGAGAACATGTCTAAATCAGGTTGGCCTTTTATTGCCCATTGGGCTAGTTGGTGGCCGCAGCCACCCCCAAACATCATGCCTGCGGAATTGAAGCCTGCTCCGTGGAAGAAACCTTTTACGTTTGGATCTTCTCCTACATAAATTCGTATGATAGTCTGTAATGCTATTTATGAAAAAAAGCCGGTCCATTTATTCTGAAAACTCTTTTTTTTACCCATGATAGGTTTGTGATCCGGTGTGAAACTTTCAGGGCCGCAAACTGTACTCCTGATCCCGACATTCTCAAGTTGCGGAATCCGTTCCGTCGCACACTCTATATGAGCTCCAAATACATCCCAATCCAGTTCGTACAATCCAAAAGAGAAATTTTGATCGACCTAGTGTTTATACAAGTGACATATATTTAGTGCTTACAAGATCATTTACTTATTGCATACTCATGAATAGTAAATACGAGTCACGAATCGTCTTTTGAACGGAGGTCATAAGTTTTATCAATGCACACTATATGAAAACAAGATGAAAGAGGTGATTGTAATCATATACAACTTACTTTATCTAAAATATGTGGATTCGCTTCATAACCACCAACTGAAAGCCTGTAATGAATGGCAATTCATTTATAGCGAACCAGATAATTGAGATCATCTAGTTTTAGCCAGATTTTATGAAAGTATTTTACTCTTCACGTAAGCAAGTAAACACAAATAATAGAAACAAAACAACTCACACATCGCCTTTAATCAGGAAATAAATGCCTCCATCATGGTCGCGAATATTTGGTAGCTTTTTCACTTCGTCCATCTTTTCAAAAATCACGTAAGCATGTTTCATTGGGACGATTGGGATGTTGATATTTAGCATTTCACATAATTGTGGAGCCCAAGCACCTAGACACGTAAACAAATACATTAACAAACGACCCAAAAGTTCCCACAAAGCAACAATAAAAATCATGCTAGGTTTATTAAAATAGCAAGAGTATGGCAGAATGTCAAATTATGAAAGCTTACCTATACTCACTGAATTTCTTTCCTAAAAAAACTAAATTGCAAACCATTGCATTATTATTACCTGTGCAGTTGAATACTAATGGTGTTTCAATGTACCCCAGACTTGTATGGACACCCTTCATCACCTTCGAACCGTGGTACATCGAGTCCCTAGTGTTGAAGCCCACGACTTGGCAGTTTTCTACTACCTGTGAAGGGGACATACTGGTGACATACTATTTAAATAGCACTTGGGCCGGGGAGTAGGCATGATCATTTGGTCATCATCACACACTCTTCGATGATTAACCCTCATGGCGAAATGTCTATTTTGTGACGCTTCACTGCCATGGTCAGTAAAGTTGACACATCGATTTCATTGAAGATACCTTAGCTCCTTGCCTAGTTGCATAGCGGGTAAGTGCACTACAGAATCCCGATGGGTCAATGCTTCCATCTCTATCACAGTAGAGTGATCCCGTCAAAGATTTCGTTTCAAGCACAGGGCACAGTTCTTTTGTTTCATTGGGGCTTAGTATCTGTGAACTGATCCCAAATGGCTTTCCAATAGTGTGCAATCTTTTGTACTCGTTTAGTCTTTCCTATTTCAGAGATGCGATTAATTTAGATTTTTAGCTTTGAATATTTTAGTTCTTTACATTTTAGAACTTACCTTGGAGGAAGCAAGGAACAACCCTCCATTGTTAATGTAACCAGGATTAATACCGGTTTCGTCTTCAAGTCGGTCGATCACATTTTTCGTTATTTTCAGCAACTGAATATCTGTATCACTTGGTCTCAAACACCAAACTAGACCTGCAGTGTGCCACGTTGTTCCTGAAGTCAATTTATTGTTTTCTACCAGCATTACATTGTTGTATCCAAGTTTTGTAAGGCTGTACAACGTATTGCATCCAATACTGCCTCCCCCTATTGCCATGTTTGAATAAATATGTTGTATAAATTTCCTAAAGAAGTATAACCGTAGGTTTTTAACGAACCGATTACAACAGCGTCACATTTTGCAAACGGTTTCTCCTTATCAACAATATTATGTGATTTCAGTCGAATTGGGGGCAATGTGAGATTACGGGATCGAATTTTATGAGCCTGCGAAAACTGTAGGAAAGTATTTGGTTTTAACATGATATATTGTATTGTATATATGCTTCTTCTAATTATTTTGTTGAATTGAAACACCGGATGCTGATGAACTGAACTTCAAATTGCTACTTGTGAGATTTGTTCGATCTTTCTTATATAGTTGCATGCCAATCATCTATTTGATTTTTCAAACCAGTTTAAGTTTGTGATGATGAATAAGACTTGGTTGAAACGTAATTTGAACCTCTCACAGTGAAAAAATTTCGGCATTGATATCGTTCTGCAATTATTGCTCATTTTCCATGTGTTGTTATCTCTAGTAATATACTTAGGTCTCGCGCACATTTTGTACACTTTATTACTCGCAGGTCGTAACTGAACTCTTTTTATCTCAAGAGTTATATGAAAAATTAACTATACTAACTGCCTTGCTATTTACTGTGGCGCAATAAAATAATCAATGAACACCCTCCGCAAGTGTTCGTGATATGGCACATTTAATATTCTGAGTTAGCGTGTTGTAATGAATATTTAAAAGAAGTTACTAATGTTTTTTTGGAGGAGCAATACAAAATCCATAATCGTTTTAATCATGACATGACTTTATTGCGCACTATAACTGATAACATGTACGAGGTTAGATCGAAATAGATACAAGACAGGGATGACATTAATATCTTCATAGAAATGGAACACATGTGTTTTATACTGCTCTTTATTTCGATGTTATTTTCGCAAAAGTAACTCAAGATGACCTGGGGATTTGCTAAGAAAAAGAAAAAGATGACACAACTTAAAAAATATAACTTGATAAAATGAACACAGTCTACAGTCTACAGCACACGATCAAATCCTTACTTTCCACTTCGTTTTACCCTAATTATGTACAACTTCCTGATCAACTATCAATTCTGATCCTCACATTCATCATCGCACTCCTCATATCCAAAATCGTTCCAGCATTCATCCATGTCATAATCGTCCCTCAACATCCCTTCGACAGGGAAATAGCTCATATGTCGTTCAAAATCTTCATTGATATTCTCGTAAGCATTCTCTTGAGTAAATGTTGGCTTGGGGTGGGTAACTAGGTCAAAATCTGGATATTTCATCGTCGACACAAACTTCATTGCATGCATTGCACAGTTTCCAAAATTTCCAGCAAATTTGTTGAAATTTTGCCCAGTGAGAAGAGCTCCTTGACTGGAAAGTGAACTTCCGGTCATCATGTCTTTGCATGCGTTTAGACTGGAACTCAGATTTTGGGTAAGACCATGGGCATTGCTCATCATTTCCAAATGATTATCCACCAATTGTTTACGACTTCTATCCAAATTGGATGATTGAGGAAAGTATCCCACTTTGAGCGTCCCGGGTAACTGCTCATGTTTTTCTAGACAACCATATTGCGAGCATTTGGATTCTTGACGAGAATAGAAATATGGCGCGTAATGTTGAAAATAATATGAAGGATTGTAGTAGCAAGGACATCCTGTTAGTGGATTACAGAACCACATATTTTAAACTTTAGTCTAATCAAAACTAAAAGTTTAACACAAATTTTATCAATTCTGAATTCAATCTTTTATTACTGAAAATCTACAATGAATTTTGTAATGCTTTCTGATCATTCTACTCGTGAATAATGTAACCGCTTAGTGCTACTGAATAAATCGTATAGTAAAGTATTGGCAGCCATGGTGATTTCAACTCAATGCTGACTATGCTTCTAAGTTACATATTTTCCGATTCTGATTACGAAAGCAACCCACATTCTCCAATTTCCTCTTGTTCCCCGTTGTCATAAAACTGGGAAGACTGCAAAGTGTCTCCAACTCCTTGCTCATCATCTGTAATCATATCCTCCTCATTTGTAACGTCACATTCGTATTCATAATCGTCCTCAATGCCTGCCCAAGTTGCTGGTCGGTTTTCTGTGTGATAGCTCCATTGGCAATCCTGATTATGCACTAGTTCTTCCATTTGAGGAGCAGTGTGAACAAATGATCGAGCAGAATTAATTTCCTCCATATCATCATCTTCTTCATCATAGTGATCCGATGGATAAAAATATTCCTCATTTTCTTCCCCTGCCTCAGTTTCCTTATTATCAGTATGGTCACATTGGGCAATTCCACAACCACAAGTTGTGCACACACATACCCCATTTTGATCTTCCGTAGATTGTACAGTGCAGGTCGACTCTTGATCACTACTGTCCTGATTATTGTGGCAATACGGATGATGGTATTGATAATATTGAGGAGTGAAATCACCAGGACTGTAGAAATAATTAGTCGGATAAGTTTGCTGAAAAGCATTTCGTCGATTGCTGTTCGTAGTAGTAGTGTCACTGGCAGTCCAATCGACTCCACTGTTTTGGTAAGCATAGGTAATGGTGGAAATAATTCTATGGGTATTATTTCGGGTAGTAGTAGTTGTGGTAGTAGTAGTGGTCACCGTTTCGTGTGGGTCAATTGGAAATATCAATTGATTTGGAATGGGTTCCGTATCGACATTTTGAGAGGCTGAATATGTTTCTTCCACAATTCGTTTCCTGTAAATAACCGTAGCAGGTTGTGGAGGTTCTTCCTCCTCCTCTACTTCAGTTTCTTGTTGTAATGTATTGCCTTCAAAGTATTGAGAATCTGCCGACCGAGCCGTGTCACTATCTTGAGATACAAAATCGTACCCATCATCTTCATCTTCTTCCTCGACTATTTGAGACTCTGGGTCACCGTCCAAGTCGGAATGTGGCTCTTCATCCTCTTGCATTTCTGTTGGATATTCTAGTTGTGAAAGCTCAGGCAACTGTTCATCGCTATCTTCACAAGTTTCTTCGAATGGGTTATTGTTCAAACAGCAGGGACAGATAAATGGATGCTCCACAGCGTGATTCAAATGCATGCTAGTTTGAGACATTTTATCTTCAAGTATTTCCTCCTGGTTCCCCAAGGTCTCTTGAGTTAAAAAAGTTTCTTCTTCTTCTTTTCGTTTCGATATGGCTCGGGCACGATCTAGCCGCATTTGTATAGGCAGCTTATTGTACTTGAGTACTAGAATTGTATCCACTTCGGGGCATTTGGAGATGTCCGTGATTTTTGATTCGCATAGCATGCATTCTCCCTTGAGATAGTTGATGCAAAATCTACAAAACTTGTGACCACAGCCAAGCCTGCATGTCTGTATATTCGTTAAAAATTTTGAATTAGAGAATAATAAGTCTTTAGTTTCAGTTTTACTTGTACTCCAAAGTTGAACCTCTATGTATGGACTTTCACATATCGGGCAACGTAAATCTTCTAAATCTGCTATGATAATATTTTCCTCAAGTGCTGTCATGCTATCGTTATCATCGTTTGGAAGCATGTGTAGCTGAATTTTAGATTAAGAGATTGTGATGGCATCCAAAATTAAAGATACTGGTTGCTACTATCATTTTCAGCAGAAAAAATTAGACATGATGACCCTTTAATCCTATATTCAGTCGGCTGATGACGGAATGACAGTTAAAAAGATTTATTTCGTTACTGTACTGTGTAGTACTGCTTCGAAGCACTTGTGTTACGGGCTATGGGGTCGTATGATTCTCAAAAAAATTATGAAACCTGAAGATCCTGGGTTATGAAACCAGCGACTTGTGTCATAACAACGTTATTTCGACTGCTTTGAGTTTGGCATTGAATAAAATATGGAGTATGGAGTGCAGCAACAGCATGCGCGTTAACCCGTATAAATATTTGCAATGTGCTCAATGCTCAAGTAATCAACACAACAGAGCTACTTTTGTAAAACAATTTTTTTATTCTTTGGATTTTGCATTGCACACTAGTTAATACAACATATGACATGTAATACCAATGTCATAAGTTCAACAGCTTTTGACCTAGCCTAACCATAACCCTATAACTAACTAAGTTTATTATTTATACTTAGAAAGAACCACACACAGCTAAAATTAAAGTCACATAGCGAAAATATACCATAAGAATGAAAAACACAGCGATAAAAGAATTTGACAATAGTACATATATATAGTATGCGATCAACTATATTTTAACGATATATTTACGGAATGAACACAAGATACTTTTTAGCGCACCAGAATAATTCTAACTTGATAAATTTTTTATCACAAGGGAACACTAGATCGACCAAATTTGAATTTCAAGAGGCACTACAATTTGTATACACGTCTTAAATCCAAATCCTAAACAAAAATTGCTTCTGCATTTACTTCCTGTTGAAAAAATATAAACACCACCATAATCCTGACAAGCCTGATCCTCAATAATAATTTACTATTCAGAATAAATATATTACCCCCATCAGAATACCGTACAAAAATAATCCTTTTTGTAGATCAACGATTCTTAGTATGATTGCCATATTGTTCAAGCGAAGTATGCATCATGATTCATGATGATTAGTGATAAAACATGAGACTGTTAACAACTATGGATTGAAAGCATGAATTCATTTCTTTACTGCAACTGATTTTTTCCTTTTTTTGCGCTTTGCTTTTGTTGCTACAGAGCTAGCCAATTCTTTCTTTGCCTTCATAGCTTTCTTCAATGTGGGCTTAACGGATAGACTTGCATTCTGACCAGAAAATCCCGACGAAGATGAAGACGTTGTGGTGGCTGGCATCAATGAGCTGTTTGGTACACCAAGTGAAACCTTTTTTAAACGAGATCCACTTGCTTTCGCAACTACGGGTGCAGCTGAATTTTGATTCTCTCGACGCAGCCCTAACGGCCCAGCTATCGGTGCTAAAACCTGAGGCAAAATAAAAATAATAAAACTCAATAAATACAATATTGATTGACAATTTCATGCAATTGCATATAAGTAGCATGACTCAGGACGCTTGCAGTACTTTATATAATATGCAAAATGACAATATTTGTTCCGAATATATGAAACGCTTCTTGATGAAATGTATGCTTTAGACTTCATGCATTAGTATACATGATGAAATGTTTACGCAAGAAACATACCTTGGTTGCAGGCTTGTTATTATTATGTGATTTCTGAGCACTCGAAGTCGAAGGGCTGTTTCTACCATCTTCAGCGTTGTTTGAAGCGGACAATGTTTTCTTTGGTGACAACTCCGGAGGCAGCATTCTGTATTCCGGACTAGTTTTCAACCGTCGGACCAATGATCGCCGAAGTCCTTCGAGGTTCTTGAACTCAGAAAAATTTAATCTCGACCATGGATTGTGACCCGTGAGATCTAAAATACTTTCGGCCATCGCTATACCCACCTAGCATGAAAACAATCCATTATCAAATTACATTTCGTAAAAATTTCGTAAGCGATTATGTTCCGTTATTTACCCCTTCATAAGTATCAATGTTGAATTTCGGAGGATGTGGTGAATGATATGGAGAAGGATCCATGAAGCCAAATGATGGAGGCCTAGACACAATATGGTTCACCATTCGTCCAGTATTGTAATTGCACTCCAAAGTGTAACTACGAATGAGTCCAGTAAGTTTGTGGCAAGCTACTCTTCCGGAGCCTTCCCGACTAGCACCATCCCGTCGATCCCTACAAAGTGGGCAACAAAGGTTATCACGAACCATGCCAAAATACATAAGCCCTTTATTCACTAAAAGTTGCAATGTCGTTTCAAATACTTACTTCATGCACATAAGTCGTTCTGTAAAGTTGCATGCAGAGAAATCAAAATGCTGGGAATTCACAGCCATAAGCCTGGGCATCAGCATACATTCAACTTGGGTAGAGATATCGGCAAAATGATTTCCATACATAAAAATTCCTGTGGAAAACAATTCTCACTCAGTTTAAAAATCGCAAATTACACATGGTTATAAAAATTAAAAAGTGGCAGAAAAACGAATCTGTTTCATTACCTCGCTTTGTAGTATGCCCATGCAGATCTATATAGAGAAACAATCCAGAATCTGTCTCATTGAGTCGTCCCATGTTTTTAAAATCTAATAATCTGTCCACACTGGTGGTACTGGTCTTTTCTTTCAATGGCGACTTTTTGACATCCGATGTGGATGACACCAACCCCAATCCCTTTTTTCCTTTCTTAACTTTTTTCGCTTTACTGTCCGCCACCTCAGTTGAGGAAGTTTTCTTCTTCAATGCAGAGTTCGCAGATCCTTTTTCTTTCATACTACTAGATCCAGGAGCATTACCTGCATTCTTTGTTTGACTCCTACCAACAAATCTTACTGGTTAATACTCAATTGCATGCATGCATCGTACCCAAAAACCTTAGTTAGTTAGTATTTCCACATGAAATGAAAAACAGTCATACGACAAGAATTGCAAAAAGCACCTTAAGGACATAGTGCTCCCTCTTTTCTTAGTTGAGGAGGATACTGTTGTAGTAATCCCTTCCATCATTACGGGTATTGAAGATGAAGCCTCAATAGATTTCAAATTTTCCGCACTACTACTACAACTTGCAGCAGAAATAATACTGTCATTCTTATTCATTCCGGAGATTTGGCTCAAATCAGTAGGTTTCAAATTCTCGTAAAATACGGAATCCTCATCACAAGCTTCAAACTCACATTGGTGATTCGCATTCACATCTGCCGTCACTGCAGTGCTAGCGTAAACATCTTGCGGTAAATTTTCCAAAGCAGCTGTAACTCCATGGTGCAGACTTTCATCTTTAAAAGGGCCACAACCTGCACACAAACTATTTTTATCACTCAGAACAAAAGTATATGGCGTTTTCTTCGCCTTTTCCACTTTTTCTCGTTCTTCACGATCTTTGAGCTTTCGTATAAAGCTACCGAAACTATCATTAGATTCCGCTCCTCCGGTTTCAGCCATCAAGTTGTTATTCGCTCGGGAAGATTCTAACGAAGCTTCTAGCTCAGGATCAAGAGGATACTCGTAGTCGTCTGGAGTATCTTTGCCACTATGATAGAACAAAAGAAGCTTCCTCGCCGCATAAATGGTGGGATGCAGGACAGGAGATGGATTTAAATACACCCTATTTAAATTGGTTCCCCGTGGATCGGTACGGTAATGGCCCCGGGCTACACCATCTGGATTCAATGAAGGAATTAGTTTGAACACAAAAAGTCTCCTGAGAAGTAGAGCCCGTTTGTCTGTTCTTTGGAGAATGAATTTCAAAAAGCCATTGAGAACAAAGGAAGACGATGTTTCTCCAGGATGGACTCGAGCGCTCACAAAGACGACTTTTTTTCCTGGAAATTGGAACGGACGAGGTTCGTCTTTATGAGGGAAAAGATTTTTTAGCCGCTCTTCCCTACGCGTGGATATTCCATGGTGAGAGGAAATTGTTATGAGATCTACTCTTCGTTCCTGCAGCGAGTAACTGACACATTCTCTACAGTAGTATATATCGTCTTCTTTGGTAGCACCGAGACTTGGCAGGATTGTACCTTTCCGATTTAAAGACTGGCTGCTGCTACTTTTCTGAATACCCGAATTGCTGTTATTTCGCAATTCATCGTCCAGGTTGTTCAACATGTCGCACAACTCCAAATGACTGAATGGATATGTGAATGCTATAAATAAGGTGCAGCCCTCAGTATCTATAGGAAGTCGGTGTCGAAAAGTGATGCTGCACAAATGATCTCCTGTTTCCTGTCCATAAAATAAGTTACATTTTAATCTAAGTCATATATTTAAGTGTGCAAATGATATTCCGATGCGTTCACAACATACATTTAATACAACTTTGTCCCAGCACCGTTCCCATGCTGAACTTCCAGGCAACGTTCTACACACAGGCTGCATGCCTTGGAGAAATAATTTCATCTGCCGATTCAGATTTATGACATTGAATTTGACCAACCCTTGTGGCTTCCCACCTAGTTTATATAAAATTGAATTATTTGAATTTTCATGATCTATCAATATACAAAGCGTCTGTATAAAAATGTATGTTGGAATTTTATTTCACCTCGCACACCAAAGTAAAACCAAGTTCTATTTCCATTTTCATATTTCGTGCCATAGCAGTCTGGTCTTGTCCACAAATTTACTTCGTAGTCAGGCTCTATTTTTTCATCAAAGTAAATACGTACTCGATTATTTAAATGAATAAAAAATACAGCTCATTTTCATGTCAAATCGCCAAAAGAGCAAACCTGATGATTTTGGATTAGTGACACTAGACGTCCCTGAAGCATCTAGCACAAGTTCTGCCCTCAGAAGATTTCCAGAATCGAATTCCGAGGTGAAAAGTAGTGGTCCACATTCCACTGTTGTCATGATCAACGCTTGGATGAATTCGGCTTGGTTTAGATGGAATCACCTCCTAGAACTATTCTGAAAAATGGATTCCTTGTTTTAGAATGGGCGGTTTATACAGTGGTCGTGGTCACAGTAATCTGTATGCCAGCCGAAGTTGCTGTTCAAGTGTGCGGAAAGAGTGAGTCGAATTTTGTATCATGCATTGAAAAGTTTACAAGGCATACAAAGTTTTACTCAACCATTTACAAAAATCCATACATGATAGCTAATTGGAAGGCAACACGCAAGTGGAATAATATATGACGCAAAATGTTCCAAAATGAAAAATAATAATTTTTTTTTGCTGATTTTGAGTAAGTTACTCATGACGACCAAATTCAAAATATTCAGAGACTACATGGAAAAGTGACAAAAAAAATTACGCTATAATAATTTTACACATCATAAGTAGTCAAAAAGTTGCACATATGTATGGATTATAATGCATTATTCTGAAAGAATGGTTTTATGCTTAGAATTTGTGGAATAATAGTGCTGCTGCAGCTTTATGGGGAGGATGTCGGCCACATAAACTATTAATCAATGAATCCTGCTACATCAATATGATGAACTTTTAGCAATAAATTTTTCAAATTCGTAGCACTTTTTTGTGGAACTGATACTAAATGTTCAGCTTTAACTTGATATAAAAGTACTCATGAAAAATGACAATGAAGAAACTAGTCAACACTATAAGTTAGATGACTTGTGTAAACATTAATTCACTATTGTAACTGCTGTTATTAGTCTTATTAGTTATTTTTTATTTATTTATATTTTATTATTACCAGCTTCTATAGCCGGGATGAGGTTAAACTTTTACCCCATATTTTCCTGGTTGATGAAACTTTCAAAAATCTTAAGTAATACTCACGGAACGACTGAAATCAACACATATGGGGTTTAATTTTATCTTTGTTTGTTATTGTTACTACAAGGCTAACAGATTTTCGATTCCATTCGAAACAATTCAAAAGATCAATATGTTAGTTTACGTTCACAAAAGAAAACCGATTAGACTTCCAAGGTTAATTGAACACACGTTTTAAAAAAATTAAATGTGCGTAAAAAATTGAGATTAATTCTCCTGTATTGCTGCACCACAATTTGTTTGTTTTGTTTTGCAGTCAATCTTGAAATAAGCGAAAACTTTCGTCCGCTGCTCATGTGATGGACTAGAAACTTTCTAAATTGAAGTTGTGTTTCAAACCAACAGATGGTTCTTTAGTCGTCACTTTTGGCAGCTATGATTGCAAGGATTGCAACTTCTGTTTCAAATTCAAATGCGTTGAGTGGAGATCATATCAGTCCAATTGTCCAATGAACAGTATGAAACCGTAATCAAAGGGGATGGTCGGATAGTTTAGTTCAATTGACTTTGAAAACCATTATTGCCGTTTGATAAGAAAGGAACTCCGAAAGAACAATCGTACATCGGTTTCTACGCCGAGCGTGTCCATATCATCAAAGTGCTGTAGTAGCCAACAAATTGCCTTTTCATTTAAATCTAAGTGCTAAAACATTTTTAAGTCACACGAAACTGTATCTTTATTATAATTCTTCGGTAAAACATGTACAATATAGATGGATTGAATAAGTTATAATTTAATTGGAACATCACAAGTGAGGACATTGCACGTACTATTTTTCAGGTATGAGTTTCCATTTCTACTTCAAAACATTAATGACAAGATAGATTATGACTGGAGTGAGATTATTTTGTAAAATTAAAATGTATTTGTACCATTGTAACTTTTACAATAAAAATATATTATTGCGAGTATTGGATTTTCTTAGTTAGTCGCTTCATACCCGCAATGTTGCCTTCAAATCATTATCTCCTACGCCTATAACAATAATGATATTTTACAAAGCTCAGCAATATGCAGAAAACTTCCCACGGCACACGGTACAAAGTCAAACAATTCAATTAGAATTTCCATTCCTTTCAACGTCATAACCCTTCCCTTGACATTCTAATCACTTTATGTGTCATAATATCCTCTGCTCAAAAACCGTACACATGAGATTTGACCGCTTGAATCGTTGATTGTTTACCAAATGGCCATTTATATAATCTTTTAATTTTGAACTTTCAGCAGTCTAGTACAAGTAAAACTGCTCATGGTTGTTTACATGACCAAGCAAAAGTTGCTGAACGTGCATATTTAACGCAAATACTCTGAGGCATATGAGCTCACATGTTCGTGAAAAGAAACCGTATTTTAAACTCTTTCAGAGCTCAGTCAGTACACAATTTTAGCTTCAGTGAAGTGTAATCAGCATTTGACTATAGTACTAGCGCATAAATTACATTAAGTACTATTTTTTCATAACTAACAGTAAACTTGTATTCCCAATACCTGTGCATAACCGCACAACCATTCAAAGAGTACAAAAGTAAGGACATTTTATTTAATTAAAAATACCATAGTCCAATTTTTCACCGCAAGGACTGTAACTTACCATAAATATATAAGATAGTTTAAACTTTTACTTCTAAACCTAGAAAATTACTCCTATATCCATAAACTAATAAATTCAAGGTTCAGCCCCTTCCAGACTAAATTTATTTGCTCACACACAATGAAATAAAGTTTAGTTAAGGTTCTTCAACTCTCGCGCATGAAATTTAATTTCACAAACACTTGTGCGGATCGATAAACTTTTATGCACTTGACCATGAAAAGTTGCCTTCTTAATATAACAACTGTATATTGTTATGTGTCGACAGAAACTCGAATCATTTTATGACAAATCATTTTACATGCACTATGAAATACTGTATTTCTTTCTGTGGATCTCTTCATTGAGTACATCAAACTTCCATGTAGTTCGTCTCCCGGAAATTTTTGGTAAACTTTCACTGCTGAGTTCCATTCATGGCCAAACTTCCGACTTTTCCAAAGTTCGTCACCTGATGAAGACTTGCCTCACAATTCGAAAATTATTTGAGCCGATTGACATTACTTGGAACAGGAGTTCTTTTATTGGATCCGGTATTTGTTCTGTTGCTACTTCTAACATTGTTCAATTTATTTGCGGAAGCTGCTCCATTACCGGAATTATTCTTGGTGAGCGAATGCAGTGCAATGTGGACATCCCTGTCCCTGGCTCCTACAAAAAAGGAGAAAAAACTAGGAAAAAACATTTCATCAGCACAATTACAGTTTGCTTATCCATAGAAGTACATTATACTATATCAAACCTTAGCTATATTTACTATCCAAATAATCCCGACAGACGTATTTTCCTTCACCAAGCAGATAATTGACAGCATGCGCTGGCATAGTTAATTTAGAACACAAAATCTTCAAACACCAACAAATCTTTTCTTCTGTCAGTTCCATTCAACCATACAAATGTTTACAGTCAACAAAAAGTTTCTTCCGACATGGTAGTTGCTGTAGAATTCTCTGTAAATGCTAAATTTCAATTGGATGATGTTTCTTTTATTGTAGAATAATGTTTATACTCTGATCAAACACACTGCGTTTGTATGTGAAAATATAAAAGTCTAGTTGATTTGATGTAGTTTGAAGGCATTGAGTAATTAATTTGCGAGTCGGAGTGAGGTAAACTTTTTCTTCATGTTTTATATCCGTTAGATGAAATGATCTTTCATACTGCCACGAAAAAGAGTAGAATTAGAATCGAACTAGAGAGCTGGCTGAATTACGGGTAGTTTTTCTGTACCCACAAAATTTGCTTTCAAATAACTGACTCAAGTTAGACCAGTTGACTGGCAATATTAACTGCTAACTCAAACTAACTGTAGCTGTGAACATTTCATTCGCAATTGCTTGATTAAACTTTTCTCATTTTGAAGTCACCATTCTGACGGGGGACCACATCATGGTTGCCCTCATACCGTAGTTCTCACTTCAAAGCACTCATTTCATTGCGAACTCATATGGTTGCGCTTTTATCATTTTTGACTCACATTATTGCCACTTTTATCGTTTTACCCATTGTTGTTGTATTTGCAATTTTTGCAATTACTAATTCATGCTCAAGTTTTTTTAGCCCGAGATGGGCTTATGGGATCGTCGTGTCTGTCTGTCCCGCTTTTTTGTGCGCACGATTGCGGTCGAACGCATAAACCGATTGTCATCAAATTTTGCACACTTGTGTCCTTAGTGAATGTCACGAACCCTATTGAATTGCAGCGATATCGGACAATGCCTAAGGGGTGTACCGTGACCATGGAAATTAAGATATTTGAAGGCAATATGCGATCGTCTTGAAATTGAGCACAGAAACTAGTTTTTACAATTTAACAAGCTACAGTGAAATTCAGTTATGTAGGACTGCACTTAAAAGTCGGATCGTGGTCATGGAGTTTAGGATTTAAGAAAAATTTAACGAATTGCTCAAAAACTCAGTGAAAATTTACTGTTCCCTTACTAAATGATTCAAATAAATTTCGGATGCGCTTGATCATCACTTAGGTAGTGCCTTGGCCATGGAAATTAGGATTTTTAAACAAAGTGA
>Ga0210040_10003854_pt1 | contig 20001 bp, 15 predicted proteins | sample CryGeyCG12114_NA_FD_185462 | JGI IMG/M metagenome (GOLD analysis project Ga0210040, IMG submission 185462) | Groundwater microbial communities from aquifer - Crystal Geyser CG19_WC_8/21/14_NA (SPAdes) (version 2) | ecosystem: Environmental > Aquatic > Deep subsurface > Groundwater | place: USA... | reverse complement strand
GTCCCACAGGTAGTTCGAGCGGATGATCGTGGTGTTGCGGGCCATGTTGCCGCCCGCCAGCCAGCCGCGCTCCAGCACCGCCACGTCGGTGATGCCGCGCCGGGCCAGGTAGTGGGCGGTGGCCAGGCCGTGCCCGCCGCCGCCGACGACCAGCAGCTCGTAGTGGCGCTTCGGCTCCGGGTCGCGCCAGAGGAACTCCGGGTGCTCGGGCAGGTCCGCGCCCGGCGGCGTCTGCGCGGCCGCCCGCCGCGGCGGCAGCTCGTTGTCGACGGCACTCACGGCCTGCTCCTGCTCATGCGCTCATCCTGACCCTGGGCTCTGGCACTCACGTGCGGATCTTCTTCATCTCGGGGTCGAAGGCCGGCTCGGCGGTCACGACCGCGCGGTAGCGCGTGTCGAACCAGCCCACCTCCACCTCGGTCCCCGGCTCGGCCAGGCCGACGGGCAGCCAGGCGTAGGCCAGCGGCAGGCCCAGGGTGTAGGAGTACGCGGCGGAGGTGACGTAGCCGACCGCGTCCGGTGCCCCCACCGGGTAGACGGGCTCGGCGCCGAGCACCAGGTCGTCGCCGCCCGCGAAGCTGAGCAGGCAGAGCCGGCGCTCGGGGGCGCGGCGCCGGGCGAGGCCGTCGCGGCCGTGGAACTCCAGCCCGGGATTCACCGCGAAGGCGAGGCCCGCCTCCTCCGGCCCGTGCTCGGCGGTCATGTCGGTGCCCGACGAGCGGTAGCCCTTCTCGATCCGCAGGGCGTTGAAGGCGCCCCGGCCGGCGGCGATGATGCCGTGCTCGGCGCCGGCCGCCATCAGCAGGTCCCACAGGGCCAGCCCCTGGTCGGCGGTGGTGTACAGCTCGTAGCCCAGCTCGCCGACGTAGGAGAGCCGCATGGCCGTGACCGCGACACTGCCCAGGTAGCACTCCTGCGCCCGGAAGTACCTGAAGCCGGCGTGGGAGAAGTCGGCGTCGGTCAGCGGCGCCACGACGTCGCGGGCGTTCGGCCCCCAGATCCCCAGGCAGCAGGTCCCCGGCGTCAGGTCGCGGACCTGCACCGAGCCGGCCCAGGCGGAGCGGCGCAGGTGGCGGGCCAGCCAGTCCAGGTCCAGCGGCCCGTTCGCTCCCACCTGGTAGCGCTCGGGACCCAGCCGGGCCACGGTCACGTCGGAGCGGACGCCGCCGGCCGCGTCCAGCAGCAGGCAGTAGGTGACCGCGCCGACGGACTTGTCGACCTTGGCCGTGACCAGGGACTGGAGGAAGGCGGTGGCGCCGGGGCCGGTGACCTCCAGCCGCTTCAGCGCGGTCATGTCGTAGAGGGCGACGTCGGTGCGGGTCACCGCCGCCTCGGCCGCGACCACCGGCGACCACAGGTGCCCCGCCCAGTCGTCGGGTGCGGGGACGTGCCAGCCGACGTTGCGCGGGGAGTCGAGCAGCGCGGCGTTCGCCTCGTACCACTGCGGGCGCTCCCAGCCGGCGGCCGGCAGGAACACCGCGCCCAGCTCGGCCTGGCGGGCGTGGAAGGGCGAGGTCCGCAGCGGCCGGCGGGCGGAGCGCTCGCCGGGGGCCGGCAGCTCCGGCGGCTGCAGCGGGTGCAGGATGTCGTAGACCTCGACGAAGTTCTGCGCGTTCGTCGCCTCGACGTAGGCGGGCGCGAGCTGGGCCGCCTCGAAGCGGTTGACGTCGCAGCCGTGCAGGTCGAGCCCGGGCTCGCCGTCCACCAGCCACTCCGCCAGCGCGCGGGCCACGCCGACGGAGTGCGTGACCCAGACGGCCTCGGCGGTCCAGAAGCCCTCGAGGGTGGCGTGCGGCCCCACCAGCGGCAGGTTGTCGGTGGTGAAGGAGAAGACGCCGTTGAAGGGGTCGGCGAGCTCGAGGTGGCCGTCGGCGTCGAACAGGGACGGCAGCATGCGGCGGGTCTCGGCCAGCGGGAACGCGAAGTCCTCGGGGGTGAACTCCAGCACCGAGGGGCCGGACGACCGGCCCGTGCCCGCGACGGCGTCCCAGGCCGCCAGGTCCGCCGGCCGGACGGGGATCGGCCGGTGCCGGTAGGAGCCGATGCCGAAGGCGGAGCCGTTCTCGCGGTAGTAGAGGTCGGCGTCCTGGTGGCGCAGCACCGGCCGCACGGCCTCGCCACGCCCGTCGGGTCCCACGGTCCGGCCCGAGAGCGGGGGGACCGGCCCCGTCCAGGCGAACTGGTGGGCGAGCGGGGTGAGGGCGAGCCGCTGGCCGACGAGGTCGGCGACCTGCTGGCCCCACAGCCCGGCGCAGCAGACCACGACGTCGGCGGCGATCTCCCCGGCGGTGGTCCGCACGCCGGTGACCCGGTCGCCGCTGGTCAGCACGTCGAGCACCCGGGTGCGGTCGCGGACGGTCGCGCCGCGCTCGACGGCCCGGTCGAGCTGGGCCGCCACCGCCCGGACCGCCTTGGCGATGCCGTCGTCGGGCACGAACAGCCCGCCGAGCACGTGCTCGGGCGCCAGCAGGTCGAAGCGCCGGACGGTCTCGTCCGGGTCGAGCAGCTCGGCCCCGGCGACCCCCCAGGACTGGGCGAAGCCGTACCGGCGGTGCAGCTCGCGGGCCCGCTCCGGGGTGGTGGCGATCTCCAGCCCGCCCACCGGGAGGTAGCAGGGGGCGCCCTGCCAGCTCAGCCCCGACAGCTTCTCCACCGTGCACCGGGCGAAGTCGCTCATCACCTTGGCCGCGTTGGTCTGGAAGACCACGCCGGGGGCGTGGGAGGTGGAGCCGCCCGCCGCGGGCAGCGGGCCGGCGTCCAGGACGGTGACGTCGCTCCAGCCCCGGGCGGTCAGCTCGTCGGCCAGGGAGGCCCCGACGATGCCGGCGCCGACGATGACGACCTCGGGTCCGCTCACACATCTCTCCTTTGTTGCACAGACCGCAACGCTGTGCGCCCAGCGCAACGGGCGGCCTCAGCCTAACCGACCTCATGCCTTCCCGGAAGGGGCGGCGGAGCGCAGGCCGCGCTACCGCCGCCTCCCGCGGGACAGGGCCCGGGGTCAGGCGGCCAGCCAGGCCTCGACCTTGTCGGGGTTGGCGTCGACCCACTTCTTGGCCGCGTCCTCGGGCGACAACTTGTCGGCGGTGATGTACTTCGCCACCAGGTTCTGGTCGTCGTTGGTCCAGCTGAACTTCTTGACCAGTGCTGCCGCCGGCGAGCCCGAGTCGGCGAACGTGGTGGACATGATCTTGTTCAGCTCGTAGTCGGGGTAGTCGCAGGCGACCTTCGCCGCGTCGTCGTCGCAGCCCTTGGTGTAGGGGGGCAGCGCGACCTTCTCCAGCGGCACCTCGGCGAGGAACCACTGCGGGGAGTAGAAGTAGCCGAGCACCCACTTCTTGTTCTGCTCGGCGTCGCGGAAGGACTGGATGAGGGCGGCTTCGGAGCCGGCGTAGACCACCTTGTAGTCCAGGTGCAGGTTCGTGACCAGCGCCTCGTCGTTGGTGACGAAGGACGGGTCGCCGTCCAGCAGCTGGCCCTGGCTCCCGGACTCCGACGTCTTGAACTGCCCGGCGTACTTGTCCAGGTTGTGCCAGTCGAGGATGTCGGGGTGCTCCTTGGCCAGCCACGGCGGCACGTACCAGCCGATCTGGCCCTCGTTGCCGGTCGGGCCGCCGTCCACGGCAACCTTCTGCTCGGTGATGTACTTCTTCGTCAGGTCGGGGTGGCCCCAGTTCTCCATGATCACGTCGACCTGGCCCGAGGCGAAGCCCTGCCAGGCGATCTCCTCCTTGAGCGACTTCTGCGACACCTTGCAGCCGAGCTGGTGCTCGGCGACGTAGCTGACCACCGCGGCGTCGGCGGTGTAGCCCACCCAGTCGTTCATGGCCATGTTGACGGTGCCGCAGGACGCCGCCGACCCGGAGCCGGAGCCGGAGGCGGCCGGCCCGGGGGAGCCGTTGACGGTGGCGCCGCCGCAGGCCGCGGTGACCAGCAGGGCGGCGCCGGCGAGGCCGCAGGCCAGCCGGGTGCGCGCGGCCGGGCCGCGACGGGTCGCACGTGGGGAGGAGCTCATCGGTGTCCTGTCTGTCGGGGATGGTGGCGGTGGTGGGGGACGGGGTCGGTAGCTCAGGCCGGGCCGAGCCGGCCGCGGGTCCGGGACGGGGCCAGCGGTGAGCGGCGTCCGGAGCGGTCGGCGGCGGCCTGGGTGGTGCGGTCCAGCAGGATGCCCATCACGACCAGGGTCAGGCCCGCGGCGAGGCCCTTGCCGAACAGGTCGAGCTGGGCCAGACCGGCGACCACGTCGTAGCCGAGGGCGCCGGCGCCGACCATGCCGCCGATCACGACCATGGACAGCGCGTAGATGAGCCCCTGGTTGGCGGCCAGGCCGATCGCCCGGGCCGACATGGGGATCTGCACCTTGGTCACCACCTGCCAGCGGGTCGAGCCGCACGAGCGGGCCGCCTCGACGGTGGTGGGGGACACCTGGGAGATGCCGTCGGCGATGATCTTGACCGCCGCGGGGGCCGCGTAGACCACGGCGGCGACGATCGCGGTGAACCGGGTGGCCCCGAAGAGGGCCAGGAACGGCACCAGGTAGACGAACGCGGGCATGGTCTGCGCCCCGTCCAGCAGGGGCCGCAGCACGGCGTCGGCCGCCCGGGACCGGCCCATCCAGACCCCCAGGACCAGGCCGAGCGCCATCACGACCACCGTGGCCAGCAGCGTGGCCGCCAGGGTGTACATCGCGTCGTTCCAGACCCCGAGCCCGACCATCAGCGCGACACCGACGACGGCGACCAGCGCCGTCCGCCGCCGGCCGGCCGCGAAGGCGACCACGACCAGCACGGCCCCGGTGACGAACCACGGCGAGCCGGTGAGGAGTGACTCCAGTGGGTTGAGCACCCCGTACGTCACCAGGTCGCGCACCGTGCGGGTGAGGAAGCCGAGGTTGGTCTGGGCCCAGCCCGACACCCCGTCCCCGACCGCGCTGAGCACGCCGCCGAGATCGGGCAGCGTCGGCGGGACGGCCGCCCAGAGCATCACCCGCGAGAGCTGGACGGCTCCCAGCGCGACCACGACGCCGAGGGCGAGGAGCACCCGCCGTCGGCGCACCGAGCCGCGGTCGGCCCGCCCGGCCCGCTCCGAGCGCAGGCTCGCCGCGGTCGTCACCCGGTCGAAGACGATGGCCAGCACGACGATGGCCACGCCCCCGTTGAAGGCGGTGCCGACGTCCAGCGACTGCAGGGCCTGGGTGACGACCAGGCCGAGGCCGGGGGCTCCGATCAGCGCCGCGATGGTGACCATCGACAGCGCGGCCATCGTGGTCTGGTTGATCCCGATCGTGATGGTGCGCCGGGCCATCGGCAGCAGCACCGTCCGCAGCCGCTGCACCGGTGTCACCCCGAGGGAGTCCACCGCCTCGCGGGTGGCCGCCGGCACCTGGCGGATGCCGTGGGCGGTGAGCCGGATGACCGGCGGGACGGCGAAGATCCAGGTCGCCACGATGGCCGGGGCCGGGCCGATCATGAACAGCAGCACCAGCGGGGCCAGGTAGGCGAACGCGGGCAGGATCTGCATGACGTCCAGGACCGGGGTGACGACGCGGTGCACGCGCTCGCTGGTCCCGGCCCAGATGCCCAGCGGCAGCCCGACCAGCAGGGCCAGCAGGACCGAGGCCAGGACCAGGGCGAGGGTGTCCGTCGCCTCCGACCACAGGCCCTGGCTGACGACCACCAGCAGCCCGACGAGGGTGAGCAGCGCCACCCGCCAGCTGCCCAGCGCCCAGGCCACCACCGTGGCCACCACCGTGGTGCCCAGCCAGCCGACCTGGGGGATCTCCAGGCCGACGTCGGTGTGGGCCACCAGGGCGGTGGTGAACGCGCCCAGGGCCTCCACGGCGAGCTGCACGTAGTTGAGGCCGTGGAGGAAGAGCGGCGAGGTGTTCCGGTTCGCGCCCACCCAGTCATTGAGCGCGTTGAGGTCCTGGTGCACGGTCGTGAGCTGGGAGCGGCCGATGGCCAGCGTCCACTGCCCCCCGAGCAGCACCCGCAGGACCAGCCAGACCACCAGGGCGACCAGGACGACGACCGTCCCGGGGTTCAGCCGGCCGACCCGGCCCCGGGGTGCGCCGGCGTCCCGCGCCCCGGCGGCGGCAGGGGCCTCGACGAGAGCGGTGGCCGCGGGCCGGGTGGCGGTGGACATCAGCGGGTGCCCGCGCCGGCGGGGGCGGTGCGGCCCCGGGTGGCCGCCGCCCGCCTGCTGTCGACCAGCCGGAGCACGTCGTCGCGGTCCACCACGCCCAGCAGGGTGTCCCCGTCGACGACCCGGACGGGGGACGGGCTGGAGAGGATGGTGGGCACGGCGTCGCGGATGACCGTGCCGGCGGGCAGGGTCGGGCCGAGGTCGTCGCGGTCCCCGGGAGCGGGCGGCCGGGCCACCCAGCGCAGGGTGAGCACGTCGGCCCGGGGCACGTCGGAGACGAAGTCCGCCACGTACTCGTCGGCCGGGGCGCCGACCAGCTCGTCGCCGGTGCCCACCTGGACCAGCTGGCCGTGCCGCATGATCAGGATCCGGTCGCCCAGCTTGAGCGCCTCGGACAGGTCGTGGGTGATGAAGATCATCGTCTTGCCCATCTCCTGGTGCAGCCGGACGACCTCGGCCTGCATGTCCCGCCGGATCAGCGGGTCCAGGGCGGAGAACGGCTCGTCGAAGAGCAGGACGTCCGGGTCGCCGGCCAGCGCGCGGGCCAGCCCGACCCGCTGCTGCATGCCGCCGGAGAGCTGGTCGGGAAACCGGCGCTCGTAGCCCTGCAGCCCGACCAGCTCGACCACCTCCTGGGCCCGCGCCAGCCGGGCCGCCTTCGACTGGCCGCGCACCTCGAGGCCGTAGGAGACGTTGCCCAGCACCGAGCGGTGCGGCAGCAGGCCGAAGTGCTGGAACACCATCGCGACCTTGTGTCGCCGGAGGTCGCGGAGCGCGGCCTCCGGCAGGGCGGTGATGTCCTGGCCCTCGAGCAGCACCTGGCCCGCCGTCGGCTCGATCAGCCGGCTGAGGCAGCGGACCAGGGTCGACTTGCCCGAGCCCGAGAGCCCCATGACCACGAACACCTCGCCGTGGGCCACGTCGAAGCTCACGTCGCGGACGGCGGTGACGCAGCCGGTCCGCTCCAGGATCTCGGGGCCGGTGAGCTCCCGCAGCGACGCGTCGCCGGGGATCTGCTCGGCCCGGGTGCCGAAGATCTTCCACAGGCCGCGGACCGAGAAGTCCGGCGTGCCGGGGTCCGGGGCGGACGTCGCCCGCGCGGGGTGTGCGGTGGTGGCCATGGGGCTCCCGGTCTCGGCGTGCGGGGTGGGTCGGCGGCGGTGGTCTGCGTGCCCGGAGCGGGTCAACCGGTCAGGGGGAGAACCAGTGCTGGGCGGCGGGGGCGATGTTGTGCCAGATGTGCTTGGTCTCGCGGTACTCGGCCAGCCCGCTCGGGCCGAGCTCGCGCCCGTTGCCCGACTGGCCGAAGCCGCCCCACTCCGCCTGGGGGACGTAGGGGTGGTAGTCGTTGACCCACACCGTGCCCATCCGCAGCGCGCCGGCCACCCGCTGGGCGCGGCCCGCGTCGGAGGTCCAGACCGCACCGGCCAGGCCGTACGGGGTGTCGTTGGCCAGCCGGACCGCCGCCGCCTCGTCGGTGAACGTCTCCACGGTGAGCACCGGCCCGAACGACTCCTGCTGCACGCAGGCCATCGCGGTGGTGCAGCCGTCGAGGACGGTCGGGGGGTAGAAGTAGCCGGACGCCAGGGCCGGGTCCTCGGGGAACGCGCCACCGCAGCGCAGCACCGCGCCTTCGGCCACCGCCGCCTGCACGTGCGCGTGCACCTTCTCCCGGTGAGCAGCGGAGATCAGCGGACCGGTCTCGGCGGCCTCGTCGAAGGGCCCGCCCAGCCGGATCCGCTGGGCGCGGGCGACCAGCTCGTCCACGAAGCCCTCGGCGATGCTGTCCTGCACCAGCAGCCGGGCCCCGGCGGAGCAGACCTGGCCGGAGTGCAGGAACACCGCGGTCAGGGCCATGTCCAGGGCGGCCTCGCGGTCGGCGTCGGCGAACACGACGTTCGGGTTCTTGCCGCCCAGCTCGAGGGCGACCCGCTTCACGGTGGGGGCGGCGGCCGCCATCACCGCGCGGCCGGTCGCCACGCCACCGGTGAAGCTGACCAGGTCGACCCGGGGGTCGGTGGTCAGCACCGCGCCGACCTCGGGCCCGGTGCCCGTGACCAGGTTGGCCACGCCCGCGGGGATGCCGGCGTCGGCGAGGGTGTCCATCAGCAGGATGGCGGTGGAGGGCGTCAGCTCGGACGGCTTGAGCACGAACGTGTTGCCGGCGAGCAGCGCGGGGGCCACCTTCCAGGAGACCTGGAGCAGCGGGTAGTTCCACGGGGTGATCAGCGCGCAGACGCCGACCGGCTCGTGCACCACCCGGCTGACCGCGTCCGGCCGGCCGGTGTCGACGACACGCCCTGCGTCGGTCCCGGCCACGCCGCCGTAGTACCGGAAGCAGGCCATGACGTCGGCGAGGTCGTACCGGGCCTCGATGAGCCGCTTGCCGGTGTCCAGGGCCTCGGCCTTGGCGTAGAGGGAGAGGTCGCGCTCCAGCAGGTCGGCCACCCGCAGCAGCAGGTCGCCGCGCTCGCGCTCGGGCCGGGCGGACCAGCCGCCGTCGTCGAAGGCCCGGCGCGCCGAGGCGACGGCGGAGCGGGCGTCGTCGGCGGTGCACTCGGCCACCGCCGCCACGGGCATCGAGTCGGCGGGGCAGACGATCTGGCGGGCGGCGGCGGTCTCGTGCCAGCCGCCCTCGAGGTACAGCCCCCGTGGAGGTGTGCTGGTCATCCGCAGCTCCTCCCGTGCCCCGCGGTCCTCCCGGGCGAGCGGTCCGCCCGTCCGAGTGACCGCGAGGTGTTGCGTGATGCGCACCGCGGCGCTTGGTCGGCAACAGCATGCGGCGGTCGCCGAAGGGGTGTCAAGGACGCCGGGGACGCCGCGCCCAGCTGTTACGCGGTGGTCACACGGTCGGTGCGGGGGCCCCTCCGGACGGGCGCCGGGGTCGGCGCGCGGGGTACCGGCGCGGCCGCCGGGACGGTGCTCAGGCCGTGCCGGCCCAGCCCATCCGGGTCGACACGTCCGAGGCCGCCGCCACCACCTCGGCGGCGATGACCTCCAGCCGGCTGTCGACGCGGAAGGTGGGCCCGGAGACCGAGAGGGAGGCCACGACCTCGCCGCCGGCGCCGCGGACCGGAGCGGCCAGCGCGGTCAGGCCGACCTCCAGCTCGTCACGGGCGACCGCGTAGCCGCGCTCGCGGACCTGCTCCAGGTCGACGAGCAGGGCCTCGCGGCTGACCTGGGTGCGCTCGGTCAGCCGGGTCAGCTCACCGTCGGTCCCGGTGGCCGCGGCCAGGATCGCGTCGCGCTCGGCCTCGGAGACGTGGGCGAGCAGCACCCGGCCGTTCGCGGTGGCGTGCACCGGGTTCCGCTTGCCCACCCAGTTGTGGATCTGCAGGGCCGACGGGCCGCTGACCTGGTCGAGGTAGAGGGTCTCGCGCCCGGCCAGGATGACCACGTTCACGGTCTCGCCGACCCGGGCGGCCAGCGCGGCGGACACCGCCCGGCTCTCCTGGACGACGTCCATCCGCGAGCGGGTGGCCCCGGCCAGCCGGAGCACGCCGACCCCGAGCTGGTAGCGGCCGCGGTCGGGCAGCTGCTCGGCGAGCCCGTGGGACTCCAGGGTGGCCAGCAGCCGCGACGCCGTCGACTTGTGGACCCCGAGCAGGGCGGCGATCTCGCCGACCCCGAGGCGGCCGTCCGCGGCGAGCAGCTCCAGGATCGTCAGCGCCCGGTCGACCGACTGCACGGCGGCCGGGGTCGCCTCAGCGGGGGCAGGCACGCTCGGGAGTGTAGCGGCGCCGCACCGCCGGGCACCGGTACGCTGCGCACGCGTCCGACCGCCCGTCGTCTGTCCCCTGGAGCTCCCCGATGTCACCGCGCCCGGCCACCGGCCAGCAGTACGTGCTCACCCTGTCCTGCCCGGACGGGCCCGGGCTGGTGCACGCCGTGGCCGGGTTCCTGGTCCGGTTCGGCGGCAACATCTCCTCCAGCCAGCAGTTCGAGGACCGCGGGACCGGCCGGTTCTTCATGCGGCTGCAGTTCGACTTCCTCGCGGCGGTGCCCCCGCTGGCCGAGCTGGACGCGGCCTTCGCGCCGGTGGCGGCCGAGCACCAGATGACCTACCGCTTCGCCGACGTGGGCACGCCGGTGCGGACGATGATCCTGGTCAGCAAGTTCGGGCACTGCCTGAACGACCTGCTCTACCGCCACCGGATGGGCATGCTGGCCATCGAGATCCCGGTCGTGGTCAGCAACCACCCGGACTTCTCCGAGCTCGTCGGCTCCTACGGGATCCCCTACGTCCACCTGCCGGTGACGCCGGAGACCAAGCCGGCGGCGGAGGCGCAGATGCTGGACCTCGTCGACCGGCACGACGTCGACCTGGTGGTGCTGGCCCGCTACATGCAGGTGCTGACCGGGGACACCTGCCGGGCGCTGGCCGGCCGTGCCATCAACATCCACCACTCGTTCCTGCCCAGCTTCAAGGGGGCCAAGCCCTACCACCAGGCGCACGCGCGGGGGGTCAAGCTGATCGGGGCGACGGCGCACTACGTCAACGACGTCCTCGACGAGGGGCCGATCATCGAGCAGGACGTCGTCCGCGTCGACCACCAGATGGCGGCCGAGGACTTCGTCGCCGCCGGTCGCGACGTGGAGACCCAGGTCCTCTCCCGCGCCGTCCGCTGGCACAGCGAGCACCGGGTGATGCTCAACGACTCCCGCACCGTCGTCTTCCGCTGACGCCCCTCGGCTGCCGGGTGCGCCCCTCGGCTGCCGGGTGCGCTCCGTCATGTCCGGCTGACGCCGTCATCTCCGGCTGACGCCGCGGCCCTGCCGCCGTTCCACGGGACCGCACACGGGATAGGTTCCGGGCATGCGAGCTGTGAGGTGTGTCACCCCGCTACCCGGGAGCGACCGGTGACGGCGACGATGCCGGCACCGGTCGGCTCCGACGCCCCGACCGGCCTGGACGCACCGACCGGCCTGGACGCGCCGGCGGGCCGGGTGGCCGCGCAGCGCCGGGAGAGCTGGGGTGCGCTGGTCTACCTGGTGCCCGCCCTGGCGGTCTTCGTGGCCTTCTTCTTCGTACCGCTGGTGCGGTCCTTCTACCTGTCCTTCCAGCGCAGCGACCTGTTCGGGCGGCCCAGCGGCTTCGTCGGCCTCCGGCACTACGCCGACCTGGTCACCGACCCCGGCTTCGGCAAGACGCTGCTCGTCACCCTGGGCTTCACCCTGCTGACGGTGATCCCCAGCATGCTGGTCGGGCTGGTGCTGGCGCTGCTGCTGCAGAACCGGATCCGGGCCGTGCCCTTCTTCCGCACCGCCTTCGCGCTGCCCTTCGCGTTCTCGGTGGCCACGGCGGCGGTGGTGTTCGGGGTGATGCTCAACCCCGCGACCGGGGTGGTCAACGGGCTCCTGTCCCACCTCGGGGCCGGCCCGGTCGGCTGGCTCACCGAGCCGTCCACGGCCCTGCTGTCGGTCGCGGTGACCGCGGTCTGGATGCAGGTGGGCTACAACCTGCTCGTGCTCTCGGCGGGTCTCGGTGCGGTGCCCGACGACGTGCTCGAGGCGGCCCGGCTGGACGGCGCCTCCGGGCTGCGGCTGCAGGCCGGGGTGGTGCTGCCGCTGATCAGCCCGCAGCTGTTCTTCCTGGCCGTCACGGGCACCGTCCAGGCGCTGCAGAGCTTCGGGCAGATCCACATCCTGACCCGAGGCGGTCCCGACCGCTCCACCGAGACGCTGGTCTACTCGATCTACGACGTGGCCTTCGCCAACAACAACTCCAACTTCGGGGCCGGCTCGGCCCAGGCCATGGTGCTGCTCATCGTGGTGCTGGCGATCACCGTGTTCCAGTTCGGCTTCCTCGAGCGGAAGGTGTTCTACACCTGATGGCCACCATCACCTCCACCCCGGCCGGCACCCCGACCGGCGCCGGCGTCGCACCCCCGCGGCGAACCGGCCGGGCCTCCCGGGGTCACGGGCGCACCGGCGGCGCGCCGGTCCTCACCTACGTGCTGCTCGGGCTGCTGTTCGTGGTGCTGCTGTTCCCCGTCTACTACGGCGTGATCGGCAGCTTCATGGGTCCCGACGACATCAACACCTTCCCGCCGGAGCTCTGGCCCACCGGCGGCTTCGTCGCGGCGAACTACGCCAACGCCCTCGACGTCATCCCGCTCGCCCGGCAGTACCTGAACTCCCTCGCCGTGGCCGTGCTGGTCGTGCTCGGCCAGCTGGTCACCAGCGTGCTGGCGGCGTACGCGCTGGTCTTCCTCCGGCTGAAGCGGGCCAGGTTCTGGTTCGGCCTGCTGCTCAGCACGATGATGATCCCGTGGGAGGCGATCATCATCCCCAACTACCTGGCCATGGCCCAGCTCGGCCTGGTCAACACCATCGCCGCCCTGGCCCTGCCCTACCTGGCGGCCGGCTTCGGCGTCTTCCTGATGCGGCAGGCCTTCCTGACCTTCCCGATGGAGCTGCGTGACGCCGCCCGGGTGGACGGGGTCGGCAACCTCGGCTTCCTCTGGCGGATCCTGGTGCCGCTGACCCGGCCGACGCTGGCCGCGCTCGGGGTGTGGTCGTTCCTGTCGGCCTGGAACATGTACTTCTGGCCGCTGCTGATCACCCAGGCCCCGGAGAACCAGACCATCCAGATCGGCATCAGCCAGCTGCAGTCGGTGGACGCCAACGACCCCGGCATGGTGCTCGCCGGCGTGGTGCTGGCCCTGCTGCCCACGCTGGCCCTGGTGCTGTTCGGCCAGCGCTTCATCGTCCGCGGGCTGACGGCGGGGTCCGGACGATGAGCACGCGAGGTGCGACGGGGGCACGGCGGCTGGTGGCCCTCCTCGGGGTGCTGCTGCTGACCGCGGTGGCGGGCTGCGGCGGGGGCCGGCCGGAGGGCAACCTGGAGGTGCCGGCGAAGGACGCCCTGGACCGGGCGCCCGGGGTCACCACGATCAGCTTCTGGCACTCGATGGACGCCAGCAACGGCATCGCGCTGAACGGCCTCGTGGACACGTTCAACGCCGAGCACGCCGGCAAGATCAAGGTCGACGCGGTGTTCCAGGGCGACTACGACGAGGCGATCACCAAGTACAAGGCGTCCGTGCAGTCGAACACCACGCCCTCGGTCATGCAGATCTACGACATCGGCACCCAGTTCATGGTCGACTCCCACGAGGTGGTGCCGGTGCAGGGCTTCGCGCAGCGCGACGGCTACGACCTGGGCGCGATCCAGAAGAACATCGCCGGCACCTACACCGTGGCCGGCACCCAGTGGTCGATGCCGCTGAACAGCTCGGTGCCGCTGCTCTACTACAACAAGACCGCCTTCCGGGCCGCCGGGCTGGACCCCGACCAGCCGCCGCGGAACCTCGCCGAGATCCGGACGGCCGCGGAGAAGCTGAGCAGGGTGAACGGCGGTCCCAGCGCGTACGGCTTCGGCGCCGCCATCTACGGCTGGTTCCTGGAGCAGTTCGCGGCCACGTCCGGCGAGGAGTTCTGCAACGCCGAGAACGGCCGCACCGGGGAGCGGGTCACGGCGGCGAACATGTCCTCCCCGACCATCACCGAGGCCGTCCAGTGGTGGCAGCAGATGGTGGCCGACGGCCTCGCGGTCAACACCGGACGGGTCAGCAAGGACGCCCAGGACGCGTTCAAGGCCGGCCAGACGGCGATGACCTTCGAGTCGACCGGCCAGGTGAAGGGCTTCACCGCGGCCGCCGAGGGCAAGTTCGAGCTCGGCGCCGCGCCGTACCCGGTGGTCTCGGGGACCGAGGCGCCCGGGAACGGGCCCTCGATCGGCGGCGGCAGCCTGTGGATCTCCGGGCCCGGGCACAGCGAGGCCGAGAAGGAGGCCTCCTGGCAGCTCGCCACATTCCTGGCCCAGCCCGACTCCCAGGCGGTCTGGCACACCCAGACGGGCTACTTCCCGGTGACCAGCAAGGCGCTGCAGGAGCCGGTGGACAGGGAGTTCGTGGCCAAGAACCCGCTGTTCGAGGTCGCCATCGAGTCCCTGGACACGACGAAGGTGTCCCCGGCCACCACGGGCTGCGCCGCCGGCCCGATGCCGCAGATGCGCAAGGCGCTCGAGGACGGCCTGGAGCGGGCGCTGATCGGCAAGGACGCGGCCACCTCGCTGGTCAAGGTCCAGGAGAACGTGGCCGAGTCGGTGGACAACTACAACGACTCGGTGGGCTGACCGGCCTCGTCCCCGTGGTGCTGGCCAGGGGCCCCGGGCCTGCCGCGCCCTCTGCGTCCTCCCGCGCCCCCTGCGTCCTCCCGCGCCCGGTGCACGGGGCGCGGCAGGCACGACGGGGCGCGGCGGTGCGGTCCGCAGCCGCCCGCTGCCCGCCCTTCCCGCAGCCGGCGTCGGACGGGCGCCGGCGTCGACCTAGCCTGGCGCCCATGAGCACCTCCCGCGGCGTCCTGGTCACCGGTTCCTCGCGCGGGGTGGGCGCAGCCACCGCCCGCGCCTTCGCCGCCCGCGGCGACCGGGTCGTCGTCCACTACCGCGCCGCGGAGGACGCCGCCCGCGAGGTGCTGGAGAGCCTGCCCGGCTCGGGCCACGGCCTGGTCGGGGCCGACCTCGCCGACCCGGCCGCGGTGCCGGGGCTGGCCGCCGAGGCGGTGGCGGTCCTCGGGCGCGTCGATGTGCTGGTGAACAACGCCGCCCTGTTCCTCGACCCGGCCGACGGCTCCCGCCGCGGCGACCACCGGATCACCGACGTCGACTACCAGGCCTGGGTCCGGGCCTGGCAGACCACGCTGGCCACGAACCTGCTCGGGCCGGCCAACCTGACCTGGTGCGTGGCCCGGCACATGGTCGAGGTGCCGCCGGCCGACGGGCTGCCGCGGGGCCGCATCGTCAACGTCGGCTCGCGCGGCGCCTACCGCGGCGAGCCGGACGTGCCCGCCTACGGGGCGAGCAAGGCCGGGCTGCACGCCTTCGGACAGTCCATGGCGATCGCGTTGGCTCCCGAGGGCATCGCGGTGGCGACGCTCGCGCCCGGCTTCATCGCCACCGACATGGCGGCCGCCCTGCTCGACCGGCCGGAGGGCGACGCCATCCGGGCCCAGAGCCCGTTCGGCCGGGTGGCCACCGCCGAGGAGGTGGCGCAGGCGCTGGTCGCCCTGGCCGAGCCCGGGGCCGAGTGGGTCTCGGGCGCGGTGGTCGACTTCAACGGCGCCAGCCACCTGCGCTGACGCCCGGGTCCCGCGGCCCGTGACGACTGCGTGACGGCCCGGTGCGGCGCTTGACACCGCTGCCGCCGGTCAGGAGGCTGTTGCGCATCACGAATCGAGTTGTCCCTGGTGCGGCTGCCGCCCGCGACCAGCCGGACGGGGAGCAGGTGCCGGTGGCTGAGTACGGGTCCCCCCTGCGGGTGGCGGCGCTGGCCGACCTGCCGGCCGGCGAGGCGCTCCGGGTGACCGCGGTGTCGCCGCCGGTCGCGGTGTTCCGCACCGAGGACGGCGAGGTGCTGGCCATCGACGACACCTGCACCCACCAGGACGCCTCCCTCGCCGACGGGTGGCTCGAGGGGTGCGAGGTGGAGTGCCCGCTGCACGCCTCCCGCTTCGACCTGCGGACCGGACGCGTCGACGCCCCGCCCGCCAAGGTCGGCGTGCGCACCCACGGCGTCACCGTCGAGGACGGCGTCATCTGGCTGCACCCCTCCACGGCCCCGCCCAACCTCCCGCCCGGCCTCCGCCCCTGATGGGCGAGGTGCCCAGGTCGGTCCTCGTCGTCGGGGCCAGCCTCGCCGGCTACAGCACGGCCCGCGCCCTGCGGGCCCACGGGTACGACGGCGCCATCACCGTGGTCGGGGAGGAGGCCGAGCGGCCCTACGACCGCCCGCCGCTGTCCAAGACCTACCTGACCGGCCGGATCGGCGACGCCGACCTCAGCCTGGAGCCCGAGGGGGAGCGGCTCGGCGTCGAGTGGCTGCTCGGCACCCGTGCGGTCGGGCTGGACGTGGCCACCCGCACCGTCACCCTGGACGACGGCCGCGAACTGGGCGGCGACGCCGTGGTGCTGGCCACCGGCGGGCAGCCGCACCGGCTGCCCGGCACCGCGGACGGGCTGGGCGGGGTGCACGGCCTGCGCAGCCTCGCCGACGCCCGTGCCCTCCGGGAGGACCTGCGACCGGGTGCCCGGCTGGTCGTGGTCGGCGCCGGCTTCGTCGGCGCCGAGACGGCCTGCAGCGCCCGCCAGCTCGGGCTCGAGGTGACCGTCATCGAGGCGGCTCCCGCGCCGCTGGCCGCGTCGCTGGGGGTCGAGCTCGGGCTGGCCGTCGCCAGCGTGCACCAGCGCCACGGGGTCCGGCTCGAGCTGGGCGTCCCGGTGGCCGGGCTGACCGGGAGCGACCGGGTGACCGGCGTCGAGCTGCTGGACGGCACGGTGGTCCCGGCCGACGTGGTGGTCGTGGGCATCGGCTCCCGACCGGCCGTCGACTGGCTCGCCGGCTCCGGGCTCGACCTGACCGGCGGGGTGGTCGCCTCCAGCACGGGCGCCGTGGCCCCGGGGATCTGGGCCGTCGGGGACTGCTCCGCCTGGTACGACCGGGCCCGGAGTGGTGCCCACCGCACGGAGCACTGGACCGACGCCTTCGAGCGGCCGGCCGTCGTCGCGCGGTCGATGCTCGGGCTGCCGCCCGGGGCCCTGCGCGCGCCCTACTTCTGGTCGGAGCAGTACGGCATCATGATCCAGTTCGCGGGCCGCTACACCGGCGGCGAGCACGTGGTGGTGGAGGCCGGCAGCGCGGAGACCGGCGACCTGCTGGCCACCTACCGCCGCTCGGGCCCGGGGGGCCGTGAGCAGGTCGTCGCCGTCCTCGGCATGGACCAGCCCCGGCTGTTCACCCGCGCCCGCCGGAGCCTGCCCGGCCTCGACGTCGCCCCCGACCACGAGGACCAGCCCGCCTGACCTCGCCGCACCGCCCGTCGCACCACCTGCCCGTCGCACCACCTGCTCGTCGCACCACCGCCCCACCGCCCGACCCAACCCCCAGCCCGTCCCGAGAGGAGGGTGCCGTGACCAGCACCCAGCTGCCCGAGTCGCTCATCTCGACCCTGCCGGGTCGGTACTACACCGACCCGCAGGTCTTCGCCCTCGAGCAGGCCAGGATCTTCGAGGACATGTGGTTCTGCGCGGTGCGCGGCAGCGACATCCCCGCGGCGGGGGACTTCCGCACCGTCCAGGTCGGCACCGAGTCGTTGGTCATCTCCCGGAGCCGGCGCGGGGAGGTGCGGGCGTTCTACAACGTGTGCCGCCACCGCGGCGCGCAGATCTGCACCGAGGAGTCCGGCTCGGTCAAGCGGGCCTTCCAGTGCCCCTACCACGCCTGGACCTACGACCTCGACGGCAAGCTGGTCGCCGCGCCCAACCTGACCAAGATGCCCGACATCGACCGCGTGCAGTACGGCCTGCGCACGGTCCAGCTGCGCGAGTGGCTGGGCTACGTCTGGGTCAGCCTGGCCGACGAGCCACCCTCGTTCGAGTCCACCGTGATGCAGGAGATCGTCGACCGGCTCGGCGAGGTGGAGAACCTCGACCACTACGACCTGGCCAGCCTGTCGGTGGGCCGGCGGATCGTCTACGACGTCGCGGCCAACTGGAAGCTGATCGTGGAGAACTTCATGGAGTGCTACCACTGCGCGACCATCCACCCCGAACTCACCGAGGTGCTGCCCGAGTTCGCCGACGGCCTGGCCGCCCAGGTGTTCGTCAACCACGGCGCCGAGTTCGGGGAGGGCATCGAGGGCTTCACCGTCGACGGGTCCGCGGGCGTGGAAGCCATCCCCACCATCGACCCTGAACAGGACCGCCGCTACTACGCCGTGACGATCAAGCCGCAGGTGTTCGTCAACATGGTGCCGGACCACATCATCTTCCACCGGATGTACCCGATGGCCCCCGACCGCACGGTGGTGGAGTGCGACTGGTTGTTCCTGCCCTCGGTGGTCGAGTCCGGCCGCGACGTCTCCAAGTCCGTCGAGCTGTTCCACCGGGTGAACACCCAGGACTTCGACGCCTGCGAGCGCACCCAGCCGGCCATGTCCTCGCGGGTCTACGCCGACGGCGGGGTCCTGGTCCCCAGCGAGCACCACATCGGCGAGTTCCACTCCTGGCTGCTCTCCCGGATCGACCCCTCCTGAGCGCGGGCGCGGGCTCAGCCGGGGTGGCCGAGGCGGCTGCTGACCACCCGGGCCGCCGCCACGACGGAGCGGCCGGCCTCGGCCAGGTCCGCCTCGGGCAGCCGGAACGCGGCCGCGGACACCGACAGGGCGGCCACCACCGTCCCGTCGGCCCGGCGGACGGGCGCGGCCACGGCGTTCAGCCCGGCCTCGAGCTCACCCGCGGTGGTGGCGTAGCCGCGCCGGCGCGCCTGCGCCAGCTGCTCGGCGAGGACGGCCGGGTCGGTGACGGTGGCCTCGGTGCACCGGGTCAGGTGGGCCAGCACGCGCTGCTGCAGCTCGGCCGGGGCGTGGGCCAGCAGGACCTTGCCCGAGGAGGTGGCGTGCAGCGGGGTGGGCCGGCCGACCCAGCTGTCCACCGACACCGCGCCGCCGCCCTCGCTCTGGTGGACGTTGACCACGACGTCGTCCTGGCGGATGGCCAGGTTCACCGTCTCGCCCAGCTCGGCCGCGAGGGCGTCGCAGACCGCCGCGCCCTGCCGGGTGAGGTCCAGCCCGTTGCCCACCCCGGCCGCCAGCCGCAGCACGCCCGGCCCCAGCCGGTAGCGCCCGCGCTCGGAGCCGGGCTCGACGAGGTCGCGCGCCTGCAGCGCCGCCAGCAGCCGGGACGCGGTCGACTTGTGCACCCCGAGCGCCTGCGCCACCGCACCCACCCGGTCGTCGGGGCGGCGAGCCAGGTGCTCGAGCGCGTCGATGGCCCGGTCGACCGACTGGGAGCCGCCGGGCTCGGGACCGCTCATGCCGCAACTGTAAGCACCACCCGGACGCCGGTCCGCGGGGGAGACGGAGGACCAGCGTGACCTCGTACGACCACGTCATCGTCGGCGGCGGCAGCGCCGGGTGTGCGCTGGCGGCCCGGCTCAGCGCCGGCGGCGACCGGACCGTGCTGGTCCTGGAGGCCGGCCGCAGCGACTTCCCCTGGGACCTGTTCATCCAGATGCCGGCCGCGCTGACCTTCCCCAGCGGCAACCGGTTCTACGACTGGCGCTACGAGTCCGAGCCCGAGCCGCACATGGAGGGCCGCCGGATCGCCCACGCCCGCGGCAAGGTGCTGGGCGGCTCCAGCTCGATCAACGGGATGATCTGGCAGCGCGGCAACCCGCTGGACTTCCAGCGCTGGGCGGCCGACCCCGGCATGGAGCAGTGGGACTGGGCGCACTGCCTGCCCTACTTCCGCCGGATGGAGAACTGCCTGGCCGCGGACGTGTCCGACCCGGTGCGCGGGCACTCCGGCCCGCTGGTGCTCGAGCGCGGCCCCGCGCGCAACCCGCTGTTCGGGGCCTTCTTCGAGGCGGCGCAGCAGGCCGGCTTCCCGCTGACCGAGGACGTCAACGGCTTCCGCCAGGAGGGGTTCGCCCCCTTCGACCGCAACGTGCACCACGGCCAGCGGCTGTCGGCCTCCCGGGCCTACCTGCGGCCGGTGCGCTCGCGCCCCAACCTGACCGTGCTGACCCGGGCCCTGGTCACGAAGGTCGAGGTGCGCGGCGACCGCGCGACCGGGGTCTCGTACCGGCGCAACGGCCGGATGCACACGGTGAGCGCGGGCGAGGTGGTCCTCTGCGGCGGGGCGATCAACTCACCGCAGCTGCTGCAGCTCTCCGGCATCGGGCCGGCCGACGTGCTGGCGCCGCTCGGCATCCGCCAGGTCGCGGACCTGCCCGGCGTCGGGGCCAACCTGCAGGACCACCTCGAGGTCTACATCCAGCACGCCTGCAGCCAGCC
>Ga0210040_10003853_pt1 | contig 20006 bp, 7 predicted proteins | sample CryGeyCG12114_NA_FD_185462 | JGI IMG/M metagenome (GOLD analysis project Ga0210040, IMG submission 185462) | Groundwater microbial communities from aquifer - Crystal Geyser CG19_WC_8/21/14_NA (SPAdes) (version 2) | ecosystem: Environmental > Aquatic > Deep subsurface > Groundwater | place: USA... | reverse complement strand
AAGTTTCAACGAGCTCCTACTTACAGCCATTATTTCCAAAAGCAGCGGATATAGTTTAGTTAGTTAGTTAGATATGGTTTCCATGCTTTTCTGGTGCATTATTATATTTGACTTGTACCACCTACTAATTCCTGTCTATCTTATGGTTGTCCTTTGTACAGGCTGTTAATTTTCACTCTAGATGTACATTTACTGCTGTAATTGCAATTTGAAAAAAATCTTTTCCATCGTTAATCAAACAGTTTAGTTAGTTTCGTTAGTATTCATCATGGATGTACAAGAGCGTTTTTGCTTTCGTTAGATAGTTAGCTGTATAGCTGTTAGTTTTTTTGGTTCCCAATATATTTTTGTTCTACACACTTAAAGGCTGTACGTGATGGTTGATGGTTCATTATTGAGAAACCGTATTTGTACGTGAAATCTATTCCGACCGTTTTTCAATTACAAGAGATTAACTGAGGCCAAAGTGAATCCCTTTCGCCTATGTCCCACACCAGTAAATGGAACATGTGGGCTTTTACAGTGTTCATGTTAAGTTTTCTCGGGGTTTGGGATGTTATGGACATTTTTATTTTCTAGCAAAGCTTTCAATATCTAACTGATATCTTCGTCAGGATCTTACTATATATGATTGTAAATTAATTTCATTTTACAAAGATTTCTACACCAAAGTTTGGGATTTTAATTAGATAGAGCCTGATTTTCACTTTTGGAAGGAAACTATACCTTTTTCGTAGTTGTGAGTGTCTTATCCCGCGACTCACATGCTATAAAACCATTCCTAGCTTTTAATGAGATCAATTTAGTATTTATTGCCGCCGTCAGAAACAGGTTTTATTGCCAAAATCCAATAGTTTAGTGAACTGGTTTCTTAATACAGCCCTTGTATCAATCAGTCAGCAGCGAGAGACAAAATAATGCTCCTTGTGTTTTTTCTCATATTGAGAGGAACAAGATTACAAGATACACATATTGCTACATAGATTTTGACTATGGACAAGAACAGAGACTTTCCCCATTTTGCTGCAGGGTGGAGGAGGACATATTACTTTTTTGCAATATCGCATGAGGGAACATTTTTCTCTACTATCTTTGACCAAACGGAATTGAAATCATCAGGATTTTGGCAGTTTGAGTTACATGCGTATCTTATTGCCGGAAATTTGTTCTACAGATTGTGAGAAGGATGTGTCCATTACGGCTTGGGAGTGGGCTCATTGAACACACAATAGTAGTTAGTTAGTACTGTGAGTTGGAGTATTGCATGGAGACACATTACTACGTATGATATTTCCTCGTCACAGTGTATTCACCAAGAGAGTGTAATGGGAAAGATAATTTTCAGATCATGTAGAGATTTCGTGCCCAAAGATCTTGTGAAAGGATATTCCTCTTGGTGGATTATTTTTTTCCATGTTAAGAAAAATATCGACCGGAAAGACTCGTTGTGGTAATAATATATTTCATTGAGGCTAGAGGGACGAACTGGAATTGCAAATGTAGCCAATGTTCAGCCACGATGAAAAATATAGGTTTCATGGAATCAACTTGACGAGAGTAATGTGATATAATATGCATGCTCTCATAAAAGGAAATGGGAGGGGGTCTAAAATGTCTTGTGTACTGTATGCATACATACACATGTGCACTCACTCACAGATAATCATACTGAATTATTAAAGATGAGTTTCACCTTTTTCTATTATTGCTGGAATCCCCAAACTGGTCTGTGTATACATATGATAAGAATTTTTTCTTAGAAACCATCAAAACATTAAGATGAAGCCCAAACGGATTAAATGTTCATGGGTTCAATTTGGGCAAAGTGAAGGAGCAAAATTGATGGAATCTTTATAGCCTGCACTTAGGAAAGAAAAGTTCACATGAGCTATTGCTAAAGTTGTCAAAAGACGATATAACGGAAACAATGAAGAATGTTTTTTCCTTTGCAATTAAGTTGGAAGGTTTCCCATAAGAAATAAAAAGGCCACACGTAAAACAAGACACAAATCATTAAAGTTTTGTTTTTTCTTAGACCATAATTTATTCTCTTGTTCGATTTTTTTCTTCCACATAAAATATTGTATTCACGACTATCACGACGTATATTTCAGTCACGTAGTGTTTGAAACCATATTGCCTCCTCCTTTTTCATGATTCCTTTTTCTGGACCAAGAAAGCCGATAGTTTTCTTAATAAGAAACGAAGGCTGGGATTGACACAAAGAGTAATTTATATGAGCCTGACGGAGATTCATGAGAGACGTTTATTGTGAGCCGTACACTTTAATTATAATATGGAAGTCGGCATGCATGCAGCATGACCTGAATTTCCGTACAGTTTAATTAAGTTGTTACTGTGTACAATATGATCTAGTAAAAAGATATGGGGCACTACTATGTTGCATATTTCAAGATATTATGCAATTAAGTTGTATCATAGCCGCAGCCGCTTGCATAGTATAAGAGTTAAACTTATTAACTTGATAATTCTTGGTTGCCTGTGCAAGAAAATTGTTTTGGCTCAAGAGGATTTATGTAGAGCAAACATTTGGGGCATGAAAATTAAATCTTATATTGATGAAAGTTGTGGGTTTTTTTCAGGAAAGTGCGTTTTTGGTGGGAGCCGGAGCCATTGTGCTTGGAGCCATTCAAATTGAAAGATTTGTTCTTATGCACTTTGGTTTACTGTTGGTGCCCACGTTACCAGAGGGGGATTTTCTAAATCCGTATGGAACAACGGTGCCCATCATATTCACCACGTTGCTTTACGTCGTTTACTTAGCTATTCTCTTCTGTTACCATAATGAGCTCAGAAATCTTCCAGAAGATGAAGAACGTAATTCCCCAATTAATTTCCAAAGCCCTACGTACATCCGAGATATGCGGCCACCGCGATTTCATCCCAACTCTGCAGCTATACCTTGAACTTATTATGTGAAAAAAATATGAATTGTCTGTCACATACAATATCAATAAGAATCGCACTCAAGATATTATAGAAACATGATTGTGAAGCGACTACCGAAACTGGGTATATAGAATATAAAATGATAATATATAGAATAGGGTTTAAGGACCTTGCTTTATGCTTAGATAGCATGAATATGAATAACCACTATTGTGAAATATATTACTAATGTTTAAAATATTGCATCACTCATGTCCACGAAAACTTGTTTGGAAGATAAATATAGAGAGATCTTTAAAAGCTTTTAAAGAAAACTTAATTGCTATACTGCTACCTATCTCCCAAAAAATTAAATGCTAGGCTTACAGGCTATAAGTTATGGAATCAATAAATTATGAACTATAAAACAACAATAATTTTCAACACTTTCCTTTTGTATGTCTCTTTTCACACATGAGCAACTTACATAAGTTTACTTAAAGACTAAATTCATAAATGTACTTGTTAACGTATTCTTTTTTATGATTTGGTGAATAGGTGAATTGTTAAACAAGAGCAGCTAAAGTCAAAGGTTACGAATTATAGTGTCTGTCAGTGTCAAATTAGATGTGTAATTCATTAAGCTAATAAATATGGAATTAGCAATAATAAAATGAAAATTAAATCAAACTGTCACAAACTTGTATTTTGAAGCTGTATCAATTGAAACATCGACAAGAATTTACCATGTTCAGAATTGGACTTCAAATAGGTCGTTTGCACACTCAAATGCGACAGTGGAATATCAACCGGAAACAAAAAATATTAATGGGGCCGGATGAACCAGACTTACCAAACGAATCCCAAGTGAAAGTAAGGAAGCAACGGAAACAAAGTAGAAGCACGAGAGTCCTCTAAAAAGCTGTATACATGTTAGCAGAATCCCTTTAGGCCTTTATTAAAGCCCATTGACTCGACTAGATGGCATTTTGTAAGTAGAGTAAAAGAAGGTCACGCAATTCGTTGGCTTTGACTGGCATCCCGACTATAAATGACCATTTGAAGAACAAATGTGCCTATTTTACGATAAATCGAATGCATACAATAAAAGGCTAGAGATAAATTCTTTAAGAAAATCTCGGTATCAATTTTAATGGAAAAAATGGATACGTGTGATCTGTGATGACGATCGCATGTACTTCGTATATGGATTCAAAGTATTTAAGATTCATAGTCACATTAAACTTAAATTGAGATCAAGGGAGGATTGATTCTTACTTCGGGAATAAAGTAATGATCGAAATAGAACCGGGTCTGAAGGAAATTGACCCAGCAATTGACAATAATGCAATCAGGAAGCAGACAGGAATAATATTATGAGCTGTAGTTGCTGTAGTATATAGCATAAAGAGACCGCATACCAATGACAGCAGTGTGCCTGCACTACGTGATGCAGTGATTCTAGAACGCACATAACGGTAAACACTTGCGACTTAAAAATGAGCTTTAAGCATTAAATATAATCAGAAGAATTCAAAGCTGTTTAAATCATGTTAAAACTTAGAAATATCGGGCATTAGCAAAATACTAAATGACTTCAAAAGAATTTATTTGGTATCACTTCCAGTTATAAAATTTTGAAATATAATAGAGCTGTATTTCATTTAAAATTAGTCCTGCTCGCGGGAGAAAGTTTAACATTAATTTTAAAATCACAATTTCACGAGTATTTGTGATTTTTCAAGTCTTAAATACTCAAATTCATTTAGGCTCTGAAAATTGGTAATGCAGTGCAGGCAGCTGTTCAAAATCGGGATATTAAAATCACAGATAGTGACTCCTTCCTCGTGGTGTGCTTTTGAGACGATTTTCGTTTGATTCAAACTTTGATGCATACCGTCTGTTGTTGGCCCATCCATGTATAATGTTTCAATTTCAATTCAAATACATTTGTAGGTTTCCAGATTTCGGTTAATTTTTTGAGAAAGTGTATTCTAGTTCACAACTTGTTGTATAAAATTGCTCTTGAAAAGCACAGAGACTAAACTAGTTTAGTGATTCAGAAAAGTAACAGTCTTTAGATAATCGTATTACAAAAAATCTGTCTGGTGATTTTTGAATTTCCAATTTTTTGGAATTTATGGGTTAAGTTTGGGATTTCATTTGGCGGATTAATTCAGCACTTAATCCTTACAGCATTAAAAAAATTGGGTAAAAACCCTTTCGGGGTTATCTTTGATTTTACTTTTTTTGAGGGACAGTGTTTAAATAAGGAGTAGTTCTGGATTGCAAAACAGGGTGAGAATGAGAATACAAAATTGGTTGGAATTATTTGAATTGAATAACTGACTTTAAATATAGGATAGCATTGTAATGATTTTGTGACGTTTGAAGATCTAGATTCCAAAGTATGGAAGCCCAGAGTAATGCTTGGGGTGGGGGTGGTGATCCAAATGGGGGCGACGACTCGGATGGAGTCTCATCTAGGTTCACATCGTTAAATATTAATGCCAAAGAATTTGTGCCTTCGTTCTTGACTAAATCAGATGCAAACTCCACTGATATGGAGTCTGAGTCAACTACTCCATCAGGTGAGGATTTGATCTTCGTAGGTTTTTAGTCCAACTCTGGGCTTATGGAACCTCTCTGTTTTTTGTGTATATTAAACTAGATGAAGTATTCATTCTAACCCTTCATTTCTCAGCAGTTTGTGATTCAATGATTATACGATTGAATGCTTAGTAATTGTGGTGTTTTTTAGACGAGGCTCGTCCATCTGCTGCAATGGGAGTTGACAAGACTCCTAGTCCTGAAGGAGCTCCAAACAAATCGACAGCTCTTGATAGTTGGGAAGATGCAGCCGAAGATGATGAAGAAGATATGGAAGAAGACGAAGAGGAGGAAATTTCAACTCGAGCTAAAAGGAAACAAGCTGCAGCATGTGAGGACACCAAGACAAAAAAGGAGCATGTGAATGTGGTCTTCATTGGTCATGTCGGTAAGCTATTGCCTATGCCTATCTGTAATCGACACACCCTAGTGTATTCTAGTGCATACATTTAACGTTTTATTATAATTAGATGCTGGAAAGTCTACCATTGGAGGACAAATCATGTTTTTGACTGGCATGGTTGAGAAGCGTACTCTTGAAAAATATGAACGGGAAGCAAAAGAAAAGAACCGAGAAACATGGTACCTCTCATGGGCATTAGATACAAATATTGAAGAACGAGATAAAGGGAAAACAGTCGAGGTTGGCAGAGCTTATTTTGAAACAGAAAAAAAGCATTTCTCCATCCTTGATGCACCTGGCCACAAAATGTTTGTACCTAACATGATTAGCGGAGCCGCTCAAGCAGATTTAGCTGTTTTGGTTAGTTGATTTATTAGTTGTTTTACGATTGAAAAAAAATGCTTTGAAAAATTATTGGCGACTACAATATGAATCCCTACTCCTATAGGTTATATCAGCTCGAAAGGGAGAATTTGAAACTGGGTTTGAAAAAGGTGGACAAACTCGTGAGCATGCTATGTTGGTGAAGACAGCAGGAGTAAAGTTTTTAGTGGTGCTGATAAACAAAATGGATGATCCGACTGTAGAGTGGTCAGAAGACAGATTTAATGAATGCAGAGACAAGCTCATACCTTACTTAAAAAAGCTGGGTTTTAATCCTACTAAAGATCTGATATTTATGCCTTGTTCTGGACTCACTGGCGCCGGCCTTCGAGACCCGGTGGATCCTTCTTACTGTCCGTGGTACAAGTAAGTGTTGATGTGCTCATTGCCAATATATCTGCTGGCGAATTTTTTGGTAGACGTGGTCATTATATGATTGTTATTTTTAACATTTCAGGGGTCCTGCCTTTATTACATGCATTGACGATTTACCTTCACTAGATCGTAATGTGGATGGTCCATTCATGCTTCCAGTGGTTGACAAATTCAAAGACATGGGCACACTGGTTATGGGCAAAGTGGAGTCAGGTCAAGCTAAGAAGGGGCAGACTCTTATGCTGATGCCTAACAGAACAACAGTTAGTGTAGACCAGTTATGGTCCGATGATGAAGAAGTGACTGCAGTCGGTCCCGGTGAAAATGTGAAAATGAAGCTGAAGGGAATTGAGGAAGAAGATGTTTCTCCTGGGTTTATTCTATGCGACCCCAGCAATCCTTGCAAGTTGGGTAGAATTTTCGATGCTCAAGTACGTGCATGGTTTTTTTTTGTTGTTTATCATGAAGTTAGAAGTTGGCCTGGGCCTGATTGGTTAAAAATTTTTAGATGATAGAGTTTGAAATGTTTTTGTTGGTTGCAGGTAGTTATATTAGAACACAAGAGTATCATCTGTGCAGGATATTCAGCTGTTATGCATATTCATACTGGTTCTGAAGAGGTCACAGTGACTGTAAGTTTGTACCTGTGTTGCTGAATAATATTTTTATGCTGTGATTGTGAAGAATCTAATTTGAAAATGTTTTATTGAATAGGCCTTACTTTGCCTAATTGATAAAAAAACTGCTGAAAAATCCAAAACACGTCCTAGATTTGTCAAACAAGACCAAGTTGCCATTATGAGATTAGAGTGTGCTGGTGTAGTATGTATGGAGCCTTTTAAATTATTTCCTCAACTCGGGAGGTTTACTTTACGGGATGAAGGTACGTTGATTAAAAAATGGGGACAATGACAATGAGTTTAAAACTATTAATGGGAAACGGAAAGGATGGATAACTAAAACAATATTTTGTTTGCAGGCAAAACGATTGCGATAGGTAAAGTGTTGAAAGTTATTGAATAAAGAAAGTAATACAGATGAAAGGCGACTGGAGCGTTTTTATAATGTACTTGTTGTATTGAAGACAAATTCTTGTTGCATGTATGGTTGAATTCGAATGCAATATGACTCAAAAAATTATTGCTGGATCGACCGAATTTGCTTATAAAAACTGATCGTACTGTTGTCTACGATAAAATGTTATTTTAGTTTTGTATTTGATGCATATCACTTGGTGTATGCGTAATTCCTTGTAAAAAGATTCATTTAAATACATTCGTTTTCATGCAGCAAGCAGCAACGTGTAATATTGTAGTTTGCTGCCTGGTACGTACTATCACTGGTAACAATAAACTAATGTACATAGTGTTACTAGAATCATAGTATATTTACAGCTCGCGTAGTACGACTGCTCTGGTTGATTTGGTTAATATATTTATGATGACAATGCGTAATTGTTTTTGTGAGACCAAATTTCTTTTTGAAAAAGCAACATCGAATCAAAAAAGGTTGTGGAACTGTTAATTGGCTATCAGTGGCTTTATTTATCACTTAAAATCAGAATAAACAAGATTCTTTATTAAAGCACATGTGTTGTATGATTTGTTTCATCATTTCAAACTTTTCATATATTCATTACATTCGACGAGGGTACAAGTCATTCGCATGATTTTTAGTGCAACACCCAAAAAACCTCACAGACTCGAATGGTTGTAATCTTGTATGACTATAACTACAAGTATGAGTGGATTGAGTATGTCATATGCTCAAACATAAATAAACAACACAGAACGCCCGAATATTTTTGCACAGTTTTTATTACAGTTTAATCAGAATTAACTACAAACTATGGAATCAACATACATATTGTACATAGAATAGAGTGGCAATACAGGATGTAAGCTTTAAAAGTATTATCCTTGTCATAATAATGTAACCAGTGAATGATTATTAATAGTAAATTATATACTTACTATATAGTATTACACGTCCGTCACACTCTGTTCATACCAATGGGAGAAAGTTGCAGCAAAGTTCCCCACTTTTCTGTTAACTTTTCCTATCGATATAAGCATTCTTATAATACTCTTCTTCATCACCATTGCATTTTTTTGTTCGCTTTAACCATGGTAGAACTCTTTCCATCATTTATTATGCCGTTCATTTTCCACTTTATTTGGCATATCATTCCGGCCCAATCATTTTGTTTCATCACTCAAATCAAATGCAAATGCTGTATATACACACGTGTGAATGATGCTGAAAACTGACTTATACTTGACCAAGCCTTACACTGTTTCTCGTGTAATTATTAATTATCCTAATATCTAAAACATACTATGCAACATGTAGTGCAGAGGAGAAAGTTAAAATTCTTAAAACCCTATATGATCCTATAAACTAACAGAAGCTTACTACCGCATGCAACTTAACAGTAAAAGGTACTATGCATTGTTTCCTGTCCACAAAGAATTCTCAACAACTCTCAAAAACTCTTTGTAATCCTATTGCAAAGTTTCTTGTATTTCTCCAGACATGTAATGAATGTTCATGCCACTAGTTAATCATACTTTACAATAACAATAATACACTAATGCCAAAAAAAGTGCTTAAACTCGTCAAATTATCTGTGATAGTCTAAACTTAAAACTCACTAGTCGAACCGAGACCAACATATAAGAGAATCTGAACTTGACATTTTGACAATCCAATACTATATTATCATCCTCACATCCTCATCTAAATTACACGATAAATATATATATTTTTTTTTGCATTTTCTTTCTTTTTTTAATCTCAAAAAGAATTGTATCTCTTAAGGAAACATCATAAACTGACTGACTGGCAACAGGCAGTTGTGAGCCACCATTATAATTTGGGACATCAATCTATACTTGTGTTTATAATATACTTAATAATAATTAGCAACGGTTTTTGCACAACCGACCCAGTAAATAACACATGGTTTTCTATATGATAAATTATTTGATGCTTTCTCCTACGACATATACTGAAGCAAAGCGTTCAATATTCATTGTACCTTAGTCTAGTAATTAAGCAGCCTTATTGTATACAACTATAGCATTATTCATATCACTATTGTAATTAGTCTAGGATAAAAATTGACGTATAACGAAAAACAGGTTGAACCCCATGACCCCTGACCTTAAACTCTTTAAGATGAGTGAACGACTATTAAAAGTTGGAAGTACTTCAATATTATTCCAGTGTGTGGCACGAATTGACTTTCACCCTGCCTCCTTACAAAATAAAACCCATAAATACTATAATTATAATCAATACTTTTAGTAGCAGTACATTATATCAGAAGTGTATTATGTGTGTGCATGTATGTCACAGTCCAAGATCAACTAAACGTAAAATTAGACTTAAAAACATTGCTAGTTCATTACACATCAACTACTCAACTATCCAACAAACTAATACATAGAATTTAAATTGACATGATTGAAGTGACTATAAAGACGTTGGCCATGGCAGGTAAAGAATGTAAATTTTAATTCTGTTTTAGGGCGCGAGTAAAAAGGGAGGTCCGCTCACACGACGGAATTGTGCGTGCATACATTAATATATGTGATCATTTTGAGTTTTTTCTTTTCTTCTCAGGACAAATGACGGAGACTATGCCCTTTACAAACGTTTTTTTCTTTTTTGTTCACTCCAAATAATGTACAGCAAAACTAACTATACCTTTGTGCAGTTAGTCAAACAAGGTGTAAAACGATTCGCGAACACAAAAACAATTCTTTTCCCTGTGAATCGTTTTATGTCAGATTTGAGGTCAACACAGCAACAGTACCCTTAAGTGAATAATACAACTTTTAGCATCTCTGATGAAACTATATCGATGGTATCTCTAGACTAATTATATAACTTAACATTTTATTCTTGTCTCCCAATCATGAGATATCCTTTTGTTTTGCACCATTTTTAGCAAGTTTGAGAATACTGTTCATTTTTTGCCGTCATATTTAGTAAGTTATAAATCTAATCGCCATTCGAACATATACACCAATTTCCCCCTTGGCTAAAAATATTGAACACTTAACGAAAGAAAAACACAAAAAAGACACGTTATTGGAAGCTGCAGATCAATTATGGTATTCACAGACAAAAATATTTGTGTTGATGACTGGACTGACTACAAAACCAAAGAGTGGATTTGAAACAACTAGACCAGGCTTGGTATAGTTAGTGATAGTTAGTGCGAATCAATCCAATAATGACAATGCTTACGTATAATGGGATTAAATAATAAAAACAAAGAGTACACGAATATAATTCATTGCATATTATAATTTACAATAATAACCGTCCGTTACTACTATAACTAGAACAAATATAATAATTTAAAACGTATTAACGTGTTTTTTTAGCGCATGCAGAGAATCTCATTATCACTTTTTGTATCAGCAAAAAATTAAATTCAGCAAAAAAGTATAGCGATTTAATTAATATTTTGAAGGAAAATAACATCACAGAAGTTTAGTTAGAGAAAAAAACAAGAAATTAAAACAAAGTCAGTTATACCTTCACGAAAACTATACATTGTCTGCGCATCCACGACAGTTTCTGCTCTTTCATTGGTCTAAACAAAAAGAAAGGAACTCAAACTGACAAGTCAGCATTTCATTGCCGGGAAACGAAATTTGAATGCTTTTTTTGGTAATACCAGACTTTTATCTCACACTTGCCATTTTGAACGAGAAGGATATTATTATTGTTACTAAAAATCACAGAACAACAAAATAGAATGCCAAACACTTAGCTTACTTAATTGATGAGAATTTAAATCCGTTGTTCAATTATCATAATTAAAGTAGAGTATACCAGTATATAAGTAAAGTAGATTATGATAATAATAATCAAAGTACCACAGTCTAAAAACCAAAGCATGTGTGCAGGTATGCAGTAATTAACAAACTAAACATAAGAATTAAAATTTAATGCTACTTTCATCATCATCAACGTTTCATTATTGCTAGGTGGGTTTTTCAACTGCTGCTGTATATCTACTCAAGTCAGTAAGTCGGAAAAAAGTATCACATTTATAGCCAATTGTAATTACGTATGTCTTTAGCTCGTCTCCTTTATCAAAATGAAATGTTGCACACTATTATAGACTAACGAAACGAATTCTAGAGGGGTTCAAAATGGCCTTTTATATCAATAACGACAACCGGACATGAATAGAAATGAGACATATTTGTGAATAATAATGATCCTTCTGTGCCCATTTTTGTATAGAGTATTACTAACTAGCTACAGTCAAACTTAAATTATTACACATGGTATTTAAATTAGTCAGTTAGCTCGATAAGATGTGATTGTATAATAACTGCAGTCGATATGAGCACAATATTTTAGTTAGATAATAGTGGGTAAATAGTAATGAATGACACCGCTTTGGTGACTATAATTCCTCAGAGTAACTAACGATGCACTCGGGGGACAACATGATGATTTTTTGTGCTGATGGAGAGAAAAGAGATCAAATTTCAATGCACAGTTTGTTTCCTCACAATCGACAACACACAAAAAAACACCGACACCCAAATATGCATTCCAAATTGCACAATATCTTAAGATCTTTTGGAGGACAAATTACACAAAAAAGGTATATTATTATGCGGATTTCTGAAAATATTGGGTTTAGGCAAGAATAGAATAGAACGTTACAGGAAACTCCGAAAATGACAAGATATTCAACTTGCTGTATATGGTCAACACGGGGACTTTAACTGCTTTAGGAAGTCAAACATAACACTTCACTATATTAAAATCCAACGCAGTTATATTAGCGTGATAATTACAACTTATAGAGTTTACGAACTTATATAGCTACAAAAATCGGAGTGACTGATATGAGCAAAAATGTTAAGGAAATAAAAACTCAACCTAATTCGTGATATAAACACTAACTAGCAACTAACTACTAATTAAGAATGATGCTTGATAAATATGTGATCTGTAAGGTATACATTGTTGTTTGTTGTTTGATAGGTTAGGTACATGATACACGTGTAAAGTCATTTCGGTTATGAGCATTGTCACACACTAGAATGAACAACTTAAACTTGTACACCCTAGTTAGTTAGCCGTGTACAACAAATCGTGGTCTGCGTATTATAAGAAATAGCCAACTATCGACAATAATACAATCTGAATGAGTACTTTGGTGTTTAAAAAAAATTAAAATTATTAAAGAGAATACCACCAAATGATAAATACAAATAGATATTATTCGCTAGATCAAAGAATGTGATTTGAAGTCTCTGAAACAAAATGCACAGTATTTTTTTCACTACTTAAAGAAAACGGCATAGAGGATTTGTAGGAACATAATTAGTAATGGAAATTTGATATCCCTTCATAGCTTGAAATTATCTTTAATACAGATCAGAGTTTGTTAGATTTCCAAGATGAGAATCAAATAATGTTTTTGTTGCAAATGGGGATTACGCAATGGAAATCTAACAAGTGTGTAATAAACACAAGGCTGACAAAAGCTGGTCTATGTCTCAATCTCACGGAATCACTAGTTAGTGGTTGGTAACAATAATAAATAATGATATTGTTCTTAATACTTTTTAACCTATATACCAAATTTTACATGGGCTCAAAAAATTAAAACTTTGAACTACATACAGAGAGACAAAATATTGCGGCTTGTGGTATTAAGAATCTCTTTCTACAGATTTCTACTTTCTACTGTACAAGTCGTTTAACAGACGGGAAAAACAGGATTGACTTTTTTCGGGGCCATGTATATGGGTTTACGGAGGCAGCCTTTTTCAAACAGTATTTTTTACTTATTATCATAACAATGATTAAAAAAGAGATTTCTGAATATTATGATTAGAATATAGAATTGTACCATTAAATTTTCTCATGTCCAAAGAAAGTTAAGTAAATAAATCAAGTTCAATTTGGATTGGCTCTTTAAGAACAGTCTTATCAATGATGCATAAGATCGGTTACATTTAGAAGACAGGTTTCATTCATTATATTCCTTATGCTCACATTTCACATCTTTGAATCCCCAGTATACCAATCAGTGTTTCATTTCATAGGGAGGGACTTTTACAATTCACATGACAAAATATAGTACTAGAAACCTACACAGCGGATCATATTTTTGTGATGCACATGCAGCTTAAAAATTTGAACTGACTCAGTGACTGAAAATTGATTTTAAAAACACCGAATAGGTAAATACAGTATTATGACAATACATGCTACACAAGAACCCACTGGGTACCAACCAGTCAACTAAAGCAATATATACTACACATTTATCAGCCTAAATAATAATAACAATAATTATTAACTTATGCAAAGCTTATCACAACTAATGAAATGATTTGGCAAACTGTATAGGTAACGAGCATAACACATGTGAGATTTAAATAGGTGACTCCCAACACCGTGATGATACCATACATTTACAACTCACCAGTAAGTAAGTATGTAAATTCCTACAGGCGCAGCAATTCTTTACCATTCTAAATACATGTACCCTTTTTGATGACCACCACAAACAAACAAGCTCTTGTCCAAACTAAAGTCAACACGGTGAATTTTCAGACTAAACGTAATTAACTAACGATAGCCACTGAACAAAATGTCCATTTTTTCATACCAATATAGGGAAAAGCTTTCACTTCATGACTAAACAATCCTATATTTACTACTCATTCTACCTCTGACACTTATTTCAAGGATTGAAAAAAGTGTTACAGTATCTATGGATTCTGGTACGCCATAATGCTAGCTACACTAAATCGTACATGCCTAACTATCTAGTTAGTTTTAGATAAGGTGTTTTGGACAGCATCTGGATATGGATCTTAAAGAATATATATAGACTACCTTCAGTTTTTTCCTTACTAGCACTGAACAACGCACTCGGTTGTTAGTTAGTTTGTTAGTCAAATGTAGGCCAAGTTTTGGAGAGATGAAACCACAACTACAAAGCTGCATATCCTAAATTGTATCATTATTATCCATTGTTTGTTTTGCGCTGTTCCCAACAAAAGCACACTTATTTGACAAGAGATAGACAGTTAGGTAAATTATACACTGCATATATAGTTATAGTTAGTTAGTAAGTAACTATTATGAATAAAAAGACATTTCCCCACTCAAATATTGTAATTAGACTGTACTACTGCTAGAAAGTTATAGGCTTACAGATTATAGTACGTAAAGAGTAAGTCACCACAGAATTCATTGTCATTTGCATCTTCTATCGTGACGGAGTTTAGTGTGAATTAGTTAGTGTATTTTTTCCCGGGGGGTCGACTTATCAACAAGACTCTTTTATGATCATCATTACGACTACTGCTAATATAAACCTTACAAGTCTATATATGCACATAAGAATTGATGTTTCATGGAAACTATGTAATATACGTTTTCTCCCAACTCTCAACTTCATCGGCAAAAAGATGAAGATATATATGAGCAATGGCTGCAATCACTAGTAGGTTGAACATATTTAAGTGAATGAATAGTATAGAGGTTTTTTTCGTTCCTTGTCAAAGTTAAGGGTAGAATGTACATAGTAGAGCAGAGTGAACCACATAACTATTTGCGCCATTATTGCAAATCCCAGGTAAACTTACATAGGTTTTCTCCTATGGAGATTAAGAAGACACTGTTTTCCGTAGTGATTAACTTTTCATCAAGATACTTTGATATCTCAGAACAAGCAGTTTTTTTGTCAGTCCCTTGATCATACATAATTAAATGATGTCAATGACTTTTAAAAATTGGCCTCACAAAATTGTGTGTATTTTTTCCCTTTTAGTATGGCGTTTGAATTGTCATTTCGTAAACCAGAAAGACAAAATGCATTATGAGAAGACATTATCCAGCCGTCATTTGGTTATTTTGTGTTCCTCATACACTCACGTGTTGTACAACATTATAAACTCCACTTGATTCATGGGTCTCTTGTTTAGGTATGTATTATTTGTATCATCTCAAACTTATCATCAGAATGCAAGTTAGAATGTTGTCCAGTAAATACGTACGTATCACCTTTGCTTTCCAATATAATGTTAGCATATCAATAAATATGATCTTTTTCTTTTGTACTACTCATCAGACAAGCAGCAAATGCGTTTTGGGTATTATTGATTACAGCCAAACCAATCCTCATTAGCTGCAACTTATACCTACAGGTCTATATTATCTAGTCCCTTACACTATAGAGCTTAAAGTCCTTATATTTAATGAGCCACTAGTACACCCTATAGAAGAAGAGTTAGTAATAATATTAATTCGAATAACACGCCGTACAATTATAAACCACTGACAATACTCTACAAAATTCATGTACTGTTGCTTACACACAAACAGTGTATAGCTAAATATATATTTCCTAATTTGCACCATATCTGCATCTGCCGACAAATCATCAGTCGTCATTATGCATTCAAAATCCTTCACTTTAAATTCGATGGGATGAGCTCAGTTTAACATACGGGAATCATCATCACACTGATCGGTAATCCTACTAGCATTAATGCACTGCTACAACTAACTGAATCCTGACCTTTTACACACATAGACCATTATATGTGCTTCTCTTTTAGCTAGTTAGTACGTACTCACTCACTAACTAATTACTATTACTACAATACACATGGAGACAAATAAAACGTTAGAGATTGTAATATTATGTATTTAGGATTGAATATTCTTGCTAAAAACACCACAGTATACGGATGACTGACTACTCATATCTAGTCTCTTTGTCTCACTCGAATTGAACTTTTTTGCTTTCACTGCAAACTCATTAGCCTCGATATGACTACATACTATTATGGACATGATGGATTCTACTTTGTAGACACTTTTTTAAGTAGTAGTAGTAGCATATTAGTAGTAGCAAGTCACTTAAACGCTTATCTCATCAAAAACATGTAGAGTACACATATGAGTAATATGAGCCATTACTCCTCTCTCTTTCTCTTTGACGGAGAACCCAACTAGTAGCACAGAGAATACTTATATGTCCGTTAACACACAATGATTACCCTAGTCGCCTCATACAAGTATCTATGGTATGTTAAATAGATATTGTTATCCTTACTGCTATTTAGATACTATACTCAAGTCTTATTCTAAATCAGTCCATTAGCATGACTCAAATTATGAATGAATATAGTATGAAAGCCATTGCTAAGCCCATCAAAATGCTACAGTGGAAGAAGTGAGTACAACATAGTACGAGAGTCAGAACTGACATATATGTCTCAGCATCAAGTCCATAATGAGATTGATTTCCAGTTTACTGTTTATCTTGCCTCTTTACAAATACCATGAAATTCTCAAAAAATCTACATATGCAAAGTCTGGCCGAATTGATGACGTCGATTCATTGGTCCGTGTTAACTTTAAAAAATTAAAATGTTAGGTCTATCTAAAAGTATAGGTAGTAGTAGTTAATATATCGTCAAATCAATTGTCTGCATCACGAGTTCAGTTATATGTTTTGACCAATGTATAATGTCAGATGATTATTGAATGTCTCCTTTGTTGGCCTAGCTAATGTACAAGGAAGTGTGTGGAGCACTATTCTCGGAAAGTTTATATGAGCATTGGCAATAAGAAGGGAAAGAGTATATTATTTGTATAATGCTAATGCAATGGATGGATATAGCATTAATCAATCAAGCTGGAATCTGAATCTATAATATACAAATCAGAGCATGTAGTGAATTCCACAAGTAAATCAATTCAGATCAAGAGTTAAAAAATTAGGTTATAACAATCATGCGAAGGGAATGAGAAAGGCAAAAATGAAATCAATGTGTAGCTGCAAGGATGAAGGAATTTCATAAAATAGCAAAGCATAAATATATTGTTATGAGCGGAGCACGTAATCATACAATAGGAAATCATATTTATGCTTTACAATTGAGTACGGATCAACTAAGATTAAAGAAGCGTAACATATAGAGTGCCACATGCCAAGATAACAACAATTTGGGAGAATTTTCTTTTACAGCTTAAAACCTTTAGTAAACAGACCAGTGCCAGGCACTGCGATCAAAATGACTATTTAAAATCCCTTCAACTGCCACAGCCATACAAAATGTTGCATGCTGCGCATAAGAGCAAGTTGAAAGGTCAGCGAAAATAACTAGAGCCACAAGTGCATATACGGTGCGTCAATAATATCACCAGCGTTAACCTGATGACCGGAGAGTAGTTAGCTAGCTTAGTACACATTAAAACCCATAAATATACTATACTCTATAGAAATATCAGGTTTTGCAATTAGCATCATACAAGTATAAATAATAATACGCAGATTTTACAGGAATTGCAACATGGTATATAGTAGTAGTAGTAGTACTAATTACAATATAATGATTCGTTTAACGAGGCCAAACTCACAGAAGTATTGCATCTAAATGTTTTGAAAACTTGTGTACGTAAGTCAGAGCAAAAAAGACATCTCATCACAAGTAGTACATGTAAGGTTCTAAAGAGACTAAATTTTTCACCTTACAATACCAAACGAGCGCATTCATTTTTTTTACATATGGATCGGAATCAAGTTATGTCTTTGTCAAAATCTTCCTGAAAACTCACATTGTGTGTGGAAACTTGAAATGCACGATAACATCAGACGATTACGAGATTTAAGATCCTTGGTAGTTTAATAAATAGGTTCTCCTCCACATGCGAGAAGAGTTGTGAGAATCTGTTTTTTTGGAGACTTGATTCGATTGGACACTTTTAGTTAGGCGTAACAGTTACAGCAGTAATTTATATCAGCTATTCGTAAATATAGCATGTATAGTCATATAATATTATAGCTTAATCAAAAAATACAGACATCTCTGCAACGTCATAAGTAAACTATGTATAATAATGTGGCCCAGTAAACACACGGAATATAATCAGGATCCAATGAAGTTCCCAAGTTAATCACCATCTCCCTTCTCCTCGTTATAACAATAACACACCTTCATGAGTAAAACACCTCTGCACTCTCTCTATATAAACTGCTAGTCTTTCTACAGTACCGGTTTGGAGACGAACACAACAATTCAGTACGTTTGCACAATATTATTAGTTTTTTTTGTTTGTTTTTTCCGTATTTTTTCTTCTCTATGTTCAAGAATAGGAATAATGAGAATAGCACTAGAATAATACAACGATGATAAAACTTGGAAACTACATCATCTCTTAGGCATAGTGATCATACTGGTGAGGTACGGCTCATTTTGCACGATTTTTCACATGAACTGATAAAATGGATAACTTGGATTAATTAATTATTATGCATTATAATAATATACATATTATAGAGACTTTATACTCATTTCTCTCCACGCATAAGAACGTCCGAAAAATAAAATCGTTTAGTCATAATCTATTCGATAGGATTGAGAATAATAATCATAATAATAGTTTGTGTTCCTGCAATTAGTACAGCAACATTGTAGGATTCGTCAGCACTTATCGTTCAGAGCATTTTTGTGGGATTCATTCTCAACTCTACACTAGTAGCATTAAATACTTTTAACCTAAGCATCATAAGATTACACATTGGTGTTCATAATATCACTGGACAATTGCTCACAATGTTTTAAATGTTGGCAACATCATTAATTATTTCTTTTAGTGAAGACAATCATAAAAGGTAAGCTATAAAGATCATAAGTCAATCATAATATTGTATATACAATATCAATTAAAATTGCGTCAAATAATCACCAAAAAAACCAGCAAAATTAGGTAACCAACCACAAACAAAAATTATGCACTACCTTCAAAAAAATCACCTCGTTAAAACTTAGCAACATGCCTGCTCCCATCCTCATAATACATACTAATAATGATGATTTCATTATCATAATAATAATAATAGAATAATAACAATATGTGATTCACTTCCAGGCTCCTTTCACCAGAAACTATTAACGGTAATACTCAAGCAGTAAGTGAAAGCAACAGTAGTAGTGGTATAATAATAGCAGTCATTTACGATTTTTTGGAGTCGTTGGTATTGGCAAAGAAAATGGTACTAGATTGGCTGCATTTCCCTTCCCTTACATAAATCAGATTCAGGCGGATTCACCACCAAGAAGATCACCAGGCAAGAGAGAATTCATTGACGATGGTGTGGCACGGTCATGAGTGTCCAGACCTGACGACCCCCATGGACTATTTCCCCAGAGAGGACTGCTATCACGCAAAGCTCCCCATGGGTTGTCTTCTCGGTTGGCACCTGGTGTACCAAAAAGCAAGTTATTTATCAGCAATGGTTCCTAGCAAACAGCAAGCCCCCCCCCCCCCC
>Ga0210040_10003852_pt1 | contig 20010 bp, 16 predicted proteins | sample CryGeyCG12114_NA_FD_185462 | JGI IMG/M metagenome (GOLD analysis project Ga0210040, IMG submission 185462) | Groundwater microbial communities from aquifer - Crystal Geyser CG19_WC_8/21/14_NA (SPAdes) (version 2) | ecosystem: Environmental > Aquatic > Deep subsurface > Groundwater | place: USA... | reverse complement strand
ACGCACACCGCCACCGTCGTACGTGCGCTCAGTGCCTGGAACCGGCCCGAGTGCTCGGTCGGAGCGCTGGCGATAGCCACGCTGGCCGGGGACGGGGGCCTGCGGCGGCAGGTGCGCCGGGACGCCGCCGGCCGCGGGCATCCGCTCCCCCGCTGGCTGGTGGAGCTGCAGCGCGCCGAACCCGCGGCCCGGGCCGTCGAGCTCAGCACGGTCTTCCGTGCCGTCGACGAGCTGGTCGTCGGGGTGGTCGTTCCCGGCGGGCATTGCCTCACCGCTGTGGTCCACGTCGACAACGAGCTGGGATTCCGGGCCGTCGACGGCTCGGTCTCCGCGCAACCCGTCGATGCCGTGGTGGCGGGGGACGTGGACGGCGCGGACCCGGACGTGCGAGCCCGGGACATCGAGCCGGCCGACGCCCGCGCCCGCCTCGCGGACGCCTTGCGCGACCCCGACCTGGACACGTTGTCCGACAGGTCCACGCCTTGGCGACAGGTGCGACCGCTGGTCCGGTGGCTCGTCTCGACCCTGCCCGACGGCGGCGAGGCCGCCGTGTCAACCGTCGCACACGACAGCGACCTCGACGACGTCGTGGATGCGTTCCTGGCCAGTCCCTGGGGCCGCCCGTGGGTGCACGGCGGACTGCCCGAGCTGGCCGAGGCGTTCCTCGCCGACGGTCTGGGCAACGGCCTCGGTGACCCGCTGCTGTGGGCGCCGCACCACGTCCGCCGGTCGCTGGACCCCGGGGGTTCCGCGCTCGACCACTACGAGCTCGACACCAGCCGCGCGCCGGAGCTGCTGCGGGATCTCATCCGCTACGGCCACGCCGAACGCGGCCTGCGACCCGGGCTGACCGACGACGCGCTGACCGCCGTGGACCGCCACGCCGGCCCGTACCTCGCCGCCGTCCGCGCCTGGCATGACGACGCGGCCTGACAGCCTCGTCAGCAGGTGTCCCAGCCCCCAGCCGGGTGGGGCAGCCCCCGTCCTTGTCCGCGACCACGGCGACCGCTGCTCGCACCTGTGGACGAGCTCAGCGCGAGGCCTTGTCCGTACGCCAGAGTTCCGCTCCGTGTCGACCCGACCGCACCCCAGCGTCCCCGTCACCAGTGACACCGAGCTGACCGAGCGGTGGCGCACCCTCCTGCAACTGGACGGCCCGCCTTCCCGCCGCACGCTATTCCTGGCCTGGCTCCGCCGTGACGGCAGCATGGTCCCGCTGGTCATGCCGGTGGAGGACGTGCCGCTCGAGCCCGACCGCGCGAGCCTTGCGAACCTCGTCGCCGTGCACGCCACGGTCGCCGATACCGAGGATCTCGACCCTGGCGACCTGCACGTGGCCCTGCTGCTGGAACGTCACGGCCCCGCCGGCCTCTCCCCTGATGACCACGCGTGGTGCTCGGCGGTCGAGGCGGTGCTACGCGACCGCGCCGGCGTGGACTGCAGCATGCACGTCGGCAACGGGCGCGCCGCCATCCCGGTACTGCCCCGAAGGCACTGGCCGGTGGGCGGGGCCCGTCCGTAGGCAGCCGGAGACATGGTCCGGTGCCGACGGAGGGGCGACACCGCGCCGCCGAACGGCCAGGCGGCCTGGGTTCACCCGGCCCGGAGGACGACGAGGCTCAGTTCGCGCGAGCGCGACCGGCCGTGACGAGGACCGTGGCTGCCTCGGCAGCGGCGACGGCAGCCGCGGACGTGGTCGGTCGCGCGCTGTACCGCTGCTGGTTGCGGTCGCGCCGCATCCGGTCGTAGTGCCGGGATGCGGCGTTCTCCGGCGGGACGTCGAACACGGCCGCGAGGAAGCGGCCGAGGGCGTCGTGCTGGCCGGTCCCGTGGGCGGTCCGATACCCGTACGCCGCGAGCATGGCCTCGCCCACGTCGTGCGCGGCGTCGTAGGCGAGGTTGTAGCGGTTCTGCGCGTGGCGCACGTTCGACAGGTCAGCCAGCGCCGTCTCGGCCTGCCGCAGGAACGCGGCACAGCGCCGCTCATCGACGGGGACCTGCTCGAGCCGATGTGCCGCGACCAGTTCGTCGACGGCCCGCCGCTGACGCGGGGTCAGCGGCGTCACTGCCACGGCAGGTCCCCTATGACGGGCACCGTCGGACTCTGCCGGACCTGGAGGAGGAAACCACTGTGCTCCTCGAGCTCACCAGGGGTCATGATCGTCGGGTTCACGTCCCGGCCGACCTGGTCACCGACCCGCTGACAGGCGTCGTAGACCTTCGTCGGGTCGGGGTGACCCACCACCATGACGTCGATGTCGCGCGGCGCAGCCCCGGGCTCACCGCGCAGGCGCGCCGCGAAGGAGCCGTAGAGGAAGGCGCTCTGCAAGCCTGCGACCTCGCGCAGTTCGGCCGCCAGGAGCGGAACGGGTCCCGCAGAGACCACCAACAACTCCCGGACCGGGCGGGTCAGAGGGGACTCCGGGTTGGGCCGCACGTACCGGGCCTGTCCGACACGCCGCTCGGCGAGCAACCCCGCCTCGAGCAGTCGTGCGACCTCCCGGTGCACGCTGCCGTAGGCCAACTCGGCCCGCTGGGCGAGCTCGTTGAGGTTGAACTCCTCCACCCCGGAGAGGAACAGCTCCGCCAGCATCCGGGCCTGGCCGTGCGACCGGAACAGGGGTGCCGTCAACGGCGGTGCAGTTCTCACGATGATGGATACTAGTCTCCGTCATAAAGAGAGGGAGCGGGCTCACTCGAAGGGGCGGACTGGTTGCGCGCACCTCGCCGGAGGTCGTCGTCAGTCTGCTGCACCCGACCCAAGCCGCCGGAGGGATCGAGCGTCCAGCCCTGCTCCTCGATGGCCCGCGCGAAGGCGGCCTCGGCCTCCGGCCCCGCCTCCACGTCGAGCGTGTGCAGGTTGTAGTCGCTACCAGGAGTCGAGCGGTCGGAGTCGAACAGGTCCTCGTCGAGGTGCTCCTCGGTCCACCGATGGTGCGCTTCGGCCACCGCGGCGAGGAACGCCTGCCGTTCGCCGGCATCGTGGGCCGGCAGCAAAGGCTGTTCGTCACGCGAATGGGTCACGCCGACAGGACACCAGGTACGTCTGACAGTTCGGCGAGCGCCGCGGCCGTCGTCGGAGACGGAGCAACGTCGAACGTGGACACGGCGGCCGGCTCGGTAGAGGCCGGACCCACCATGGACCCACGGACGGCTGTCGGTCGGCCCGGGGCGGTGGGCAGGTCGTCAGCAGACCGCGCGTTCGCGCAGTCGCTCCTGCGCGAAGGCCGTCAGCGGCACGGTGTCGATCAGCTCGGCCACCCGTACCAGGAGCCGCCGTGGGCGACGCGTCCCGCCACGCCGGGCGGGCGGGCGGGCGGGCGAAGCGTGAGCCGGTCAGCGTCAGGTGAGCCAGGTGGTCGATCGCCGCGCTTGCTCGTGAGCTGCGTCGACGATCGCGCCGGGCAGGGTCTGCGGTCGAGACGCGAGCCAGCGCCGGAGTCGTCGCCGGTTGACGACCACGACGTCCCCCGGGGACTCCTTGATCACCAGGTCCTGGGCACCCACCGGGACCACGATGCCGGTCACCGCAACCGGATGACCGACCGCCGCCGACAGCAGGCGGCTCGCCCGAGCCGCTTCGTGCCTGCTGTTGCGGATGTAGGGCTGGCGGACGCCATTGACCATGAACGTGTCGCCCCCTACCCAGAGTCGGGCCCCGGGGTGGTGCTTGGCGTTGAGCGAGAACACCCCACCGGGACCGATCACGAGATGATCGATGTCCGCTCCGCGTCGGCCGACCGGGATCGAGTGCAGACAGCGCCACCGCGGGTCGGCCTTCATCAGGCGCTCGAGCTGACGACCGACCAGCTGCTCGCCGGCAGCGCCCAGTCGCCATGCGCGCTCAGCGGTGTGCACGCCCATCAGCCGAGCGAGCAACGACCGGACCGGTGCGGCGGCTCGGGCGTCGATCGCGGCCGCCTCCGCCGCACTGCCGGGACGTCGAGAGGCCAAGTCGTCCCAGCCAGAGAGCTGTCCGTCCATGCGATCTCCCGGCGGGGTTGGTACGCGGACCGCGAGATTACGAGTCAGATCCGTGCCTGTTCACGCACGTGGCGCGCACAGGCACCCGCATGGGTGAGGCCGGACGAGCCGGTCAGCGCGCCACCGTCAGCGTCGGACCGGCGCCCCCGACCCAGGTGTCGGCGTCTGCCTTCTGAAACGCGGTGGGCGGCGCTCTCGCCACCTCGCCGACGCATCGCCAGGTCGTGAGCCTCGGGTGGGTCAGGGGACGGCAGGAGGTGGGACGTATCGACGACGGAACTCGGACACCCAACCCTCGAGCTCGTCGACGGCGTCTGCCGCATCCGCGAATTCGCCGTGGCCGACGAACGCGATCGCTGTCGGAAGGCCGCCACGCTGGGCATCGAGGGCTGCCACAGCGGACCGGGCAGCGTCGTCGTCGTCCCGGGCGAACACCACGGTGAGCGCCTCGTCGAACAGGGATGGGCCGGCCGGGCCTCCCCGCCGGACGCTCTCGGTGAGCAGCACGTTGCGCATGAGCTGGCGGGTGGGATGGCCTTGCAACTGGTCGAACGCATCATCCGCCATGCCGAACATCCGGCAGAGCGCGTCGTACTTGCGGTCCTTCGCCGCATTCTCCGGGTCGCGGCTGAAGGAGTCGGTGTATTTGACCTCGACGGCGACCAGCAGCCGTCGCCCATCGTGCAGTCGAGCCGCGACCACGGCGTCGAACGCGGTGCCGTCGTCCAAGTGCTCGCGGCGCTCAGGGGCCCACTCGCACTCGATGCCCTCGATGGCGCGGCGACCGACCATGACCTCGTCGAGGCCCACCAGATGACGGCCCGTCAGGGCGGACAGGACTGCGACCGCTGACTCCGGATGCGCCCGCAGGTGGCCGAACACGTTGAAGGCCAGCGGCATCGAGCTGAGCATGTTGGTGAACAACCGCACCCGTTCGAGCTGCCCACCCTCTGCAGGCACCATCTGTGCCCGCTCAGCCGCGTAGTCGGCTGCCTCGGCGCTGAGGAAGTTGTTGCGTCGATCGCTCGCCGGCAGGTAGTTGCCCAGTGTCCTGTCACCGCGTCCGCCCGGGTCGACGCCGAGCACCTGCTCGCGGTACTCGGACTGACGCCGCCGCTCTCGGCGGGTGATGCGATCGTCGGACGCGACGAAGGTGATGTCGGGTTCGGTCATCGATCGGCTCCTCCTGGTCTCGGATGACTCCGGCCGATCATCCGGCAGCGCCCGCCGTCAGGCGGCGGGCGACCGCTTCGCCGCCCACCCGGCGGATGAGCTCGAGATCGCCGCACACGACCAGCAGGTCTCGCGCCCGGGACAGCCCGACGTAGAGCATCTCCCGGGCCCTCTCCTCGTCCCGGAAACCGTTGACGGCGAGCACGACGACCGGCCGCTCGAGACCCTTGAAGCCGAGGACGTGCCCGTAGAAGACGTCCTCGCCGTCCCAGAAGGACGACCAGTAGGAGTCCTGCCCCTCCTGCTGCCGGGCCGCCTGCTCCGGGTGCCGCCGGTAGGTGCTCAGCAGAGCGACCGCCTCGTACGGGTAGCCGTCGTCGAGCAGCACCTCGATCGCATCGTCCGCAGCGTCCAGGGCGTCGTCGGTCGCGCACTGCACGAACCGCACCGGGACGCCGTTGCCGCCGCGGTTCCTCATCTGCGACGTCGTGAGGCTGCCGAAGGTGCCCGCGATCTGCTTGGTGTTGCGCAGGTTCTCGGTCAGGTTGATCGGCATGAGGGCCACGGTCGGGCGGCCCTGCCGGGCGAAGACCCGCTGTCCCTCGTCGGCGAAGACGTAGAGGCAGCCGTCGTCCGGCGCCCGGAGCGCAGCCACCACGGCCGGCCACCAACTCTCGGCGAAGTCCTGCGCCTCGTCGATGACGATGGCGTCGAAGCGCTCGGCCTCCGGCAGCTGCCCGGCCAGCGCGACCATCTCACCGGGCAGGAACTCCTCCCAGTAGGCGCTGTCGTCATCCGATCCGGCAGGCACTCCCCACCCGATCCCGAGGTAGTGGAAGGTGCCGACGTACGCGGGCCGGTGCCTGGCCGGCCAGGTGGCGACCCGGCGCTTGAGGAATTCGGCGAGGCCCCGGGAGTAGCACATGACGGCGACGCGCTGCCCGTCCGCGGTCAGCCGACGGGCCTTCTCCAGCGCGAGCCACGTCTTGCCCGACCCGGCTCCACCACGGATCTCCACGCGCGCGTTGCCCTCGAGCATGTCGAGGACACGCGCCTGGTCACTGGTCAGCAGATCGCACTCAGCTTCGCGCTCGTGCAGACCGGCGACGAGGTCCTGCTGAGGGATGCCGACGCCGTGCAGGCACTCGACGAGCCGTTCGACGTCGTCCGCCGTGGGGGCCGCGACGTCCTGCTCGAGCTGCCGGAGTGCCGATGCGATCACGCCGGCCGCTCGCGGCAGATCCTCCCGGTCGAGCACCATCCAGCGCGGCGCGTCCGGGGCGGTGAAGTCGGCCGGCAGCGTCGTGGTCGGCAGCGCGACCAGGTGTGCCATGCGGGGGTCGCCGGCGCTCCAGCGGGCGTCCTTGCGCAGGTACTCGCGCAGCAGGTACTTGCACACCTTGGCCTGGTCGACCGGGCGGATGCGCTTGTCGATGCCGCCGCCGTGCTGCCGCCACTTGCCGTCACGGAACGAGACGCTGCCGCCCTTCACCTCGATGACGGCGATGCCGAAGCCCGGCCAGGCCACGATGACATCGGCCTCGCGGTCCTCCTTGCGGTCGCTGAACCGCTGCCCGCACACCAGGACGGCGTCGTCGGGGAGCTGGTCGCGGAGCGACTCGGCGAAGAGGCGCTCCGCGTACGACTCGAAGGCGGGCTCGACCGGATAGACCCGCGCCGTCACCTGACGACCGTGCTCGTGCTCATGGCACCCCCGTGCTCGTGGACCGTCGGCGCAGGATGCCAGCGGGTACCGACAAGCGGGCGATCCGCAACGCGCCGGTCCGGTTCTACGAGGGCCAGGGAACGGGTCAGGCGCTGCCGGCGACGCGGGCGAGCGCCCGTTCCAGCGCCGCGATCGCAGCCCGCCGTTCCGCCGGGTCGGCCAACGCGAGCATCGGTACGTGGACGTGGTGCGTGGCCGCGGAGGTCTGCTCGAGCCGGAAGCTCGGGAAGTCCGCCGCGACCGAGACGGCGTCATCTGGATCCAGGCCGATGGACAGGGTCTGCGGCCGGGCATAGGCGGCGACCCGCTCCTCGCCGACCGGCCGGACGGCCACGTAGTGCGGCATGACCGACAGCGTGAGCGGCACTCGCGCGCCGACGTCGTCCACCAGTCGCTGGACGTGCACGTTCACCTTGTGACCGGTCAGCTCCGAGAACGAGCGTGCGGGGCCGGTCGGTGCCTCGGCTCGATCGGCCCGGTTGCGGTCCTTGCGCACCGGCCGGACGCCGAGCACCTGGGTGGGGTCACCGCCTTCCGTGGCTCGCTGGTAGAGCTCGGCCGGCTTGCCCATCACGCTCGAGCCGGGCTCCTTGCGAGCTGAGCGGCCGGTGGGCTGGATCAGCCCCCTGCCGACCATGTACCGCCGGAAGGTGTCGACCGACGGCCGCGCCTCCCCCGGCCCGGGGCGGGGCGCGACGGCGTCGTGCAGGGCCTGCAGATCCCTGAGCGTGAACTCCTCCCCCAATAGGCCTGCCGGGTCGGGCTGCAGCGCGTAGTCCTGCCGCACCCGGTCGACGGCGAGCCGCACGATCTCGTCGTGGCCGAACGGCTGCCCACCGGCGTCCTCCACCGGCACCACGCGGACGTCGCGGCGGTCGGCCAGCACCGGCGCGACGTCGTCGGCGGGCACGAGGACGACGTGGGCGACGGAGAGGACCCACCCGCGGTCGTCGCGCTCGGGGTCGTCGAAGACGTGCAGCTGCTGGGGGCGGGTGCCGCGGAGGCCGACCTTCTCCCGCAGCGAGCGGAGCACGGCGTCGGCCAGCGTCTCGCCCTCGTGCAGGAACGTGCCGGGCAGCGCCCACTCCCCCGCGTGCGCGTCGCCGTCGCCGCGCAGGTGCTGGAGAACACCGAGCCCTGCACCGCTCGCGTCCACGACCAGGACGGCGGTGTCGACGGCAACGGACGGTCTCGGGTAGTCCGTCAGGGACCGGTCCGACCTGTCCCGGCGGGGTCGCTGCGTGCGGGGTTCACTCACGGGGTTGACATTAGCCGCATGTATGCGGTGTTATCTACTTAGCCGCAGAAATGCAGCGGTGCCGAGGAGGCGACCATGGCGCTCACCCTGGCGTCGGTCAAGGCACCACGCACGGACCGCTGACCACGTTCCCGGTCTGGACCGACGGGCCATTGCTCGGGTCCGCCCACCTGACCGGGGCCGCGGCCCCGGTCGACGTCGCGGAGCGGGCCGGTTCCCCCGCCGTCGACCAGCTGGTCGTGACCAACCGCGGGAACCGGCCCGTGCTCCTGCTCGCCGGCGAGTTGCTCGAGGGCGGCATGCAGCACCGCGCGCTGACCGCGACGACGTTGCTCGCGCCGGACCACCCGACGGTCCTGCCGGTCCTCTGCGTCGAGGCGGGCCGTTGGCGCGGCGGCGGCGCGCACAGCCGCAACGCCCGCCGGGCGCCGGTCTCGCTCATCCCCCACCTCGACCGGGCCGACGGCCAGCGCGAGGTGTGGCGCCGGGTGAGTCGTTTCGGAGCGGTCGCCGGCGCCTCTCCCACCGAGTCGCTCCTGGACCGGCTCGACGCGAGCGCCGCCGAGACGCCGCACCGGCTGGCGTCCGGGCTGCGACCCCTGGCCGGGCAGCGGGGTCTGCTCGTGGGCATCGCCGGCCGCCCGGCGTGGCTGGAGCTATTCGGCTCGAGCCGGGCGCTGGCCGCCCACTGGTCGGGACTTCTGGACGCGGCGACGCTGGACGCGCTGGGCCGACCCGCACTGCGGACGCCTGCCGCTTCGGCCCGCGCCTTCGCCGAGCGCGTGCAGCGCACCGGCCTGGCCCCGGCCGGTACCGCCGGGCTCGCCCGTAGGTTCCGGGGCGGGAGCCGCATCCCCGTGACCGACGTCCGGTGGCAGGACCGCACGGTGCACCTGTCCGCCGTCGACCTGACCCACCCCCTCCAGGAGGTCTAAGTGACCCAGTCCATGCACCGCTCGCACCGGGTCGCCGGCGCGCTCGTCGGCTCCGCCGTCGGCGACGCGCTGGGGGCGCCGTTCGAGTTCGGCCCGCCCGGGGCCTTCTCCGCCCGCTTCCCGGTGCCCGCACGCGGGGCGCGGACGGAGATGTGCGGCGGCGGATCGCTCGGCTGGGAGCCGGGCGAGTTCACCGACGACACCCAGATGGCGCTGCTCGTGGCGACGTCGCTGGTGGACAACAGCCGGCTGGACCCCGCCGACGTGTTCGGGCGCTTCTCGCAGTGGGCGGCGGCCGGGCCGCCGGACATCGGCAACCAGACGTGCGCCGTCCTCGGGTCCGGCCAGCCCTGGGACGTCGCCGCGGCGGAGCACTTCGCCCGATCTGGGCACGCGGCCGGGAACGGCTCGCTGATGCGGACGACGCCGGCGGCGATCTGGTTCTCCCGAGCCGGCACCGACACGACCATGGACGGCGCCCGGCAGATCTCGGCGCTGACCCACGGCGACCCCTCGGCTGGGGAGGGCTGCGCGATCTTCCACGAGCTGATGCGGGTGGCGCTGGACGGCAGCGACCCGATCGCGGCCATCCCTGCCGCCCTGGAGTTGGTCGCCGACGAGCACCGCGACCGGTGGGCCGCGGTGCTCGCTCCGTCGTGGACGCCGGCCGATGCCACCGAGTCCAACGGCGCGGTGTGGCCGACGCTCGGCCAGGCGGTGTGGGCGCTGCGCAACGGCCGCAACTTCGCCGAGGTGCTGCGGCTGGTCATCGACCTCGGTGGGGACACCGACACGGTGGCGTGCGTCGCCGGCGGCCTGGCCGGTGCGGTGTTCGGCATGGGCGGCATCCCGAGCCGGTGGGCGTCGGTGGTGCACGGCCGCGTGCCCGGACACGGCAGCAAGGTGTGGCGGCTCGCGGACCTGCAGCAGCTGGCCGCGGCGCTAGACGGCGCGGCGCAGCAGAGCTACGACCCCGGCGTCATCCCACGGATCGGCCCGACAGAGGTGCTGCCCGGCATCTGGGCGGCGAACCTGGACGGCGCCCGGTACAGCGAGAAGGACTTCGCCGTCATCTCGCTGTGCCGGCTGGGCGAGCCGTTCGAGCACGAGCTGCAGCGGATGGCCTACGTCGCCGACAACGAGCACAACAGCGACCTCGACGTCGTCCTGGCCGACGTTCTCGACGACATGGCAGCGCTCCGGGCCGAGGGGCACAGGCTGCTCGTGCACTGCCACGGCGGAGCCTCGCGAACCGGCCTAATCCTGAGGGCTTGGCTGATGCGCACCGAGAGCATGACGGCCGGCCAAGCGACTGAGCACGTCGCCGCGCGCTGGCCGCACCTCGGCCTCTGGAACGCCAGCTTCACCGCGGCACTGGATCGCCTCGGTCGATCACTGACCTAGTCCCCGCGCCACAACCTCCGGGCGCGACGCAGACGGCCTTACCCGATCGTCGCAGCCCTGACGACACAACGCTCGCTAAAGAAGCACATCGCTGAAGGCGCACCGTCAGTACACGCAAGGGCGGCGCCCCCTTGGCGTGTCGCGCCGAAGCTACGACAGAAGCGTCCGCTAGATACGTAAGGTCACCGACTCAAGACGAATGCAAATTGGGGACGGACATGTCGGCATCAGGCTTCTATCAGGCTATCAAGAGCCCGAGACAGTACGACGCGGCGCGCGTTGCAGAGTGGCTCGGTAGGGTTTCCCCTACCCGAGTCGCCGCCATCGCGGAATCCATGGAGCGGTACGTATCGCAAAACCTTCCCGGCGCCATCCGCAGCAAGAGCGGACTAGGCGACTACCGCACAAGCCCATACGTCCTCATGGCAACCGCAGGTTCACTTCGCCTCGACGATCCGACGGATCTGTCGAAGTTTCTCATCGGACTAAAGTTGTACATGGGGCTCGAGACGTCATTCGGAAAGTCGATCGAAAAGGTCGTCATGCGACACTACCCGGCATACTCTAGGATCGGGTCCGAATGGCACGAGCCAGTAGAGAAGCTTGCGGAGTTTGCACTCCTCAAGGGTCTCACCCAGGAGGAAAAGTCGCAGCAACGCGTCACTTCCGTATGGCGCGAGATCGACACGAGCTGTGTGGTGGATGACCGCAGACACCTAATGTCCATCAAAAGCGGAACGTCGACGATCAACGACACGCAAGTAGGCGGCATGTTCGCGGCTATCCGGGACAACAGCAGGGAATGGCTGCGCGCGAGCGTAGATCGGCACGCAGTCTCAGGTATAGACGTCGTGATCGGCCTGACCTACGGCAGCGACCGATCAACCAACAACAAAGAAAATCAGATTCTCGCAAAACTTCTCAGCTGCGGTTTTGATGAGCTGGACCGACAGACCCAGCCCGGGGTGCTCACGAACCAGGACGGTTCTATCAAGGTTTACCGCGTGATCGGAATTGACTACTGGGCCTATACTGCAAGCCCGGCCAACCCGTCCGCTTTTGAGTTCGCCTTCCTTGAAGTGATCCTTGGACTTGCGGAGGCGCTTCGACTAGCTCAGGAGCGGGGCGACGTGAGAGCCGCACTTGAAGAGCGCGTCGAGTTGCTGGCGACTGCGATCCGTGATCTTCGTGGGGATGAGGATGCTCTCCCGGAGGCCATTGACCAGAAGCTCGGGCCCTCGGAGATGACTTGGCTGGCCGCGGCAACAAGCGCGTTCTTTGACCGCTAGCCGTTGCTCGGAACTCGAGCCTCAGAAAAGACGCTCTTGACTGCTTTTGTGCGCCCCCCTGTAGGTGGCCTCACCGCCCGGACCATCCCATGTGAAAGCTTTTCCGCCACGCCACCATTGACGCGTGCGCACGTGGGATCGCAAATAGACGCGGCGCGCCGGCGGAAGATCCTCTTCTAGCGGGTCGGCGTCAGTTGTGGATGCACTCGCCGACTTCTTGAGTACCGATCCAGCCACCATGCCGAGTCGGGCCGGCACCGCATTACCCACTTGCTGCATCTGCTGCGCCGGCGACCCGGAGAAGACCCACCCGTCAGGGAACTCCTGCACTCGAGCACACTCTCCGACAGAAAGAACTCGAACTTCGTCCGGGTGACACATGCTTGTACTGGAATGGTTCGGCAGGGTTGTGATCGTCGGACACGGCAAGTCCCGAGATAGCCGCCGCCACCAACCTGATCTGCCACCCTTAGCGAAGAAGGCCTTACCCATGGACTCCATGGCCACGTCCGTCGGAAGCATCCGCCAGTTACCGCCCGGGGGAACCTGCTCCAGGTAGCGCTTCTTCCTTGGGCTGAAATCCATAAGTACAGGCACGTCCTCGATCAACCCGTCGAGGGCCTCGCCCAGTGTTCTGAATGGCAGCAGGTCCGGATGGGATTCCGTCGGCCCGTGAGTAGGCTCTGGAAAGTCTACGCATTTCGACTCTCGGTTTCCAATGAACAGCACTCTCTCGCGAAGCTGAGGCCCCCCGTAGTTGACGGAATTCACCTCGAAGATATCAACTCGGTAGGCGCCGCCGTCGATCTTGCCTAGATCGTCAATCCACGCCTCAACGACCGAACCCGGCTTCTCCTCGTCGAGAAGAGGTGGGCCACCCCTCTCCGGCCTCTCGGCGATCGTCCTGTGCTGCAACGCCGCCGAGAGAAGGCCCCGCACATTCTCCATCAAGAAGTAGCGAGGCCGGAGCGCTTCCACAAACCTCAGATAATCCCAGATAAGCTGACCACGCGGGTCGGAAATCGTACCTCTCCGTCCGGCTGTGCTAAACGACTGGCAAGGTGGACCGCCAACCAGGACGTCCAACTCACCCGGCACGAGACCCAGTTCGTCCATCAAAACATAGGGATCAAACTTGGAAAGATCGGCTTCCACGATGCGCGTTCTCGGTGTGCCAAATCGTCCCGCGTCCCTATTGACACGCAAGGTTTCGCAGAACCTGGACTGGAGTTCAACGCAGGCAAGCAAGTCAAACCCGCCGACCTGATCAAGACCGACGTCGAGCCCCCCCGCTCCGGTGAACAATGAAACGACTTTCAAAGCGGAGTCTTCAGCCACGATACGAGGATAGACGGCGCTACTGACAGTCCAGGCAGGCGACGCGCTTGCCTTGAACCTCCAAGTTGGGAGGAGCCTGGCTAACGCGACTGCCACCAGGCCTCATCCGGACCCGCGGACGCCAGGGTGGTGACGCAGTCTGCGATCAGGGTCGAGTCAGTTGACATGGGTATCGGGCTAGCCCGACCGGCGCATCGACCACATCTGCGCGGGGCGCTCGGACTGCATGGCGACGTCCCACGGGATCGCGCCGTTGACGACCTCCTTGCGGAAGTTGCCGACCGCGACCCGCGCCAGCTCCGGGTCGGCCGCCACACGCTGAGCCAGTTCGATTGCCCGCTCCTCGACCGCGCCGTCGTCCAGCGACTCCCACGCCAGCCCGAGGTCAACGGCCTTGTCGCCGTTGATCTCCTCGCCGAACAGCGCCATCGCGGCCGCCGCTTCGCGGCCGATCAGCCGCGACAGGATCACGAAGTGGCCACCACCCGGGTGCATCCCGCGCCGGAGGAAGCCAGCCAGCAGGCGCACGTCCTTGGCGACGATCCGCAGGTCCGCCGCCAGCAGCATGTTCATGCCGGCGCCCACCGCCGAGCCGCGCACCGCGGCCACGGTGGGCACGCGCACCTGACCCAGCCGATAGAAGGAGTCGTAGATCTTGCCCATGCCCTCGTAGGCGTCCGCCGCCGCCGGGTCCTTGCCCGCGGAGGTCAGCGTCGCGACGTCGCCGCCCGCGCAGAAGGACTTGCCGACACCGCGGATGACCAGCGCGCCGACCTCCGGCTTAGCGTCCACCTCGTCAAAGGTCGCGATCAGCTCGTCGGCCATCCCAGGCGTCAGCGCGTTGCGCCGGTCCGGAGCGTTCAGCGTCACGATGGCGACGCCGCCGTCCACCTCGAGCAGCACTTCACCGGTTCCAGCCACGAGCCCACCTCTCGAACGAGCGCACCGGCCCCGACGCCGGCTCCGCCTCTCTGACAGGGATCACACCACGCGCGAGGGAGGCCCGCGCACTGCGGTCAGTCGAGCGCCACCACGCTCGCCGACTCCACCAGCCGGCACAGCGCGTTCACCTTGCGCAGCTGGTCCGGCGTCCGCACCGGCGCGTCCAGCAGCTCCGGGCTCAACACCACGCAGGCCAGCGCCTGCGCCCGCGACACCGCCACGTTGAGCCGGTTCAGGTCGTACAGGAACGACACCCCGCGCGGCGCATCGTCGGCACTGGTGCTCGTCATCGAGTAGAGGACGACCGGCGCCTCCTGGCCCTGGAACTTGTCCACGGTCCCCACCCGCGCACCGTCCGGCAGCGCCTCCTGGATCAGGCGGACCTGGAGGTTGTACGGCGCCACGACCAGCACGTCGTCCGGCCCGATCGGCGCCTCCACCCCCTCATGGTTGCGCCACGTCGTGCCCTGAACCGAGTGCCACAGCCGTGCCACCGCGTCGGCCTCCTGCTGGCTCTTGTCCGCGCAGGTCCGCTCGTGCGCCACCGGCAGCACCCGCAGGCCACTTCCGGACAGCGGCCCCTCCCCCAACACCGCCACCCGCTCGCGGCCGTCGGCGGATCGGAGCCGGCCCTCGTACGCCAGCTCCGACACGAACGCCGTCAGGTCCGGGTGCATCCGGTACGACCGGTCCAGGAAGACGCCCCGGTCGGCCGGGATCGTCGGGTGTCCGTCCAGCAGGTGCTCCAGCGCCGAGGCGCCCGACTCACTCGGGTGCACGGCCTGCGACGGCTGCGCGAGCTGCTGCGGGTCGCCCAGCAGCACCAGCGACCGCGCCCCCCGAGCCACGGCCACCGCGTTCGCCAGCGAGAACTGCCCGGCCTCGTCGACCACCAGCATGTCGACGGCCTCGGCCACGTCCGCCCGGGTCCAGAACCACGCCGTCCCGCCGACCAGATTCACGTCGCCGTCCAGCAGCCGCCGAGTGACCGCACCGTTGTCGTTCGACCACTCCACGCCGGCCGCACCGCAGTGCTGATCCTCCGTGCACTTCTGCAGCGCCGGACGCCCGACCGCCTTGAGCAAGTTGCCGATGACCGCGTGCGATGTCGCCGTGACGCCGACCTTCTTGCCGGCGTCCAGCAGCGCCCGGATCAGCGCAGCGGCGGCCGTCGTCTTGCCGCTGCCGGGCGGACCCTGGATGGCCAGCACCTCGCCGTCCAGCGCCAGCCCGAGCCGCACGATCGCGTCGGTCGTCGACTCGCCCTCGCGCAGCGGCGTTCCCGCGGGAACGCGCCGCTCGACCAGCGCCTGCCCCAGGCAGTCCCGGCCGGCCAGCACGTCGTCGCCGGTCGCCGCGATCGCTTCGCGCAGCCCACGAGTGTTGAGCGGACCGCCCGGCCCCAGCCCTCGCGGCGAAGGCGGCTCGGCGGCCGTCGTCTTGAGGACAAGTCGACATGTGCTGATGTCGAACTCGAACACCGTGCCGGCCTTTTTCACGGTGTCCACGTCCAGCGCGTCGTCGCCGACCGAGAGCTTCGTGTCCTGCACCGGGAACGAGTACTCGTACAGGTGGCTCTTCTTCTCCCGCCCCACGTACCGCTCGAAGGTCAGCCCGCCCAGCGCCGACCCGTCCTCGATCAGCGCCTCGCGGTCCAGCGTTCGCAGCCGGAACACCTCCCACCAGGATGGCTTGTCCTCGCGGCGGTGCCAGCCCACCAGGTCGCCCAGCAGCTCGTGCCCGGCGTCGTGCAGGCGGTCGGCCAGCTCCAGCTCCGCGGCCTGCGCCTCGGTCACCTTCGCGTCCGGCTCGGTGGTCACCCACGACGGCCGCGGCAACGGCCCGTGCGCCGCCTCCAGCTCCTCCCGCTGCGCCTCCAACCAGTCGTGCAGCTCGCGTGTGGAGTCGACGTCGTCCTTGTTGTACGACTCGATCGCCGCCAGCCGGGCGTCGTCGCCGTCGGCCAGCCAGGCCTCGTACTCCAGGACGCTGCCCAGCGCGCTGGCCACCTCTCCCCCGTGCTCCCGGCCGTAGAACGCCTCGACCTTCTTGATCGAGTACGACTCCTTGCTGATCCGCATCGACTGCCGGACGACGGGATAGAGGTCGACGAACCGCTCCTCGCGCAGCAGCTGGTCGAGCTCCGCCTCGCGCACGCCGTAGCCGCCGGCCAGCTTCTTGAGCGCGGTCACCTCGTAGGGCGCGTAGTGGTAGACGTGCATGCCGGAGTCGCTCGCTGCCGCGGCCACCAGCCGGTCGAGCAGCTCGGCGACCATCGCCTTCTCCGCCGGCCGGTCGTGCGCCCACAGCGCGGTGAACGCACCCGACCGGTCGCCCAGCCCGGCGAGGTACTCCAGCCCCGTGCCGTCCTCGAACCAGGGGTCGCCCTCGAAGTCGAGGTACAGGTCGCCGGGGCTCGGCGGCGGCAGGCGCAGGAGACCCAGCCCGTCGAGCGGCGGGAGCAGCGTCCGCGACGTCTCCCCGGTCAGGCGCTCGCGCAGCTGCTCGGCGGCCTGCTGCTGCAGCCGCGCCCGCGCGTCCACGCCGATGCCCGACGACTTCAGCAGCTCCGGCGACGCACCCGCGAGCGCGGCCATCGTCGGGATGCCGACCGCTCGCAGCGCGTCGCGGTGGTCACCGCGCATGCCCGCGACCAGGCCGAGGTCGTCGGACTCCCGCAGCTCGCCGTTGCACCGCTCGGCCCAGCGGCACTGCTCGCAGTGCCCGATCGGCGAGGGTCCGGTCTCCGGCGGCGCGGCGACGAAGCCCTCCAGCCGGGCCCGCGCCCGCCGCGCGTACGCGGCGACGTCGATCAGCCGCCAGGGCCGCGACTCGCCGTCGCCGGTCACGACGTGGATCCGCGCCGGCTCCACCCCCTGCAGCACGGTCAGCCGCTCGGCGTAGGTGGCCATCTGCAGCAGCGCCGCCACCTTGAGCTTTCGGGCGAGCTTGGTGTCGGCGATCTCGTACGACCAGTCGCCGAACACCGACGGCGTCTCGACGCGCAGCAGGAAGTCGGCCTGCCCGCCCCAGGCGCCGTCGAAGAAGGTCCCCTGGTAGACGACGTCGACGCCGCTGCGCATCGCCTCGACAGTCTCGGCTTCCGCGCGCCGCCGTCCCTCGAGTCCGGAACCGCCCGCGATCTCGGTGACCGACAGCCCGCGAGCCTCCAGCGACGCCAGGTACTTCCGCTCGTGCTCCAGCCCCCGGTCGAAGACGAACTGCACCTCCGGCGAGGTCGCCTCGGCCGGCGCGGTCCACTCCCCCGCGGCCACGCCCAGGTCGAGGCGGGTCAGGTGCCGGCACTCCTGGTGGGCGGTCAGGTCGGTCGGGCTGAGCACCAGCCGCCCGTCGAGTCGCTGCATCGCCGCCCTGCCTCCGAGAGTTCCGTCGTCCGGCAGCCTGCCCGACGAAGTCGTGCCGCAGGAGTAGCGGACGCCACCGACACGAATCGGCGCCCAGGACACCGGAGCCGGAAACTGTCACCCGGAAGGCGGACGCGCCGACGGGCCCGGCCACCCGCAGGTGACCGGGCCCGTCGTGCAGAGATCAGCCGAGGACGTCGATCCGGCGACGGCCGAGCAGCCGAACCCCGAGGCCCAGGCCGATCGCCAGCAGCCCCGCCAGCAGCACCGGGACGACGGGGCTCCCGGTGTAGGCGAGCGCCGAGGTGTCGCCGGCAGTCGCACCGGTACGCATCCGGTCGGCAGTGCCGCCGGTGGCGGGCATGGCCGCCGTGTCAGTCATGCCGAGCGCGCCGGGGCGAGCGCCCGACGGACCGGACACCGGCTGGACCGGAGTGACCGTCCCGACCGGGGTGACGGGCAGGACCGGAGCGACCGGCCCGGTGCACGTGGTGCTCGCGTCACCGAGGATCCCGACGCCGATGCCGCACACGCTGATCGGCGCGTCCACGCCGACGACCGGGCCCGTGCCGTCCGTCGCGCCACCGGAGCCGGCCGTCGCGCCACCGGAGCCGGCCGCGGGGTCGGCGCAGTCCGCACCCGCGTCACCGAGCACGCCGACGGCGACGCCGCAGACGGTCACCGGCACGTCGACGCCGGCCAGGGTGCCGTCCGTCGAACCACCGTCGGCAGGCGCCGGAGGGGTGCAGGTCGCGTCGGCATCGCCCAGGACGCCGACGGCGTCGCCGCAGACCCGCACCGGGACGTCGGCATCCACCACTGCCGCGCCGGCGTCCGGCTGCGTCGCCGGGGTCGTCCCGGTCGACGAGCCACCGGCAGTCGCGTCGCCGAGGACCCCGGCCGCGTTGCCGGTCACGGTCACCGGCACGTCGACGTCGACCGCCGAGCCGGTGGACCCACCCGCAGAGCCGGAGTCGCCGGAGGAGCCCGAGGACCCGCCGGACGCAGGCGCAGCCGCGGGCTGCGCCACGTCGATCCCCGCGACGTCGGCGGCGTTGCCGCCGATGTCGATCGGGACCGCGACTGCCAGGTCACCGAGGTCGGCGCCCACGGTGCCGTCGAGGGCCGGCAGGTCGATCTCGGCGGGCGTGTGCCCAGGACCGCCACTGCGTTGTCGGTGACGGTGACCGGGACGGTCACCGTCGCGCTGTCGTCGGCGGACGCGAGACCCGTGCCGGCGGTCAGCAGACCGCCGGTGATCAGGGCCGTCTGCAGCCCGCGCTTCATCCACACGTTCATGAGGGGTGTCCTTCTCTGACTGAGGGACCGGTCCGATCGGACCGGCTGTGTTGGCCGCGGTCAGCTCAGGGCTGACCAGGGCGTCCTCAGTCGGGAGCGAAGGTCGGGTCGAGCGCGCGGTCGGCTGCCGCGTTCCGTGCGTCGTCGTCCGCGGCGTACAGCGCAGCGAGGACGGCGGGAGTGGCGGCAGGAGGCAGGTCGGCCGCCGGCTGGTCCGGGGACGCCGGCGCGTGGAGGGTCGCCGGTGCCGGCGCAGGCGCCCCGGACGGCACGACCGGTGCGGGCAGCGGCAGGTGGTGCCCACCGTGGCCCGGAGCCGCCGCGGGGGTCGCGCCGACCAGCCGCTCGACGGCGCGCGTACGAGCGTCCGACCCAGCGGCAGGAGCGATGACGGCCGACCCGACGACCTCGTCGACCGTCGGAGCAGGCGCGGGCACGACGAGGAGCGAGGAGGTGTCGACCACCGCTGCCGCGACCGGCTCGGGGACCGGGGAAGTCACGAGGTCCGGCACAACGACGGGAACCGGCCGCAGCACGGGCTCGAGCACCGGCGCAACGGGCGCGACCACCGGCTCCAGCACCGGCGAGAGCACGGCTACCACCGGCGTGGTGACCGGCTCGACCGCACGGACAACGGGGGCGAGCAGCTTCTCCCCCACCGGCGCCACGGCGTCCACCACCGGCACCACGGCCGCCTCGACCACGGGCGCCACGACGGCCTCAGCGACGGGCGCCACGACGGGCGTGACCGCGGTGGCGACCGGGGACAGCAGGCCGCCGGCCCGATCGGCGACGTCCTGCACGGGCGCGGTCACCGGCGTCAGGAGCTGCGGAAGGCCGTCGTCCGCAGCGGCGGACGAGCCGGCCGTCCCGGCCAGCCAGATCCCGGCGCCCAGGCCGACGAGCACCAGCGTGCGCCGGGCCAACGGCGAGGCCCACGGACGGCGGAGGACAGCGATCCCGTGCTCGGTCATCGCGCCTCCTCCCACCGTCAGTGATTGGTTCGTTACGAGTAGTGAACGCGTGCTGGGCGGCCTCCGCGACCCGAATCGTGTCGCTCGATGGGGTTGCCGGCCTCCTTCTGCACTCACCCTGCGTGAGAACCGGGCCCCAGCTGGCGCCGCGGGGCGTCGATCACGGAACGCCGACCCGCGGACGTGGGATCGTGGGCACAGCCGACCGACGGCGACACGACCCCCAGGGTTCGCCGCCCGGGCCGACGCGCTCCGAACACGAGCGCCGGGGACCCGCAGGTGCACGCAGACGCACCAACCGAACGAACGGGAACCCATGGCTC
>Ga0210040_10003851_pt1 | contig 20012 bp, 14 predicted proteins | sample CryGeyCG12114_NA_FD_185462 | JGI IMG/M metagenome (GOLD analysis project Ga0210040, IMG submission 185462) | Groundwater microbial communities from aquifer - Crystal Geyser CG19_WC_8/21/14_NA (SPAdes) (version 2) | ecosystem: Environmental > Aquatic > Deep subsurface > Groundwater | place: USA... | reverse complement strand
GCGGCGGGGCGGCCGCCGCTCGAGACCGGAGGTGACGTCCGTGCCCGTGCCCCGCAGCTCCTCCCCCGGTCCCTCCCCGACCGCGGTCGTGGGCCCGGCCGGCGGCCAGGGCCTCCTCGTCGCGGCGCTGGAGGCCGTCGACCAGGCCGTGTGCGTCGCCGACGTGACCGCGCCGGACGAGCCGCTCGTCTACGTCAACCCCGCCTTCACGCGCACCACCGGGTACACCGCCGCGGACGCGCTGGGCCGCAACTGCCGCTTCCTGCAGGACGGGCTGGACGTCGGCGACGCCCCCGCCCGCATCCGGGCGCTCCTGTCCGCCGGGGAGGCCGGCGTGGTGACCCTGCCCAACCGCGCGGCGGACGGGCGGGTCTTCGCCAACGAGCTGTCGCTGTCCCCGCTGCGCGACGCGGGGGGAAGGGTCACCCACTTCGTCGCCGTGCAGCGCGACGTCACCGCCCGGGTCGAGGCGGAGCGCTCGCGCGACGTGCTGCGCGCCGAGCAGGCCGAGATCGCCGACCAGCTGCAGCGGACCCTCGTCCCCCGCGGGCTCCCGGCGCTCGAGGGCTACCGGACGGCGGTGCGCTACTCGCCGGCCACCCGCAGCGACGGCTCGCGCGGGGAGGTCAGCGGCGACGTCTACGACCTGCTCCCGCGCCCCGGGGGCGGGTGGTACGCCTTCATCGGCGACGTCTCGGGCCGCGGGCCCCGGGCCGCGGCCACGACGGGCGTGCTGCGGTGGACGCTGCGCGGCGCCGCGGCGGGGCAGGACCGGCCGGGGGAGCTGCTGCGCGAGGTGGCCGGCGTCGTCCACGACGGGATGGACGGCCGCTTCGCCACCCTCGCCCTGGTGGCCCTCCCGGCGCCGCCGCCGGCCGGTGACGGCCTGGGCGGCGGCGCGCCGGGCGGGGCCGCGACCTCGGGGGACGTGGTGCTCGCCCTCGCCGGGCACCCCCGCCCGGTGCTCCTGCCCGCGGACGGGCCCCCGCGGCTCGTGGGCCGCCACGGCTCGCTGCTCGGCGTCCTGCGGGACGTCACGGTGCACGAGGAGCCCGTGCCCCTGCGCGCCGGTGACCAGCTGGTCCTCTACACCGACGGCGTCACCGAGGCGATGGACGCCTCCCGGCGGATGCTCGGCGAGGAGGGGCTGCTGGCCGCCCTGGCGGCGCTCGCCCCGGCCGACCGCCGGGCCCCCGGGGCGGCCGAGCGCACCGCCGCCGCGGTCGTGGCCGCCGTCGAGAGCCACACCGGGGGTCGGGGCTCGGACGACCTGACGCTGCTGGTCCTCGCCCGCACCGCCGGCGACGGCGCCTGAGCCCCTCTGCCCGTCGCCCAGCGGGGCCGGCTCGGTCCGGGGGCTCCGCCCGCGCCGGCGCAGGCGCCAGGATGGGCTCGTGAGCACGTCGTCGTCCGAGCCCGGTGCCGGCGCCCCGCCGGCCGTGCGCGGCGGCCCGGCGCGAGAGCAGCCCGCTCCGCCGCGGGGCAGCCCGTCGCCGCAGGCCGCCGGGCTCGGCGGCTCCACCGCCTCGCTGGCCCACGAGCTGTCCGGGCTCGCCCGGCAGCTGCAGGGGGCCTCCGACGCACCGCAGGTGGTGGCCCAGGTCACCAGGGCCGCCGTCGCGCTCGTGCCCGGGGCGCAGGAGGGGTCGATCAGCCTGGTCCACGGCCGGCGGCGCGTGACGTCCCAGGGCTCGACGAGCCCGCTGGCGGCCCTTCTGGACGAGCTGCAGGAGCAGGCCGGCCAGGGCCCGTGCCTCGACGCGGTGTTCGAGCACGCGACGGTGCGCGTGGAGGACCTCTCGGCGGACCAGCGCTGGCCCGACCTCGCCGTCCGCGCCGCCGGCGCGGGCATCCGCGGGGCGCTGTGCCTCCAGCTGTTCGTCGCGGGCGACGACCTGGGCGCGCTCAACCTCATCTCGCGCGAGCCGGACGCCTTCGACGACGAGTCCGAGATGGTCGCCCTGCTGCTCGCGAGCCACGCGGCCGTCGCCGTGGCGGACGCCCTCGAGCTGCAGGGGGTCAGCCGCGCGCTGGCGAACCGCGACCTCATCGGCCAGGCGAAGGGCGTGCTCATGGAGCGCTTCAAGCTGACGCCGACCCAGGCCTTCGACCTGCTCACGCAGGTCTCCCAGCACTCCAACCGCAAGCTCGTCGACGTCGCCGAGGAGCTCACGCGCAGCGGCCAGCTCGGTCCCTGAGGGCCGGCGCCGCTCGTCCCGACGCCGCCCGCCCCGCTAGCGGGGACCGCCTGGCACCGCCTCGCCGGCCGCCGCGACCGCCGCCTCCCGACGCGGGCGCCCGGGGCGCCGCGGGCCCGCACCGGCGGCCGACCACCGGTCCCCGCCGGCGCGCTTGGCCTCGTACATGGCGCCGTCGGCGCGCTCCAGCAGCGTCGTGGCGGAGTCGCCGTGCTCGGCGAGCGCGGCCCCGGCGCTGGCGGTGACCCGGTGGTGGCGCGCGGGCGGGTCGTAGGGCGCTCGCAGCGCGTCGACCACGCGCTGGGCGACGAGCGCCAGGTCGTCCCCGCCGGACAGCGCGGGGCACACGACGACGAACTCGTCGCCGCCCAGGCGCGCGACGGTGTCGCCGGGCCGCACGGCCGCCCTCAGCCGGCGCGCCGCCTCGCTCAGCACCGCGTCCCCGGCGCCGTGCCCCTCGGCGTCGTTGACGTCCTTGAAGCCGTCCAGGTCCAGGTACAGGACGCCGACCCGGGCGTCGGCGCGCACGCCGCCCCCGACCAGGGCCGAGAGCCGCTCGGCGAGGACCACCCGGTTCGGCAGCCCCGTGAGCGGGTCGTGGCGGGCCTGGTGGGTCAGCGCCCGCTCGGCCTCGTGCCGGGCGGTGACGTCCTCGACGAGGAGGACGGCCTCCCGCCGGCCGTCGCCCCGCTGCACCACCGACGCCGCGCAGGCGCAGCGCAGCCGCCGCCCGCCCGGGCCCAGCAGCCGCAGCTCCAGGCGGCTGACCTCCACGCCGTCGGCCATCGCGTCGAGCGCGGCGGAGAGCACCGGCAGGTCCGTCGGGTCCGCCACCGCGGACACGTCCTGGCCCTCCAGGTCGGTGCGGGCCAGCAGGCGCACGAGCGCCGGGTTGGTCCGCAGCACCAGGCGCGGTCCGTCGCCGAGCGGCAGCACGAGCATGCCCAGCGGCGAGGTGTCGAGCGCCTGGCGGAAGAGCCGCTCGCTCTCGGCGAGGGCGGTGACGGCCCGCCGCTCGCGCGTGACGTCGTGCAGCGTCACCACGGCGCCGTGGCGGCCCTCCCGGCCCGGCAGGGGACGGGCGCTGACCACCACCTCCCGCTCGGTGCCGTCGTGCCGGCGCACGAGGAGCTCCTGCCCGTGCGTGGGAGCGCCCCGCAGGGCGCGCACCAGCGGCATGTCGGCCTCCGCGACCGGCCCGCCGTCCGCGTGGAGGAGGGCGTAGGAGCCGTCCTGGGTGCGGCGCGAGGCGTCGAGCGGGAGCCCGAGCATCGTCCGTGCGGCCGCGTTGTCCAGCAGCACGCGGCCGGCGGGGTCCACCACCACGACCCCGTCCTGCGCGCTGCCGAGGACCCCGGCGAGCAGGTCGGCCTGCTCCTGGGCGCGCTCGCGCGCCGCCCGCTCGCGGGCGGTCGCCTCGGCGAGGGCGTCGCGGTGCAGGGCGATGACCATGACGAAGACGCCGACCACCCCGACGAGCACCTGGGCCGCCGTGGCCCGCAGGTCGGGGGGCAGCGGCTGCGCCGGCCCCAGCCCGGCGTCGGTGAGCAGCACGACGGCGGTCGCGTTGGCCAGGACCAGCAGGGCGGTCCAGGTGGTGGGCAGCCGCAGGCCGGCCCACACCGCCAGGGGCAGCAGGAGGAGCGCCAGGGGGGTGGCGTCGTCGAGGCGGGCCCCGGTGGCGTAGGCGCCGACGAGCAGGACGACGATCAGCCCCGCCTCGCCCGCCCGCCCGGTGCCGGGGCGCGCGGGCGCCGCCGACCGCCCGGGCGCCGCGGGGGTGCCGGGCTCGCGGGGAAGGGCAGCGCTCGCCGTGCGGCGCCGCCGGTGCCGGGCCGCCTCGGCCGCCGCGGCGAGGCGCAGGCCGACGACGAGCACGAGGAAGGTGCTCACCGCCCCGCGCAGGAGCCACGGCCACACCACCAGGGGCAGGTCGTCGCCGTCGGCCACCCGCAGCATGCTCGGCCCGACGAGCGCCGGCACCAGGCCGCCGACGGCCGCCGCACCCAGCACGGCCGCGAGGTCCGCCGGGCGTCGCAGGCGCGGGTGCCCGCCGCTGAGGCGCTGCAGGACGACGACGTTCACGAGCGCGGACATCAGCGCGCACGTCCCCGCGGCCACGCCGCGGGCCAGCGAGGCGTCGACCGCGGCGTAGGCGACGACGCTCACGCCGACGACAAGGGCGCCGTCGCGCACGAGCCGGGCCGGGCGCCCCCAGGAGCCGACGAGCCACAGCGCGGCGACGCCGCCCGCGGGCCACGCCATCTCGAGGAGGGAGGGGTGGGCGCGCAGGGCGGCCGCCAGCGCGCCGTAGAGGACGGCGAGCAGCGCGGTCCGCGCCGCGTCGTCGCGGCGGTCGAGGTCGAGGACCCCCGCCGGCTCGTGCGAGCCCGCCCACCGACCCATCTGCGCACCCTCCGGTCGACCGCGGGGCGGGGCGCCCGCCCCGCCGGGCGCCGGGGGCGCCCGCGGGAGCATCGGCAGGCCCGCTCCGGCCCTTGAGCGCCGGGCCCGGGCGCTCCCCCGGCCGCTGGGCGGGCCCCGCCCGGGTGGACCCGTCGCGCGGCGCGCGTGCCGTGACCCGACCTTGACCCACTCCAGCGGGCCGGCGGGATACCGTCTGGGCAGTTGCGGGCGCTCGCTCGCAGGTGATGGCGGGCACGGCCCGCGTGAGGGAGTCCGATGCGCATCCTGGTCCTGGGCGGAGACGGCTACCTGGGGTGGCCGACGGCCATGTACCTGTCCGCCCGCGGTCACGACGTCGGCGTCCTCGACAACGGTCTGCGGCGCCAGTACGACCACGAGCTCGGGGCCGGCAGCCTCGTGCCGATCGAGTCCATGGCGACGCGCGTGCGCGCCTGGCGCGAGGTGAGCGGGAAGAGCATCAGCTCCTACACCGCCGACCTGTGCGACGCCGACGCCCTCTACGCGGCCCTGCGCGAGTTCGGCCCGGACTCCGTCGTGCACTTCGCGGAGCAGCGCGCGGCGCCGTACTCGATGATCGACCGCAAGCACGCGGTGCACACGCAGGTCAACAACGTCGTGGGCACGCTCAACCTGATGTACGCGATCGGCGAGCTCGACCGCGACGTTCACGTCGTGAAGCTCGGCACGATGGGGGAGTACGGCCAGCCCAACATCGAGATCGAGGAGGGCTGGCTCGAGGTCACCCACAAGGGCCGCACCGACCGGATGATGTTCCCCAAGAAGCCGGGCAGCTTCTACCACCTCTCCAAGGTGCACGACTCGCACAACCTCGAGTTCGGCTGCCGCATCTGGGGTCTGCGGGTCACCGACCTCAACCAGGGCGTCGTCTACGGCCAGGAGACGGACGAGACCGCGCTGGACGCCCGCCTGGCGACGCGGCTGGACTACGACTCCGTGTTCGGCACGGTCATCAACCGCTTCGCCATCCAGGCGGTCCTCGGCCAGCCCCTGACCGTCTACGGCGGCGGCTCGCAGACGCGCGCCACCATCGACATCCGCGACACCGTCGAGTGCATCCGCCTCGCGTGCGAGAACCCGGCGGACCGCGGCGAGTTCCGGGTCTTCAACCAGGCCACGGAGTCCTTCTCCCTGTCGCAGATGGCCGACACCGTGCGCCAGGCGTTCCCCGGCGTGGCCGAGGTCGTCCACGTCGACAACCCGCGCGTGGAGATCGAGGACCACTACTACGGCTTCGTGCACACGGCGCTGGAGTCCCTCGGCCTGCAGCCGCACCGCCTGTCGGACACGCTGCTCACCTCGATGTTCAAGGTCATCGAGGAGCACCGCGACCAGGTCGACCTCGAGGCCATGAAGCCCGTCGTCGACTGGCGCCGCGCCGCCAACCAGGCACCCGCGCTGCGCCTGTCCGGCTCGTGACGGCCGCGCCGGCCCCCGCGGCGGGGCCGCGCGTGCTCGTCACCGGGGGGGCCGGCTTCGTCGGTCGCCACGTCGTGCGGGCGCTGCAGGCCGTGGGCGCCGAGGTCAGCGCCGTCGACCGCTCGCCGCACCCGGACGTGCCGACGGTGCTGGGCGACCTGCGGGACGGGGACGTGCGCGAGCGGGCCGTCGTCCACGGGCTCGACGCCGTGGTGCACCTCGCCGCCATCACGTCGGTGCTGGGCTCGGTCGAGGCGCCGGAGGAGACGACGGAGCTCAACGTCGTCGCCACCGCGGGGCTGCTGGAGCTGTGCCGCACCCGCGGCGTCGGGGCGTTCGCCCTGGCCTCGACGAACGCCGTCGTCGGCGACGTGGGCACCGGCGTCATCACCGAGGACCTCGCCCTGCGACCGCTCACCCCCTACGGGGCGACCAAGGCGGCCGGCGAGATGCTGCTCTCGGGGTACGCGGGCGCCTTCGGGCTGCGCACCCCCGCCGTGCGGCTGACGAACGTCTACGGCCCGGGCATGCGGGCCAAGGACAGCTTCGTGCCGCGCCTCATGCGCGCGGCCGCGGAGGGCCGGGGCGTCGTCGTGTACGGCGACGGCGAGCAGCGCCGCGACCTCGTGCACGTCCACGACGCCGCGCGCGCGATCGCGCAGGCTGCGCTGGGCTGGCCGTCCGGCCCCGTGATCGTCGGCGGTGCCCGCTCCTACACGGTGAACGAGATGGTCGCGGCGGCCCGGGAGGCCACCGGCGCCGAGATCCCGGTCGAGCACCAGCCCGCCCGCCCGGGCGAGATGCCCGCCGTCGTCGTCGACGTCGCCCGCGCCCGGTCGCTGGGCTACGAGCCGACGACGTCGCTCGCCGAGGGCATGGCCACGGTGTGGCCGGACTTCCGCCCCGACGGCCGGGCACCGGTGGGCGCCGCCGCCGGCGGGTCAGCGGTCGGCGGTGGGAGGGGGGGCGCTGGTGGCGGCTCCCGCTGAGGCGCCCCCGGTGACCCCGACGCGCGGGGCACCGGGCGCCCGTCGCACCGGCCTGCTCCCGCAGCTCCCCCTGGTGGCCGTGCTCGGGCTCGGGGCCGCCGTCCGCGCGCTGGCGCCCGGGACCGCCCCGGGGGGCGAGGGCGTCCTCGCCCACGCGCTGGGGCTGCTCGCGGCGCTGCTGGTGGCGCTCGTCGTCCAGCGGTGGGGCGGCTGGCGGTGGCTGTCGGCCGTCGCGGCGCTGCCCGCCGCGCTCGGTGCCGCCCACGTGGCCGCGGCCGGGCGCGGGGTGCTCGAGCCCGCGCTGGTGCTCGCCGTGGTCGGGGGCCTCGCGGCCCTGGTCTGGCGCGAGCGCGCCGGCCTGGTCGCCTCGGCCGTGGCCCTCGCGGCGGCCGCGACCGCCGCGCTGGTCCTCGTCGGGCTGTCCGGTGGTGACCGCGGACGCCTGGCCGTGCTGGCGCCGCTGGCGCGCAGCGAGGTCCTGGACGTGCGCGACGTCCTCCTCGGCCCCTGGGCGGCCGACGTGCCCCCCGGCACGGGGCCGCTCGCCACCGCGGAGACGGCAGTCGCCGCCCTGGGGCTGCTCCTCGCGCTCGCCGCGCTGGTCGGCCTCGGCCGGGCCCGGCCGTCGCGGCTGCGCCGTCCGGCCGCCGCCCTCGCCACCGGCCCGCTGCTCTTCGCCGCCGGCCTCCTCGTCGGCGGCGGGACGCCGGCGGCCGTGCTGCCCGCGCTCGCCCTGCTGCCCGCCGCGGGGGCGGTGGGCCTGACGGCGCTGCTGCGGGGCCGCCGCGGTCGCCGGTCCGGCGCCGTGCCCGCCGACGACGTCGACCGCGCCGCGGTCGCCGACCTCCACGCGCGCGGCGGGGTCCCCCAGCTGCCCCCCGTGGCGGTCGTCATCGCGGCCTACGACGAGGCGCCCGGCATCGGGGCCGTCCTGGAGCAGCTCCCGCGCGAGGTGTGCGGCCTGCCCACCGCGGTCGTCGTCGTCGACGACGGCAGCACCGACGGCACGGCTCAGGCCGTCGCCGCCTCGGGCCGGGCGCTCGCCGTCGCCTGCCCCGCCAACCGCGGCCAGGGCGCCGCGCTCCGGCTCGGCTACCGCGTGGCCCGCGAGCACGGCGCGCAGTACGTCATCACCACCGACGCCGACGGGCAGTACGACGTCGCCGACATGCCGGCCGTCCTCGGTCCCGTCGTCGCGGGGGAGGCCGACTTCGTCAGCGGGTCGCGCCGCCTGGGGCACCAGCACACCCGCGACCGGGTGCGCCGCACGGGCGTGCACGTCTTCGCCTGGGTCGTGAGCGCGATGTCGGGCACCTGGGTGACCGACACGTCCTTCGGCCTGCGGGCCATGCGGGCCGACCTCACCGGCGTCGTCACGCTGCGCCAGCCGCAGTACCAGTCCTCCGAGCTGATGCTCGGGGTGCTCTCCCACGGCTACCGGGTGCGCGAGGTGCCCGCGACCATGCACGTCCGCTCGGCCGGCGCCAGCAAGAAGGGCCGCAACCTCGTCTACGGGTCGCGGTACGCGCGGGTGGTGCTCGGCACGTGGTGGCGCGAGGGCCTGCTCGCCCCCGCGGACGAGGTCGCGCCGGCGCTGCGCGGGACGTGAGCCCCGCACGGGGCGCGCGCCGGGGTCCGAGCCGGGACGTGCGGGACCCGATCGTGGCCGAGAGCACGACGCACGAGCGCCGATGCCGCACCCTGGTGCCGTGACGACGACGGCCGCGCCGACGGGCGCCTCGTCGCACCCGGTGCGGCACCCCCGCCGGGCGGTGCGCTGGCGGGCTCGGCTGGCCGACCACGCCCCCTTCCTCCTGGCCCTGGGGCTGGGGGCCCTCGTGCGCGTCGTCGTCACGGCGGCGTTCCCGCCGGCGCTGATGGTCAGCGACGCGCCGTCCTACCTGCGCTTCCTCGGGGACCTGCAGCCGAGCGTGGAGCGCCCCGACGGCTACGGGCTGCTGTTCCTGCTGCCGCTGTCCTGGGTCGCCGACGACGTCGCGCTGTTCGTCGGCGTCCAGCACGTGCTCGGCCTCGCCGCGGCCACGGCCCTGTACGCGGTGCTGCGGCGCTGGGGGGTCGGCCGGTGGTGGGCGGCGGCCGGCGTCCTGCCCGTCCTGCTGGACGCGATGCTCCTCGTCCTCGAGCACGGCCCGCTCAGCGACGCCGTGTTCACCGACCTCGTCGTCCTCGCCGTCGTCCTGCTGGGGTGGCGCCGCCGGCCCTCGCCGGGGGTCGCGCTCGCCGCCGGCCTCGTCATGGGGGCGGCGGTGCTGGTGCGCCAGGTCGGGACGCCGCTCGTGCTCGCCGGCGCCCTCTTCTGCCTGCTCGCCGCCTCGGGGCGGTGGCGCCGCGCGCTGGCGGCGCTGGCGCTGGTCGCCGGCTTCCTCGTGCCCGTCGGCGCCTACAGCGCCTGGTACGCGAGCACCTACGGCAGCCCGGGCCTGTCCGGGATCGGCGGGGTGTCGGCCTACATGCGCACCACGACGTTCGTCGACTGCGACCGGCTCGAGCTCGCGCCGTACGCGCAGGTGCTGTGCCCGCCCGAGCCCGTGGGCGAGCGGAGGGATCCCACCGACTACGGCTGGTACGAGATCGGCGCGGGGGTGCAGTCGCTGGTCGTGCCCCCGGGCGTGGACCGCGCCGAGGTGCTGCGGGACTTCGCGCGGCAGGCGATCCGGGAGCAGCCGCTGGACTACGCGCGCGTCGTCCTGCGCGACGTCGCGCTCGGCTTCGACCCGCTGCGCGTCGACCGCTTCGAGTACAACACCTCGTTCAAGTGGAAGTTCTCGAGCTACGTCGACCGCGAGCCGACGGCGTGGACGGAGCCGGGCTTCGCCGAGCACGGCGGCGTCCAGCAGCAGACGCACCAGCCGTGGGCGAGCGTGCTGGTCCTCTACGAGGACGCCGTCTACACCTGGGGCCCGCTCGTGCTGCTCTGCCTGCTGGTCGGGGTCGTCGGGGCGGTGCACCCCCGCGCCGGTGCTGCGCGGCCGCTGGTGCTGCTGCTCGTCCTCTGCGGCTTCGGGCTGTCGGTCCTGCCCGACCTCACGACCCAGTTCGTGTGGCGCTACCAGCTGCCCGCGATCGTCCTGCTGCCGGTGGCCGCCGTCCTCGCCGGCTCCGCGCTGCGTCGCGCACCCACCTGACCCCGTCCCTCAAGCCCGATGTGTGGCCATGTCGGGGCGTGGGGCGCGTTGGGACCCCGATGTGTGGCCATGTCGGGGCGTGGGACGCCTTGGGGCCCCCGATCTGTGGCCATGTCGGGACTGGGGCTGGTCGGGCCCCGATGTGTGGCCATGTCGGGGCGTGGGGCGCGTCGGGAACCCCGATCTGTGGCCATGTCGGGGCGTGGGACGCGTCGGGAACCCCGATCTGTGGCCATGTCGGGCGCGCGGGCCGCGAGCATCCCGCCTGTGACCCGGCGCTTCGCGCCCGGACGTCAGCGCGCCGCGGCGTCCCGGGGCACCTCGGCGACGCCGAGCACCGACTGCCCGAAGGGCGGGGTCACGACCTTCTCGAGCAGGCGCGTCACGGGCACGACGACGCCGTCGTAGACCCGCACGAGGCCCGGCTTCGGCGCGCCGACGCCGCCGCGGCGCACGGCCGCCCACCACGCGACGCCGCCGAGCAGGTTGACGGGCTTGACGACGCGCGGCGCCAGGCCGGCCCGCTCGAACGCCTCGCGCAGGGTGGCGGGCGTGTAGCGGCGCACGTGGCCGACGCGGCGGTCGAAGTCGCCGTAGAGCTGCATGTAGGCGGGCACGAACATGACGACCGTGCCGCCGGGCTCCACGAGGCCCGCGAGGCGCTGCAACGCGCCGGCGTCGTCCTCGATGTGCTCCAGCACGTTGGCGGCGAGCACCGTGGCGACGGGCGCGCCGAGGTCGGGCAGCTCGCCGTCGAGGTCGAGGCGGCGCGCCTCCACCTCGGGGCGGTCGGCGAAGCGGCGGGCCATGGCCGCGACGGCGCCCGGGTCCACGTCGGTGACGACGTGGCGCTCGAGCTGCATCCCCGCGGCGAAGGTCTCCGCCAGCTCGCCGAGCCCGGCGCCGACCTCGAGCAGCGAGCGCCCGACGTGGGGCCGCATCAGCTCCAGCTGGTACGCCTTGTAGTTCGGCTGCCCCGCCCCGGAGCCCTCCTCCAGGCTGCGCCCCGTGGCCGAGGAGAACGCCCCCGCGCCCTCCGCGCCCGGGCCCGCTCCCGTGGGCCCGCCGGCCGCGGAGCGGTCCTGCGGGGGGGCTCCGCCGGTGGCGTCGGTCATCGGGTCTCCTCGCGGGTGCGGTCAGGGGGGTCGGTGCGCGCGCCGCCGGGCAGGCGGCGGAAGAGCTGGTGCAGGATCGCGTAGCGCACGAGCGCCATCACGGCGTAGACGCCGAGGAAGGCGACGTTGACGCTGGCGAACCGGACGGCGTCGGTGGCGCCGGAGCGCTCCAGCAGGGTCTCGGTGAGAGCCGTGGCGCCGGAGGCGAGCGCCAGCGTGAGCAGCACGACGGCGACGTACGGCCCGAGCTCGCGGAGCAGGCTGGGCCGGCCCTGCACGCGCCACACCCAGGAGCGGTTGAGCACGTAGTTGGGCACGGCACCGGCGAACCACCCCAGCAGCGTCGCCGTGGTCGTCGACGTCCCGACGAGCCCGTACAGCAGGGCGAAGGCGACGGCGCTGCAGACGGTCGCGACGCCGGAGCCGCCGACGTAGCGCAGCAGCCTCGGGGCGTGCGCCGAGACGAGCGCCTGCAGCCCGCCCCGGGCGACCCGCGCCGGGGGCGGCGCAGACGTCCGGTCGCGGGCCATGCTCCCGAGCGTAGGCGTCCGGCGTCGGCCGGGCGGCCGGCACGGCGGCGGACGTCCCCCGGACGAGTCGTCCACCCGCCGAGGGGGCGCGGCCGCGCGCGGACCCGCCCGGGCGCCGGAGGGCGCGCGCGGCGCCGTCCTCGGCGGGGCGGGCCGGGCGTCACCTAGCGTGGGCGCGTGGTGCAGACGGCGCGCGCGGCGCAGCCCCGGGCGGGGAGCGTGCGCGCGGACCCGCCGGCGCCCGCACCGGGGCGGCTCGAGGGCGCGGTCGAGCGGGTCCTCGACGCGAGCGTCCTGCTCCTCGCGACGTGGACGCCCGTCTACCACCTGTGCCTGCTGCTGCGGTGGGGCGTGGCGGTGGCGGTGGCGCTCGAGGTGCTGGCCCTGCTCGTCGTCGCAGGGCTGGTGGTGCGCGGGTCGCGCGGTCGTCGCCGCGACGCCGACGCGGAGACCGCCGCGGCCGCCGAGGCGCGCGGGGCCCCGGCGGGGCGGTCCGGCCGCCCCCGCGCGCTCCTCGTCACCGCGGGGGCCTGCGCGCTCGCGACGGCGGTCCTGCTCGCGGTGAGCGCGCCGTGGCCGCTGGTGGCGGCGCTGTGGCTGCTGGCCGCGGCGGCCGGGACGCTGCGCGCGGCCGCCGGCCTGCGCCGCGGGGACGCCGCCCCCGCGGTGAGCGGCGCCCGCTCCCCCGGGTCCGGCGTCGTCGTCGCCCTGGTGTGGGCGGCCGCCCTGGCCGTGCTGGCCGCGGCGACGAGGTGGCCCAACCCCGACGACCTGTACTACGTGAACCTCTCGCAGTGGACCGCCGAGCGGGGCACCTTCCCGCTGCGCGACACGATCTTCTCCGACGAGGTCTTCCCGATGACGAGCTTCCCGCCCGTCGCGTCCTACGACGCGCTGGTCGGGACGGTCGCCCGCCTGCTGGGGCTGCCGGCCGCGTCCGTCGTCTACCTCGCCGTGCCGTCCGTGGCCACGGCGCTGTCGGTGCTCGCGCTGTGGCGGCTGCTGCGCGCGTGGCGCACCCCGCTGGTGGCGCTCGCGCTGAGCCTCGCGCTCGTCTTCCTGCTCTGGGACGGGGGGGACGGCTACGCGGCGCCGGGCAACCTCTTCCTCATCCGGCTGTGGCAGGGGAAGGTCGTCCTGCTCTGCCTGCTGGTGCCGCTGCTCCTGGTGGCGCTGCTGCGCCACGCCGAGCGGGCGCTCGCGACGGGACGCTCGTCCGGTCGCGACCTCGCGCACCTGGCGGCCGGCGGCGCCGCGGCGGTGGGCCTGTCGACGACGGGCATCTTCCTCGTGCCGGTGCTCGCCCTGGGGGGCGTCGCCCCCCTCCTGGTGGCCCGGCGGTGGCGCGCGGCGGCCGCGGGCTTCGCGGCGGCGGCCGCGTACCCGCTGGCCGCGGGCGCCGTCACCCTCGTGGTGGGCGGCCGTTCCGCGGACGACTTCTCCGGGCGCCGCGTCTTCCGCTTCGACCCCTCGTGGTTCGGCCACGAGATCTTCCGCGACGGCGTCGTGGCCCTGGTCGGCGTGGCGGCGGTCCTGCTGGGTGCGCTGCTCGTGCCCTCGCGCGCCGCCCGCGTGACCACGGGCGTGCTGGCGCTCGCCGTCGGCGTCACCTTCGTGCCCGGCGTCACGGAGGTGGCCTACGACCTCGTGGGCCTCGGCCCGACGCTGTGGCGGATCAGCTGGGTGGTGACGGTGGGCGCGCTCGTCGGCGTCCTCGGGGCCCGGCTGGCCGCGGGCGGCCGCCGCTGGAGGCTGCTGCTGCCCGCCGCGCTCGCCGGGGCGCTCGTCGCCACGGGGCTGCCGATCTGGTCCTCCGCCAACGGGGTCTCGCTCGACTGGCCGCCGCAGTACCAGCGCGGCGAGGGGTCGGTCCTCGTGGCCGAGGACGTCATCGCGCGCGCGGACCCGGGGGACACGGTGCTGCTGCCCGAGCAGGACGCCATCACGCTGACCGTCCTCACGACGCGGGTGAAGACGGTCGCGCCGCGCGACTACTTCCTCGACCAGCTGGAGGACGTCCCCGGCTTCCGCTACGACCAGCGGCTGCTCCTGGTGCGCTTCGCCAACGGCGACGCGACCTTCGCCCCGGACGAGGACGTCCTGGCCGCCCTGGACGACCTGGGCGTCGACCAGGTCTGCGTCCTCTTCCCGGACGACGACGAGCCCGACTACCGGACCAGCCGCATGGTCGAGCGCACGCAGCTGCTGCGCGACGACGGCTTCGGCCCGACCGAGCGCATCGGCCGCACCGCCTGCTACGCGCGCTGACGTCGTGCGCCTGCACCGGGGTCCCTCCGGCTCCCCGGCGGCGCGGGTGCGGCGCGCGGGCTTCGGAGGCCGCACGGCTGGCACACTGAGTCACGGGCCGCTACGCGGTGTGGTGGCGGCCGCCCACGGCGAGGAGGACCCATGGCAGCGCCCCACCGAGCCGGCCCCCCGGCGGCCCCTGCGACGAGCGGTGGAGCGGCGCGACGGCGCCCCGGACGCGCCAGGGCCCTGGCGCTGCCGGTGCTCCCCGGCCTGCTGGGCCTGGTGGGGGTCCCGGCGGCGACGGCGGACCCGACCGGCGCGGCGGGCCGCGTCCGAGCGGTGCAGTACGCGGAGACCAACGCCGTCCTCGCCAACCCCCAGCGCGGGTGGTACCGGCACACCGAGACCCACTACCGCGAGGACGGGTCCGGCTACACGCCGCTCGACGTCGACGTGCTCCGGGGCTACCGGGCCGAGGGCACCACGCAGGTCCTGCGGGTCTTCTACCTCGAGAAGTTCGCGGGGACGCCGCAGCTCGACCGGGCGTGGCTCGACCTCGTCCAGGCCGACATGGACACCGCTCGGGAGGCCGGAGTGAGCGTCATCACCCGCTTCGCCTACCGGCAGGGCGGCGACTGGCCCTACTCCGCGCCCTACGGCGACGCGCCCCTCGACGTCGTGCTGGCCCACATCGAGCAGCTCAGCCCCCTGCTCCACCGGAACGTCGACGTCATCCCGGTCGTGCAGCAGGGCTTCATCGGGCTGTGGGGCGAGGGCTACTACACCGACCACTTCGTCGCGGACCCGGCCGACCCGGGCGTCGTGACCGAGGAGGACTGGGAGCGCCGCGGCGAGGTCCTGCGGGCGCTGCTCGACGCCGTCCCGGACGAGCGGATGGTGCAGGTCCGCACCATGCAGATGAAGCGGGAGATCTTCGACGTCCCGAGCGGGGAGGCCGGGGCGCTGACCGCCGACGAGGCGTTCACCGGCACGGACCTCGCGCGCGTGGGCCACCACCACGACTGCTTCCTCGCCAGCCCCGACGACTTCGGCACCTTCCTGACCGACCCGCTCTCGCTGGACCAGGAGTACCTCGCCCAGGAGACCCGGTACGTCCCCATGGGCGGGGAGACCTGCGCGGTCAACCCGCCGCGCTCGGAGTACCCCTCCGCCTCGGCGGACATGGCCCGCTACCACTTCTCCTACCTCAACGCCGACTACAACCGCGATGTCCTGAGCACGTGGGGCGAGGACGGGCTCGCGGAGGTGACCGACCGACTCGGCTACCGGTTCGTGCCGCTGGAGAGCCGGGTCCGCAGGTCGGTCGACCGCGGGGGGCCGACCCAGCAGCTCGAGGTGGACGTGCGCAACGACGGCTGGTCAGCGCCGTACGACGAGAGGCCGGTGCACGTCGTCCTCGAGGGCGCGCGCGGCGCCTTCGCGCTCGACACCGGGGTCGACGCCCGGACCTGGGCGGCGGGCACCACGAGCACCGTCTCCGTCCCGCTCTGCGGCGTGCCCAGCGGCCGCTACGCGCTGCACCTGGACCTCCCCTCCGCCGACGCGGGCACCGCGGGGGACCCGGACTACTCCGTGCAGCTCGCCTCGGCGGGCACCTGGGAGCCGGCGACCGGGTGGAACGACCTGCACCAGCAGGTGGCGGTCACGGGAGGCGGCGGGTGCGACGTCGCGGTGGCACCGGTGGCGCTCGCCCCGCGCGGCTGAGCCGCGAGGCGGCCGACCTCTCGAGCGTCGTCTGCGGGTCTCTAGCGACGATCCGAGATGGGTTCAGAAAGCGGACGACGACCGGCTCGCCGCCGACCGTGAGCGTGCAGGGCCGGCGCAGCCGGGCGGGCGCGGGCGCAGGTGGTCCGGGGCGGGCCGCGGTGCCACGCTGCGGGGCATGGACATCTGCGACTACATCCTCCACGACCACGACGAGCAGCGGCGCCTGTTCGCGATTCTCGACGAGGTGCCGCGCGACGACGTCGACGCCCTGGGGGCGGTGTGGGGCCGGCTCGCGAACCTGCTCGAGGTGCACGCCCAGGCGGAGGAGGAGCTGTTCTACCCGCGCCTGCTGCAGGTCGGGAAGGGCGAGGGCGACAAGGACAGCGCCGAGGACGAGACGCTCGACGCCGTCGACGACCACGACGACATCCGCGAGGGCGTGCGCGCCGCTGCGCAGCACCAGGTCGGCACGCAGGACTGGTGGGACGCCGTCTACGCCGCCCGCAAGGCCAACGACGACCACATGGGCGAGGAGGAGCGCGAGGCCCTGCCGGACTTCCGCCACCACGCCTCGGTGCAGGAGCGCCACGACATGGCCGTGCGGTTCGCCGTCTACGAGGCGAGGCACGCGGACGGCCGTGGGGTGGACGCCGGCGAGCGCGGCGCGCAGGCGTACGTCGACGCGCACCGCTGACCCGGCGCCCCCGCAGGCGCCTACCGGGCCGCAGGACCGGCAGAGGTCGCGCGCGTGGTGCGTCGCCGCAGGTCAGCGGCCTGGCGCCGTGCCGTCGGAGGACTTCTGCAGGTCGCTCCGCGCGGACGACCGGCGCGCCGGGCGGCCGGCCTGCGCGTCGCGCCCGCTCGGGCGCCGTCAGGACGGCGGACAGGACCGGCCGCATGGCGCGCAGGGACAGGACGACGAGGCCGACGCCACTCGGCGAACGTCCGCCGCACGCCGCCGCTGCCCTACGCCGGCTTCGACCTCGGGGCCGCGCGGTCCGAGCGCATCGCCTCGCTGCGCCTGCGCGCGGCCGGCTTCGCCCGGGCGGTGCTCGGCGGCGTCTGACGCGAGCCGCCCGACCGGCGCCCGGCGCACCGGTCGAGCGGTGCCCCCGACCCGCGGGAGCCGGTGGAACGCCGACCCGCGGGAGCCGGTGGAGCGCCGGTCCGCGGGAGCCGGTGGAGCGCCGGTCCGGTGCTGCGCCGTCAGCGCGCGGAGCGCTCCCGCCGGCGGCGCCGCAGCACCGTCGTCCCGAGGTGCAGGGCGAGGACGGCGGCGATGCCCCCGAGCCAGGTGATCCCGTCCTCGAGCGCGGTGGAGCCCGCGAGCACGAGCAGCAGCGCCACGAGCGCGAGGTCGAACCGCTGGGACCGGCTCTGGCGCCAGCGCTCGCGCTCTCCCGAGGCGTCGACGAGCGCGAGGGCGTGCAGGCGCGGGTCGCCGAGCTCGACCGCGGGGTGCGCGGCGCCGCTGGAGCGCACGTGGGCCCGCGCCTCCGCGGTCATCTCCCGCGCGCGGGCGCGGGGCACCGCGTGCCGCCCGCGCAGGACGCCCTCGAGCCGGCCGTACCAGTCCTGCGGGGACAGCGCCGAGGAGTCGTCCCGCACCGGGCGAACGCCGGTCGGCAGGAGCGCCCCCGCCGTGACGAGCCCCACCCCCAGCAGCCCCAGGGCGAGGACGGGGACCCGCCCGAGCACCTCGGCCGGGCCGCCGGTCAGCACGGCGGCCGCGACGACGACGACCGCGGCCGCCGCGACGCCGGCGCCCCCGGCGGGGCGCAGCCGCCCCCCGCGCCACCACCGCACCGCCAGGCCGGCGAGGGGCGCGCCACCGCCGACGAGCGGGACGCCGACGAGGCCCCGGACGCTCACGGGCAGCCACCAGCCCGTCGCGACGGCGGCCAGGACGGCAGCGACGACGGCGAGGGCGCCCCCGACGACCAGCCCGAGCGCGAGCGCGCTGCGGGCGTCCTCCTCACCGGCGCGCAGGTCGTCGGGCTGGTCGTCGGCGAGCTCCTGCGCGTAGGCGTCCGCCGGGCCGAAGAGGTCGGCGGCGCGCTGCCGCGAGTCCTCGACGGCCGCGGCCGCCACGACGAGCGCCTTCTCCACGGCCGCCCCGTCCAGCCCGTGGCGGGCCAGGGCGACCAGCCGGACGCGGTCGGCCCACGCCTCGTCCTCGTCGGTCCAGGCGCGCTGCCGCGGTGCGGGTCCGGGCATGGGTCCCGGGGTGGGCCGCGAGGGGGTGGGCTGCTCGGGCACGCGGCGCGCCGGGGTGCTGGTCACGTCGTGGTCCTCCCTGCGGAGACGGGGGGTTCTGCGCTCGCCGGCGACAGGCGGTCGCCGTCGAGCAGGCCGAGGAGCGCGTCGGTGCGCTGCCGCCAGTGCTCGAGGAGCCGGCCGAGGCGCGCCCGCCCCGCCGGCGTGGCGCGGTAGACCTTGCGGCCGGGGCCGCCCTCGCCCTCGGCCCAGGTGGCGGCGACGCTGCCCTCCTCCTCGAGGCGGCCGAGCACCGGGTAGACGGCGCCGGGGCGAACCTCGGTGAGCCCCAGCTCGCGCAGGCGGACGGCGACGGCGTACCCGTGCGCGTCGGCCTCGGCCACCACGGCGAGGACCCAGGTCCCCAGCGCACCGCGGGCCGACTCCGCGGCCAGCCGGTCGACGTCCGTCATGGGTGGACCGTAGGGCTGACTAGTACGCATGCGCTACTAGTCAGCGCTGTCGACATCGCGGCGCGATCCACGGCTTCACAGCCTCGGCGACCACAGGGCTGCGGCGGCTCGCCCCGTGCGTCGGGGGCTCCCTCGACGGGTGGGTGCGGACGTCCCGCGACCCCTACGGTCGTATGCCGGTGTCTAGCGGTGACTCAAGACGCGGGCAGACGACGATCGATGCGGTCGTCGGCCATCCGTCGGCCGCCGCGGCGGGGTGGGCGGTGTCGGGTCGGCGTCCCGTGTGGCAGCGCCGGACCCCGGGCGGCGGGCGCTCGCCGCAGGCCGGGAGGACGAAGACCGTCGGTTCCGGCAGGGCGACGCCCTGACGTGCGAGAGCGCCGCGGAGCAGGGGTCTCGTCCTCCCCGTGTGCACGGAGGGCGCTCGGCGCCGTCGGCATTCCGGCGTGCCCCGTGCTCGGCGCCGGTGGTCCTGCGCCCGGCGGCGCGGCGGCGCGGGGCGTCAGTGGGCCAGCTCGGTGGTGTCCGGGACGAAGCGGTGGCGCACGTCCCCGCCCTCGAGGCGCTCGAGGGCCTCGGCGACGCGGGAGGCCGGGAGCACCTCGGCGTCGCTGCGCTCGGCGCAGACGTGGCGTCGCTCCTGCGTGCGGGGTCCTTGCTGCCCGCGGACGCGAGGCGCTTGCCTGAGCCGGACGCGGCGGCGCCTGGTGCGGGACTCGATCGGGTGATGTCATACGCGCGTTCGAGTGATCCTGCGTCGTCGCAGGTCAGGGGCCTGTGAATGGCTCCGGGGCGGGGCCTGGCTGTCGGTGGTAGCCCGTAGCGTCAGCGCCATGACCACCGGTGGGGCGAGCGGCGAGGAGCCCGCCGGCGCGCCCGGGCCCGAGCCGGTCGCCGGGTCCGACGGAGGGCCCGGGGCCGAGCCGGTCGCCGGGTCCGACGGGGGGCCAGTGGCGTCCGTGGATGAGGGCGTGGCTGCGTTGAGGGATGCGCTGGACGCCCTGCTGGCGGCGGAGGTGTGGCGGTGCAGCGAGGAGCAGGTCCGCTGCGCGGTCGTCGAGCTGGAGCGCCAGGCCGCCCGGTTGGAGGCGGTGCGGTTGCGGGTCCTGTCCGCGGCGGACGAGCGCCGCGTCGGGACGGCCTCCGGGGCGCCCAGCACCGCGGACTGGCTGGTCGGGGCCACCACCACCCGCGCCGAGCACGCCCGCCGCCGGGTCGAGCTCGCCACCGCCCTGGACACCACTCTCACCGCCACCGGCAAGGCCCTGGCCGCCGGCGATGTGAGCGCCGACCAGGCCGGCGTCATCTCCACCGCGATGACCCGCCTGCACCCCGACGTCGACCCCGCCACCCGCACCGACGCCCAGACCTTCCTCCTCGAGCAAGCCACCCACCTGGACCCCCGACGCCTGGCCCGCATCGCCCGCCACCTGACCACCCGCCTGGACGTCGGCGCCGACGACGACCTCGCCCGCACCGAAACCCGCCAAGAACGCCAGCGCGCCGTGCGCTGCACCCAGACC
>Ga0210040_10003850_pt1 | contig 20013 bp, 21 predicted proteins | sample CryGeyCG12114_NA_FD_185462 | JGI IMG/M metagenome (GOLD analysis project Ga0210040, IMG submission 185462) | Groundwater microbial communities from aquifer - Crystal Geyser CG19_WC_8/21/14_NA (SPAdes) (version 2) | ecosystem: Environmental > Aquatic > Deep subsurface > Groundwater | place: USA... | reverse complement strand
TCAGCCAGCCACTTTTCGCCGCGATCCGGCCCACGATGCTTGACGCCCCCACCACAGCCGCGCCACTAGCGCCCATGCCCGCAACCTCCCACCCCGATACTCATGGTTTCCGGCGGCGGGGGGTGCTTTTCGTGCTGTCGTCCCCGTCCGGCGCCGGCAAATCCACCATCGCCCGCAAGCTGCTTGCCGCCGAGCCCGAACTCGGCATGTCCGTGTCCGCGACGACGCGCGCTATTCGGCCGGGCGAGGAGGACGGGCGCGATTACCATTTCGTCGGCCTGGAGCAGTTTCGCTCGATGGTCGCGAATGATGAATTCCTGGAATGGGCGCACGTCTTCGGCCATCGCTATGGCACGCCGCGCGCACCGGTCGACGCGATGCTCGCCAGCGGCCAGGATGTGTTGTTCGACATCGATTGGCAGGGCGCGCAGCAGCTGCACCAGATTGCGGGCGGCGACGTCGTGCGTGTGTTCATCCTGCCGCCGTCGATGGAGGAACTGCACGCCCGCCTGTCGCGGCGGGCGACCGATGCCGTGGAGGTGATCGACGCCCGCATGGCGCGTGCGGCCAACGAGGTCAGCCATTGGGACGGCTACGACTATGTGCTGGTCAACGACGATGTCGATTACTGCTTCCGCCGCGTGCAGACGATCCTCGCGGCCGAGCGGCTGAAGCGTTCGCGGCAGACGGGGCTGATCGGCTTTATCCGCAAGCTGACGCGCTAGCGGCGAGCGGGCGCATCAGTCGCGCGCCGCCGCCAAAAAGCGCACGGCGGCATCGAACTCGCGGCGCCGGCCCTCCCGCATTGCCTCCGCCTCGGCGTCGCGGCCCCACCTCTCCGCCTGCCACTCCTCGTCGACATGCGCCGCCGCCCACACCGAGACGGCGCTCGTCGCGCCTTCGGCCAGCGCCAGCGCCGCCACCAGCGAGCCGGTCAGCGTCACGATCGGCGACAGACCCGCGAGCAGAAAGGGGGGGAGGGCCGCCACTGCCTCGCCGAGCCGCGCCAGCGTCGCCGCTGGCTGCGGCCGGTACATCACGCCGGTCGCGCGCTCGAAATGCACGTCATAGCGCCCACGCGCCCAGTCGAGCAGCGGGTCCCACGCCGCCGCCTGCCGCTCGGCAAGCGGTGCCGGCTCGCCGGCGCGATAGTAAAGCAGATCGCTATCGGCATAGCGCGCCAGCCCTGCGGCAAAGGCGGCGGGGTCAGGCGCGACCCGGTCGATCGCGGCGTTGGCGAGCCCGGTCAGCGGCATCGTCCGCGGGTCCAGCGTCTCGCCCACGGCGCGCCATTCTTCCGCCACCGCGCTCGCCAGTGCATCGGTGGGCAGCGCCAGCGCCACGCGGCCGGGGGTCCGCACCGGCCGACCGTCTAGCGTGATCACGCGGTTTTTTTCAACCCCGACCTCCGTCCAGAACCGCTTCATGGCGACGGCGGCGTTCGCCAACGCTGCGCCAGGTGGCGCGGCACGATCGCCATCACCAGCAGCGCGGCTAGGACGATGGCGATCCCAAGGATCTTCGGCCCGGTCTCGGCCGATCGCCCGACCAGCACCACGCCCAGCACCGCGCCCGCCGCCGCGATGATACGGCTCAGCGCCATCACGAAATACCGTCCGCGCGCCGTCATGCCGCAAGCAGCCCCGGCAGCGCCGCGACGCGATCGGCGACCAGCTCGGCGCCGGCATCGGCCAGTTCGCCGACCCCGTGATAGCCCCAGGCGACTCCGATCGCGCGCGCGCCGGCGGCCTTGGCCATCGCCATGTCGAAGCTGGTGTCGCCGATCATCGCGGTGTGCGCAGCCTCCGCGCCCGCTTCGGCCATGGCGGCGTGAAGCATGGCGGGATCGGGCTTGGACGGGTGCCGATCGGCTGTCTGCAGCGTCACGAAACGGTCGGAAAGGCCATGATGCTCCAGCACGTGCGCCAGCCCGCGATCCGACTTGCCGGTCGCCACCCCCAGCACCCAGCCGCTGTTGGTCAGGCCGTCCAGCACCCGGATGATGCCGTCGAACAAGGGTTCGTCCTCCATCTCGCCGCTCTGGCGCAGGTTCCGAAAGACGTGCCTGTAATCGGCGGCCAGCCGGCGATGAACCGCGTCGTCGCTGCCGGGAAGCAGCGCGCGCATCGCTTCCACCAGGCTTAGCCCAACGATGCGCCGCGTCGCCGCGCGCTCCGGCGGCTCCAGCCCAGCGAGCAGGAACGCTTCCTCCATCGCGCGGCAGATGTTGGCCTGGCTGTCGACCAGCGTTCCGTCGCAATCGAACACGGCAAGGCGAGTGGGCATGGGAGGCTGCTTAGCCGGCACCGCGCCAGGCGCAAGCCTCCGCTTACCCGCCGGATCGGGGCAATCGTCGATCGTCGCGCGCTGCCAAGCTGGTAACCGTCCAGGCGATCACCCCCATGACGATCATCGCGCCCGCCAGGAACAGCGATACGCCCAAGATCAGGCCGTGAACGAGCGGATCGGCGCCCGCTACCATCCTGACCGCCAGCAGGTACAGCGTCGCGGTCGCGACTAGCAGCAGTCCGCCGACGATCCATCGTGCCCGCCACGCAGACCAGATCACCACCAGTCCGACAAGCAGCACTGCGATTCCGACCATCGCCGCCGTGCCGAGCCCCGCCATTCAGCGTCCGCTACCGTGCGCTGCCGCGACCGCGCCGTTCGCCGCTGCCACGCTCGCGGCGTTCACCCTTGCGCGCCTTGCGCACTGTCTTGGCGTGCGCGCGGGCGGCCTGCTTCTTCTCCTCGCGGCTTGGTGGCAGCGCTTCGTCGAGCGGCATCTGGTTGCCGAGCATCTCCTCGAACCCCAGCGTCTTCAGACTTTCGGCGAAGTGCGCCGGCAGTTCCGCTTCCACATCGATCTGGCCGCCATCGGGATGGTCCACGCGGATGCGCCGCGCGTGGAGGTGCATCTTGCGGCTGATGCCGCCGGTCAGGAACGCCGCCGCGCCGCCATATTTGCCGTCGCCGACGATCGGGTGGCCGATCGCCGCCATGTGGACGCGCAGCTGGTGGGTGCGGCCGGTGAAGGGTTGCAGCTCCACCCAGCAGGCGCGATTGCCGGCGCGTTCGATCACGCGATAACGGGTCCGCGCCGCCTGGCCGGCTTCCTCGTCGACATGCATCTTCTCGCCGCCGGTGCCCGGCTGTTTGGCGAGGGGCAGCTCGATCATGCCGTCCTCGATGGAAGGTACATCGACCACCAGCGCCCAGTACACCTTCTTGGCGGTGCGCCCGGAAAACGCCTTCGCGAAGAACGCTGCGGCACGCGACGTGCGCGCCACCAGCAGTGCGCCGCTGGTATCCTTGTCGAGCCGGTGGACGAGCTTCGGCCTCCCCTCCGCCTCGAATTGCAAGGCGTCGAGCAGCCCGTCGACATGCTCGCTGGTCTTGGTGCCGCCCTGCGTCGCAAGTCCCGGCGGCTTGTTGAGCACCAGCGCCTGCGCGTCCTTGTGGATCACCATCTCGCGCGCATAGGCGATCTGGTCTTCGGACAGCGGCGCGCGTTCGCGCTCCGGCTTGGCGGCGGTTCGCTCTGGCTCGGGCGGCGGCACGCGCAGCTGCTGGCCGAGCGCGATGCGGTCGCCCGGCCCGACGCGGGCGCCGTCGACCCGCAGCTGGCCGGTGCGCGCCCATTTGGCGACGGTGGTGAAGCTGGTGTCGGGCAGGTGCCGCTTGAACCAGCGGTCGACGCGGATGCCGTCGTCGTCCTCGCCGACGGTGAACTGGCGCACGGCCTCGCTCATGCCGCCGCCCTTGCGAGCGCCAGCCCGGCGACCAGCGCCGCGATCGCGCCCGCCACCGACGCCAGCGCATAACCGAGCGCGAGACCGGTCGCTCCGCGCTCGGCCAGCGTCACCACGTCGAGCGAGAAGGAGGAAAAGGTGGTAAAGCCGCCCAGCACGCCGACGCCCAGGAACAGCCGCCACGCCTCACCATTTGCGCCGAGCCGCATCACGCTGCCCGCCAGCAGGCCCATGGCCAGCCCGCCGACGAGGTTGACGGTCAGCGTCCCCCACGGAAAACCGGCGCCGAACAACGCCATCGTCAGCCGCCCGACAAGGTGGCGGGCGCCCGCGCCCAGCGCACCGCCCAGCATCACAAGAGAAAGGTTCATGGCCGCACCTTAGCGCGGATTGCCCCTGCGCGGAACTAGCCGCCGTTGCTTACCAGATCGACCGCCGTGCCCCCGCCTGCCCGCGGGCTGAGGTACACCGCATAAGCCGCATCGCCGCGCGCGCCGATCAGCACGTGTTCGGCGCCGTCGGCCTGATGGCTGGCCGAATAGCCGCCGCGGGTGGCATGGCCGTAGTACCAGTCGAGCACGCGGGAAAGCGGCGCGTTGCTGGCAAAGCTCACCACCCGCAGCGCGCAGCCGTTGCCGTCCTTGCCGGCAGCCTCGCTGACCCGCGCGTCCGGGTACAGCGGCAGGGCAGGGGGCAGGCGCAGCGCGAAAGCGCTCGCATAACGGATGTCGCCCGCGCATTCCGACACCACGGCGTTGCTGCCCCCTTCCGCCAGCGCCCCCAGCGTCAGCGACCGTTTCGCGACCGCGCAGTCGGGGCACTCGCCGTTGGCGGGCGGCGTGGTGCGCAGCTGTTGCGCGGTGCTGGTGTCGGCCGGCGCGCCGAGCTGTTCGGGCGGCATGGCATGGGGATCGGGTCGGCTCGGCGGCCGCACCGCCCGCGCGTTGGAGGACTGCGCCAGCGCCGGATCAACGGTGATCTGATCGCGGAGCGAGGCGGTGATCGCCGGGTCGCGGCCCACGCCGTTGGCGTCGGTCAGTTCCTTGTCGAGGCTGTCGAGATCCCCGCGTGACCCCGACCTCTTGCACCCCGCGAGGCCGACCAGCAGGGCGATCGGCAGCGTGCAGGCGATCATGGCTCGAAAGGAACGGTTCATCGCGGGCGGCGCTCCGGCAGGGTAGAGCCGTGACGCTCGGGCTTAAAGCTTAACAACCCGTTAGAATTGATGGTTAAGCCTCAACGATTTTTTCACCATGACCCATGCTTGCGCGCGCGACGCCGCGCGCCATCTTGGGTTCATGCTCAACATCGTATCGATTCTGTTTGGCCTGACGCTGCTGGTGCTCGGTCTGTCGGCGTTTCTGCCGTTTCTCGGCTGGGCTTACTGGTTCGTGCTGCCGATCGGCGTGGTGGGTGCAGCGGTCGGCGCGATGGCGAGGCACAAGGCTGGCCGCAACCTCAACCTCGTGCTGCTGCTGGTCTTCGGCGCAAGGTGGGCACTGGGCGGCTTCGTGATCTGAACGGGGGGGGCGGCGAGGCCCACCCGACGTATCGTGACGGATCAGTTCAGCTGATAATCCAGCGTGATCTCCGCGTTGATCGCCTTGGACAGCGGGCAATTCTGCTTCGCTTCCTGTGCCACCCGCGCGAATTCGTCTTCGCCGATACCCTCGACCTGTGCCTTCAGCGTCAGCGCCGACTTGGTGATGGTGAAGCCGTCGCCATCCTTGTCCACCGTCACCTTGGCGGTGGTGTCGAGCGTCCCCGCCTCATAGCCGGCACCCGCCAGCGCGAAGCTCAGGGCCATGGTGAAGCAGCCCGCATGGGCGGCGCCGAGCAATTCCTCGGGATTGGTGCCCGGCTCGTCACCGAACCGCGTGCCGAAGCCATAGGACGTATCCATGAGCACCCCGGACTGGGTCGAGATCTGACCGTGTCCGTCGCGGCCAAGCCCCTCGTAACGCGCCGAAGCGCTTCTGGTCGGCATGGTGTCGTTTCTCCACGAAAGGGCGCCGCGACCACCGCGGCGCCCATCAAACGTCAGCTCGGCCTTAGCGGCAGTGACGGCGGTTGTTGTTGCTGCCGCCGCGGTCGATCGCGCGGCCTGCCAGCGCACCGGCGGCGGCGCCGCCCAGCGTGCCGAGCGTGCGATCACCTCGCGTGTCCACCGTGCGGCCGAGCAGCGCGCCCGCGACACCGCCGACCACCAGACCGGTGGTGCCGTCCGAGCGGCGGCAGCGCGTGCGGCCGTCCTTGCCGCGCCACTCGCGATAGCCATTGTCGTTGTGCCGCCTGTCGCGGTTCGAATACCGGCGCTGGGCATCCGCCTGCGTCGGCAGCATCAGCGTCGGCGCGACCATGGCGGTGCAGCTGAGGGCGAGAAGAAAGCTACGCATGATGTACTCCCGTTGAAATTGGTGAGGGCGTAACGTTCCGCCGGAACCGGCGGTTGCATGAACCTCAAACAACGACTCCGGCGCATGCCGCGCGAGGTCAGGGCGCGACCAGGCTGACGTCGGCGAATCGCCGCGGCTCGTCGGGGACCTCCGGCGCGGCAAGGGCGCATTGCCAATAGCCGACATCGATCCACGCCCCCGCCTTCCAGCCGATCGCCCGCATGTCGCCGGCGTGGCGAAACCCCAGGGTCCGATGCAGCGCGATCGACGGGGGGTTGGGGAGGGCGATGCGCGCCATTGCCTGGGTAAAGCCCTGCGCCCGCAGCGTCGCGAGCAACGCCGCATACAGCGTTTGCCCGAGGCCGCGGCCTTGCGCGCCGGCGGCGATGTAGATCGTTGTCTCCACCGCCCAGCGGTATGCCGCCCGCTCGCTGAAGCGCGTGGCATAGGCATAGCCGAGCACGTCCCCTGCATCGGCCCCCGCATCGGCCGCGACGATCCAGGGATACAGCCCGGCCGACGCCGCCATCCGCTCGCGCATCGTCGCGGCGTCGGGCGCGACCGTTTCGAACGACACGGTGCCGGCCAGCACGTGCGGCGCATAGATGGCGGCCAGCGCCTCCGCATCCTCCGGCAGCGCCGGCCGCAGCGTCACCATCGGCGCGTCACCCCGCCCACACCCGCTTCAGAAGCCAAGCCGCGTCAGCACCGCGTCGAGCAGCCGGCTGTCGGCAGCGCTCGGCTGCACCGGCGCCGCCCCCGCGCACTCCAGGCAGCGCGCCTGGATCGCCGCTCCGTTCGCCAGCCGGCGAGCATCGCCCAGCGCCTGCGCCACCGCACCACGTTGTTCCGCCGCGATCCGGCTGAATGCGTCGGTCGCGCCGCTATCGTCATCGTCGTCGTCGTTGCGCGCGATCTGCCGCGCCAGCTCGCCGGCCCAGCCCGGCTTCTTTTCCAGATACTCGGCATGGACCTTGGTAGGGTCGAGCCGGGCGCGCCGCGCCGCCTCGGCGATCGCGTCCTTCAGCGTGCCGAACCGGTCGACCAGCCCGATCTGGTGGGCGGTGCCGCCGTCCCAGACGCGCCCTTGCGCGATCTCGTTGACCCGCGCGGGCGTCATGTGGCGCGCCGCCGCGACCCGGCCGATGAACTGGCGATAGCCATGCTCGATCCCCGCCTGCAGCAGCGCGTCGACCTGCGGGTTGGTGCCGGCGTAAATGTCCGGCTGCCCCGACAGCGGCGTGATCTTCACCCCGTCCGCCGTGACGCCGATCTTGGCTAGCGTGCGTTCAAAGGTGGGGATGATGCCGAAGATGCCGATCGATCCGGTGATGGTCGACGGCTCGGCGAAGATCGTGTCGCCGCCGGTGGACACCCAGTAACCGCCCGACGCCGCGACGCTGCCCATCGAGATCACCACCGGCAGGCCCTTGGCCTTGGCCTGCATCACCGCCTGGCGGATCCGCTCGGAGGCCAGCGCCGAGCCACCCGGCGAATCGACCCGCACCACCAGCGCCTTGAGCTTCTTTTCCGCCAGGCCATCGAGGATGAAGTCGGCGATCGTGTCGCCGCCGGCGGTGCCCGCGGGCGCCTTGCCGTCGACGATCTCGCCCGCCACCGTCACCACCCCGATCGCGTCGCCGCCGGTGGGCAGCGGGTTGGCGTCGAGCCAGGCGTTATAATCCACCGTCTTGAAATAACCCGCGGGCTTGGCCGCGTCGCCGCCGGCAAGCTGCGCCACCCGCTGGCCGAACGCCACCCGATCGCCGAGCTTGTCGACCAGTCGCGCCGCCAGGTTGGAATGTGCGAAATCGCCGCCCGCCGCCTTCACGATGCCGGCCGGGTTGGCGAGGAAGGGCTGCACCTGCGCCTTGGGCCGGGCGCGCGCGATCGATGCCCGCCAGTTGTCGAAGAGTGAACCATAGAGCGCCTGCGCCGCCGCCTTCGCCTCCGGGCTCTGGTCGGTGCGGGTATAGGGCTCCACGAACGACTTGTACTTGCCGACTCGATAGACGTGGACGTTGACGCCGAGCTTGTCGATCAGTCCCTTGTAATAGAGCTGCGATCCGCCCGGGCCGGTGAACAGCGCCTCGCCCATCGGGTTCATCCAGATTTCGCTGGATGCGGCCGCCAGGCGGTAGCCGCTGTCGGTGTAGGCGGTGGCATAGGTCAGCACCGGCTTGCCGCTGGCGCGCACCCGCATCAAGGCGTCCGCGACTTCGCTTAAGGCCGCCGGATAGCCGCCGCCGAACCCGTCGAGGTCGAGCACCACCGCCTTGATGCGCTTGTCGTCGCGCGCCGTGTCGATCGCGCGCAGTACGTCGCGCAGGCGGAACTCCCGCGCCACCTGCTGGCCGGACAGCAACGCGAACGGCTGCACCTCCGCCGGCTGTTCGACGATCGAGCCCTTCAGGTCGAGCAGCAGCGCACCGTCGCGGATCGCGGCCGGGCCGCGGCGCGCGTTCAGCGCGGTGAACAACAGGCCAAAGAACAGCAGCATGGCAATGAGCACCAGTCCGTCCTTGATGGCGACCAGCAGCTTCCACGCGCCCCGTACCAGCTTCACCGACGATCCCTTCGCTTTGCGCTTCGCCCAACAGCAGGTAGAGTAAGCAGCGCGGCCCGTAAATGCCCTGTATTAGGCGGGCAATACGCCACCACCCTGCTTTTGTCGCAGCCGACCCGTTGACGAGTTGGACGCCCGGGCACATATGCGGGTCGTTGGCACTCGCTTCGGGTGAGTGCCAGAAATCTGTCACAAACAACAAAGAGGGCACAGCAATGAACTTTCGTCCGTTGCACGACCGCGTTCTCGTTCGCCGCGTTGAGGCGGAGGAGAAGACGGCCGGTGGGATCATCATCCCCGACACCGCCAAGGAAAAGCCGCAGGAAGGCGAAGTCGTCGCCGCCGGCACCGGCGCCCGCGCCGAGAACGGCACCATCACGCCGATGGACGTCAAGGCCGGCGACAAGATCCTGTTCGGCAAGTGGTCGGGCACCGAGGTCAAGGTCGATGGCGAAGACCTCCTGATCATGAAGGAATCCGACATCCTCGGGATTGTTGGCTGACGCCAACGGGCTCGGGCTCGTCGCCTGACTTCCTCCACGCCCTCGCGTCCGCGATGAGGGTGTGACTTTTGTGACTTTTCAACTCAACTGAGAGGGCAGCAACATGGCAGCCAAGGACGTAAAATTCGGCCGCGACGCGCGTGAGCGCATTCTTCGCGGCGTCGACATCCTCGCCGATGCGGTGAAGGTGACGCTGGGGCCCAAGGGTCGCAACGTCGTGATCGACAAGAGCTTCGGCGCTCCGCGCATCACCAAGGACGGCGTCACCGTCGCCAAGGAGATCGAGCTCAAGGACAAGTTCGAGAACATGGGCGCGCAGATGGTGCGCGAAGTGGCCTCCAAGACCAACGACATCGCCGGCGACGGCACCACCACCGCGACCGTGCTCGCCCAGGCGATCGTCCGCGAGGGCATGAAGTCGGTGGCCGCCGGCATGAACCCGATGGACCTGAAGCGCGGCATCGACCTTGCCGTGGTCAAGGTTGTCGAGGACATCAAGTCGCGTTCCAAGCCCGTGTCGGGCAGCCAAGAAGTGGCGCAGGTCGGCATCATCTCGGCCAACGGCGACCGTGAAGTCGGCGAAAAGATCGCCGAAGCGATGGAAAAGGTCGGCAAGGAAGGCGTGATCACCGTCGAGGAAGCGAAGGGTCTCGAATTCGAGCTCGACGTCGTCGAAGGCATGCAGTTCGACCGCGGCTATCTGTCGCCCTACTTCATCACCAATCCGGAAAAGATGTCGGTCGAACTCAATGACCCCTACATCCTGATCCACGAAAAGAAGCTGTCGAACCTGCAGGCGATGCTCCCGATCCTGGAAGCGGTCGTTCAGTCGGGTCGCCCGCTGCTGATCATCGCCGAGGACATCGAGGGTGAGGCGCTGGCCACGCTCGTCGTCAACAAGCTGCGCGGCGGCCTCAAGGTCGCAGCGGTCAAGGCGCCGGGCTTCGGCGATCGCCGCAAGGCGATGCTCGAGGACATCGCGATCCTGACCAAGGGCGAGATGATCTCGGAAGATCTCGGCATCAAGCTGGAGACGGTCACGACCGCGATGCTCGGCACCGCCAAGCGCGTCACCATCGACAAGGACAACACCACCATCGTCGATGGCGCCGGTGACGCCGAATCGATCAAGGGCCGCACCGAGGCGATCCGCCAGCAGATCGAGAACACCACCAGCGATTACGACCGTGAGAAGCTCCAGGAGCGTCTCGCCAAGCTCGCCGGCGGCGTTGCCGTGATCAAGGTTGGTGGCTCGACCGAGGTTGAGGTCAAGGAGCGCAAGGACCGCGTCGACGACGCGCTGCACGCAACCCGCGCAGCCGTTGAAGAAGGCATCGTTCCCGGCGGCGGCACCGCGCTGCTCTACGCGACCAAGGCGCTCGAAGGCCTGACCGGCGTCAACGACGACCAGACCCGCGGCATCGACATCGTCCGCAAGTCGCTGACCGCGCTGGTTCGCCAGATCGCCAGCAACGCCGGCCACGACGGTGCGGTTGTTTCGGGCAAGCTGCTCGACGGCAACGACACCACCATGGGCTTCAACGCGTCCACCGACACCTACGAGAACCTGGTTCAGGCCGGCGTGATCGACCCCACCAAGGTCGTCCGCACCGCGCTCCAGAACGCAGCGTCGGTGGCGGGTCTGCTGATTACCACCGAAGCGACCGTCTCGGAAATGCCCGAAGACAAGCCGGCGATGCCCATGGGCGGTGGCGGCATGGGCGGCGGCATGGGCGGCATGGACTTCTGATTTCGGACCGGGGCAGCGTGTCACTGCCCCGGACAGGAAATCAGAACGGCCGGCGGGTCGGCAAAGCCGAGCCCGTCCGACGTCCAGCAGCGGCTTTGCCGCTGCCTTCCAACCAAAGAGAAGGGCCGACGGAGCAATCCGCCGGCCTTTCTTTGTGCCAGCAACCACCCCGCCACTCGCCCGTTCACCCGGGCGATGAGCAACCCCGAAGACCCCCGCGTCCCCCTCAACAGCATCGTGCTCGGCTACGGCCCCATGCTGCCGTTGATCGCCGCCGGCATCGGCGCTTGGCTGCTCCCTCTCGCATGGGCTGCGCTCGCCACCCGCCTGGCGATCATCTGGGGCGCGCTGATCCTCGCCTTCATCGCGGGCGTTCGTCGCGGCTTCGGCTTCGGCGACCCCCGCGCGTCGACAACGGTCGAGATCGCCACGATGATGGTGTACTTCATCCTCGCCGGCCTCGCGCTGGTGGTGCCGACCGCCTCCATGGCGTTGCCGCTGCTGATGATCGGCTTTGCCCTGGTCGCGCTGCTCGACCGCCGCGCTGCCCTGACCGGCAACGCGCCCGCCCATTTCGCCCGCCTTCGCGTGCCGCAAATGCTGCTCGGCATCCTCGGCCTTGCCTTTATCTGGGCAAGGCTGCCGTTCTGAAAGGGTTTCTCTGGAGCAGGCAAGGATCGACCTCCCGCGCCGATTCGCCGCGCTGAACGAGCGGACGCTGGCACGCCAAACCGTGCGCAGGGCGATGGCGCATGAGGGCCTTTTCTCCCCATTAACCATCGTCGGGCAGAGTGCCCGCCAATGCGTCGCACCTTGCCCGACCTTGCCAGCCTGCTGCTGCTGGCCCTCGCGACCTTCGGCGCGTGGATGCATTGGGCGATCCTTGACCCGCGCAACATCGGCTGGCTGCTCGACGGCAACGATCGCGGGCAAAACAGCCTCGGGCTGATCGCCTATCTGCGCAGCCGGCCTCCCTGGCCGTCGCTGCACGATCCGTTGCTGATGGCCCCGGAGGGCTTGAGTGTCGCGCTGACCGACAGCAACCCGCTGCTTGCGGCACTGCTGCGGCCATTCGTGGGCTGGCTGCTGCCGGACGGCTGGCAATATGCCGGCCTGTGGCTGCTGGTGTGCGTCTGCCTTCAGGTTGCGTTCGCCTGGATGCTGGTGCGTCCGTTCGCGAGCGATCGGGGAGCGGCGCTGCTGGGAACAGGTCTTTTGGCTGCCACGCCCGTCCTGTTCGTGCGCTATGGCCACATCAACCTGTGCGCGCAGTGGCTGATCCTCTGGGCCCTATGGGTCTACCTCGACGATGGTCGCTGCCGTTCCGCCTGGCGCTGGGCGGCGGTGATCGGGGTGGCGGCGCTGGTGCACCCCTATCTGCTCGTCATGGTTGCGGCGATCTGGGCCAGCGGCGTGTTGCGGCTGTTCGTGGCCGCGTCCTCCCGCCGTCTGCCGCTGGCGGCAACCGCGCTGCTTCCTGCTGTTGTCCTGTTGGCCGTCCCGGCGCTGCTCGGATTTTTCGACGAGCCGTTGCAGTCGACCGGCAGTTATGGTGCGTTCGGCATGGCGGCCGACGGGCTGTGGAATCCCGGCGATCCGATCTATTCCCGGCTGCTGCCGGCGGCGGCGCCCAATGCCTCGCAAGCTTTCGAAGGCTTCAATTATATGGGCGCCGGGCTGATCGCGCTGGTGGTGCTGGTCATCGTCGTGCACCTGGTGCGAAACAGCGAGGCACGCGGAAAGACGCCATCGCTGCAGCCGCTGCTCTGGCTGCTCCCAGCCTTTGCCGTGCTGGCGGCGATCGCGAGCGGTGGCCGGCTGGTGTGGCAGGGGCAGGTGATCGCCGGGGCTGCACTGCCGGAAAGCTGGACAGCGGCGCTCGATCCGCTGCGCGCCAGTGGCCGGATGTTCTGGCCGGCCTTGTACACCATCGTCTTCGCTGCCGTGGCACACGCCTGCCGGTTGCGGGGCGGCCGAGTGCTACTGCTGCTGGTGACGGTTATCCAGATCGCGGACTTTGCGCCGACGATGGCGGCGATCCGCGCGCAGACCGCCCGAGCCGATAACGGCCCGGTGTTCGCCCGCAGCCGTGATCCCCGCTGGTCGCTGATGGTCGCGCGTGCGTCGGCGATCGAGTTCTACCCGGCGAAACCATATCGCGAGATGGCGCTGGTGGAGGAACTCGCATGGCGCGCCATCTCCGCCTGCCGACCCGTTCCCCTTCGCTGGTTCTATGCCTCACGTGTGCCCCGTTCCCTTGACATGCGGCTGCGTGCCGACCGGCTTCGCTTCGAAGCAGGGCAACTGGATCCGACACGTCTCTACGTCCTGCTGAACGCGGCGGCGCCTCGCGCAGTGGCTGCCCGGACCGTGGTGCTCGACGGCATCACGGTCGTGCCGCCAGCCGGCGCCGCGCCGCCGTCGACGTGTATCAGCGCTTCATCGCCTCGATCAGCTTCTTGACCTCCTGGCTGCGGCCACGCGGCAGCACCAGGATGTCGTTGCCGCTGGCGACTACGATCAGGTCAGACACGCCCACCAGCGCCACGCGAGCGCCATCGCTGCGCACCAGGCAGCCGCTGGTTTCCACCGCGATCACCTCGCCATGATGGGAATTGCCGGAGCCGTCCTGATCACTGATCGCGTGCAGCGCGTCCCAGCTGCCGACGTCGCTCCATCCCATGCTGACCGGCACGACGGCGACACGCTCTGCCTTCTCCATCACCGCATAATCGATTGAATCGTCGGGAGAGGTCCCGAACGCCGCAGCATCGGGATAAACGCGGTCCGCCTCGACCCGGGCGCCTGACATGGCGTCCTGTGCCGCGGTCAGCATGCCCGGTGAAAACTGCGCAAGCGCCTGGAGATAGGCGTCCGCGCGGAACAGGAAGATGCCGCCGTTCCACACGTGGTCGCCGGCCGCGAGCATCGCCTGCGCCTGGTCGAGTGGCGGCTTTTCGACAAAGCGCGCGACGCGGTGCACGCCCCCGTCGATCGGTTCGCCGACCTGGATCCAGCCGAAACCGGTTTCCGGTGCATCGGGCGCAATCCCGAACGTCACCAACCAACCCTCCTGGACTCGGGGCAGCGCCGCATGGACGGCACGGCCAAACGCTTCCACATCGTTGATGACGTGATCGGAGGGCATCACCAGCAACGGCCGGTCGCCACCGCCTGCCGCAATGGCCGCCAGCGCGATCGCCGGCGCCGTGTTGCGCGCGAGTGGCTCCAGCACCAGCGCGCCGATGTTCAGCCCGGCGTCGGCGAGCTGCTGCTCGATGAGGTCGGCGTGACGGGCATTGGCCACCACGACCGGCGCTGCATAGCGCTCGCCAGCGGTGCGCTGCGCCGTGAGCTGAAGCATCGTCAGCTCCGCCGTCAGCGGCAGCAACTGCTTGGGCCTTTCCGGACGGGACATGGGCCACAGGCGCGTGCCGGAGCCCCCGGACAGGATTACGGGAACAATGGTGGTCATGCTTCCTCCATGGCACGATCCCTAGAGCAAACCGCAGACACGCGAAACAGGCGCGCCGACGGACCGTTCAATGTTTGTTTGCCATTTCCTGCCAGAGCCGTGGCCATGTGTCGGCCTGCTTGACACACGGCCTGTCGGAAGAGGTTTGGAATGATCCGGCTGTTCAAGCATTACGTACCGCACGCAGTGCTGCTGCTGGGCCTCGTCGACGCGGTGCTGCTTGTCGCGTCTGCGGAAATCGGGTGGCGTATCCGTGCCGACCAGATCGGCATGGTGGTGGGACCGATCGCCCCGCGCATTCCGCAATTGGTCAGCTTTGCCGCGGCGCTGCAGCTCGCCCTGGTAGCGGTGGGCGCCTATGGTGTGGCGTCGTTCCTGTCGCTGCGCTTTGCCGCGGCCAGGCTGGCGGTGGCGATCGCGCTGGGCGTGATGTTTCTGTCGCTGATCTACTTCCTGGTCCCGGCACTGAGCTTGTGGCGATCCAACCTGCTGTACGCGATGGCGGTGGCAAGCGTGCTGCTCGTGGCGGTGCGCGCGCTGCTCGGCAGGACGCTTGGCGGCGAGCGGTTCAAGCGGCGCGTGCTGGTGCTCGGCGCCGGCTCGCGGGCCGCACGGATCCAGGATCTGGCGGAACAGCCCGGCGTCAATTTCGTGACGGCAGGTTTCGTGTCGATGGGCGAGGCAAAGCCGGCGGTCCCCGGGGCCGTGCCGCGCGACGCGATCGACAATCTCGCGGCGCACGTGGTGGAACGACGCGCCAGCGAGGTCGTGCTTGCCCTGGAGGAGCGCCGCAACGCACTGCCGCTGAAGGACCTGTTGCGTGTGCGCACCGCGGGCGTGCAGGTTCATGAGATATCGACCTTTCTGGAACGCCAGACGGGGCGGATCGATCTCGGCAGCGTCAGCCCATCGTGGCTGATCTTTTCCGATGGCTTTCAATCGGGGCGGGTGCTGTCCACCGTCGTCAAGCGCAGCTTCGATGTCGCAGCGAGTCTGCTCCTGCTCGTGGTGACCTTGCCGATCGTGCTGGTCACGGCGCTGCTGATCAAGATCGAATCCTCAGGTCCCGCCCTGTATCGGCAGAAGCGCGTAGGGCTCTACGGCCAGAGTTTCGACATCCTCAAGTTGCGATCGATGCGCCAGGATGCCGAGGTGGCGGGCAAGGCCGTATGGGCAGCGGAAGACGATCCGCGGATCACGCGCATCGGCCGCTTCATCCGCAAGGTGCGGATCGACGAGCTTCCCCAGACCTGGACGGTGCTGAAGGGCGAGATGAGCTTTGTCGGCCCGCGCCCCGAACGGCCGCAATTCGTGGACAGCCTTGAACAGCAGCTCCCCTTCTACGCCGAGCGGCACATGGTGAAGCCGGGCATCACCGGCTGGGCGCAGATCAACTATCCCTATGGCGCCTCGATCGAAGACGCTCGCCACAAGCTCGAATACGATCTTTATTACGCGAAGAACTATTCGCCTTTTCTCGATATGCTGATCCTGCTGCAGACCTTGCGCGTCGTGCTGTGGCCGTCGGGCGCGCGCTGAGGCGATGATCGCCGCCCTGGTTCTGTGGAGCCACGCACTGGCGGCGCTGCTGTTCGGAGCAGTGGCGCTGTCGCAACGCGGCCAGCCACGCGGCGGGTTGCCGCGCCGCGCCTTTGTTGCGGCGCTGGCGGCTACCGCCATGTGGGCGCTTGCCGTGGCGGGGATCGGGCCCGATGACATCAGCGCGCGGATCGCCGACAGCGTTCGCACCGTCGCCTGGCTTGGCTTCATGCTGGCGCTGGTGCGCCGCGATCGGCATTCCGGCGCCACCGTGACGGCGGTGTACACAGTGGTGATGGCGCTGGCCGCGCTCAGCGCGTGCATCGCCGTTGCCGAAACGGTGGTAAAGCACCCGGCGGCGCTTGAGCCGCTGCGCGCCACGCGCCTCTTGTTCTGGATCATGGCGACGCTCGGCGCGCTGGTGCTGATGCAGCACCTATACCAGAGCGCGGCGGCGGCGGCGCGGGGCGCGGTCAGGCTCGCGATCGTTGCGTTGAGCCTGATGTGGGGAGCTGACCTCGCCCTGGTTGCGGCGACCTACGTTACGGGCATCGAGTGGGGCTGGCTCGTCGTCGCCCGGGGTGGGACCATGGCGGGAATCGCGCTGCTGCTGGCAACGGCGGCACATCGCAGCGAGGACTGGCCGCTCGCCTTGTCACGCACGGCCGCGCTGCGCACGCTGTCGGTGATCGGTATCGCGCTGTACGCCGGCGTCACAGCGCTACTCACCAAGGTCGCCGGACTTGTGGGCGGCGACAACGTCCGCCCGATCCAGACCGCCATCGTCTTCGGCGCAACGGCGGCGCTGCTGACCCTGGTGTCGACCCCGTGGCTCAGCGCCTGGGCCAAGGTGAAGATCGCCAAGCACCTGTTCAGCCATCGCTACGACTACCGGGCCGAGTGGCAGCGGTTCACCGACACGCTGGGCCGCCCCGATGAGCGGGCCGCGCCGCTGGCGCAACGCGTCGTCAAGGCGGTCGCGGACCTTACCGACTCGCCGGCGGGGCTGCTGCTGGTGCCCGACAGCAGCGGCATCGGCGCCGGTGCGGCCTGGCATTGGGACCTGTCGTCCTTGCCGAGCGCGGGCGACGACGCGCGCCTGGTGACCTATCTAGCGGACAGCGGGCGTATCGTTGAGCTCGACGCCGTTCGCCGCGACGCGGCCGCAGCGGCAGAAGCTGCCGCGGTTCCGCAATGGATGCTGGACCGGGCCGATGCCTGGGTGATCGTGCCGTTGATCCACCTCGACGCCGTCGTCGGCGCCATCCTGCTCGCCAGACCACCGGTCGATCGCGCGCTCGATTGGGAGGATTTCGATCTCCTGCGCGTAGCCGGGCGGCAGGCCGCGAGCTATCTGGCGGAGGAACGCAGCCACTCCGCGCTCGCCGACGCCGAACGCTTTGACGAGTTCAATCGCCGCTTCGCCTTCATTCTTCACGACCTGAAGAACATGGTTAGCCAGCTCAGTCTGGTCGCGCGCAACGCGGAGCGGCACGCCGACAATCCCGCCTTCCGCGCCGACATGGTGGCGACCTTGAAGGATTCGGCCGATCGCATGCAGACGCTGCTCGGCCGCCTGTCGCAGCGTGGCACGCCCGCACCGGAACCGCTGCGGCCCGTCGATGTCGGCGCGCTGGTGCAGCGGGTGGCGACAGCGCGACGCGCCACGCACCCGATCGTGTGCCGCGCCGATGGCGTGCCGATCGCCAGCGCCCAGCCGGGACGGTTGGAGACGGTTCTTGGCCACCTGCTCCAGAATGCCACGGAAGCCAGCGCCGCCGCCGAGCCGGTGCTGCTGTCCACCGGCGTTGTCGATGGGCAGATCGCCATCGAGGTTGCCGACAAGGGGCACGGCATGAGCCCTGCGTTTGTCCGCGACCAGCTTTTCCGCCCGTTTGCGTCAACCAAGCCGAACGGCTTCGGCATCGGCGCCTTTGAAGCACGGCAGCTGGTGGAAGCGATGGACGGCACGATCACGGTGACCAGCCGTGAAGGCGAGGGCACGGTGTTTCGCGTGCTGCTGCCGATGGCGCAGGCAATGGGAGCGGCAGCATGAGTGAACCACCGGTGCTGTTGATCGTCGAGGACGACCTCGGCCTCCAGCGCCAGTTGCGCTGGGCTTATGACGGCTACCAGGTCGTCGTCGCCGGCGACCGCGCGGCGGCGATCGACGCGCTCAGGGCGCACGAACCGGCGGTGGTGACGCTGGACCTTGGTCTGCCGCCCGATCCGGACGGCACCAGCGAAGGCTTCGCCACGCTCGCCGAGATCCTGGCACTGAAGCCCGATACCAAGGTGATTGTCGCATCCGGCCATGGTGCGCGGGAAAGCGCCTTGCAGGCGATCGCCGATGGGGCATGGGATTTCTACCAGAAGCCGATCGACATCGACACGCTCGGCCTGATCGTGGCGCGGGCCTTTCATGTTCATGCACTGGAGGCGGAGAACCGTCGGCTGGTTGCGCGGGCTGACGGCACCGGTTTCGCCGGCCTGGTATCCGCCTCGCCGGAAATGGCCAAGGCGATCCGCACCATCGAGCGGGTCGCGCCGGCCGATGTGTCGGTGGTGCTGCTGGGCGCAAGCGGGACGGGCAAGGAACTGCTCGCGCGCGGCCTGCACGACGTGTCGCCCAGGAAGCGCGGCGCGTTTGTCGCCATCAACTGCGCTGCCATTCCCGAGACGCTGCTCGAAAGCGAGCTGTTCGGCCATGAAAAGGGCGCCTTCACGGGCGCGGTCAAGACCACGGAGGGCAAGATCGAGGCGGCGCACGGCGGCACGCTGTTCCTGGACGAGATCGGCGATGTGCCGCTGGCGCTTCAGGTCAAGCTGCTGCGCTTCCTGCAGGAGCGCGTGATCGAGCGTATCGGCGGCCGCAAGCAGATCCCGGTCGACACCCGCATCGTGTGCGCGACCCATCAGGACCTCGACGCGATGGTGGCTGAAGGCCGCTTTCGCGAGGACCTCTATTACCGGCTGGCCGAAATCGTGGTGCGCATTCCGGCGCTCGCCGAGCGCACCGGTGACGCCGTGCTGCTGGCCCAGCATTTCGTCACGCGCTATGCCCAGACGCTGAACCCGGCGGTGGCCGGCCTTGCGCCCGACGCGCGCGCCGCGATCGACGATTGGCGTTGGCCGGGCAACGTCCGAGAGCTGGAAAATCGTATCAAGCGCGCGGTGATCATGGCCGACGGTCGCCTGGTCAGCGCGGCCGACCTCGACTTCGACGGCGCTGGGGCGGACGCCGCTGCGCTCAATCTGCGCACGGTGCGCGAGATCGCGGACCGTAAGGCGATCCGTCAGGCACTAGCGCGCGCCGATGGCAACATCTCGGGCGCCTCGCGCCTGCTCGGCGTCAGTCGTCCGACGCTCTACGACCTTCTCAAGAGCTACGACCTGCATGGCTGAAGCCGCCACGCCGTATCCCTTGTGGCGGAGCAGGCGGCGACGCTCGCCATTGCGCGGGCGAAGCGGCAAGCTGCGGTTGCGGCAGCTTCTCGCGGCGATGATCCTGGCGGGTGTCGCAGTCGCGGCCTTGCTCAGCCTGCGGGATGGCGAGGGCGATCCCCGGCAGGCGCTTGCCGACGCGCGTGGGGCATTGGCGGACGGCAACTACACGCGCGCCCGCGACCAAGCCTTGGTGGCGGTCAAGGCCGAGCCGCGCTCGCCGGCGGCGCAGTGGGTGCTGGCCCGCGCCTATCTCGAGCTTGGCGACGGATCGGCAGCCGACGCGGTGCTGACGCGGGCGCAGCTGGCGGGTGTCGCGCCGGAGCGCATCCGTCCGTATCGCGCAGGGGCACGGCTGCTCCAGGGCGACAGCGACGCGGCGCTCGGCCTGCCGGCCGCGACGGGGGCAGCAACAGACGACGCCATCTATGGCGACCGTGTCCGCGCAAGGGCGCTGGCGGAGACCGGAGATCCCGGCGCGGCACAGCAACTGCTCGCGCGTCTGGACGATCCCGCAGCCGCGACCGACCTCGGCCGCATCCGCTTCGGGGAGGGCGACATCGGCGGGGCGGCGGAGGTGGTGGCCCG
>Ga0210040_10003849_pt1 | contig 20018 bp, 15 predicted proteins | sample CryGeyCG12114_NA_FD_185462 | JGI IMG/M metagenome (GOLD analysis project Ga0210040, IMG submission 185462) | Groundwater microbial communities from aquifer - Crystal Geyser CG19_WC_8/21/14_NA (SPAdes) (version 2) | ecosystem: Environmental > Aquatic > Deep subsurface > Groundwater | place: USA... | reverse complement strand
TCATCGACAATCAGCCCCGGTACCTGACGTTCAACGACACCTTATATAAGCAGACGTATCGCCGGCTCTACAACCAGCAGCAGCACCTGTTCACCCGCGACGCCTCCTACCTCTGGAACGCGGCCGGTGAGGGCAAACAGGAAAGCAATGGCCAACCCATTTTCTGGAGCCGCGGCAATGGTTGGGTGATGGGCGGCCTGGTGCAGACGCTGCAAGAGCTGCCCAAAGACCACCCCACGCGGCCGTTCTACGAAAACCTGTTCAAGGAAATGAGCGCCCGCCTCATCGAGTTGCAGCAGCCCGATGGCCTGTGGCGCGCCAGCCTGCTCGACCCAACGGCCTACCCCGGCGGCGAGGCTTCAGGGTCGGGCTTCGACTGCTACGCCATGGCGTGGGGCATCAACCAGGGCCTGCTGGACAAAGCCACCTACCTACCCCACGTGCAAAAAGCGTGGGTAGGGCTGAACCGGTGCGTGTCGCCGGAGGGGCGCGTGGGCTGGGTGCAGCCCATTGGCGCCGACCCGCGCCGCGACTTCTCGGCCGATAGCTGGGAAGTGTACGGCACTGGCGCGTTTCTGCTGGCTGGCTCAGAAGTTATCAAGCTGAAGTAGCCTGGCTGCTTTCTCTACCCCTATTTCTATGGAAAGACGCACATTTGTTGCTCAATCGGCGGCGGCCTTGTCGGCGCTGGCCCTACCTATTTCTGGTTTGGCAGGCAGTACCCCGTCCCTACCCGCACCTGCCAAAACCACTGACCGCGAATACTGGCTGAGTACCTTGCTGAAGGTAGTAGACCCCGTGCTGACCGCCGCCGCCCAGGGCCAGCTGAAAGCCACGATGCCCGTAGAATCTGCCCCGGGCCAGGAAGCGGGGCGGCGCAACGTGACGTACCTCGAAGCCCTGGGCCGCACGCTCACCGGGCTGGCGCCCTGGCTGGAACTGAAGGAAGTGCCCGCCAACGAGCTGGCCCGCCAGCAGCGCTACCAGGAGCTGGCCCGCCAGGCCATTGCGCACGGCGTGAATCCGCAGTCGCCGGATTTTATGAACTTCACCCAGGGCGGGCAGCCGGTGGTAGACGCCGCGTTTCTGGCGCATGCCATGCTCCGGGCTCCTACCCAGCTCTGGGAAAAGCTACCCGATACCAATAAAACACAGTTGGTAACGGCCCTGCAAAGCAGCCGCGTAATCAAGCCCTACTACAGCAACTGGTTGTTGTTCAGCGCTATTATTGAAGCCGCACTGCTGAAATTTACCGGCGCCGGCGACTCTATGCGGATGGATTACGCCATTAAAGAGCACATGACCTGGTACAAGGGCGACGGCACCTACGGCGACGGCCCCGACTACCACTGGGACTATTACAATAGCTATGTAATTCAGCCCATGCTACTGGACGTGGTGGGCACGCTGGTGGCGGCCGGTAAGGAGCGTAAGGAGCTGCTGGAAACCCTGCGCACCCGCGCCCGGCGCTACGCCCAGGTACAGGAACGCCTAATCTGCCCCGATGGGTCGTTTGCCGCTTTCGGCCGCTCGCTAGCCTACCGCTGCGGCGCATTTCAGCACTTGGCGCAGGTGGCGTTGCAGCAGCAGCTGCCCGAGGAGCTACCAGCCGGACAGGTGCGCAGCGCCCTCACGGCCGTTATCCGGCGCACCATGGAGCCCAAGGGCACCTTCGACAGCAAAGGCTGGCTGCAAATCGGGTTGTGCGGGCACCAGCCGGGCATTGGCGAAGGCTATATCTCTACGGGCAGCCTCTACCTGTGCACCTCGGCCTTCCTACCCCTGGGTCTGCCTAGTACCGACGCTTTCTGGACGGCCCCTACTCAGGACTGGACCGCCAAGAAAATCTGGTCGGGGCAGGATATCAAGACCGACCACGCGCTGTAACCTATTTGCCCTTTTACTACCCCTGCCACTACGCCGTTTTCCTCTTTCTACGATGACCTGTTTCCTACCCCGCTACGCTACCGTGTTGCTGCTAGCCACTACGTTTTCGTGCGCAACCCGGCCTACTGACTCAGGGCCAGCGGCCACCATCACGGTGCGCAACCCGCTAGCGGTGAGCCGGTCTTCCGAAACTATCAGCCTGCCGGTGGATAAGCTACCAGCCGCTGCCCGCAAGCTGGGAGCAGCCAATCTGCGGGTGCAGGACGCCCAGACCCAGGCTGTGCTGGTGAGTCAGCTGGTAGACCTGAACGACGACGGCCAGCCCGATGAGCTGCTGTTTCAGACAGATATGGCCGCCAATAGCACCCGAAAGTTTGTGCTGACGGCCGGAATACCCGCTGCCGCGCCCGCCGACCGCACCACGTTTGCCCGTTTCGTGCCCGAGCGCACCGATGATTTTGCCTGGGAAAACGACCGGGTGGCTTTCCGTACCTACGGCCCCAATGCCCAAGACCTCTTCGACCGCAAAGACCCCAACGGCACCCTCAGCAGCGGCATGGACTGCTGGCTGAAGCGCGTGCCCTACCCCATCATCGACAAATGGTATGGCCGCCACGTGCACGAAAAGCCTTTCGCCTACCATACCGACATCGGTGAGGGCTACGACCCCTACCACGTGGGTAGCAGCCGGGGCGTGGGTGGCACGGGCGTACTCCTGGGCGACCAGCTGCACGTGTCGCGCAACTTTACCAGCTACAAAGTGCTGGCCACCGGCCCCATCCGCACTGTGTTTGAGCTGACGTATGCGCCCTACCAGGCCGGGCAGCTGACCGTGACGGAGAAGAAGCGCATCAGCCTCGATATGGGCTCCAACCTGACCCGCTTCGAGGAAAACCTTTCGACTAGCCAGCCCCTACCCAACCTCACGGTGGGCCTTACCTTGCACGAGCAGAAAGGCGAAGTGCAGGCCGACCAGAAAGCCGGTTGGTTTCGCTACTGGGAGAAGATTGACGATGCCTACCTGGGCACGGCCGTGGTGGTAGAACCACGGTACATTACGGACTACCAGGACCACCGCAGCCCGCAGAAAGACCAGAGTCAACTACTCGTCGTAACCCGGCCAACCAATGGGCAGGTGGCGTTCTACGCAGGTTTTGGCTGGCAGAAAAGCGGGCAGTTCGCCTCGGCCGCTGCCTGGGACGCCTACCTCACCGACTTTGCCCGGCGCCTGGCCGCGCCGCTGGTTGTCACGCTTAAATAGGTAGCGCTACCTCAGACCTGCCAGAGCGCCGGCAGAATGTCGGCCAGGGGAATTTTGCCGGCTACGTACCGCACCAGCAACACCTGCGTGGCGGTATCGGGTGGCGGCGCCCCACTGAGTTGCAGCGCCATGGTGATGCTGAGCAGGCGGCGCGTAGTGGTAATCTGCGGGGCCGGAGTGGGCAGCGGCAGACTAGTCAGGGGACAGGTTTCGAACAGGATATTGCGCATGAAGCCGGATAACGTTGGTATCTGGTTGCAAAGCTCGCCCCACACCGTTACCTGCGTGTGCCCTGCTGGTCATGCCTGTGTTATGCTTTGCACTGACGGTGCCGACCGCCATAGTGTAGCGCTGTGCACCTAAAACGGTTCTCCGGTCCGCGTTCCTGTCCATTCAGCCATAAAGCAGCAGGTGTCCGTACACTACTGCTCCGGCAGCACCAACGGCCTACTGCATTTAGCGTAACTTGCGACGGTGTAATCTTCCTGCTCGTATGGTATAAAAGCCAGAAAAATTCGAAGTAGAAGGCGCACGAATTGAGCTGCTCTGGTCGTTCTCAGGCCGAGGTTACTCCGTACTACTCTGTTTTCAAAAACCGCGTTTCCACTGGATCCGCTTAGATTTTACGACTATGTTCGATATGATGGGCATGATGGGCAAAGTGAAAGAGCTGCAAGAGAAAATGCAGCAGGCCCAAAGCGAATTACAATACCTGACCGCCACCGCCGAATCAGGTGGGGGCTTAGTGAAGGCCACTGCCAACGGGCAGCGCCGCCTGCTAAAGCTGGAAATCGACGAGTCGCTGCTGACCCCGCAGGACCGCGATATGCTGGCCGACCTAGTGGTAGCCGCCGTGAACAAAGTGATGGAAGAGGTAGGCGAGCAAGCCAAGCAGGAGCTGAAAAGCAAAACATCCGGCCTGCTACCCAACCTACCCGGCCTCGACCTGAACAACTTTGGCCTCTAGTCCTACGGCCGCGCCTGGCCCCTGCGCCGACGTAGCCGTGGTTATTCTGAACTGGAACGGCCGCGCTTGGCTGCAAAAATTCCTACCCGCGGTGTTGGCCCACGCCGATGGCGCAACTATAGTAGTGGCCGATAATGCTTCTACGGATGACTCGGCAACGGTAGTAGCGCAAGCATTTCCGCAGGTTCGGCTTATTCAGAACAGTAGTAATCTGGGCTTTTGCGAGGGCTACAACCAAGCGCTGGACAAGCTGCACCAAGAGGAAACCTTTCATTATTATGTATTGCTGAATTCTGACGTGGAGGTGACAGCCGACTGGCTGCCGCCTCTGCGGCAGTTGCTGGAGCAGCAGCCCAACGTAGCCGCCGTGCAGCCCAAAATCCGGCAGTATAGCACGGATGCGGCAACGCGGGAGCTGTTTGAGTACGCCGGCGCCGGCGGCGGCTACCTCGACCGCCTGGGTTACCCCTTCTGCCGGGGCCGCCTCTTCGATACGCTCGAAACTGACCGCGGCCAGTACAACGACCCGCGCCCGGTGGCCTGGGCCACCGGCGCGTGCCTGTTGGTGCGCGCCACAGCCTGGCACGCACTGCACGGGCTGGATGCCGCCTACTTTGCCCACATGGAGGAAATAGACTTGTGCTGGCGCCTCTGGAATGCTGGGCACGAGGTATGGTACCACGGTGGCAGTACAGTGTTTCACGTGGGCGGCGGCACGTTGGCCAAGTCCAACCCGCACAAAACCTACCTCAACTTCCGCAACGGACTGGCACTAGTCTATAAAAATTCGACTGCCAGCGAGCTGCCGGGCGTGCTGACGCAGCGCCTCCTGCTCGATTGGGTAGCCGCTCTGCGCCTGCTCACCCAAGGCCAAGTGGCCGATTGCCAGGCGGTGTTGCGGGCGCACTGGTACTTCCTGCGCCACGCGCGCCAATGGAAGCAGCGGCGGCAACAGTTTCCGCCCCGGCTGCACATTACCGAGCGCCCTGGCGTGTACCAGGGCAGCTTGGTCTGGGCCTATTTTGCCAAAGGCAAACGTGTATTTCCGGCATTAAACAGGAAACTATTTTACAAGGTATAGCAACTTTTTTTAGGTACTGACCAGCAATTACTGCTGCTATTGCTTGCAGTTCTTTGTGGTGAATCTCCCTATCAAATTCCACAAAAGACTGATATAAGATATTTTGACCCTATTTAGCAATTCTTTAGGGTATGTAGACAGTAAGCCAAAAGGCCATCATGCGGAGCCTGTCGAAGCATAACGTTCTAAAGGCACGAAACGCACCCTGTTTCACTTGCTGTTCACAGAGCCTAGCACGTCGTTGCGAGCTGGTCAGGGAACCTTGCGTGCTCCCGCTATTTTCCTGACTATGTGGAAGTAGCATCAGCAAACAAAATGCTTCGACCAGCTCGGAACGACGTGCGAAACAGACTTTCTACACAGCTTCGTTTACCAATACTTATCACTCTATGCTTGCTGGTTATCTCAAATACGTTGCTACCCAACGTCATACTTTCGCTCTGTCGCTGCTGCTAACCAGTGGCATAGCTGGGGCGCAAGCCCCAAAAAAAGAGCTGGTTACTTACGTCAACACGTTGCAGGGCACCAATTCTGATGCTCACCTAACCCGCGGCAACACCTACCCTACCACGGCCCTACCCTTCGGGATGCATACCTGGACGCCGCAAACCGGTGAAAACGGTAGCGGCTGGAAATATCAATACGACAAAAAAACAATCCGGGGGTTTCAGCAGGCGCACCAGTGCAGTTCCTGGACGCGGGACTACTGCGTTTTTTCCTTCATGCCCGTGAGCGGGCCGCTGGTGGTAGGGGAAGACGCGCGGGCCACCGGCTTCTCGCACGCCGATGAAATTGCGAAGCCGCATTACTACAAAGTCACGCTTGCCAACCACATCACCACCGAAATAGCACCCACCGAGCGCGGTGCCCACCTGCGGTTTCGCTTTCCGGACAACGCGGCCAGCTACGTGGTGCTCGACGGCTATACCGGCCTCAGTGACATAAAAATCTGGCCAGAGGAGCGGAAAATAACCGGGTACGTCAGCAACAATAAGCACAACCGGGACGCGCTCAAGAACTACCTGGAGGTGGTATTCGACCAGCCCTTTACGGCCTACGGCACCTGGGAAAACCGCCGCAACACCGTGCAGGAAGGTCAGCAGCAGAGAGCAGGGGAAGGGGTAGGCGCGTATCTGCGCTTTGCGGATGGCGCCGTGGTGCAGGCCAAAGTGGCGTCGTCCTACATCAGCCCCGAGCAGGCCAACGTGACGCTGCAAGCGGAGCTGGGCAAATTCGAAAGCCTGGACGATACCAAGGCTGCCGCCGCCGCTATCTGGAACCGGCACCTGGGCCGCCTGCGCGTGGAAGGCGGCACCGAGGAAGACAAGGCTACGTTCTACTCCTGCTTTTTCCGGGCCAGCTTATTCTCCCGCCAGTTCTACGAGTACGATAAGGCCGGCAAACCCTACTACTTCAGTCCCTACGACCGGCAGGTGCACGACGGTTATATGTTCACGGACACGGGCCTCTGGGACACCTTCCGGGCGCAATTTCCGCTTAATGCGCTGCTCTACCCTACCATGCACGGCCGCTATATGCAGGCCCTGCTGGCGGCCTATGAGCAGTGCAGCTGGCTGCCTTCGTGGTCGTTTCCGGGCGAAGAAGGCGGCATGATTGGCAACCACGCCATTTCGCTGCTCACCGATGCCTGGATGAAGGGCATCCGCACCTTCGACCCTGAATTGGCTCTGCGCGCCTACTATCACGAGGCGACCAACAAAGGCCCCTGGGGTCGCTCCAACGGCCGACATGGCTTGCCCGAGTACTACCAACTGGGCTACCTACCCTACCCCAAATACCGCCAGGCCACGGCCCAAACCATGGAATTCGCCTACGACGATTTCTGCGGGTATCAGCTGGCCAGCGCCGTCGGTAATACGCACTACAAGAATTTTTTTGCCCGCCAGATGTACAACTACCGCAACGTGTACGACCCGCAAACGGGCTTCATGCGGGGTAGGAAACCCAATGGCAAATGGACGAAAAAATTTAACCCCTTTGCGTGGGGTGGGCCCTACACTGAGGGCAATGCCTGGCACTGGGAGTGGTCGGTGTTTCACGATATGCAGGGCCTTATCAACCTGTTGGGCGGCCCCGCCAACTTCACCAGCAAGCTCGATTCGGTGTTTACGCTGCCGAGCACGGTGGATATTGGCACCCACCACAAACCTATCCACGAGATGACGGAGATGGTGGCGGCTGGCATGGGGCAATACGCTCACGGCAACCAGCCCATCCAGCACATGCCCTACCTCTACACCTACGGCGGGCAACCCTGGAAAACCCAGCAGCACGTGCGCGAGGTGATGCGCAAGCTCTACAACGCCACCGAAAACGGCTACCCCGGCGACGAAGACCAGGGCCAAACGTCCTCCTGGTACGTGCTGAGCGCATTGGGCCTATACAGCGTGTGCCCCGGCACCGACCAATACGTGGTAGGTAGCCCAGCCTTTCCGAAGGTCACCATCACGCTGGAAAACGGCCAGCAATTTCAAATTGAGGCTCAGAATAACACCCAGCGCAACGTTTATATTCAATCGGCTACGCTCAACGGCCAGACTTACACCCATAACTGGCTGACGCACGGTGACATTACGAAGGGAGGAAAAATGACGTTCCGGATGGCCGATACACCTGCTACAGACAGAGGCACTGCCCCGGCAGACGCGCCCTTTTCACTCTCAAAATAATAAGGCCTGAAAGGCCCGCGGAAACAAATTCCCGCGGGCCTTTCAGGCAAGGGTAGCAAGAGGACAGACTGCGCCTATAAGTCCCACACCGTGTAGCGCTGACGGCGCATGGCTTGGCGCACGTTCATCCAGAACGCCAGCACGAAGTACAGCACGATGGGTGAGCCAAACGTGAAAAACGACGCGTAGACAAACGACAGGCGCACGCTACTGCGGGAGAAGCCCAAGCGGTTTCCCAACGCATTGCAAACGCCGAAGCTTTGCTTTTCGATGAAATCCGTAATTCGCCTCATGGTTTCTCGTTCGATAAGAGTGTATACTACTCTAGCGGAAATTCAAAATAACACTATTTCAATCAGGTCGCAAGCTCGGCGGCGCAAATCAGGCAAAAACGCAGCCTTTGGGAGAAGTTTTGCGTTTGTTGACCGACCTTTCGTCTGCTTTATCCTCACTCTATGAGAAACTCGCTGCGCTTTGTACCTACCTTGTTGACTGTAGCCATCTGTGTGTTACCGGGTTGTACGTTGCCCCGGATGCTAAAGGTTGCGCAAGCCGGGCAGCAAGTGCGCGTGGCGCCCAGCGTGCTGGAAAGCAACGGCGAAAATGTGCTGTTTGAAGTGACAGCCAAAGTACCCGCCCAGCACCTGCACAAAGGTGCCGCCTACCAGTTGCAGTTCTCCTACCGCTACGACAATGGCCTGTATCAGGATACAGTGGGCACGCTGCGCTTTATTTCAGGCGAGTACGTGTACGACGACTCGGTGAAAAACCAGTTGGTCATTCGGCGGCAGCTATCGTTTCCGTACGCCGTGCGCAAGTCGCCGGGCGAGCTGGTGGTGCAGCCGGTAGCGCGGGAGCTGAAGCCGGGCGGCAAACAGTTGCCGGGCAAATCCTTTGTGGCGGCCCGCGGCATCGTAACGACGGACCGCCTGGTGGTGCGCGAGGACACGGCCATTGCTCTCCTACCCGAGTCGGTGAGCAACAACATGAGCGGCACGCGGGTGCTGCCATTTTTCTTTGATGCGGGCCAGGCCAAGATTCGCAACTACCTTGGCACCAACGTGGCGGCGTTGGAAGACTTCATCGAGGCCAACCAGCAAACCGAAAAGGTGATGATTGCTGCGGGCCACTCGCCCGACTCCCTTGACCGCCACGACCCGCGCCTGGCCGATAAGCGGGTGCGCGTGCTGCTGGACTACTACAAGCGCCGCGTCGATACGGATTCCTACCTCAACGCCATCAAGAACATCGACTTCGAAACCCAGGCCTACCACCGCCGCTGGGACCTGTTTCTGACGAAGGTGCAAAGCTCGGCCCTGAAGCCTGCGCAAATTGATTCGGTGGTGCAACTCATCAACGACACGCCCGGCACCTATGCTCAAAAAGAGCAGAGCCTGCACCAGCTCAGCTACTTCGACTACATTGAGCAGTATATCTACCCGGTGATGCGCTTCGGCACGGTGGCCGTGAAGTACACCGCTCCCAAGCGCTACGATTCGGAAATTTATTTGCTCTCCAAGAAAATAGTGGAAAAGCAGACCGAGCTGGATGCCCTCACGCCCGAGGAGTTGCGCTACTCGGCCCAGCTCACCCCTTTGCTGGCCGAAAAGCAACGCATCTACGAAACCTCGGCCGCCGCTACGGGCAGTTGGCAATCGTACCACAACCTAGCGGTAGTGCTGCTGCAACGTGCCGCAAAGGAGCCCACGGATAAGGTGCGCCGCGCCTACCTGCGCCGGGCGGCCGTCAACTTCACGCTGGCGGCGCACCGCAACCCCACGGCCCAGCAGTTTTTCTACGTAGCCACCGCCTACCACCGCGCCAACGACCGCCTGGAAGCCCTCCAAAACTACGACTACGCCATTAAGCTAGGCGGACCGCGCCCCTTACTGGAAAAGGTATTCGCCGATAAAGCGGCGCTGGAAATTGAGGTAGGCCAGCTTAGTGATGCCTACGCCAGCCTCGGCTATTCCGGCAAATCGTACCAGAACACGATGAACCAGGCGCTCATCTACCTATTGAAAGGCAACTACCCCGGCGCAGCTGGTATCTACCAGCAAGCACAGGAAATGCGCCCGCAGGACCCGCTGGTGCATTATTGCCTGGCCGTAGTAGCCGCCCGCCAGCACAACGAAGCCGCCGTGGGCAACTTACTCCGCCAAGCCGTGCAGCTCGACCGTAGCTACGCCAACCGCGCCGTGGAAGACCTGGAATTTGCGGAAGTAGCCAAGTCTAAAGCGTTTTTGGAGGCGGTGCGGTAGGGGCGCCTCGCAGGCGCCCGCCGGTACGAACGGTGTGTGTAGCATTCGTGTAGTCGCACTAGTGTAATCGCACTCGCTCGGCTATGCCGAGTGAGCACTACGCCTGAGGGGCTATGCCCCGAATCCGTCCGCGCCATTCGCACGATGTCGGCCCAACAAGAGGTAGACCCAACGAGATGCAAACGCGCGCAGCAGAGCTGCTCGGGCGTAGTGCTCACTCGGCATAGCCGAGCGAGTGCGGAAGGCAGACACTTATTACTATCACAAGTCACTCAGCATGAGAAGGTCTTCCGCAAGCGCAGGATGACAAAGAGTAGTAGGTAATCCGATTTGCCCAACCCGGCTAGTAGTCGTAGCTTTACGGGCCGGATTTGCCGGTTTTTCTGTTTTCTGATTGTTGTCATTTACTGTCTATGCGGACTATTCAATTCCGGGAAGCCCTGCGCGAAGCCATGACGGAGGAAATGCGGCGCGATGAGCGCGTGTTTCTGATGGGCGAAGAAGTTGCCGAATACAACGGCGCCTACAAAGTGAGCCAGGGCATGCTCGACGAGTTCGGCCCGGAGCGCGTGATTGATACGCCGATTGCCGAGCTGGGCTTTGCCGGCATCGGGGTAGGCGCGGCGGCCAACGGCCTGCTGCCCATCATCGAGTTCATGACCTTCAACTTCTCGCTGGTTGCCATCGACCAGGTGATTAACTCGGCGGCCAAAATCTACTCTATGTCGGGTGGGCAGTACTCCTGCCCCATCGTGTTCCGTGGTCCTACGGGTAGCGCCGGCATGCTGTCGTCGCAGCACTCGCAGAACTTCGAGAACTGGTTTGCCAACACGCCCGGCCTGAAGGTAGTAGTACCCTCAGACCCCTACGACGCAAAAGGCCTGCTGAAATCGGCTATTCGCGACCCTAACCCCGTGATTTTCATGGAGTCGGAGCAGATGTACGGCGACAAAGGCGAAGTGCCTGAGGAAGAATACCTGCTGCCCATTGGCAAGGCTGCCGTAAAGCGCGAAGGCAAAGACGTGACGCTGGTGAGCTTCGGCAAGATGATGAAAGTGGCCTTTGGCGCCGCCGAAGAACTAGCCAAAGACGGTGTGGAGGTAGAAGTAATCGACCTGCGCTCAGTTCGCCCGATTGACTACGATACCATCATCGAATCGGTGAAGAAAACGCACCGCCTGGTGATTGTGGAAGAAGCCTGGCCCCTGGCTAGCATCAGCGCCGACATCGCCTTCATGATTCAGCGCCGCGCCTTCGACCACCTCGACGCCCCCGTGGAGCGTGTCACCTGCGCCGACGTGCCCCTACCCTACGCGCCTACCCTCATTGAGGCTTCGCTGCCGAATGTATCGCGCGCCATCAAAGCCATTCAATCGGTGATGTACGCCGAGAAATAAATAGTGAAATTGTGAAGGGTGAAATTGTGAATTGAAGACAATTTTACCCTGAAGAGGGAAGGACCTTATCTCACTAGCATGGCATAGCCGGCTGAGATAAGGTCCTTTTGCATTACATGATAGAACGCTACACAAGAACGTCATTCCGAGCTTATCGAGGAATCTCGCGTGCTGATGAAAGATAGTATCCTATATCAGCACGCGAGATTCTTCGACAAGCTCGGAATGACGTTCTTGTAGTTTCAGATCACAACTTTACCTTTCACAACTTCACTATATGAACTACCGCCTAAGCGTCCGTTTAGAGCAGTTGGAACGTGCCACTGAACGTTTAATCCAGTCGGCGGAGGCGCTAGGCGAACGGGCGCACCAGTCGCCGGGGCCGGGGCAATGGTCGGCGGCGCAGGTGGTGCAACACTTGCTGCTATCGGAAACCGGTATCAATCAGTATCTGGAGAAAAAAGTGCTAGAGGCCGAAGAGCTACAGCACGCTGGGCTGGGACATTTCCTGCGTAGCCGGGTGTTGCGGGTGTTGCTGCGGTTGCCGTTTCTGCGCTTCAAGGCGCCGGCTTACCTTGCCTCCAGGATGCCCGTGTCGGCCCCGCCCCTACCCGAATTGCGCCACCAATGGGGCAGCGTGCGGCGACGCCTGGAACAGCTTCTGAATGAATACCCTGAGCACCTGATGCGCCGTGCCATCTTCAAACACCCGCGCTCCGGCATGCTTACCATCGCCCAAACGTTGGATTTCATGGTCGACCACGTGCTGCATCATCAGAAACAGATAGAGCGCATTGCGAAAGTGGTGAAGTAGGTAGCGTAACTGAGAGCGCAACTGACTGAGAAACTGTTTGCGTTAGCTTCAACGGCGTAGAGACGCATATTTGCGTCTCTACGCCGTTGAACAAAATTCGGTCTTATGGCGCGAACGACTGTCACGTATTTAATTCAAACAATCCCTGAATGAGCATACGGTTGTCATCCTGAGCGTGAGAAAATCCTTCGCAAGCTCAGGATGACAACCGTATGCTTATTCTACAACCGTATTTCTACTCACCATTTCACTGCGTCGCTATTTCGCTTCTTTCACGATATCCTGGTAGCTCTCGTGGCGGGCGGCGCTGGCCATGGCGGCGGCCAGCTCGGCGGGCGGCACCGTGAGTTTGCGGCGTTGTAGGTCCAGCCACGCGCCGTCTACCGTTACGGTGGCCGCTACTACCCCATCGGGCTTGCGGATGGTGTGGATGATGCGCCAGCGCGAGCCGTCGGCGTTCAGCCCTGCTACCTCCGATGATACCGTGATGGACTCGCCCAAGCGCACTTCGCGCAAGAAGCGTGTGTCTTCCCGAAACAGAATCGGCCCTAACTGGTGCTCCGCGAAATACTGCATTGTAAAGCCCGCTTCGGACAAATATTCCAAGCGCGTGTGGGCAGCGTAGTCGGTGTAGGCTGAGTGGCGCATGTGGCCGTTGGGGTCCATATCGGCCCACAGGGCGGTGTAGGTTTTTTCGTAGGCGGGCATAGGCTGAAAGAGAATGTTGGGAAATAAAACGGGGAAGCATTCTGGTTGTTCAAAAAACAGCCCCGTTGGAAATCCAACGGGGCTGTTTTCCTTGAAACAAATTTCGTTGCCTATCCTACCTAAATAGCCGGGTCCTCAGGCACGTTAGGGTTAGTCAGACGCTCTGCCTGAGGGTAGGGATAGAAGTTGCGGGTGCGCTCGATAAGTGACGCCGGCGGGGCGGGGCGGCCCAACCGGCGGCTGTCGGGTAGGCGCAGACCGGTCATGAACAGCTCGGCGGCGCGCTGCCGGTAGATTTCCGTCAGCAGGGCTTCCGCGGTTACGGCACCGGAGTAGGCAGGTAGCGCGGCCCCTACCCCAAACGCGTCGTCGCTGGGTGCTTGGGTGCGCACGGCGTTGATGAGCGTGACGGCCTGGGCCAGGTCACCGTTCTGGCGCACAATGGCTTCGGCCTGAATCAGCCGCATCTCGTCGGGTAGATAGACGGGAATGGAGGTGTTCTGCAACGCGAAAAAACCGGCTACCGAGCGCAGCGTATCGCGGCCCAGCAGCGGGTCTTGCACCACATCGGTAGGATTAGTCAGGTAAAAGCTCAGGCGGGCATCGCGCCGGTCAACCAGCGAAGCGGGTAGGCCAAACAGGTTGCGGGGCCGGAAATTTCTACCAAATGGAATGCTCTGGTAAATGGGGTTTGGGTTCTGCGCGTTGTAGACGAAGGCCGATTTGCTCCCCAGGTTTACCAGCGCCGCGGCAGCAGCGGCTTCGGCATAGTTGCCAGCGGCCAGGTTGTAACGCGCCCGGTGGGCGTTAATGGTATTGGTGAGGTCCAGCGTGCCGGCCGTTACTTTGGTCGTGAACTCGGCCGAGGGCGCGGTGGTCGTAATCAACTGCTGGGCTTCGTTGAGCAGGCGAATAGCCTCGGCCAGCAGTTGCGCACGCGGCACAAAGGTAGCTTGACCGGAGCGGTCAGAATTAATCGGGGCCTGCTCAAAGTTCTGCGCCAGCGTACCCAGCGCAATAGCCTTGAACAGGTTGGCATGGGCCAGGACGGCGTCGCGGGTGGCGGGGTCGGCGTTGAGCACAGTGGGCGCGTTGGCCTGCAAGTCCTCCGCCATCGACATCACCCGGTAGAGCTGCGACCAGAGGTTGCTCACGTAGCTGTTGAAGTTGGGTAGGGCGGCGGTACCGGTTTCAATTTCCAACACGCTGGTGAAGGTAGCCACGCCGCGCAACTCACGGGAGGTAGCACCCGGCCCCAGAATCACGGAGCCCAGGGTATTATTGGCGTAGTACTGCCGCATGCCCACGCTTAGGGCCAGCAGGCCGTCGCGGGTGGTGAGCACCACCGCATCGGAGGGGCTGTTGGGGTTTGGAATGTTGAGGTCGCAGCCGGGCGCCGTGAGCAGCAGCAGGCTACCGGCCGCCAGCGCGGCCAATCGGGTTCTATAGCGTTTCATCGGGAAGAAAATCAGCAGGTTAGAAAGAAGCACTCAGGCCCAGGCGCACGGTGCGCGGAATAGGCACCTCCACAAAGTCGAAGCCGCGCACCACGGTGCTCTGGCCGGCAGCGTTTATCTCGGGGTCGTAGCCGCTGTAGTTGGTGAACACGAACAGGTTGCGGCCCGTCACGGTAGCGCGTATGTTCTTCAACCCCAAAAACTTCGGCGCAAACAGGTAGCTCACCGAAGCCTCGCGCACCTTCACAAAAGAGCCGTCTTCAATCCAGTTTTCGAAAATACCGAACAGCGCGGCACTGGTGCCCTTGGGTACGTCGCCGCGCAGCTCGGCTTCGTAGCCGGCCAGGCCGCCGTAGATGTCCCGGTCGCCTACCCTCCGGGTGAAGTTGAACACGTCGAAGCCCTGCACCGCGTCCAGCTGCACCCGGAAGGAAAGCTTCTCGTTCACCGTCACCTCGTTAATCAGCGAGGCCAGATACTTGGGATTGGGGTTGCCAATTACCTTATTGAGCGCAGAACCGGTAGGCTGACCAGCGGCGTTACGCTGAGGCACCCCGTTTGCGCCCAGCTCGCGCTGGGGTAGGCCGGCCGCGTTCAGCAGCAAAGAGCCGTCGGGGTTGCGAGCAAAATAGGTGCTGTAGAACACGCCCACTGGCTGACCGTTCACGGCCGCTACCTGCCCGAACCCACCATCGAAGGGTAGCACGCCGTTGCCTTCTATGCCATTCACCTCGTTGCGGTTGTGGGTGAAGGTACCTGTGATATTCCAGAGTATTTTAGATGTTTGAATGGGCACAGCACGTACCAGCAGCTCCACGCCGCGGTTGTCCATGGTACCCACGTTTTCGTTGCGGTTGAGGTAGCCCGTACTGGGCGAGAGCGTCCGGTTGAGCAAGAGGTCCGTTACGTGCTTATCGAAATACGTAGCCTCTAGCCCTACCCGATTGTTGAACAAGCCGATATCAAAGCCCAACTCAAATTCCCGCTGGCGCTCTGGTATGAGCTGGTTGCCCAGTCGCGCACCAGGATATAGACCTTGCTGCCCGCTTAGGCTAACCGGCGCGTAAAGTGTATACTGTCCATAAGGGTCTAGAGCGGTGAGGTTGCCGGCCTGGCCCCAGGAGCTACGTAGTTTCACTTGCGGCAGAATATCAGCCAAACGGCCTTCTTTCCAGAATTTTTCCTCCGACAATAAATAGGAGCCGCTGGCTTTGAGGTAGCGCTGCCAGTTGCGGTCCTGGTTGATGTTGTCGTAGAAGGGCGAGGCGGCATCGAAGCGAATGGCGCCCGTGAGATACAAGCGCTGGCCCAGGCCCAGGGTTTGCTGCAAGAAGTAACCTTCTATCTGGCGCTCGGTCCGGAGGTCGGTGGCCAGGTACGTGCCGCCCGTGGACACCTCTACCCCCGTCACTAGTTGCTGCGACGTAATGCCGGTGAGCAGCGCGCGGTCGTACTGCCAAGTGCCACCCAGCGAGGTAGTCGACTCCAGCCAGTCGGCGAAGTTGCGGCGGTAGCCCAGCGTCAGGTCGTTGTTGTATTGCAGCACCGTTTGATCACCGCGGCGGGCATAGCCGGCCGAGTAGGTAGGCGTAGTGTTGCCGGGCGGAATGAAGGCCGTACCAATCTGCGTGTACGTATCAAAGCCGAATACATTATCAATTGTAAAGCCCTGGAAAGGCGTCAGATTCAGCTGAATATCGCCAATTACGCGCGAGGTGCGCTGCTGAAACTTAAACCGGTTGATGGCCTCCAGCGGGTTCGTACGCGTCACGATGCTGGTAGGCGTGGTGCTGGGGTAGATGCCCGTGGCCTCGTTGGGCTGCGGGTTGATGAAGTTGTTGCTGAAAATGAAGCCCGTCAGCGCCCCATAGGCCTCGTTGATGCCGCCGTTGGGCACCTCGTTGCTGGTGCTGAGCGTGTAGCTGGCACCACCCGAAATGCTGGCCCAGTTGGTGAGCGTCTGTTGCAGGCGCAGGCGGCCGGTGTTGCGGTTGAAGTCGGTAACATCAATGATGCCCTGGTTCTTGAAATAGGAACCCGACAGCGTATACTTGGTGCTTTGGTTGCCACCCGATATCGACACGTAGTTCTCCGTGCCAATGGCCGTCCGGAAAACCTGGTCCTGGTAGTCGTAGCGCTCCACGGGCACCTGCGTCAGGTCGGTAGCCGCAGTGCTGGCAAAGCGAAACGGGTACTGGTTGTAAGCCAGCTTCTTACGCAATTTTGATACAATAAAATCGCTGGAAATCGTAATGGAGGGCTTGCCTTCCTTACCGCGTTTCGTGAAAATCTGCACCACCCCGTTGGCTGCCCGCGAGCCATAGATAGCCGCGGCGGCGGCTCCCTTGATGACCTCAATGCGTTCAATGTCATTTGGGTTGATGTCGGCCAAACGGTTCTGCGCGTAGCCGCCCAAGTCCAGCAGCCCTGGCGAATCGTTGTTGATAATCACCCCATCCACCAAATACAGCGGCTCCGAAGAGCCCAATACGGTGCTGGTACCGCGCAGGCGCACCGAAATACCGCCAGCCGGGTTGCCCGAGTTCTGCGAAATCTGCGCGCCGGCTATCTTGCCCTGCAAGGCCTGGTCAATCTGGGTAGGGGCGCCGGCCGTCAGCTCGCGCCCGCCTACCGTACTAATGGCGTTGCCGAGCTGCTGCTTACTGGTGGCTACCGAGGTACCCGTCACCACCACTTCTTTCAGCCCGATGAGGTCCTGGCGCAGCTGCACGTTGGCCGTTACAGTTGGGTCGGCACCCAGCGTAATGGTTTGGTTACTATTGGCGTAGCCCACTGAGCTGACCACCAGTTGATACGTACCTGGCGCTACGGCCGCGCGCAGGTCGTAGGCACCGTCTGCGTTGGTGGCGCCGCCTAGCACCGTGCCCGTCAGGCGTACCGTGGCGCCCGGTACGCCCTGGCTGTTGGCAATATCCGTCACGGTGCCCCGGATGGTATACGTGGTGTTCTGCGCCCAGGAAGGCACACTACCGAGCAGCAGCAATACCAGCAGCCACCAGCCGGCAGCCCTCTGTGGCGGACCGCTCAGGCGTTTGGAAAGGGAAGCGTAGTGTTTGGTCATGCACTAAAAGATTGGGGTGAAAGAAGGAGAAACCAGTTGCGTAGGCCGTCAATGTATGGCGCACATTGTCAGTCAATTGCTCAATGTAAGCGGTTTTGTCTTTTCTTGTAGCGCTTTCCTGGTACTTGCTTGCTCCTTTTTTCATGAATCCCAACCTGCTCCACCTCGTCCGTATTGCGCAACAGCCCGCACGCCGCATCATTGGCCTGATGTCGGGCACCTCCCTCGATGGCCTGGATGTGGCCCTGTGCCGGTGCGAGGGTAGCGGCCTTCAGACCCGCGTACGGGTAGAGCATTTCCAGACCGTTCCCTACCCCGAGGAGGTAAAAAAGCAGATCCGGGAGGTGTTTGCGAAGGCCGAAATTAGCTTCGAGCAGCTGTGCCTGCTGCATCCCTGGATTGGCAACCTACACGCCGACATGGTGCTGGACTGCCTGCGCCAGTGGCAGGTAGCGCCCACCGAAGTCGACTGCATTGCCAGCCACGGCCAGACCGTTTACCACGCCCCGCGCCACCAGCACGGCCGCCCCGATTTCCCCAACGCTACCCTCCAACTCGGCGACGGCGACCACGTGGCCGTACGCACGGGCATCCTGACCCTTAGCGACTTCCGGCAGAAACACCTGGCCGCGGGTGGCGAAGGCGCCCCCCTGGCCGTGTATGGCGACTACCTGCTGTTTTCGCGGCAAGATGAAGACCGCATTTTGCTGAATATGGGTGGCATTGCCAACTTCACCTACCTACCCGGCTCCCGGCAGCTGGCCGGCATATTCTCCACCGACGTCGGCCCCGGCAACACGCTCCTCGACGCTTTCACGCAGCACTATTTCCCTACCCTCAGCTACGACGCCGACGGCGCGCTGGCCGCCCAGGGCCAAGTGCACGCCGGCTTGCTAGCGGCTTTGCTCGAACACCCATTCTTTCAGGCTGATTTTCCAAAAACCACTGGCCCCGAACTCTTTAATAAGGAGTACGTGCAACGGGCCCAGCAAAAAAGCGGCTGCCCTACCCTCTCGCCACACGATTTACTGGCCACCCTCACGCAGTTCAGCGCCGAGGGCATTGTGCGAGCGTTGGAAAGAGGCTTTCCCGTTCCGAGTCTCACCGTATACGCCAGCGGGGGCGGTATGCACAACCCCGTACTCATGGCCGCCCTGCGCCAGCGCCTACCCCATTGTCGCTTCACCACAACCGAGGAGCTGGGCATCCTGCCCGATGCGAAGGAAGCCGTGCTGTTTGCCGTACTGGCCAACGAGGCGCTGGCTGGCACACCCGAAACTTTTCGGGGCGGCCAACCCGGCAACCCAGCCGTGAGCATGGGCAAGATTTCTTTTGCGCGGTGAAGTGGTGAGTGGTGAGTTTGTGAAATGGTGAGTTTGACGTTCTGTTGGCGCTATCGGCGCAACTCGCGCAAGTGGCGCAGTTAGAACATCAAACTCACCATTTCACAAACTCATCATTTCACCACTTACAGCAGCGTCAGACGCACGAGGTACTGGTCCTGCTCGTCGTGGTCGAGAAATTCTACGGTATAGCCGGCGGCTTCGGCGTAGTCTTGCAGGATGCTGGCGTCGGCGAACAGCCAGTGGAAAGGCTGGCCGTTTTCTTCTTTGTAGCTCATGCTATACTCCACCTCACCATAGTAAGGGCCGTTGAGGTTGAGGACGAGGGCACCGTCTTCATCCTCGTAGAGGTAGGCGATGTCGGCGGAGGTAGCCAAAATCTGGCCGCCGGGTGCCAGCAGGCTGCGGGCGTGCAACAGAAATTTTTCCAACCCATCCAGCGTACCTACCAAGCCCAGGCCGTTCATCAGCATCAGGATGGTATCGTAGGGTAGGTCGTTGGTGAGGATGGGGTCGAACAGATCGTGGCAGGCCGCTTGCTGCACCCCGCGCAACTGCATTACCTGCACTGCGCCCGGCGAGGCATCTAGGGCCTTCACCGTGAAGCCGCGCTGCTGCAACTCCAGCGTGTGGCAGCCGGCACCGGCGCCCAGGTCCAGCACCCTACCCTGGCAGGCTTCTAGGGCGGTGCGTTCCAGTTCGGGCATTTCCCAGAGCGTCCGAAACAGGTAGCTGACCGGCAGGGGCTCATCCTCGGCCACGTTGCTGTGTACCGTAAGCGCGGCCGACGTTTGAGCGTGGTGGAAATCGAGCAGGGCGTGGCCCAAAGGGTCGGTGGAGGTAGCAGCAGGCGTAGACATGACAGCAGGCAGGAAAACCGGAGAAAACGAATGAAATGCTTGGATACGGAGGTGCAAGTTACGTTGCATCGTATAAGTGCGCTTGCCCTCTTGCCGGTTGCTGTATCCTTCGCCGGGCGCGCTGCGTTTGCTGGAAGTACACTCACTCCTTTTCTATTCTCCAGCATGGCCAGCAACCTCGACTACCTGAATCCCGATCTGCTACCCCTC
>Ga0210040_10003848_pt1 | contig 20021 bp, 24 predicted proteins | sample CryGeyCG12114_NA_FD_185462 | JGI IMG/M metagenome (GOLD analysis project Ga0210040, IMG submission 185462) | Groundwater microbial communities from aquifer - Crystal Geyser CG19_WC_8/21/14_NA (SPAdes) (version 2) | ecosystem: Environmental > Aquatic > Deep subsurface > Groundwater | place: USA... | reverse complement strand
TCGCCAACACCCAAGGGGCGCCTGCGCGGCCGCGAAAGGCAACGACCCTGCGAACTCGGGGCGCACCGAGCGCCGCTACCCAGCGCCTGGACAGCAGGTTCAATTCACGTCAGACGTTGAAGCGGAAGCCTAGGCGGGACTTGTCAACAGGATCTGACCAGCACGGACACCGGCCGAGCTCCAGAACTGCGCGCTTCCTGCGCGCAGGTCACCCTCCAGCGACCGCCAGCAGCCCCGGCCCGGACAGCACCGAGGCCGAGTGCGCGCTGATCGCGGCGCGGGTCCGCTCGGCGTGGTCGCCGATCAGGTGCCCGTAGGTGTTGTCGATCAGCGCGGCGTTGGCGTGCCCCAGCCGCCGGGCCACCGCAAGCCGGTCCAGCCCACCCAGCAGCAGCACGCTGGCGTAGTGGTGGCGCAGGTCGTGGAACCGGTAGTTCACCCCGGCCGCAGCGCACGCCCGGCGCCACCAGTGGCCCAAGCTGTTGGCGTCCAGCAGGCCGCCGTTCACCGTCACCAGCACGTAGTCCTCGGGCGCCGCACCGGCCCGGAAGCGGGCGATGTGTTCGGTGAGCGCCGCCATCGTCGCGGGGTCCACCGGGATGACCCGGCGGCTGGTGTCGGTCTTGGGCTTGCCCGGCACCTCCGGGCCGCCGTTGCCCCGCACCCGGACCAGCTGCTGCTCCACCCGGATCTCCCCGCGCAGCGGGTTCACGTCCATCCGCCGCAGACCCCGGACCTCGCCGCTGCGCAGCCCGACCAGCGCCCCCAGGACGACAGCCACCCGGAAGCGCTCGGGCATGGCCTGGATCAGCGCGGCGACCTCTGCACCGGAGGGGATCTCGTCGGAGTGGACCTCGTGCTCCGCGCGCTTGCCCAGGTCCACGTCCTCGCCGCTCGCCGGGTTAAACGGGATCAGCCGCCGCCGCACCGCCACGCCGAGGATCGTCCGCAGCCGGGCCAGGTGCGCGCGCGCCGTCGAGTGGGCCAGCCCGCGCCCGCCCTGCTCCACCGGCCGGACCAGCTGCCCCAGCCACTCGGCCAGCATGGCCTCGGTCAGCTTGCCGATGGGCCGGGCCAGCAGCTCCGCCGGGACCGTCGCCATCGTGTACCGATAGAGATTGGCGGTCCGTGAGGTCCACGGATTGGCCGCCTTCTCCCGGCCGCTGATGACCTCCTCCGCATACTCCCCCAGCGAGATACGCCCGCCCCGGTCGTCGGCGTAGCTGTCGCTGTGCAGCGCCGCCCGCAGCTGGTGGTTGAAGATCTCGGCGTCCTTGAGCTCCCGGAACGTCCGGGCGCGCTGATCGCCGCTGGGGTCGCGCCAGCGCACCTGGAACCGGCCGTTGGGCCGCAGGTCGATCCCGGGCGGCAGCTTCGCCTTCCGGCCCTTCTTCGCGGTCGTGGTCTTGCCTACGGTGGTCATGCGGTTCCTCCCATGAACCGTGGCCCCGTCAGTCGTTGCAGCGACTGGCGGGGCGCTTTTGGTTGACAGGCGAACCATAGTAGCGCGCGCGCAACAACTCCACAATCGGCTGCATAACCGCAGCGTGTTGACACTGTTGACAAACGTGTTGCCCTTGCTTGCGCGCAGAGATGGGGCTTAGCGTTGCGTCTACGAGCTCGCCCACCACCCATCGGTGGGGCGAGCTCGCGCCGTTCCTGGGCCATTTGTTGACACAGTTGACAGGCCCTCCATGCCGGAGGTGGCAGCGATGACGCAGACGCAGATCCAGATGAAGTCCCCGCCCGCCCGCCGTGGTCCGGCGCCTGAGGTGCCTCCCGAGGCCAGCACGGTCTGGCTGAAGACCGCCGAGGTGGCCGCCCGGGTGCGCGTCCACCCGCAGACGGTGGCGCGCTGGCGCTGGGACGGCAGCGGCCCGCCCTACTCGCTGCTGCCGGGGCGCCGCGTCCGCTACTCGGCTGCCGCCGTGGACGCCTGGCTGGCGTCGCGCGGCACCTGCGACGGTGCCGCGTGAGGGCGCCCACCGGCGGCGCCTCCACTGGTCAGCCCTCGGGTGCCGTCATCGTGGCGCTCCCGGCCGCCGGTGACCCCGTCCACCCGGCCGCCACCGACCCGCACGTCACCCTGCACTACCTCGGCGAGGCCACCGACCTGACTCCGGCCGAGCGCGCCGGACTGGTCAACCTGACGGCCCGGGTGGCCGCCAGCACGCCCGCCTTCGATGCCGACGTGTCCGGCATCGGGACTCTCGGCGAGGACGACCAGCCGGTGCTGCTGCTCCAGGCACACCCGCTGACCCGGCTCTACGACCAGCTGGCCGCCGAGCCCCTGGTGGAGCGCATCAGCGAGCGCACGGACGGCTTCCCCAGCTGGATCCCGCACCTGTCCATCCGCGACCAGGCCGACGCCGCCGAGCTGGAGGAGATCCGCGTCGGAGCGTTGGGGTTGTGGATCGGCGAGGAGCACCAGGCCTTCCCGCTCGCACCCACCCAGCCGGACCCGGAGAAGCCGCACCGCCGGGCGCTCGCGGCGGCTGCTGTCAGCTCGTTCTCCTGCCCGGCCATCACCGACGCCCGCTCGTTCCAGGTCGGCGCGCGCTACGCCAACGCCCACCCCGAGGCGCGGCCGTTCGTGGTCAAGGCGGCTGCCCGGCTCGGGCTGCTGAACGAGCTCCCGGCCTGGCCCGAGCGGATCGGCGTCGTGGTCAACGTCAACCGGACCTCTGCTGTGGTCACGGCGGCCGGGCTGGTGGACCAGCGCACCGGGCAGCCGTTCGGCGGCCCGCCGTCGAGCCGTCGCGTCCGGCGAGAGATCCGTGACCGTGCGGACCTGCTGGCCCGCATCAACGCCGCGCCCACGGACCCGGCCGAGCGCCGGGCGCTGGTCCAGGCCGCCATGCGGCTGGACCGGGTCCGCTACATCCCCGCTGACTGGCCGGAGAAGCCGACCGAGGCCTACCCGCTCCGGCCCGGCGCCGCCGAGATGATCCAGCGGGCCGCCTACGGCCGGACGTCGGCCGAGGCCGACCAGGTCGCCCGGGAGCGCGTTCGGGGCACCCGATGAGCGCGCCGAGCCCGGCGCAGCTGGCCGACACTCTGCCGCTGCCGCGAGCCACCTTCCGGGCCGGTCGCCGTCGTCAGGTCGAGCGCCTGGAGGCCGAGCTGGACGCTGCGGCGCCGGGGTCCAAGGCGTGGCGGGACTGCTGGTCCCGGCTGGTCTGGACCCAGCAGCAGCTGGCCCGGCTGGAGGCTGGCCGTGGCTGACCTGGTGAAGACCCTGGAAGCCGTCCTCGGTCACGGGACGATGAACATCGTCACCGCTCTGGTGACGGCGGTTGACACGGAGCCGGGCCAGATCACGGTCGGCATCTGGGGTGCCGACGTGGCCGTGCCCTACATCCCGATGGGCGGTTGGCAGCCCCAGGTCGGGGACCTCTCGTACGTGGTCCTGCGGCGCGACTGGGGCGGTGTCGCCATCGGCAAGCCCGCCCACCGACCGGCCCGCGAGGTGCCGTCGTGAGCGACGGGGGTGCTCTGCGTTCGCACGAGCAGCGCGCCGTGGAGGTCCGTGTGGCAGCCCTTCCGCAGGCCCAGGCAGACGCGGTGATCGACCGCGCCATCAATCAGCCCGCGTGGGCTCGGCGCAAGGGCTGGACGGCGCCGGTTGACACGGCCGGGGCGGCACGGTGAGCCGCCGCCGGGCGCTGTCCAGCGACCGCAACATGGGCCGCCCGCTGTCGAGGACCGAGCGGGAGAACCTGGCCGCCCGGCTGGCGGTGGTCGGGCCGACGGTAGCGGCCGGGCTCGCCGACCTGGCTACCTCAGCAGGTGGCCGGGCTCGGCTGCGGGACGCCGGTTACGTGTCCCGGCTGAGCCCGGGCGAGATCCGTACCGCCGTTCACGAGGGAGCCGGGACGCCGGTCCTGCCGGGCGGGGTCGCCGTTGACCTGGAGGCCATCGTCGCCGGGCTGCGGCGGTCCGAGCGCGGCCGGGCCGCGCTGCGTGCCCGGGGGCTGGACCCCTGACAGCGAGCGAGGCGCTTCCCCGGAGGGAAGCGCCTCGCCTGATCCCCCACCAGAAGCCGGTTGACGTCGCTTCCGAATGGAGACACCAGCATGACCGCTGACCCGCCGTCTGACCAGCCGTTGCCCTACCAGGGCCTGGACCCGGTGGCCGAGTTTCTGCGCGCCATCGACAGCGCGCCGGACTGGGCGTGCCTGCACCTGGTCACCCGGCCGGGGACGCCCGGTGTCCGGCAGATGTGCGCGCCCGAGCGCGCCGCGTGCCTGGCCTGCGCCACCGCCGTCTTCCCGTGGCCGTGCGCAGGTTGCCACGGCTGCGGGATCAGCGAGGCCGACGCGGGGTCCCTATCGGTCGTCACCTTCGGCGTCACCCGCAACCGCATTGTCTGCGGCGCCGTGCTCTGCGCGCTGTGCCTGTCGCTGGTGCCCCAGGGCGTGGGCCGGGTGCATGCCGTCCCCGGCGCCGCCTGACCCCTGACAGCGATGGCCCCCGCGCGCTGAGGACGCCGGGGGCCGGAGCCGCCGCCACACCAGAGTCCAAGGAGAGGAACGACCCATGTACGAGGCTAGCGCCCCGGCGGCATCGGCGGCCGGGCACGAATCCGACGACTGTGCACCGCTGGGCCAGCTGCCGTTGAAGCACATCAGCGGCCCCGCACTGGCGGGGCTGGTGCAGCTCCGGGACCAGGTGCACGAGCACGCCAGCCAGGCGGCTGCCGGTGGTGACCTCGCCGCGTCCCAGCAGGCGCTCCAGTCGGCCGAGGAGTTCACCGCGGCTCTTGCCGACATGACGGCTCAGCTGGCTCAGGTCGCCGAGGCGGCGCAGGCGGTCGCTGTCGAGAAGGCCGAGGCCGACGAGTACGCCCGGCTGAAGGCCCGTCGGTCGGTTCTGCGCCGCCTGGACGAGGAGGACGCCGAGGCCGACGAGCGGTTGACACAGGCCGTCGTCCCCCAGCTGCTCGGGGAGGTGCCCGACGATGACGGCGGCTACCGGGTGGACGGGCTGATCGTCGCCGACGCCGTCACACTGGTCTGGGCGCAGGCGAAGACCGGCAAGACCACCCTGCTGGTCAACCTCATGCGCTCGCTGACCACCGGCGCCAAGTTCCTCGGCGCCTACCCGTGTCAACCAGTCGCCGAGGGCCGCCGGGTGGGGCTGCTGTCCTACGAGATGAACGGCGGCCAGCTGCGCCACTGGGCCGAGGACCACGGCGTGGACACCAGCCGGGTCGCCGTGTGGAACCTGCGCGGGATGCCCAACCCACTGCGCACCGAGCACAGCCGCAAGCTGCTGGGCAAGGAACTGGCCGCCGCCGGGGTGGAGGTGCTGCTGATCGACACCTACGCCCGCGCCGCGCTGTCCCCGGACGAGAACGACAACCCGGCCGCCACGGCCTGGTTCAAGATGATCGGCGAGCTGACCGCCGAGGCCAGGGTCACCGATGTCCTGGTCACCCACCACGCCGGGTGGAACGGGGGTCGCCTGCGCGGTGCCAGCGCCCTCCAGGACTTCCCCGACGTCCTGCTCGGCCTGACCCGGGACGAGCAGACCGGCCGCCGGTTCCTGGAGGCCACCGGCCGGTTCAACGGCGCCGACGAGGGCCTGACGCCGACCGAGCTGGAGTTCGACCCGGTCACCCGCACCCTGACCCTGACCGGCCTCAGCAAGGCCGAGGCCAAGGCGCACGCGCTGGCTGAGGAGAAGGCCGACAAGGAGCTGGCCGCCTTCCTCCAGCTCCAGTCCCGGGCCGAGCTGCTGGCCGCTGCCCTCAGCGGGCAGCAGCTCAGCCAGACCAAGGCCTTCGGCCAGCTGAAGGCACAGGGGACCTCGGTGCGGAAGGACGACCAGGCCACCGTCGTGGCCTTCGCCGTCGAGCACTACGGGGTCCAGGTCACCGGTGCTGGTGGACCCGGCTCCGGCGGTCCCAAGTGGCTGAGCCGGCCTGTTGACACAACCGACCAGTCTCACCAGTCCGGACCAGTCCCATGACCAGTCCTGAGACTGGTTGGACTGGTCTGTCCGAGGACCAGTCCGGAGGTCTGGTCCTTATAGGGACTGGTGGACTGGTGGGACTGGTCCCCTTCTGGCGTCCCCGGCCAGGCGTCGCCAGCTGCAAACGCCCAGGTCAGCCGCGAGTGATTGCGTCAGTGTTGACACAACCGACCAGTCCCACGGGGCTCCGGACTGGTCCCCCGTGCGGGGGGCGGCAGTGAACGCCGTCGCCGAACTGCTGGCCGAGCTCGCCCCGGAGGTGCTGGCCGTGCCCGACGAGGGCTCCGGCGGGTGGCGGCTGGTGCTGCTGGTCGGACCTGAGCAGCCGGACCAGGACACCGCCGAGGCAGCCGCCGACGAGCTGGCAGCCCGCCTGACCGAGGCGCTGGAGGCGGACCTGACCGGCCCGCTGCGCGTGCCGTCCGAGCGCCTGGAGCTGCCGACGTGACCCGCTGGCCCTGGACCCGACCGACCCCAACCCCGCCCCACCTGGAGGAGACCGTGAACCCGATGCCCGAGAACCTGGCCCCGCTGGAGCCGTTCCTGCCGCTGGCGCCGCTTGGCAGGCTGGTCAGCGAGGGTGCCCCGCGCTGGGCCTACAGCTGCCTGGCCGCCGACATGGCCGGGCCGTGGCGCCGGGTGCCCCGGCTCGGCCAGCAGGTGCTGGAGAGCGGGACGCCCGCGCTGCCCGAGCGCCCCCGGCAGATCCACGACGGCTGGCGCGAGGTGCGGACCGCCTCCGGGACGGTGCGGGAGCCGATGTACCGGGACGGCCCACTGCTGCCCGCCCAGGCCGCCGTGCCGCCGCTGCGCCGCCCGATGGAGGCCGCCGGGACCGAGGAGGCCCTGACGGCCGTTCTGACCGTCCTGGACGGCCTGGCGGGTCAGGAGCCGGGCAAGGAGCCGGACTGCCCGCCGGAGCTGGTGTGCGAGTCCTGGCCGGTCATGCGGACCGTGATCAGCGGGCACGTCCCGCCGCCGCTGCGGTGGACGCCGCCCAGCCCGAGGCCGCGCCGTCCCGAGCTGGCCGCGCTGTATCCGGCAGCGCCGCACCCTCGGGTGGTCGGCGTGCCCCGGGTGGCGCCGCCGTTCCGGCGGCCCGGGGGCCTGGTCGAGATGGACGGACGGCTGCTGGCCGTCCAGGCACTGCTGCGGCATGCGGCCGTCCAGGGCGCCCAGCCGGAGCTGGAAGACGTGGCGCGGGTGCTGGGGTGGATCGTCGGGCGGGAGCGCGCCGTGGCACCGGTGGTCGGGCGGGGCAGCTTCGCCAAGGAGTGGGCGCTGCCCGGGGTCACCGAGGCCGAGCGAGAGCTGGCGACCGTGGACCCGGTCCGGCTGGCCGGGGAGCTGCTGGCCCCGGGACTGGTCTCGACCGGAGACTGAGGGTTACTCAGCGCGTCGCCCATGCCCGCACAGCGTGACTGACGGGGCGCGCCGGGGGCCCTGCGCGCGCCACGTTGTGCGCAGGGCGCAGCGCTCCGGCCGTTGACCAGCGCTTACGCCCGCCTACGTGTAGTTGTCATACAACTCGTGGCGCCTGTCTGCGCTCAGGTCCAGTCGCCGTCGTCATCCAGGCTGTCCAGCGCGCCGCCGTCCACGACCTCACCCTCCACGGGCTCGCCGTCCCACGGCAGCGGAGCCGGGGCAGTGCTCGGCTCCGGCCGCTGCTGCGCCTCCCGGAGAGCGTCCAGACGAGCACGGATAACGGCGGCCGGGCTCAGTGGCCCGCTGACGTCCAGGATGCCCACGGTCACCGAGACGCCACGCTCACCCCGGGGGAGCACCCGGTCCAGCAGCTGCGCGCTCGCCCGCAGCCGCACCTGGGGGTCCTTGTCCTCCAGGGCGTCCTCCACCACGTCCAGCGCCCGGTCGGCGATGGACAGCGCCCGGGTCCGCAGCTCGGTCACCTCGGCCTCAGCAGCGGCCCGCACGCTGGGCAGCTTGGCCCCGTGGACGAAGCAGACCCGCGCGCCCCGGGTAGCCCTACGTCGGCAGCGCTGGCCGTCGTCCTTGGTCGCCGAGCACTGCACCGCGCGGGGCCAGTCCCGGGTCCGGACGCCAGCGGGGATGACGAGATCGGTGCTCACCATGAAGGTGAGGATACGAAGAAACGCCCTGTTGAGACGCCCGCTTATAGTTCCGAGACCCAACCGGCCTAGGGTGTCCAGGGCCGCGAAGTGGCCATCCACGCGCGACGGGAGAGACATGGCCAAGGGCAGCGCCAAGGTGGCATACGGCCGAATCAACCGCCGGTCGTCGGGTGAGCCCACGCTCGACCGTCGCCCGTTCGCCGAAGACATGTTGCGGTTGGCGAACAGCCACGAGACGAAGACCCAGCTCGGGGATCGCCGGTGGATCGCGTCCGACTTACAGTCGCGGGACAACGGCGACACGATGGTGGGACTGCTGGGCTTCGAGGTTGAGGAGCAGGTCCGAACCTTCGCCGAAGAGGACTTCTCCTGGATCAAGGGGGCCACCCAGTACGTCCAAGGCGCCCAAGAAGGCACGGTCGTGCCGTTCGCCGTTGATCTCCGCGATCACCGCCGCTGGGTCGCGGTGGCCACCTCCGCGCGCATCCAGCACAGCGCCTTCGCTCGTGGTCTCCAGGCCGTGCTGAACGCGGCCGTCGAGAAGGTGGGCCTCCTAACGACCGACTGGGAGGTGGACATGATCACGAGCAGCAGCAACGTCATCGACTGGGTCTCGGAGCACAGCGGCATCAAGCTGTTCAAGCGCACCGTGAAGTTCTCCAACCCCGGACGCGACCTGGACGAAGACAAGCAGTTGATGCGCGCCATCCACGCGACGGTGAAGGACGAGGAGTACCGCGCCCTCGGCGGCGATGACCTCCAACTGTCGGGGAACCCGGTGTTCCGGGACATGCTGGAGGGCATGGACCGGGGGGACGTGGACGTGAGACTGGAAGCCCGGGATGAGGGTGGTCGGCACGTCTACACCAGCAAAGACCGCCCGGACACTACGTTCATCGACGCCTTCGGAAGCCTGGAGGACGGCATGGAGAGCGTCCTGAACTCGCTGCGGGCCTATTCCAGCAAGCAGACGGCCAAGCTGACCGATCACTGACTGGGTTCTGTCGGACGGCGGAGCCACACTGCGGGTGGGAGGTGAGGGCGTGAGCCATCTGTGGAAGGCGCTGGACTTCAAGGCGTCGGAGTTCTTCAGCATCGATCTGCTGGCCGCCGTTGGCGGGGCGGTTGGTGGTGTGCTCCTGGCCCTTCATCACCCTGCGCTCGTGACGACTGCGCTTCCAACGCTCGCCGGGCTCGTCGGCGTCATCATCGGGGCCGTGCTGGCGGGGGTGGCGATCCAGTCCGCCTTCATGGACGAGCGATTCCTGGCCAAGGTGAACCGCATCGACCGTGACCCGGTGCGGTACATGGCGCCGTTCCTCTTCACCGCCGTGTTGGGCGTCGTCGCAGCTCTGGCTCTGACGTTCCTCGCGCTCACAACGTCAACGGCTCCGGGATGGTGGCGCGGGCTGATCGGCGGGGTTGCGGGGTTCTTCAGCCTCTACGCCTTGGTGAGCCTCATCCCCGGCTTGGACACCCTTGTTCAGTTCATCGGACTCAAGGCTGAGGCTGCGAAGATCGAGGACGAGGTCACCCCCCGTCGGGCGCAGGGCCGCTGAGGCTAGCCGTCGCAGCCTCACAGTCAGCCCCACAAAACAGACTCGACAGCTCCGGACGAGGCGCAACGGCCGCACTGCCGGACCAGCCAGACCACACCGGGCCAGACGACAGCTGACCCGGCAACGCTGGGACGGCCCTCTGCTACTGCAGCCGTTGCTCCGCGAGATCCAGCCGACGCATCAGAAGGCTGGCGAACGCCAGCGACTCCATCGCGTCGTCGGCCGTGTCAACCAGCGCGGTGCCGTGACCGCGCGGGTTCTTCAGCCCGAGCATCGCGCCCATGAACAGCAGCTTGAACCCTTCGCGCTCGTCCAGAGCGTTACGGCCGGTCGCCCGGGTGATGTCCAGCGTCGGTGTCGCGCCGCTGAAGACGGCACCCATCAGCGAGGTACCGGTGTCCTGCCGCCCGGACAGCTTCTGAACCCGGTGCTCCACGACTTGGAAGGCCTCCCGGACCGCCTGCCGGTAGTGACCGTCCCGGTAGAGCGCCCCAGACGCCGCCGAGATGGTCGGGTGCAGCCCGGGCAGGTCGAACGTCGGGCGGACCAACGGCTGGGGGCGGGAGACGGGGGCGTACTCAGCCTCGATGTGGTTCAGGCGGCCACCTGCGGTCGGGCTCTGGTGATGAACGACTCTGGTGAGCTCCACTGTCCTCGACTTGCCGCTGGGCAAGTCGTATTCGACTAGGTCCCCTTCCTCCACGTCCGTCTTGATCGGAAGCAACATCGTCGGACCCACGTGGGCTTTGACCTCAGTCGTCTGCGGCTCACCGTCATCACCGATCCGATGGATCTTCACGGGCGTCCTAAAGGGGATCACATCAGGACGCTAGGGCTGCGCCAGCAGCTACACATCTCTGCGCGCAGTCTGCGCGCAGCTGCACGCTGCAACTCGCCTGTCGGCGCCTACGCGCGCCTATGCGCTTGTCAACGAGACAGGCCCGCTGAGCTGCACGGATGCAGCCAGCGGGCCTGTTAGCTGGGCGGACTCCAGCGCCACTAGACGTTGAAGCGGAACTCCACGACATCGCCGTCGGCCATGACGTAGTCCTTGCCCTCGATGCGCACCCAGCCCTTGGACTTGGCCTCGGCCATGGAGCCGGCCTCCATGAGGTGGTCGAAGCCGACGATCTCGGCCTTGATGAAGCCGCGCTGGAAGTCGGTGTGGATGACCCCGGCGGCCTCGGGCGCGGTGGCGCCCACCGGGATCGTCCAGGCCCGCGACTCCTTGGGGCCGGCGGTCAGGTAGGTCTGCAGCCCCAGGGTGCGGAAGCCCACGGAGGCCAGCTGGTCCAGGCCGGGCTCGTCCTGCCCGATGGAGGCCAGCAGCTCCGCGGCCTCGTCGGCGGGCAGCTCGATCAGCTCGGACTCGGTCTGCGCGTCCAGGAAGATCGCCTCGGCTGGGGCGACCAGCGCCCGCAGCCCGTCCAGCACCTCGGTGTTCGCCAACTCGTCGGCGTCCACGTTGAACACGTAGAGGAACGGCTTGGTCGTCAGCAGGCTCAGCTCGCGCAGCGGCTCGGGGTCGACGCCGGCGGCGAACAGCGTCGTCCCGGAGTTGAGCACCTCCTGCGCGGCGACCGCGGCGTCGTGCAGGACCTTGCGCTCCTTGTCCTTGCGCGACTCCTTCTCCAGCCGCGGGACCGCCTTCTCCAGCGTCTGCATGTCGGCCAGAACGAGCTCGGTGTTGATCGTCTCGATGTCGTCGGCCGGGTCGACCTTGCCCTCGACGTGCACCACGTCGGGGTCGGTGAACACCCGGATCACCTGGCAGATGGCGTCGCTCTCACGGATGTTGGCCAGGAACTTGTTGCCCAGCCCCTGCCCCTCGCTGGCGCCGCGCACGATGCCGGCGATGTCCACGAAGGACACCGTCGCCGGGATGATCTTCTGCGAGCCGAAGACGCCGGCCAGCTTCTCCAGCCGCGGGTCCGGGACGCCGACGACGCCGACGTTGGGCTCGATCGTGGCGAACGGGTAGTTCGCGGCGAGCACGTCGTTCTTGGTCAGCGCGTTGAAGAGCGTCGACTTGCCGACGTTGGGCAGGCCGACGATCCCGATGGTGAGACTCACGAGGAGCCAGCTTACGGACGACGAGCAACCGGCCGGACCGCTACAGCGGTGGGCCGATCAGGATCTCGGTGTCGTCGGGTCGGAACGTGTGCCATCGACCGCCGGGATCTCGCTCGACCCGGAAGCCGTGGTGGACCTTGGTGTGGTGGCGTTCGCAGAGCAGGGCTGAGTTCTGCAGGTTGGTCTCGCCGCCGTGGATCCAGTGCACGAGGTGGTGGACGTCGGCCCAGTGGTGCGGTGCCCCGCAGCCGGCGAACACGCAGTTCCTGTCCCGGGCGACGACTGCTCTGCGCAGTGCGGGGGTGACCACCCGATGCTCCCGGCCCAGGTCCAGCGGGACGCCGTCGGGGCCCATCACGATCCGGGAGACCACCGCGTCGCAGGCCAGCCACCGGGCCCGCGCCGCGGAGATCGACGCCCCGAACCCGGTGGTCGCCGTACCCGGCCCGGTGGCCGGGTCGGCAAAGTCGTCGACGTGCAGGGTGACCACCACGTGCGGCTTCACCGTGCGCAACGTGGGCAGGTTGCCGGCGGCGAGCTGGTTGTCGCACAGCTGCACGAACGCGTCGGCGTTCTGCTGGCTCCTCGTGCGCAGGTCGCCCTTGGGGCGGTCGGCCTGCACGATCGACTCGATCGCCGCCCGCACCTTCTCCCCACCCACGGCGTCCAGGTCGAACCGGCCGGTGAGGCTGCCGTCGGAGTGCGTGGCCATGCTGAACCGGCGCCCCTCCGTCGGGTCGGGCTCCGGGCCGTCCGGGTCCAGTGCGCCCTCGAACGCCTGCACCGCGGCCACCAGCGACTGGTGCGGAGCCTCCACGGCGACCTGCGCCCACGCCTGATCGAAGGCGGCCAGGTCGATGCCCTGCTCCTGCGCCCGGGCCACCTCGGCCGACCCGACCTTCTCGGCCACGACGTTGACCTGCGCCGCGGTGATCACACCGTCCGCGAACCCGGCCGCCAGCGTCGGGAAGTGCTCCAACGCCCGCCCCGACCGCACCACTCGACCGGCATCAGCAGGCGACAACCGCACGTGCCCGATCAGCCACAACCGCAGCGACCTCAGCCCGTCGCGCTCCACGGCGGAGATCGTGTCCGCGTGCCGCGCCGTGCGGGTCAGCTCGGCGTCCATCCGATTCCGCGCGGCCACCAACAGCGCCGTCCGGTCCAGCACCTGACCGTCGGAGAGCCCGTGCAGGTCCTCGACCGCGAGCGCGTCCAGAGCCGACTGCAACTCGCTCACGAACACCTCCCGACCGAGTCGAACACGTGTTCGAATCCTACCGCCGATACACCCTCCGGACAAGGTGAAACCGCAGGTCAGAACGTCTCCCCCCGGTCGCGAGCATGCCTTGACGGGGTAGGGCAGGTCAGGCCGAGCCGGGGCCCGGCAGCAGGCCGCGCTCCACGGCCAGCAGCACCGCGCGGGTCCGGTCGTCCACCCCGAGCTTGGCGAACACCCGCAGCAGATGGGTCTTCACCGTCGCCTCGCCGATGAACAGCTCCCGGCCGATCTCGGCGTTCGTCAGCCCGCGCGCCACCCCGGCGAGCACCTGCAGCTCCCGCGCGGTCGGCGCCTCGGCCGCCGGCGCCCGCATCCGGGACACCAGCTTCGCCGCGACCGGCGGCGCCAGCACGGTCTCGCCCCGGGCCGCGGCGCGCACCGCGTCGGCCAGCTGCGGCAGCGGGGTGTCCTTGAGCAGGTAGCCGGTCGCCCCGGCCTCGACCGCCCGCACGATGTCGGCGTCGGTGTCGTAGGTGGTCAGCACCAGCACCCGGACGGCGGGGTGGGCCGCCGAGATCCGCCCGGTCGCCGTCACGCCGTCCATCCGGGGCATCCGCAGGTCCATCAGGACGACGTCGGGCGCCGACGAGGCGACGGCGGCGAGCGCCTCCAGCCCGTCGGCGGCCTCCCCCACGACGTCCAGGTCCGGTTGGGCCGCCAGCCAGCCGACCAGCCCGCCGCGCACCACCGGGTGGTCGTCGGCCACCAGCACGCGGATGGTCACCGGGTGGGCACCCGCACGGTCACCCGGGTGCCCTGACCGGGCGCCGAGGCGACGTCGACCGCGCCGCCCACCTGCTCGGCCCGGTCCCGCAGCCCGGCCAGCCCGACCCCGGCGGCGGCCGCGGGGTCGAAGCCCACCCCGTCGTCCTCGACGTGCACGGCGACCACCTCCCCGACCCGGCTCACCCGGAGCACCACCGCGCTGGCCGACGCGTGCCGGCGCACGTTCGCCAGCGCCTCCTGCGCACCGCGCAGCAGCACGACCTCCTCTGACCGGGACAACCCGCCGCCGTCACCGAGCGCGGCGGTGTCCAGCCGGGTGGCCAGGCCGGTCTCCCGGCCGAACCGCTCGGTCAGCCGGGCCAGCGCCTCGACCAGGGTGGCGGCGTCCAGCGCGACCGGCGCGAACGCCGCCACCATCGCCCGCGCCTCGGCCAGGTTCTCCCGGGCGACCTCCTCGATCAGCGCGAGCCGCTCGGCCGCCGTCCCCGGGTCGGCCGGCAGCGACGCCCCGGCGGTCTGGGCCAGGACGACGATGCTCGTGTAGCCCTGCGCCAGGGTGTCGTGCACCTCCCGCGCCCACCGCTCCCGCTCGGCGGCGACCCCCTGCCCGTGGTGGGCGACCGCCAGCTCGGCCCGGGTCGACTCCAGCTCGCAGATCAGCTGGGCCCGCTCGGCGCTCTGCTCGAGCACCCGGAACACCCACAGCCCCATGGCCAGGCTGAAGACCATCCCGACCAGGGTCTGCCCCGGCCCCCACAGCGGCTCGTTCCCCCGCGTCCAGGCGACCAGCGGCGCCGCGGTCGCCGCCAGGGCCAGGGCGAAGGTCCACAGCACGCCGGCGCGGACGGACCCGACGAAGAACCACACCTGCGGATAGGCCAGGAACATCACGAACAACAGGGAGGGCTGCTGAGCGGCGACCACCGCGACCACGGCGACGAGCACGGCGAGGTAGGCGGTGGCCCGCTCCCGGCGCCAGTCGGTGAGCCCGAGGGGGCCCACGGCCACGTAGGCCAACACCCACGCTGCCAGCGCCGTCACCAGCACCGGCCGGCTGCCGTCCACCGCCGCGGTCGCGGCGAGGGTCAGGGCCAACCCGCCGACGACCGCGAAGGCCCCGTGCAGCACCGCGACGGTGACCCGCCGGGCACGCTCGGGCAGCGGCGAGCCGCCGTCGTCCCCGCCGAGGGGGGCGACGGCGGAGCCGGACGGGAGGACGGTCATCCCTCGCCCCGACGCCAGCGGAACGTGCGTGCGCACACCACGACGCCGATGATCACCCATGCGCCCAGCACCAGGACAGTGCGGCCGTGCTCCCACCCTCCCGCGACCTCGAACGCGCCGGCCCCCTCGGGCAGGAACGCCGACCGCATGCCCTGGGTCAGCCACTTGAGCGGGAAGAGCGCCGCCACCTGCTGCATCCAGCCCGGCAGCTCCAGGAACCCGAAGAACACCCCCGAGAAGAACTGCAGCACCAGTGCGAGCGCGGAGATGCCGGTGGACACCGACGTGGCGCTCCCCGGCAGCGCGGCGACGGCGATCCCGAGCACGGTGCCGGCCAGCGCCCCCAACGCCGCCACCCAGCCGAACGTCAGCCAGTGCTCCAGGTCGGCCGGCATCGGGACGTCGTAGCCGTAGCGGGCCACCGGCAGCAGCAGGGCGAGCTGGACAGCCGTGGTGACCAGCACCTGACCGGCCTTGCCGGCGAAGTACGCGGCCGGCGGGGTGCCCAGCAGCTGCAGCCGCTCCAGCACCCCGGTCTCCCGCTCGGCGGCGATCGTCGTCCCGACCGTGGCGAAGCTGACCAGCATGATCCCGGTCGCGGCGATCCCGGCCAGGAAGTACTGGGCGAACGGGATGTCCCCGGGCCGCTCGTCACCGGCCAGGATCGCCGAGAAGATCACCATCATCACGATCGGGTAGGCGAAGGAGAACGCCACCTGCTGCCGCTCGCGGGAGAACAGCCGCAGCTCCAGCCCGACCCGGGCGAGGGCGATCCGCGCGGTCGACGGCGGAGCGGGGCGGGTGGTGGTCATCGCGAGCCGCCCTCGGCGCCGACGAGGGACAGGTAGACGTCCTCCAGGCCGGGGCGGGTGACGGTGAGGCCCGGGACCTCGGCGTGCGGGGTGGTGGCGAGCAGCTCGCGCAGCACGGCAGCCGGCTCCTCGGTGCGCACCTCGCGCCAACCACCGCCCTCCCGCCACCCGACGGTCGACATGCGGCGCAGGCCGGCGCCGAGGTCAGCGGGCGGCGCCACCTCGACCAGCCGGCCGCGGGCCAGGACGCCGACCCGGTCGGCCAGCTCCGCGGCCTCGTCGAGGTAGTGGGTGGTCAGCAGCACCGTCGTCCCGCCGGCCCGCAGATCCCGCACCAGCTGCCAGAACTGCCGGCGGGCGACCGGGTCCATGCCGGTGGTGGGCTCGTCCAGGAACACCAGCTCCGGGTTGCCCTGGACGCCGAGCGCGACGGCCAGCCGGCGCCGCTGACCGCCGGAGAGCCGCCCCACCCGGGTGTGCGCCTGCTCCGCCAACCCGACCGCGGCCAGCAGCTCGCCGGTGGGCCGCGGCGTCGCCGTGTAGCGCGCGAAGTGGTCCAGCGTCTCCCGGACGCCGAGCGCCTGGCCGGCCCCCTCGCCCTGGGCGACCACGCCGAGCCGCGCCCGCCAGGCCCGGCCGGCCCGCGCCGGGTCCTCGCCCAGGACGAGCACCGACCCCGCGTCGCGGCGGCGCACGCCCTCCAGCACCTCGATCGCGGTCGTCTTGCCCGCACCGTTGGGCCCGAGCAGCGCGAAGCACTCGCCGCGGTGCACGTCCAGGTCCAGGCCGTCGAGCACCACCCGGCCCGGGTAGCTCTTCCGCAGCCCCCGCAGCGAGATCACCGGCGGGCCCGCACTCGTCGTCCCCGGCAGCTGGGCGAGCTCTGTCGTCGTCACGGCCCGAGCCTGTTGCCGGGGTGGCCGCGCCCGGGACCACCGGAGTGTGGGTTCGCCGTCCACCGATCGGTGGACGCCACCGCTGCGTCCGAAAGCCGCCAGTTCCCCGCGTCGGGCGGTGTCATGCTCGGGTCGTGACGACCACCGGGCTGGACGCGGAGCACTGCTACCGCGCCGTGGCCGGCCGCGATCCGCGCTTCGACGGCTGGTTCGTCACCGCCGTGCACAGCACCGGCATCTACTGCCGCCCCTCCTGCCCAGCGCGCACGCCGCTGCAGCGCAACGTCACCTTCCACCGCACCGCGGCGTCGGCCCAGGCGGCCGGCTTCCGGGCCTGCCGCCGGTGCCGCCCGGACGCCGTCCCCGGCTCACCCGAGTGGGACGTGCGCGCCGACGTCGTCGCCCGGGCGATGCGGCTGATCGCCGACGGCGCGGTGGAGCGCGCCGGGGTCGGCGGGCTGGCCGGCCGGCTGGGCTACTCCGAGCGCCAGCTGCACCGGCTGCTGACCGACGAGCTCGGCGTCGGCCCGCTGGCGCTGGCCAGGGCGCAGCGGGCGCAGACCGCCCGGCTGCTGATCGAGACCACCCTGCTGCCGATGGCCGACGTCGCGTTCGCGGCCGGCTTCGCGTCGATCCGGCAGTTCAACGACACCGTGCGGTCGGTCTTCGGGACGACGCCGTCGGCGCTCCGGCCGACCACCCCGCGCAGGGACGGTGGCGCCCCCGGCTGGCTGACCCTCCGGCTGGCCGCCCGGGCACCGTTCGCCGCCGACGAGGTGCTGCTCTTCCTCGGCGCGCACGCCGTCCCGGGTCTGGAGGAGTGGGACGGGACGACGTTCTCCCGGGTGCTGGACCTGCCGCACGGCCCCGCCGTGGTCCGGCTCTCCCCCGGCACCGGCGCCGCGGTCACCGCCCGGTTGCGGCTGACCGAGCTGCGCGACCTGGGCGTCGCCGTGGCCCGCTGCCGGCGGCTGCTGGACGCCGACGCCGACCCGGCCGCCGTCGACGCGGTGCTCGGCGCCGACCCTGCGCTGGCCCCGCTGGTGACCGGCGCACCGGGCCGCCGGGTGCCCGCATCCCCGGACGCCGACGAGGCCGCCGTCCGGGCGGTGCTGGGCCAGCAGGTCTCGGTGGCCGGCGCCCGCACGCTCACCGCCCGGCTGCTGCACCTGGGCACGCCGCTGCCCGAACCGGTCGGCTCGCTCACCCACGCCTTCCCCCGGGCCGGAGCGCTGGTCGACGCCGACCTGTCCGCGGTCGGGCTGACCGGCGCCCGCCGGCGCACGGTGCACGCGCTGGCCGCCGCTCTGTCCGACGGCAGCGTCCCCCTCGGCCCCGGTGCGGACCGGGACGAGGCCCGCCGCGCGCTGCTCGCCCTGCCCGGCATCGGCCCGTGGACGGCGGCGCTGGTCGGGCTGCGCGGGCTCGCCGACCCCGACGTCTGGCTGCCCGGTGACCTGGCGCTGCGCCGCAGCCTGGCCGCGCTGGGCAGCTCCGAGGCCGACGCCGCCGCCCGCTGGCGCCCGTGGCGTTCCTACGCGGTGCTGCACCTGTGGGCGCTGGCCGTGCCCGCGCTGTCCACCCGCGGCCCCCTGCCCGATCGGAGCCCTGCATGACCAGCGCGCGGTACGCCACCGTGGCCACCCCACCGGGACCGTTCACCGTCGTCGTCACCGCCGGCCCGGACGGCACCGACGTGGTGCTCGCCAGCGGCTGGACCGACGACGTCGGCGAGCTGCTGCCGGTGGTGCACCCGACGCTGCGGCCCAGCACGGTCCAGCGCGCCGACGCCCTCCCGGTGCTCGACGTGGTCGCCGCCTTCACCGCCGGGGACGTCGCCGCCATCGACGCGGTGCCGGTGCGGCAGCGCTCCGGGCCGTTCCTGACCGCGGCGTGGGACGTGCTGCGCACCGTGCCGCCGGGCGAACCGGACAGCTACACCGCGTTCGCCGCGCGCTGCGGGCGGCCGGCGGCGGTGCGGGCCGCCGCCGGCGCCTGCGCGAAGAACGCCGCCGCGCTGTTCGTCCCCTGCCACCGGGTGCTGGCCACCGGCGGAGGGCTCGGCGGGTTCCGCTGGGGCACCCCGGTCAAGCGCTGGCTGCTCGACCACGAGGCAACGCACACCCGCGCCCCGGCGTAGCGGTCAGGGCAGCGGCGCGGACAGCTCCAGGTTGATGTCGTCGGGGTCCTGCAGCGACAGGATCGCCACGCCCAGGTCGCCGAGCTCCTTCACCTGACCGTGCTGCACCTGTGCGGCGTCCAGCCGGGCGACGGCGGCCTGCAGCTCGTCGACGGAGCCGACGGCGAGGCTGAGGTGGTCCAGCCCGACCCGGGTGGAGGAGAAGCTGTCCCCCGCACGCGCCGCCGGACGCAGCCCCAGCAGCTGGTCACCCAGTGCGAAGGCGCAGCCGCCGTAGAGCTTGTCCGGGTCCTGCTGCACGCCGGGCTCGGCCACCTGGTCGCTGAAGTCGACGGCGGGGTCGGCTCCCAGCAGCGAGCGGTAGAACGCCTTGGAGCGGGCGATGTCGGTGACGGTGAGCCGGACGTGGTGGATCGCCGTGGGCTGGGCGAGCGCGGGCTGGGTCATACCGCCACTCTCGGACACGCGGGCTGGGCCCGCACACCGGGAACTGTCCGACCCCTCCGGCACGCTGCCGGCATGGACGCCGCCTCCCTGCTCCTCGGGCTCCTCCTCGGGGCGCTGCTGGCCACCGCCGTCACCCTCGGCGTGGTCGTGCTGCGCGGCCGCAGCTCGTCCCCGCCCGACGGGCTGGAGCCGGTGCACGAGTCGCTGGACCACCTGCACCGGTTGCTGGCCGGGATCGAGCGCGACCGCGCCACCGCGCACGGCGAGCTGCGCGAGCAGGTGGGCACCATCGGGCACACCTCCGCGCTGCTGCGCCAGGAGACCGCGGCGCTGGTCACCGCGCTGCGCACCCCGCACGTGCGCGGCCGGTGGGGCGAGCTGCAGCTGCGCCGGGTCGTGGAGGTGGCCGGCCTGCTGGAGCACTGCGACTTCGTCGAGCAGCCCTCGGGCACCACCTCCGACGGCGCCCGGGTGCGCCCCGACCTGGTGGTCACCCTCGCCGACGGGCGCCAGGTGATCGTGGACGCCAAGGTGCCCTTCACCGGGTACATCGAGGCCGTGCAGGCCACCGACCAGGCCGTCCGGGCCCAGCGGGTGGCCGACCACGCCCGGCAGCTGCGGGTGCACGTCGATGCCCTCGCCGCCCGGCACTACCCGTCCGCGTTCGGGGCGGCAGCGCCGTTCACCGTGCTGTTCGTCCCCTCCGACGGCTTCCTCACCACCGCCCTGGAGGCCGAGCCCGGCCTGCTGGAGCACGGCTTCGGCCGGGACGTCATCGTGGCCACCCCGAGCACGC
>Ga0210040_10003847_pt1 | contig 20022 bp, 12 predicted proteins | sample CryGeyCG12114_NA_FD_185462 | JGI IMG/M metagenome (GOLD analysis project Ga0210040, IMG submission 185462) | Groundwater microbial communities from aquifer - Crystal Geyser CG19_WC_8/21/14_NA (SPAdes) (version 2) | ecosystem: Environmental > Aquatic > Deep subsurface > Groundwater | place: USA... | reverse complement strand
GGGCGGTCGGCTTCGGCGGCTTCTTCGCCGTCTACAGCTACATCACCCCGACGCTCACCGAGGTCTCCGGCTTCGCCGAGGCGGGCGTGCCGATCGCGCTGGCGCTGTTCGGCATCGGCATGACCGTGGGCACCGAGATCGGCGGCCGGCTGGCCGACGGCTCGGTCGTGCGGACGATCTACCTCGGGATGGCCAGCGTCACCGTCGTGCTGCTCGCCTTCACCGTCACCGCGCACAACGCGGTCAGCGCGGCCGTGACGGTGCTGCTCATCGGCGCCAGCGGCTCGCTGTGCCTGCCGGCGCTGCAGACCCGGCTCATGGACGTCGCCGGCGACGCGCAGTCGCTGGCCGCCGCCGGCAACCACGCCGCCCTCAACGTGGCGAACGCCCTGGGGGCCTTCCTCGGCGGCCTCGTCATCGCGGCCGGCCTCGGCTACACCGCCCCCGCGGTCGTCGGCGCCGTGCTGGCCGTGCTGGGCATCGGCGTGCTCAGCGCGTCACAGGTGCTGGAGCGCCGGACGGCCGCAGCCGCCCGGCCGTAGCGGACAGCCCGCTTCCCCCCGCGCCGGCCGGGGCAGGGGCCCAGGCATGGACCACACCCACCTCGGCCGCTCCGGCCTCCGCGTCTCGCGCCTGTGCCTCGGCACGATGAACTTCGGCCCGCAGACCTCCGAGCAGGACTCGCACGCCATCCTCGACCAGGCGCTGGACGCCGGCATCAACTTCGTCGACACCGCCAACGTGTACGGCTGGAAGACCGGCGAGGGCTGGACCGAGCAGATCCTCGGCAGCTGGTTCGCCCAGGGCGGCGGCCGCCGCGAGAAGACCGTGCTGGCGACCAAGCTCTACGGCGGCATGGGCGACTGGCCCAACCAGACGTTCCTGTCCGCGTACGCCATCCGCCAGCAGTGCGACGCGTCGCTGCGGCGGCTGCAGACCGACCACCTCGACCTGTACCAGATGCACCACATCGACCGCGACGCCCCGTGGGACGAGCTGTGGGAGGCGTTCGACGTCCTCAAGCAGCAGGGCAAGATCCTGTACGTCGGCTCGTCGAACTTCCCCGGCTGGGGCATCGCGCAGGCCAACGAGCAGGCCGCGAAGCGCGGCACGTTCGGGCTGGTCAGCGAGCAGAGCTACTACAACCTCATGAACCGCACCGTGGAGCTGGAGGTCGCCCCGGCCTGCCAGGCGTACGGGCTGGGGCTCATCCCGTGGTCGCCGCTGAACCGCGGCGTGCTCGGCGGCATCCTACGCAAGCAGAAGGAGGGCCGCTCGGCCGACGAGCGCACCCAGAAGCTGCTGGAGGACAACCGCCCGGCCGTCGAGGCGTACGAGGCGTTCTGCGACGAGCTGGGCTCCGACCCGGCCGACGTGGGGCTGGCCTGGCTGCTCGCGCAGCCGGCCGTGACCGCCCCGATCGTCGGGCCGCGCACCGCCGAGCAGCTCGCGGGCTCGCTGCGGGCGCTGGACGTGCAGCTCGGCGAGAGCGAGCTGGCGCGCCTGGACGAGATCTTCCCGGGACCGGGCGGGCCCGCGCCGGAGGCCTACGCCTGGTGAGTCCCGCACTGACCGGGGCCGGCGTCCGCGCCTGACAGGATCGTCGGATGTCCCTGGCTCCGGTGTCCGTGCGCGACCTGCCCCGCGAGACGTTCGTCCTCGCGGTCGTCGCGTTCTGCGTCGCCCTCGGCTTCGGCATCGTCGCCCCCGCCATCCCGCTGTTCGCCCTCGAGTTCGGGGTCGGGCCGACGGCGGCGGGGGCGGTGGTGTCCGCCTTCGCCCTCATGCGCTTCGTCTCGGGCCTGGCCGCCGGGCGGCTGTCCGACCGGATCGGGGAGCGCGCCGCGCTGGTGGGCGGCATCGCCGTCGTCGCGGTGTCCTCGCTGCTGGCCGGCCTCGCGGTGTCCTACCCGCAGCTGCTCGTGCTGCGCGGCATCGGCGGGGTCGGCTCCGCGGTGTTCACGATCGCCTCGACCAGCCTGCTGCTGCGGGTCGCCAAGGCCGCCCAGCGCGGGCAGACCCAGAGCGTCTACCGGGCGGGCTTCCTGCTCGGCGGCATCGTGGGGCCGGCGCTCGGCGGCGCGGTCGTGGGGGTCTCGCTGCGCGCCCCGTTCTTCCTGTACGCCGGGACGCTGGTGCTCGCCTGCCTGGCCGGCGCCGTGCTGCTGCCCCGCCCGCCGGCCCCGCCGGCCGGGGACGCGCTGCCGCCCGAGGCCGGCGTGGGGGAGGAGGACGGACCGGCGCTCGCCCCCGCCCCGGCCGCCCCCGCCGACCGGCGCACGACCCTCGCGGAGGCGGTCGCCTCCCCGGCGTACCGGGCCGCGCTGGCGGGCAACTTCGCCACCGGCTTCGCGGTGCTCGGGGTGCGCAGCACCGTGATCCCGCTGCTCGTCGTGCAGGGCCTGGAGATCGCGCCGGGCTGGATCGGCGCCGCCTTCCTGGTGTCCGCGCTCGTGCAGGCCGTCCTGCTGCTGCCGGCCGGCCGCGCGGTGGACTCCGTGGGCCGGCGGCCGACGCTGGTCGGGGGCGCGCTCGCGAGCGCGCTCGCCCTGGTCGCGCTGTCGGCCGCGACCGGCCCGGTGTCCCTGCTGCTGGGCATGTCCGGCTTCGGGATCGGCGCGGCGTTCCTGGGCGTGGCACCGGCCGCGATCGTGGGCGACGTGGTCGAGGGCCGGGGCGGCACGGCGGTCGCGGTGTTCCAGATGAGCAGCGATCTCGGCTCGATCCTCGGCCCGCTGGCTGCCGGCCTGCTGATCGACCGGGTGTCGTTCGCCGGGGCGCTGCTCGTCAGCGCCGCGGTGGTCGGCCTGTCCGGGCTGCTGGGCCTGACCGTGCCGCGGGGGCAGCTCAGCCCTGCCCGGCCCCCGCGGGAAGGGCGGCCTTCGAGGTGAACGTGTCGACGAGGGCGAGCACGAGCGCCCCGAGGACGAACGCGCCGATCACGAGCAGCCCGTGCCGGAAGCCCACTGCGAAGTCGCCGCCGCTGCTGGCGACCGCGCCGTAGAACACGCTCCCGGTCAAGGCGATCCCGGCCGCCGACCCGATGCGCTGCCCGGTCTGCAGCACCCCGCCCGCGCTGCCCGCCCGCTTCACGGGCACCGCGGACAGCGTCAGCGTCTGGTTGGGGGAGATGACCAGCCCGCTGCCCAGCCCGGCGACGAGGAACGGCACGGCGACCGCCCAGCCGACCCCGTGGCCGGGGACGAGCCGCACGGCGACGTACGACGCCGTCAGCCCCACGAGCACGAGGACCAGGCCCCCCGCGATGAGCGGGCGCCCGAGCCGGGTGACCGCCCGGCTGCCGAGCGCCGCGGTCAGCGCGGTGCCGAGCGCGAACGGGGTGGCGGCCAGCCCGGCCTGCCAGGCCGCGTAGTGCAGCCCGTCCTGCAGGTACTGGGTGTAGGTGAAGAACACCCCGGTGAAGCCGGCGAAGTACAGCATCCCGAGGGCCGCGCCGAGCGGGTACGAGCGCAGCCGGAACAGCTCCAGGTTGACGACCGGCTCGCGGGTCCGGCCGTACCGCCGCTCGTGCAGGAGCCAGGCGACCAGCAGCACCGCGGCCAGCGGGAACAGCAGCAGGCGCAGGGGGCTGTGCCACGTCTGCTGCTCGATGAACGGCAGCAGCAGGCACAGCACCGCGGCGCCGAGCAGCACCACGCCGAGCGGGTCCAGGTCCTGCTGGGTGCCCTTCGGGCGCGGGGTGTGCGGGATGTAGCGGCGGGCGAGCACCAGGGCCACCACGCCGACGGGCAGGTTGACGAAGAAGACGTACCGCCAGCCGTCGTCGGCCCCGAACACCGCGATGATCGCCCCGCCGAGCAGGGGCCCGACGGCGGTCGAGACCCCGATGGTGGTGCCGAACCAGCCGAAGGCCTTGCCGCGCTCGGAGCCCCGGAACAGGTTCTGGATCAGACCGCTGACCTGCGGCGTGATGAGCCCGCCCGCGAAGCCCTGCAGCAGGCGGGCCAGGACGAGGACGAGCGTGGTGGGAGCCAGGCCGCAGGCCGCGCTCGCGACGACGAACAACGCGATGCCGGCCATGAAGGCCGGCCGGCGGCCGCGGGCGTCACCGAGGCGCCCGGCCGGCACCAGCAGCAGCCCGAGGGTCAGCGCGTAGCCCGACACGATCCACTGGAGCGCGTTCGCGCCGGCGCCCAGCCCCGTCTCGATGCTGGGCAGGGCGACGTTGACGATGCTCACGTCGAGCAGGGTCATGAAGCCGGCGATCAGGCAGACGCCCAGCGCCTTCCAGCGGCGGGGGTCCGGGACGTACGCGTCGTCCCCCGTGTCCGCGGTCCGGGCCGGCTCGTCGTGCGTGGCTCCGGCGGGGTCAGTGCCGGGAGTGGAGCTCATCCGCTGGCAGTGCCCGCTCGCCTGCTGCTCATCCGGTCCACGCCGTACGTGTTCTGTCACACCTGCCTCCTAGGGTTCCTGCGTGCTGCACCTCCACCGGGCCGAGCGGGCCGACCGGCTGGCCGACGCCCTCGGCGAGGTGCTGCGCGTCCCGCTGGCCGACCCGTTCACCGCGGAGGTCGTGGCGGTGCCGGCGCGGGGCGTCGAGCGCTGGCTCGCCCAGCGCCTGTCGCACGTGCTGGGGGCCGGCCACAGGGAGGGCAGCCAGGGGGAGGGCGGCATCTGCTCCGGGGTCGTCTTCCCCTCGCCGGGCACGCTGCTCTCGCGTGCGCTGGTCCGGGAGGAGGACCCGTGGGAGCCGCGGCAGCTGCCGTGGACCCTGCTCGAGGTCATCGACGCCTGCACCGGTGAGGCATGGTGCTCCGCCCTGTCCGCGCACCTCGGCGCCGGCTCGCCCTCCGGCAGCGGCGCCGGCGACGGGGACCACCGCAGGGGTCGCCGGTGGGCGACGGCGGCGCACCTGGCGGAGCTGTTCACCGGGTACGGCGCCTCCCGTCCGCAGATGCTGCGCGACTGGGCCGCGGGCACGGACACCGACGGTGCCGGCGCGGAGCTGGACCCCGACCTGCGCTGGCAGGCCCAGCTCTGGCGGCGGCTGCGCGCGCACCTCGGCGAGCCCAGCCCGGCGGAGCGCCTGCCGCTCGCGTGCGCCGCGCTGCGCGCGGACCCTTCCCGGTCCGACCTCCCGGAGCGGCTGTCGCTGTTCGGGCCCACCCGGCTCACGACCGAGCAGCTGGCGGTGCTGTCCGCCCTGGCCGCCGCGCGGGAGGTGCACCTGTGGCTGCCGCACCCCAGCCCGGTGCTCTGGCAGCGGGTCCGGGAGTCGGGGCAGGAGGTCTCCGGACAGGGGGTCCCCGTCGAGGGGGACCCAGGGCAGGCCGTGGCGGGCCTGGGCGCGCCGGGGCTGGCCGTGCGCCGCCGCGCCGACGCCGCCGGCGCCCTCGCCCGGCACCCGCTGCTGGCCTCCCTCGCCCGCGACACCCGCGAGCTCCAGCAGCGCCTGGCCACCCTGTCCTGCGAGACCGAGGACGTGCACCACGGCGGCCCGGCCGACGCGCGCAGCCTGCTCGCCCTGCTGCAGGCGGACCTGGGGGAGGACCGCCCGCCGGAGCAGCGCCAGCTGCTGGGGGAGCGCGACCGCTCCGTCCAGGTCCACGCCTGCCACGGTCCCGCGCGGCAGGTCGAGGTCCTGCGCGAGGTCCTGCTGCGGCTGTTCGAGGACGACCCCTCGCTCGAGCCCCGCGACGTGCTCGTGCTGTGCCCCGACGTGGAGTCGTACGCCCCCCTGGTGTCCGCCGCCTTCGGGCTCGGCGACCAGGGCCGGCACCCGGGCCACCGGCTGCGGGTCCGGCTCGCCGACCGCTCCCTGCGCCAGACCAACCCCCTGCTGGACACCGTCGCGCGGCTGCTCGAGCTCGCCGACGGCCGGGTTCCCGCCAGCGCGCTGCTCGACCTCGCGGCGTCGCCGGGCGTGCGCCGCCGGTTCGGCTTCGACGACGACGACCTCGAACGGCTGCGCGGGTGGGTGGCCGGCGCCGGCGTGCGCTGGGGCCTGGACGCGGAGCACCGCGGCGCCTGGCACCTCGAGGGCGTCCCGCAGAACACCTGGCGCACCGGCCTGGACCGCCTGCTGCTCGGCGTCGCGGCCTCGGAGGACGACCTGCCCTGGCTGGACACCGCGCTCCCGCTGGACGACGTGGACAGCGGCGACGTGGACCTCGCTGGCCGCCTCGCGGAGCTCGTGGACCGCCTGGACGACGTGCTCGGGGAGCTCAGCGGGGAGCGCCCGGCGGGGGAGTGGATGGAGGCGCTCGGCCGCGGCCTGGACCTGCTCACCGCCGTCAGCGAGGCGGACGCCTGGCAGCTCGGCCAGGCCCGCCGGGAGCTGGCCGCGGGGAGCGCCGGGACCGTGCTGCGGCTGGCCGACGTGCGGGCGCTGCTGTCCGACCGGCTGCGGGGGCGCCCCACCCGGGCCAACTTCCGCACCGGCAGCCTGACGGTCTGCACCCTGGTGCCGATGCGCTCCGTGCCGCACCGGGTCGTGGTGCTGCTGGGGCTCGACGACGGCGTCTTCCCGCGCGGCGGCGCGGTGGACGGGGACGACGTGCTCCTGCGCGACCCGTGCACGGGGGAGCGCGACCGGCGCAGCGAGGACCGCCAGCTGCTGCTGGACGCGGTGCTGGCCGCCCGTGAGCACCTGGTGGTCCTGCACACCGGCGCGGACCCGCTGACCGGGGCGAAGCGGCCGCCCGCCGTCCCCGTCGGGGAGCTGCTGGACGTCCTCGACGGCACGGCGCGGACGGCCGACGGGCTCCCGGTGCGCGCCCACGTCGTGGTGCGCCACCCGCTGCAGCCCTTCGACCGCCGCAACTTCCTGCCCGGCGAGCTCGGCGCGGAGCAGCCGTTCAGCTTCGACGGCGGGAGCCTCGCAGGGGCGCGCCGCGCCGGTGCCGCCCGGCTCCCGGTGGCGCCGTTCCTGGACGGTCCGCTGCCGGCGCGCGCCGAGGCCGTCGACCTGCAGGACCTCGTCGCGTTCCTGGAGCACCCGGTCAAGGCCTTCCTGCGCCAGCGCCTCGGGATCACCCTGCCCGGCGAGGACGACGAGGTCGCCGACGCCCTGCTCGTCGAGCTGGACCCCCTGGCCCGCTGGGACGTCGGCGAGCGGATGCTCTCGGCCCGGCTGCTGGGCATCGACACGGGCAGCTTCCGGCAGGCCGAGCTGCGCAGGGGGACGCTGCCGCCCGGGCCCCTGGGGCTGCGGGTGCTGAGCGGGCTGGAGGCGGACGTCGAGGAGCTCGCCGTCGTGGGGGAGCAGGCCCGGACCGGTCCCGTGCGCGCCGTGGACGTCCGCGTCGAGCTCGGCGGCGGCCGGCTGCTGACCGGGACCGTGCCCGGCGTGCACGGCTCGACGGTCGCCCGCACCGTCTTCAGCCGGCTCGGGCCCAAGCACCGCCTGCGCGCCTGGGCCCAGGTGCTCGCCCTGCAGGCCGGCGACCCGGGCGGCTGGCGGGCCGTCACCACCGGCCGGGGCAGGGGGCGGGGCTCGATGACGAGGACGCTCACGCCTCCCCGCGACGCGCTGCCCCACCTGCAGGGCCTGGTCGAGCTGTACGACGCCGGCATGCGGGAGCCGCTGCCGCTCGACGTCGCGGCGGCCCACGCGTACGCCCAGCAGCGGGCGGTCGGGGGCTCGGCGCAGATGGCGCTCGAGGACGCCGAGAAGGCCTGGACGTCGGACTTCGGCGGTGGCGTCCACGACCGTCACCACGCCCTGGTGTGGGGCGAGCAGCCGGCGCTGGACGGCGTGCGGATGGCCGCGCTGGCGCAGGTGCTGTGGCCGCCGCTGCTGGAGGCGGAGAGCTGATGGCGTTCGACCTGTGCGGCCCGCTGCCGACCGGGACCACGCTCCTGGAGGCGAGCGCCGGCACGGGCAAGACCTTCACCCTCGCCGCGCTCGCCACCCGCTACGTCGCCGAGGGCGTCGCGGAGCTGTCCGAGCTCATGCTGGTCACGTTCGGGCGGGCGGCCACGCAGGAGCTGCGCGAGCGGGTGCGCGAGCGGCTCGGGAGCGCGGAGTGCGGCCTGGCCGACCCGGCCGCCGCGCTCGCCGGACCGGACGACCTGCTCCGGCTGCTGGCCCAGGGCTCGCCACAGGAGGTCGCCCTGCGCCGGGGCCGGCTGTCGCGGGCGGTGGCGGGCTTCGACGGCGCGACGATCGCCACCACCCACGGCTTCTGCCAGCAGATGCTGGCGGGGCTCGGGATCGGGGGTGACACCGAGCCGGGCGTCACGTTCGTCGAGAGCATCGCGGACCTCGTGACCGAGGTCGTCGACGACCTGTACCTGCGCAAGTTCGCGCGGCCGGGGGCCGACGCGCCGCACCTGACGCACGCCGCGGCGCTGTCGGTGGTGCGGCGTGCCGTCGGCGACCCGCGCGCGCTGCTGGCGCCGCAGGAGGCGGCCGCGGGCACGGAGGCGGGGGAGCGGCTCGGGATCGCGCAGGCGGCGCGGCGCGAGGTCGAGGCCCGCAAGCGCCGGGCGCGGGTGCTGGACTACGACGACCTCATCGGCCTGCTGCGCGACGCCCTGGCCCACCCGCAGCGCGGCCAGGCCGCCCGGGAGCGGGTCCGGGCGCGCTTCTCGGTGGTGCTGGTCGACGAGTTCCAGGACACCGACCCGGTGCAGTGGGACGTGCTGCGCCTGGCGTTCCACGGCGCCACGACGCTGGTGCTCGTCGGCGACCCCAAGCAGGCCATCTACGCCTTCCGGGGCGGGGACGTCGTGACCTACCTGCAGGCGGCCGGCGCCGCGACCTCGCACCAGAGCCTGGAGGTCAACTGGCGCAGTGACGCCCGGCTGCTCGACGCCCTCGACCAGGTGTACGGCGGCGCCGCCCTTGGCGACGAGCGGATCGTGGTGGGGCCCGTGCGGGCCGCCTCCCCCGGGTCGCGGCTCACCCCGCAGCAGGCGCCGCTCCGGGTGCGGACGGTGCGCAGGGACCAGTGCGGGCCGCTGGGCAGGACGGGGCTGCCGGCCGTGGGCCGGGTGCGTGCCCGAGTGGCCGAGGACCTCGCCGCGGACGTCGTGCGGCTGCTGACCGGCCCGACGCGGCTGCGCGGCGAGCAGGTGCGCCCCGCGGACGTCGCCGTGCTCGTGCGCACCAACGACCAGGGAGCGATGATCCGCGACGCCCTGCAGGCGGCGGGCGTGCCGGTCGTGCTGTCGGGCACCGCCAGCGTGTTCGCCACCCCCAGCGCGCAGGCCTGGCTGGTGCTGCTGCAGGCGCTGGAGCAGCCGCACCGGGCGGCGCGCGCGCGGGCCGCGGCGCTCACCCCGTTCCTGGGCTGGACCGCCGAGCGCCTGGACGCGCAGGGCGACGCCGCGCTCGAGGAGCTGGGACCGCGGCTGCGCGGCTGGGCGGGCGTCCTGGCCACCCGCGGGGTGGCCGCCCTCTACGAGGTCGTGAGCACCGACGGCCGCCTGACCGAGCGGCTGCTCCAGGAGGAGGCCGGGGAGCGCCGCCTGACGGACCTGCGGCACATCGCCCAGGCCCTGCACGCCGCCGGGGTGGAGGGCTCGCTGGGGCTGACCGCGCTGCTGGAGTGGCTGGAGCGCCGCCGCGCCGAGGTGTCCGTCGACGGGGCCGTCGAGCGCAGCCGCCGGCTGGAGTCCGACGCCGAGGCCGTGCAGGTCGTCACCGTGCACCGCAGCAAGGGCCTGGAGTTCCCGGTCGTCTACGTCCCGTACGGCTGGGACCGCTGGCAGCCGCGCGACCCCGACCCGCTGCTGCTGCACGACGAGGAGGGCCGCCGCGTGCTGCACGTCGCAGGCCCGGGCGGACCGGGCTACCGCGAGCGGCGGGCCGTGCACGAGCAGGAGGAGGCCGGCGAGGAGCTGCGGCTGCTCTACGTCGCCCTGACCCGGGCGCAGAGCGCGGTCGTCACCTGGTGGGCGCCCTCGGCCAACACGAAGACCTCCGCCCTGCACCGGCTGCTGCTGGGCGGGCGACCCGTCCCGGCCGGCGCACCGGTGCTGACCGACGACGCGGTGGCCGAGCGCCTCGCGGCGCTGGCGGCGGCGTCTCGGGGCCTGATCCGCGTCGAGCCCGTCGAGCCCGAGGTGCTGCGCTGGTCGCCGCCGCCGGAGCCGCCGGCGGCCCTGTCGACCGGGACCTTCGACCGCACGCTGGACACCGCCTGGCGCCGCACCTCGTACAGCGCGCTGACTGCGGACGCGCACGCGTCCTCCGGCGGGTTCTCGGCGGCGGCCCCGGGGCCGCCCGGGGTCGGGAGCGAGCCGGAGGAGCCCGAGCTGGGCGACGAGCCGGTCCCGGCCGGAGCCGACCGCGACGAGGTGGGCGAGCCCTCGCACATGGCCGACCTGCCCTCCGGCACCGGCTTCGGGCTGCTCGTGCACGAGGTGCTCGAGACGGTGGACACCTCGGCGTCGGACCTCCCGGGCGAGCTGCTCCAGCGGTGCACGGACGCTGTCAGCGGCCGGCTGGGCGAGCTGGACCCCGCCGTGCTGGCAGTCGCCCTGCTGCCGGTCCTCGAGACACCGCTCGGACCGCTGGCGGCCGGCCGGGCGCTGCGCGACGTGCCGCCGGGGGACCGGCTGGTCGAGCTGGCCTTCGAGATGCCGCTGGCGGGTGGCGACGACGCGGGCGGGCGGGCCGGCGCCGAGCCGGTGCTCAGCGACCTGGCCGGCCTGCTGCGCGCGCAGCTGCCCGCGGGGGACCCGCTCGCGCCGTACGCCGACCTGCTGGAGGAGCTGGGCGCGACCCCGCTGCGCGGCTACCTGACCGGCAGCATCGACGCGCTGCTGCGCGTCGACGGCCGCTACCTCGTCGTCGACTACAAGACCAACCGCCTCGGCGACGTCCTGACCGACTACCTGCCGGACCGGATGGCGGCGGCGATGCTGCACGCCCACTACCCCCTGCAGGCGCTGCTCTACGCGGTCGCCGCGCACCGCTTCCTGCGCTGGCGGCTGCCGTCGTACGACGTCGAGCAGCACCTGGGCGGGGTGCTCTACCTGTTCGTCCGCGGGATGAGCGGGCCCGGCGCCCCGGGCGGCGTGTTCGCCTGGCGGCCTCCCGCGGGACTGGTCGTGGCGTCGAGCGCCCTGCTGGACGGCGCGCCATGACCTACGAGGCGGCGCAGGCGCTGCGCTCGACCGGGTTGCTGCACGTCTTCAACGCGGCCGGCGTGCTCTCCGCGGCGGACGTCCACGTCGCCGAGCGCCTCGGCCGGCTCGGCCGGGAGAACCGGGAGGAGGTGCTGCTGGCGGCGGCGCTCGCGGTGCGCGGCGTGCGGGCCGGCTCGGTCTGCATCGACCTGACGCAGGTGCGCCACACCCTGCCGGACGACGACTCGGTGGTGGACAGCGCCGCGCTGCCCTGGCCGGAGCCGCCGGCCTGGCTCGACGCCTGCGCAGGCAGCCTGCTCGTCGCCGCAGGCGTGCAGGAGCGGTGGCGGCCGCTGCGCCTGGTGGACGGGCTGCTCTACCTGGACCGGTACTGGCGCCAGGAGCAGACGGTGCGCGCCGAGCTCGACGCGGCCGACGAGCGCCCGCCCCCGGTCGTCGACCAGGCCGTGCTCGCGGCCTCGCTCGCGCGGCTGTTCCCCGGGCCTGCCCCTGACCGGCAGCGCCTCGCCGCCGCCCTCGTGGCGCTGCGCTGGACCTCCGTGCTCGCGGGTGGCCCGGGCACCGGCAAGACGACCACGGTCGCCCGGGTGCTCGCGCTGCTCGCCGACCAGCCGGGGCCGGCGCTGCGCGTGGCGCTGTGCGCCCCGACGGGCAAGGCCGCCGCCCGGCTGCAGGAGGCCGTGCAGGCCGCGGCGCCTGGCCTCGGCCTGCCGGAGCTGACCGCCTCGACGATCCACCGGCTCCTCGGCTGGCGCCCTGACAGCCGGAGCCGCTTCCGGCACGACCGCACCCACCACCTGCCGCACGACGTCGTCGTGGTGGACGAGACGTCGATGGTGTCGCTGACCCTGATGTCCCGACTGCTCGAGGCGGTGCGCCCCGACGCCCGGCTGCTCCTGGTGGGCGATCCGGACCAGCTGGCCTCGGTGGAGGCGGGGGCCGTGCTGGGTGACCTCGTGGCGCGGCCGGCCCTGCAGCGCCCCGTCGACCCGCGGATCGTCGAGCTGGTCGGCGCCGACCTGGAGCCGGGCGAGGCGGCCAGCGCCGGGCTGCGCAACGGCGTCGTGCGGCTGCACCGGGTGCACCGGCACGGCGATGCCATCCAGGCGCTCGCCCTCGCCGTGCGCACGGGCGACGGCGACGAGGCGGTGGCCCTGCTGCGGGCCGGGGTGCCGGAGCTGTCGTTCCAGGAGGACGACGACGTCGGGGACCTGCGGCAGGACGTGCTGGCCGCCGCCCGCCCGCTGGTCGCGGCGGCGCGCAGGGGCGACGCGGTCGAGGCGCTGGCCGCGCTGGACCGCCACCGGCTGCTGTGCGCCCACCGCCGCGGCCCGTACGGGGTGGGGCAGTGGGCGGAGCGGATCGGGCGCTGGCTGGTCGAGGGGATCCCGGCGTACGGACCGGGCGAGGACGCTGCGGGCCGGGCCGTGCTGGTGACGACGAACGACCCGGAGCTGCGCATCTACAACGGCGACACCGGGGTCGTGGTGGCCGGGCCCGACGGCCCGCGCGTGGCGTTCGCCCGGCCGGACCAGCCGCTGCTGCTGAGCCCCGGCCGGCTGCGCGACCTCCAGACCGTCCACGCCACGACCGTGCACCGCAGCCAGGGCAGCCAGTTCGACCGGGTCACCGTCCTGCTGCCGCCCCCGGAGTCGCCGCTGCTCACGCGCGAGCTGCTCTACACGGCGCTGACGCGCGCCCAGGAGCACGTCCGCGTCATCGGGACGGAGCAGGCCGTGCGGGCGGCGGTCGCCCGTCCGGTCGTGCGCGCCAGCGGGCTGCGGCGGGTGATCCCGGAGCTGGCCTGACGGCGCTGCGCCTCGCGTAGCGGCACCCGCGGCGGGGCGCGGGCTGCCCGGCCGCCGCTGCTGCTACCGCGGTGCGGCGGCCTGCCCGCCGGAGCGCAGGGCCGCGTCCAGCCGGGCCGCGATCTGCGCCGGGTCGCCGGCGCCGTCCACGCGGCGCAGCAGGCCGCGGCGGTCGTACAGCGCGACGAGCGGCTCCGTCTCGCTCTCGTACACGTCCAGCCGCCGCGCGATCGTCGTGGGGTTGTCGTCCGGCCGCTGCTCGACCTCGGCGCGGGCGAGCATCCGGGCCAGCAGGTCGTCGCGGGGCGCCTCGAGCAGCACCACCGCGTCCAGGCCCTCCCCGCGCTCCTGCAGGAACGCGTCCAGGGCGCCCGCCTGCTCGACGTCCCGGGGGAAGCCGTCCAGCACGAACCCGCGGGCGGCGTCCGCATCCCGGAGCCGCGTCCACATCAGCCCGGCGATCAGATCGTCACCGATGAGCTCGCCCGCGGCCATCTGCGCCAGGACCTCACCGCTCGCCCCCGCGCGCAGCACGGCGCCGCTGCTGATGTGGGGCACGGCCTGCGCCTGCGCCACCAGCACCCCCTGCGTGCCCTTGCCGGAGCCGGGCGGACCCATCATCACCAGGCGCACCGTGCTCAGCTCCCTCGCGTCGCCGTTCCTCCTGCAGGAGTATCCACAGATGTCCCGGCGGGCCGGACGTCCGCCCGCCGGTCCCCGAGGTTGGGCCCATGAGCGCCGACGCACCCCTGAAGGTCCGCAGCCCCGGCGAGATCGTGGCCCTCGTGCCGCACCTCGTGGGGTTCCACCCCGCCGAGAGCCTGGTCGCCGTCTCGCTGCGCCCGCCCCGCAAACGCGTCGGCCTGGTCCTGCGCGTCGACCTCGTGGACCATCCGGCGCTGGTGCGCCAGGTCTGCGACGCCCTCCTGCACGACGGGCCCTCGTCGGCGCTGCTGGTCGTGCACACCGGGCAGTCCGGCGCCGCCCAGCACCCCTGGTCCGGCCTGGTGCACGCCGTGGAGCGAGCCCTGGCCGAGCAGGGGGTCGACGTGGAGGAGGCGCTGCTCGTGCGCGAGGGCCGCTGGTGGTCCTACCGCTGCGACAAGGCCTGCTGCCCGCCGACCGGCACGCCGCTCGAGCCGGACGGCGCAGTCGCCCTGCAGGTCGCCGCCGCTGCCGCGTACGAGGGACGCGCGGTGCTGGCGTCCCGCGCCGACCTCGTCGCCTCCGTCCGGCCGGACCTGCCCCTCGGCGCCGCGCCGGTCGCGCAGCTGCAGGCGCGGGCGCGGTACGAGCTCGCGGAGCGCCGGCGCCGCGACGCACCGGCAGCCGGTCGCAGCGAGGTCGAGCGCTGGCGCGCGGCGCTGCAGTCGTGGCAGGACCGCCCGGGGCGCCCCGGACCGGCCGAGACGGCCGCGCTGGCCGTCGGGCTGCGCTGCCCCGCGGTCCGCGACGAGGTCGCGTCGTGGGGCGCCGAGCGCGACGACGCGCTGCTCGCTCTGCTGCTGCAGGTCGCCCGCGGGGCCGTGCCCCCGGACGACGCCGCCGTGTGCGGCGTGCTCGCCTGGGTGGCGTACGCCCGCGGGGACGGCGCCCTCGCCCTGGTCGCGGCCGAGCGGGCGCTCGCGAGCGAGCCCGGCCTGCCCGCCGCCACCCTGCTGCTGGAGGCTCTCGACCGCGTCGTGCCCGCGGAGCAGGTGCGGCAGGTGCTCCGCGACACCGCGCGGGAGCTGCGCGGACGCCAGCTCCGGGGGCGGGGTCCGCGCCGGCGCAGGGCGGCGTGAGCGGACCGCTCAGGAGCTGCGCGGACGCCAGTGCGGCCCGCCAGCCCAGCGGGCGCGCAGCCGCGAGGCAGCGCGAAGGCACCGCCCTGCACAGCAGGAGCCCAGGCACGGGCCGGCGGACCTCGGCGACGGCGTGCGGCCGGCGCGTCCGGCCCGGCCTACAGCAGCAGCTCGTGCTCGAACAGCGCGGACGGGAGCTCGACGCCCAGCAGCTCGTCGCGGGGCAGTCCCGCCTCCTCGCTGAACGTCGCGGCCAGCACGTCGAGGCACGCGAGGCCGGCCCGCAGAACGCCCACGCGCCCGGCTCTGGCCGCTGCCCGCTCGACGTCCACGCCTGCCTCCCCGGGCAGGAAGGCGGCCAGGTCGACCGCCGCCGGGTCGTGTCCGGGCGCCTCCCGCACGAGGGCGCCGAGCAGCCAGCGCGCTCCGCGCGGACCGGCCGGCAGGGCGCTCATGGCCTCCGCCAGCTGGGTGCGGCGCAGCGTCCCGTCCAGCACCGGGTCCACCTCGGCCAGCAGGCGCGACGTCACGCAGACGAACCCGTCGAGCAGGTCCGGGCCGTCGACGTCGTCCTCGAGCAGCTCGCCCAGCAGGTCGACGACGAGCTCCCGGTCGAGCCCGGCCAGCTCCGCCAGCACGACGGCACGCACCGCCGCTCCGGCCGGGACCTGCAGCCAGGCGCCCGGCCCGGCGCCGGCGCGGCTGCGCAGGAAGCGGGCGAGCGCGAGACAGGCCTCCAGCTCGGCGACGCCCGCCTGGTCCGGCGCGGCGACCAGGCGGCGGGCTGCCTCGAGCGGCTGGGCGAGCCGGCCCGCCGAGCGGCCGGCCACCTCCGTCGCCGCCTCGGCCAGGGTGCCGGCGGTCCCGCGCAGCCAGGCCAGCCCGGGCACGCCCTCCGCCCGTACGTGGGCCAGCAGCGCCGGCAGGTCCGCCGAGGTCCCGACGGCGGCCGTCGCGAGCTCGACCCACAGCCCGGCGAGGCGGACCAGCCCGGCGTCGTCGGTCATCCCGAGGCGCGGCAGCAGCTCCTGGTCCGGCAGCGTGCTGCCCAGGCTCTGCCGGGCCAGCCGGGCCACCAGCGCGACAGCGGCGCGGACGACCTCGTCGCGGTCCTCGCCCTCGAGCAGGAACGTCATCGCCGTCTCGGTGCGGGCCTCCGGCGCCGTGCCGTCCAGGGCGTCCGGCAGGCCGTTCAGCAGGCGCAGCGCCTCGGTCTCGAAGGGGCCGGTCGCCGCCGCGACCGCAGCCCGGTCCGCCGTCGAGCTCAGCTCGACCGCGGTGACCAGCGCGGCGCACAGCCGCGCGCCGAGCTCGACCATGTACTCCTCGGGCGCCAGCTCGAGGGCGCGCACCAGCCGGGTCGTCTCCTGCGAGGCGGCCACGTCGTCGCGGTAGTGCGCGAGCACCGCGGAGGCGAGGGTCTGGGCGGGTGAGCGGTCCACGGCCCGGTCGTGGGCGTCGTCGTGCAGCAGCCCCTCCAGGTCGTCGGCGAGCCAGCGGGTGAGCCGGCCACGCAGCGCCTCGGCCAGGTCCGCCACCGGCAGCTGCAGCTCCGCGGACAGTCGCTCGCAGTCGACGGCCTCCGCGGGGCTGCGCCCGTCCGGCTCCTCGTCGAGCACCGCGAGCAGCACCATGCGCCCGTCGTCGCCGAGCTGGCCCGGCAGGGCCGCGACGACGGGGGCGATCGGCAGCTGCCAGGACAGCGAGGTCCCGTCGACCAGGACGCGCAGGGTGAGCGTGTCCGAGCCAGGGCCGTTGCCGTGCACGTCGACCCGCAGGCCGGGGGCGAGCAGGCGGTCGCCGAGGCCGGGCGGCAGGAAGGTGTAGAGCAGGACGGCGGGCTCGAGGGTGCTGCCGGCGTGGGCGTGGAGCACGGCGCCGGCGGCGCAGGCGTACAGGGGAGGCGAGTGCTGCTCGGGCGCGGTCACACGGACATTCTCGCGCCCGCGGGCGGCGGGCGTCGGCTCGGTCGGCGACCTGGGGACGGCGGGCAGCGGACTGTCACCGGTCGGCGCTACGACTGCGCAGGTGAGCCACGAACCAGTGCACCGCCTCCGGGTCGTCGACCGAGCCCAGCGTGAGCGCGCGCTCCAGCGGCACCCCCTGCGCGAGGCGCTTGAGCGGCACCTCCAGCTTCTTGCCCGTGCTGGTGTGCGGGATGGCCGGCACCTGCACGACCTCGTCCGGGACGTGCCGTGGCGAGGCCTGCTCGCGCACCGTCTGCTTCACGCGCTCCACCAGCGCCTCGTCGAGCACCACCTCCGGCGCGAGCCGGACGAACAGCGGCAGCCAGTAGCCGCCGTCGGGCAGCTCCACGCCCAGCACCAGCGCCTCGGCGACCTCGGGGAGGGCCTCGACCGCGGCATAGATGTCGGCGCTGCCCATCCGCACGCCGTGCCGGTTGAGCGTGGAGTCCGAGCGCCCGTGCACCACGGCGGTGCCGCGGGCGGTGACGGTCAGCCAGTCGCCGTGCCGCCAGACACCGGGGTAGACGTCGAAGTACGCGTCGTGCAGTCGCGTGCCGTCGTCGCCCCAGATCCCGAGCGGCATCGACGGCAGCGGCGCCACCACCACGAGCTCACCGACCTCGTCGACCAGCGGCCGGCCCTGCTCGTCCCAGGACTCCACGTGGCAGCCGAGCCCCCGGCAGGACATCTCCCCGGCGGTCACGGGCAGCCAGGGCGCGTCGCAGACGACCGCGGCGGCGAAGTCGGTGCCGCCGCTGATGACGTGCAGCGCGAGATCGGGCCCGACCGCCTCGTAGAGCCAGGCGTACGACGAGGCCGGCAGCGGCGAGCCGGTCACCCCGACCGCGCGCAGGGCCGACAGGTCGTGCTCGGCGCCGGGCCGCAGCCCGGCCTTCTCGCTGGCGAGCAGGTAGCCGGGGCTGGTCCCCAGGCTCGTCAGGCGCTGCTGCGCGGCGAGCTGCCACAGGCGGTCGGGCCCGGGGTGCAACGGGCTGCCGTCGTACAGGACCGCCGTCGCGCCGACCGACAGCGCGCCGATCAGGGCGTTCCACATGATCCAGCTGGTGGAGGTGTACCAGCAGAAGCGGTCGCCCTCGCCGAGGTCGTACTGCAGGCCCTGCTGCACGAGCCCCATGACGAGCGCACCCGCGTGGCCGTGGACCAGGCCCTTCGGCAGGCCGGTGGTCCCCGAGGAGTAGACGACCCACAGCGGAGCCTGCGCGGGCAGCTGCACGTGCTCCGGCTCCCGCGGGTCCGCCACGGCCTGCTCCCAGGGCACGACGCGCATGCCGGGCCGCTGCACGTGGCGACCCAGGACGGGGAGCGACACGACGGCCTCGACGGTCGGCAGACCGTCCAGCAGCTCGCCTACCGCGTCGCGGCGGTCGCGCTCCTTGCCGCCGAAGCGGTAGCCGTCGGCCGTGATCAGGACCCGCGGGCCGAGCTGGGCGAACCGGTCGACCGCGCTGGCAGCGCCGATGTCCGGCGCGCAGCCCGACCAGACCGCGCCCAGGCTGGCGCAGGCGAGCAGCCCCACGACCGCGGCCGGGACGTTGGGCAGGTAGCCGACGACCCGGTCGCCCTCGCGCACCCCCAGCTCGCGCAGCGTGGCGGCCAGCGCTCCCACGAGCCCGCGCAGCTCCTCCCAGGACACCTCGCCCGCCGCACCCTGCTCGTCGACCGCGACCAGCGCCGGCTGGGCCGAGGTGTGCCGCAGGACGTTCTCGGCGAAGTTGAGCTCTGCGCCGGGGAACCAGGAGGCGTCCGGCATGGTGCGGGTCGTCAGCACCTGCGTGTACGGCGTGGACGCCAGCACGTCGAAGTGCTGCCACACGAGGGCCCAGAAGTCCTCGAGGTGCTCGACCGACCAGCGCCACAGCGCCTCGTAGTCCTCGACCTGCACGCCGGAGCGCGTGCGCACCTCCTGCGCGAACGCGGTCAGCCGGGAGCGCTCGACGCGCTCGGCCGAGGGCTCCCAGAGCACGGTCGGGCCGGCGGTCACAGGGTGGCGTCCGGAGCCAGCGCGCGGAAGCTCGTCCCGGCCGGGGCGAGTGCCTCGAACTGGCCGTACCAGATCTGCGGCGTCGCCAGCACCGCGTCGTGCACGGGGAACGCGATGCGCGGCACGACCGCGCGCAGCAGGTCGACGGCCTCGCTGAGCTTCAGCCAGGGTGCGGCGGTCGGCAGGCCGAGCACCTCGACGTCGGCCGGCGGGACCGTGAGCGCGTCGCCGGGGGTGAAGAACCGCTCGCCGACGAGGAAGCCGACGTTCGGGATGCGCGGCAGGTCGGGGTGGATCGCCGCGTGCTGCGCGCCGAGCACGTCCACGCGGGTGCCGATCTCGAGCCGGTCGCCGTCTCGGACCACCTGGGCCGGGACGTCGAGGCCGGGGCCGGTGCCCTCGTCGCAGTACAGCCGCGCGTCGGGGTTGGCCTCCAGCAGCGGGCGCAGCCGCGCGAGGTCGAGGTGATCGGGGTGCTGGTGGGTGATCAGCACCCCGGTGAGCCCGCGCAGCGGCTCGAAGCCCGTGGAGAAGATGCCGGGGTCCAGCAGCAGCCGGGCGTCGCCGTCCTCGACGAGCAGGCAGGAGTGGCCGTACCGCGTGATCCGCACGGCCTCTTCCTACTACTCGCCGGGGCGGGCGTCCGGGAGCAGGAAGGCAGAGGTGTCGTAGTAGGTCGCGAAGCGGCGCACGAGCGCGTTCTCGTCCAGCGCGAGCAGCGAGACCCCGGCGTAGGAGATCTCCCGCCCGGTGCGGGACCGGCCACGGCCGACCCACTCCAGCTCCGCGAGCCGCCCGTCCTGCTCGAGCCGCCCGAACTCCGAGCTGATCTGCTCGAACTGGTCGAGGTAGGCCTGCCAGAACCGCTGGGCGCCCTCCCGGCCGTGCTGGGCGGTGCCGGGCTCCGGTCGCACCAGCTCCACGTCGTCGGCGAACTGGTCCAGGAAGGGCTCGAGCTCGCGGCTGCGCTCCAGCTGCTGGAGGGCGTCGGCGAACTGCTGCACGGAGGTCATGGCGCTGCGGTGCCCGCTGCGCCGCCGGCTACGCGATGGGGCGCCGGGCGCACCAGGGCCCACCCCGCCGGCTCCACCCGCCAGGTGCGGGCGGACAGCTGCTCACCGAGCTCCCCGTCCGCGTTGACCGGGGCCGGCCCTCCCGTCACGGTCACGGCCCGGCCGCGCGCGGAGCGCACGTGCGGGCTCGACAGGTGCTGCCCGCTGCGCAGCGCCACCCCGAAGCGGGCACGGGCGAGCGGGCTGGTCGCGAGCGAGACGACCACGTCGAGCAGCCCGTCGTCCGGGCGGGCGTGCGGGGCCAGCGGCGTGCCCCCTCCGATCCCGGGGCCGTTGCCGACCCCGACCATCAGCACCCGGCGCCGTCCCCGGGTGATCATCCGGCCG
>Ga0210040_10003846_pt1 | contig 20023 bp, 19 predicted proteins | sample CryGeyCG12114_NA_FD_185462 | JGI IMG/M metagenome (GOLD analysis project Ga0210040, IMG submission 185462) | Groundwater microbial communities from aquifer - Crystal Geyser CG19_WC_8/21/14_NA (SPAdes) (version 2) | ecosystem: Environmental > Aquatic > Deep subsurface > Groundwater | place: USA... | reverse complement strand
TGGTCTTCTGGTTATTTTAATGAATCATCATCGACATGAGTGTGGGATATGATAGGCCATAAAAGCCAGCATCAAATTGACGGTAATAAATACATTTTTAATAGTTTTTGTTTGTAAATCCGTACTTGTTAAAATTAAAAATCTGGGTTGAATTTGATTCTATGGGGTAGGTAGAAAGATTTAATAACCATATTAATTTGTAAACAGGGGCTTCTGGCTGAACTTTTAATTTGGTTGTTCACACTATAAAGCTCTAAAAAGTGTTGTAATTGAAACCAATATGACCACTTGACAGGTAATAAATTATATATTTTGATCATCTCCGGGCTTCAAGTCAATTATCATTGTTTACATTTTCTGCGCTTCTTGATTTTAGATTGCTCATTTTACGGAATAAAACGCAAATCGGTCAACTAATTCCAAGAAGATTATCTAGTCTACCAACTCAACGCGATTCGCCGCGCAAAGCAATAAATCATTTAAAATGAGCGGAGCTGGAGCAGCCTCTAATTCTAGTAATAATGGAAGAAATGCTAAAGAAGCTTCCAACTTTTATACGGTAGAAGTTGGAGACACGCGGTTTACAATTTTGAAGCGGTACCAAAACCTGAAACCAATTGGGTCCGGAGCACAGGGTGTTGTGTGTTCAGCCTATGATACCTGTTTAGGATGCAATGTTGCCATCAAAAAACTTTCAAGACCTTTCCAGAATGTGACACATGCCAAAAGAGCATATCGAGAGTTCAAACTGATGAAGCTCGTCAACCACAAAAACATCATTGGGTTGTTAAATGCTTTCACTCCCCAGAAGAAGGTTGAAGAATTCCAAGATGTTTATTTGGTTATGGAACTCATGGATGCAAATCTGGGACAGGTCATCAACATGGACTTGGACCATGAAAGAATGAGCTATCTGCTTTATCAGATGCTTTGTGGAATCAAGCATTTACACAAAGCAGGCATCATTCACAGGGACTTGAAGCCATCTAATATTGTTGTCAAAAGTGACTGCACACTCAAAATATTGGATTTTGGATTGGCCAGGACTGCAGGCACTACATTCATGATGACACCCTACGTAGTCACACGATACTACCGTGCTCCAGAAGTGATCTTGGGAATGGGATACAAAGAAAATGTTGACATTTGGAGTGTCGGGTGCATCATGGGAGAAATGATTCGTGGTGGAGTTCTCTTCCCTGGCACAGATCACATTGATCAATGGAATAAAATTATTGAGCAGCTGGGTACTCCTGCTCAGGAATTCATGCGTCGTCTTCAATCGACAGTTCGAAACTACGTTGAAAATCGCCCTCGTCATGCTGGATATTCGTTCGAAAGACTGTTTCCAGACGTTCTGTTCCCTTCAGACTCTACTGAACATTCCAGGCTCAAAGCAAAAGAAGCCCGTGATCTTCTTGGAAAAATGTTAGTGATTGACCCAGAAAAAAGAATATCCGTGGATGACGCTTTGATGCATCCATACATCAACGTATGGTATGATGAGACTGAAGTGAATGCTCCCCCTCCAGACAACTCATACGACTGCGTTTTAGATGAGCGAGAGCACACAGTGGATCAGTGGAAAGACCTCATCTACAGTGAAGTCATGGAGTACGAGTCTACTCACAGCAATCAATAAAGCTTTAGTTTTTTATCATCACTATATCTCTTGTTTTATTAAAGTTGACACCCACTTCTGTCAAAATCGCATGAGTTTGAAGGATTTGCGGAAAATAGCGTCGGAGACATTTACTTATTTTAAGGTTTAACTTTGTCATATATGTGTATCTATCTATGTATGTATGTCCTCATTGTTCTTGATGTCAATAGTTAAAGACAAATTTCTGGATGGAAATGAAACATATTTCTTGTATTTTATTTATCTTTTATTTTACTTGGTAGAAAAATTATTATGGACAACTGACGACTGTCGGGAATTGAGTTTGTTGACATTCATTCATGTAAAGTAAAACAAAAAAAGTGTATTGCAAACAAAGATTGAATTACGATAATAAAAGTGTCTGGCTGGAATGCATTTTCAGTTCCTCTTCCTCTGATTATGTAATCTTTAGTACTGACACACCTCAATTGATCTTCACTCTTCCTGACCTGGGGTTTGAATCCAAAGGCTCTGTGTCCCCGGATGCTGAAATAGGAAATTGCATACTACATTTTGGATTATGCTATGACGTATGCTATGTCATCTGCTGATTAGAATAAAAACGTAAAGGAATGCATCCTATAACACGCGTCATAGACAAACGAGCCAATAGTGTGAGTATGCATGAAAGACTTTCACTTTTTTTCTTACTCGTTGGATTTTGGAGAAAGCGGGAGTTGAGCCAGCGTACGAATTTAACATGTGGAATGTGAAAACTTGTTTTCCCCATCTCTATGCATTGAAATGCTTTTGCTTGTGTAGCACTCTTCATAAAATTTAGTAGTTCTGTCTCTGTGTTGTTGTGAATAAGTTGTGGTTGTGAGAGTGTGAAACTATTTTATTATTTTACTTTTAGTTTAGGCAAGTCGACCATCTATTCCACTCAATTCAGGGACTACGTTTTAGTTTAACATTTTAGCAATATGAGTGCCTAAACTAATAAAGTTTTTTTTATTGAAACGGGCAATGAAATGTGATGTAACTGTTTTCGTGTAAGACATATTTCTAAAACATGCCATTACCAGTCAAACTCATTTCAAGATCAGATGGTTCAGATGGATCATCCAAAGTATCTGTCATCAAAGGACAAGATGTGGTTGATGGTCAGCTGATGTCCAATTTGAAGAAGATATTCAACCATGATGATTTCCGAAATGATTTGCAACGTAAAGCGGTAGAAGCTGTGATGAAAGGTAAATGCGAGCCTAAAATATTAATGACCCAGGCTCGCCAAATTTTAACCCTTTAGATGAGACATATTCATTCTGCCCCACTAATTTAATTCGTTGGTTTATTATAGGAGATACAGATGTGTTCGTGTCTATGCCGGTAAAATGAGTTAGTGTAAAATGTAATTCAAAAAGTTGTTTCAGATTGATGTAAACTTTTTTTGTGTGTATTTAGACTGGGTCGGGAAAGTCGCTCATCTACCAATTTCCAGCTGTATTGAAGGAACGAAAATTCGCTATTGTATTTTGCCCATTGCTAGCGTTAATTCAGGTTTGTCTATGCATTTTATTCCACTCTTTTAAAAAAAATGGAGTGTTTCATACTTGTTTTACTTAATACTTTTGTTTTACAGGATCAGATCGATCATATGACAAAGATGAAAATCAGGGCTGAAACTATTAACTCTAAAATCACCACAAAAGAAAGAAAAAGAGTGATTTTAGATTTGTTTGCTGTGAATCCAAGTACAAAACTTTTGTACATTACCCCAGAACAGGCTGCTACTCCGGCATTTCAAGTAATAATTGCGATATAGCCGACCCTAGCTTGAATTTTTTTTACCAATGAAAACTTTTATATTATATTTTAGAATATGCTGGCCAAATTTTGTGATCAAGATAAAATATCATATATTGTTGTTGACGAAGCTCATTGCGTTAGTCAATGGGGTCATGACTTTCGTCCGTAAGTTAATTGCTGTATTATAACGTCACAAATAACTCGAACTGGGAGTTGGTTCAAATAACGCTTTTACTTTATTGCAGAGATTACTTGAAATTAGGAATCATAAGGAAACAGTATCCAAGCATTCCATGGGTTGCACTAACTGCAACAGCATCTGCAAAAGTTGTTGAAGACATATTTTCTCAACTTAGCTTAAAAAAGCCTGTTTCCAAATTTAAGAATCCATGCTTTAGGAAAAATCTCTTCTATGATGTGAAGTATAAAGAACTTATTGACGATCCTTATGATCATTTGTTGCAGTTTTGTAGTAAAAGCTTAGGTATGAGTTGGGAAGAAGCAAAACCGGTTAGTTTTCCGTTACTAATTATGCATAAATAAATTGAGTGTATTATGTTACAAATCACTGTTATCATTCTGTGGGTTTCTAGAAAACTCGAAATTGTGGCATAATATACTGCAGAACTCGAGACATGACCATAAGCGTGGCCGAAGCTTTGACCAAAAAGGGACTAAACACCAAGCCATACCATGCAGGTGTATTTTTTTAGCCATGTAACATTTTTTAACGCGTGAAAAGAGTTAAAGATATACGAATTTGTAGCATTATAATTTTTTAATTTTGGTTACTACAGGTCTAAAGCCTTCTGAGAGGGAACAAGTACAGGATGACTGGATGAATGGGATAGTTCCGGTGATAACTGCTACAATCAGTTTTGGAATGGGAGTAGATAAAGGATCTGTTCGGTATGTAATTCATTCCCAGATCTGTGAATTTGTTTTTGTGGTTTTTTTAAAAACCTCATCTTTCGTAGGTTTGTGGCGCATTGGTCTATGCCACAAAGTGTAGCTGGTTACTACCAAGAATCAGGTAAGATCTAACACCCATAAATGTTTTAATTTTCAATCAAAAATGATAACTTTTTTATTTTGAAATTTTAGGTCGTGCAGGAAGAGATGGGGAGAAATCGTTCTGCAGAATTTACCATTCCAAAAGTGAGCGAAATGCTATTGCATTTCTTCTAAAAGCAGATATAAACAAAAAGAAATTAAAGAGCGAAGCACAAGCAAAAGCTGTCATGGATAACTTTGAGTCCATGCTTAAATATTGTGAAGAAGCCAGATGCCGACATAATTACTTTGCAGCGTACTTTGGTGATGAGAAAATGAAATCCTGTGGCAAAAGATGCGATACATGTTGCAATGTAAAGCAAGTAGAAAAAGACGCACAAGCCTTCAAATACTCTGAAATTCAAAGAAGTCAGGCTATTGTGAGCTCGTTAAATGTTAATGGAGTGGATGAAGACTTGTACGGTGGTGGCAGAGTTGGGATAAAAAATGACAATGACAGCTACTATGACTCAGGAGGAGAAAATAATTTAGAGAGGAAAGCTAAAAGTGCTTTAGCTGCTGAAATTCAAAAACAATTTTCATTGCGTAATGGCAGGCGTAAAGATGGGGAGGAAATCATTTCAGCAGCTCAGCTATTGGAAAAGCAATTAGTGAAAACTTGCCGAGTGAAAGCTGCAGACGCAACGTCCAAAAAAATATCTGGGCTGACTATTTTGCAAAGAGAAACGTACCTGACTACTATTGTTGAATGCTTGCAATTCAATTACGATGCTGCTGAATCTTCGTCTCGAAATTTGACTAGAAATGATATTTTGTGTTGTGGAATTGAATTTGAATACTCGTTGTTTTCTTCTAATACTGTGATGGCTATGTATCGAAGAGCCATGGCTTTTGGGGTGAGAAGAATTTTTCTTTGTTTTTGTTATATTATCATCTATTTTTGTTGTATATGATACCATGATTAGCACTTATTCTTTTGATTTTTCATTCATAATAATTTTTAAAATCTTGATCACGACATTAAGGCTCAAGCGATCAAAAAAGATACTCAAGCCAAGAAGCTCAATTCCAATTTAGCGAACTATCAACAAAGCTCAGTTTTCCAATCCGCCTCTATATTACGAAGTAACGGTTTGGAGACTGATAATTCCAAATGTAAATCGACAAAAATAGAGGTAAAATGTGTAAAAGAAAAATAATAAATCTGTGAGAGTTGAAATAGTATTTTACATACAGTAAAAAATATTTTCAGAAATTCAGCGGTGGATTTCAATCTGCGTCTTCCATGTTGGCTTCAAAGCAAGAAAATAGTGAAGAACATTCAACTTCTGCCGATTCCACTGTGAAGGTTAAAATCCACGAAAAAGGGAAAGAAATAGGTGCCAAAAGAGTGGAGAAGAAACCAAGAGTTCGATCCGTTCGAGGTCGCAGAAATTCGCCAAGTCGACAGAAAAAAATTGGTGAATTCTTTAAACCCAAGGAACATACAGAAAGCTCCTCAGCAGATGATGTTACTACTGATAATGAGGTAGAAATCGTGGACAATAAACCCTCAGAATTGCACACTACTGCTGGTGTCAATCGTTCCATGCTAGATGATCCATTCTGTGATAGTTTTGATATCGACGCTTTTGAGGAGCAAGAAAGAAATGCTAGTATAATGGTCATGGACGAAGTTGAAGACATTTTAAATGAAATTGACTGTGGGGCGAGGAAAACTGAGACGCCTTTTTATTCCGGATTTCAAACAGCTAGCCGTGTTTTAGAAAACAGTAACCCGGAGTTAGGCGTACCACAGGCGCAGAACCAATTAGTTCCTGTGATTAAGACTATTGAAAGCAATTTCAACATAGACATTGAAGAAGAAAGTACTTCTTGTAGTGCGAGAAAACGACCTAGAGCAGATATGTCTGCTAGTTCCAGTCCTAGTAATGCAACAGTGAAGAGGAAGAAAAACAAATCGGAAGACTCTGACCAAAAAGTACTGGTAAAACAAGTAAAACACACTGGTGTTAGTAGTACTACTGCCAGTAGTAAGAAGAAAGAAGTGGGTAACAAAGTTTTAAAAACTACTCAAGAGCTTCTTGATGACTTGTTTGGGAACAACAGCATAAAAATAGAAGAAAATAGTGATGCAGATAAGAAAAAGAATATCAAATTGGACTTCACCAATCCGGTAGAAGACTCTGATTGTGTCATTTTGCCCCAAAAAAATTCGAAATCTCCAAAAGAGAAAACTTTTTCCAGGGACAAAAGAAAGTCAGATGAGAAAAAAAGGGGAGAAAAAGATAGTAGCAAACCGTGTACTTCAGGCACTGCAAGCAAATCTGAGGGGAAGGACAAACCTTTACCAAAGCAAGATATGGCAGATTTCACGGTACGATGTTTAATGCCGTATTATAAGGAGGGAAAGATTGAGTCCAAAGAGAAATTCAAGTCCATTGCCAGGGAACTGTCTCATAAGGCTTCAAAAAGAGGATTTACAGGTATGTTGTTCACTTGAGTGAATTTCATGTTATTTTTCCGGCTGACTGTAAGTCTCATGACTGAATATGGAATATGAAAATTTTTCAGATAAGGCACAAGTGGAGCATTTTGTGAAGAGGTATTTTTACCCTTCCCCTAAAAAACAAGAGAAATGAGCCTTGACCTACTGTTGCTCAGATTTCAAAAACTATTTGTGATGGACTATTTTTTTAAATGGATAAATTCATGTTCCTTTTACTATTACTGACTAAATCTTTTGTTTATCTTCTCATGCGCCAAAAGATAGTTGGTTCTTGTAGGGCATGTAAAATGAATTTTCAAATAATCTTGGATTCTCTTCATTTTTTTTGCAATTTGTATACGCTTATATGTTAAAAAACGTTGCACATAATATGTAGTCAAGCTACGCTGAAGAAATAAACGAAACAATTTAGGCTGATTATTCATTCATATTCGTTACTTTATGTTTTAATGTGTGAATAGTTAGTATTAAATCAGACTAATATAAGTATATTTGACTCGAACAGACCGACACGCTTTGATGCATTTTAACTTGAAGACACCACATGGACTTTTACATATTTTTGGGTACACCCAGTATTCAGCTTTTTCTTTTTTCCTTTTCATCCTTTTTTGTGATAACTACTCCTGCAGCATCTAGCTCACTTTTCACCTCCTTTATGTGACTTCGAATACTTTGCAGTTGCTCTTGTATACTGGGTCTTGGGCTCTAAAATTTGCAGATTGGACATCATATTTTTGCTTACCATTTGAAAAATTCGTTGATAAAGTGAAAGTCGAGATAAGGCATGCATACCGGTAGCTTTCTAGCTGCAGTATGAGTACCAGGCAAGTTTGGTTGATTTGGTGGTTTGGTTTGGGCTTCTTTGTTTGCTAAACTTTGTGTTACATGCAACATTTCAAGTTTGGAGTCTGCCTTGGCCCTGTGAATACCTAGACCTGCCGAACTTGCTTCAGAGTCAATCTAAAATGCGATAGAATTTATTGGATTGCTAAATATAAAAATTATATATTATGTTTTGAAAAATATTGTTTGAACCGGAATCGTGTGTTTAGTAACAAATGACGGGGAAGGGGGTATTTCCATAATGCTTTCTTGAGGGAAAATGCGAGGAGCAATCATAATATTCGTTCCAGATTCTATTCCACAGTCGTAATATAGTTTAAGCTTAATGTACATCCATAGTTATAGAAGCACAAGAAATGTAATGTCTTACGTGTAGTTTTAGCATTGCCTTTGCTGCTTTCTACTGGAAGATTTCTCCCCTGGGGCGTTTCTAAAAATGATTCGTTCATTTCAAACTTATATAGCGGTTTAAAATTTGGTCATTACAGATTATTTTTTTTATTATCTTACTTTTAGCAGCATTTTTTCTCTGGAGGTCTTCAATATTTATACTGCAAAAAAGACACTTAGATCGTTCAGACTGAATAAACAATTGAATTGCCTTGAAACTTTAATAAAATCTCACAATTTCTTAGTTTTCGATCCGCTTTTATCCCCAGCCGCTGATTTCTCTGACGAGCTCTTGCAATCAGTTTCATAATTGTCATCATAGTAGTTCACAGGGTGCACTCTAGTCGGAGTATTATTTGTACGCTCATCTGGTCGTTTAATGAAAGAATCTATTGGCTGTTCAACTATTACATTTTCATCTTCACTTTGACAATCGTCAAATAATACTTCATCAGCAAGTTTGAGTAAACTTTCTGTCAGCTTTGGTTGTCCATCTCCAGAACGTAAAGCTTCCTTCAATCTTTTTTGCAGTATTTCAGCTTTACGAGTCTTACATATTTTCAACACGAAACAGTAGTTAATTACATGCATGTGAAATTGTGGCTAATATAGTTACAAGAGAAAAGAGAAATTGTCTACAATGTCTAAATTATCTACCTGTCTACACAATGCCTTGTTTGTTATTGCAGATGAAACTCGTGAAACATTCTCATCATTTAGTATTGTTTCCAATGCAGAAATATCCCCTTGTTCTACAATCTTTATTTCAGATTCCAAGCGCTTTTTCTACAGAATCAAGCAACCATTAATGCTTTTCACGCTATTGCAAATATTGGTGATTTTCCTTTGCCAAATCTCTTTAAAACGTAATATTATATGTAGAAGATACTACTAACCTCCTGTTGAATAATGCGATCTACAATACCACTAGCTGAAGAACTAATAGCTGGATCTGACGGGGTTTGCCTTCTCGGTGGATGTTTTCTCCCTGACTCGCCCCCCTCACCCGGACACACAACTAAGCGCATAAGATTTTCCAAATCCTCATCCGTGAGCAAACTCCTATCACCCGGTGCTCCAAAGCGATCTTGTGGTCTTACTCGTCCAACATCTTGGGTTCTTGTCGTCCGATTATTGTCCCCCTTGTCACCTTTTCTCCAGTCGACAATAGTCTTTTCATGCCCCTTAGAGTAGGAATACTTAATATGTGTAGCTGGTCTTGGACCGGAGAGCCCTTTTCGGCTAAATTTTTCAGTCGGTCTCTCAGTTTGATCGGTAGAGGGCATGCTAGTTTGCTGTTGGCCGGCAGATATGGATCGACGTCTATTTTGCTCTACATCACTGTCCTTTGACACTGTAACAATAATAGGAGGATCGCTCGGAGAAGAAACAGATGGAGAAGAAATCTTTTTCTTCGCGGGGGGAATATTTTTCTTCTTGGTTTGCCGGGGTTTCTTAGTAGCTGAATGCGGTTTTCTTCTAGGAGGACCTTCTGAGGTATCGAATACATTTCCTCCCAAAATATTTGTAGGATAGTCGAGACAGTCGATATCGTCATCATACTCATCACTATCATTGTTGAAATAATTTGAGATGAGTTTTGGTCTCGGAGACTTTTTCCCTGAGTCAGCAGTAGATGGCTTTTTAGGAGATTTGGAGGAACTACCGGTAGATGCTCCAGTTGAATCTCGAGTTGACGAAGGTCGTGCAGTGGCTCCATCTGGTCTTTTAAATATACTGGGAGAACTTGTTCGTAGCTCAAGATTTTCTTCATCTTCTTCATCTTCTGCTTCTTCTGCTTCTTCCAGGGCTATTTGTCGTTTCAGTGCCATCAGGTTGAAAATGAAGTTGTCCAATGTTTCTACATGATAAAATTTGTAGTCAGTTAGTATTTAGCCCAGAATTGGTGAGTGAGTGGGGTTAATGATATAATCATTTATAAATTCTACCATGTCCTGATTCCTGCTTAAGGTATTTCACAGACTGTTCTAAATCCTCATCCCAATGACTAATATGCATAGGGTCTCGATCACCAGCATGACTTCTACGATGGGCGATTTCCCTCCAGTGGTTGAAACAGCGGCGAACAAGGTCCCATAATAACTTCTCTTTTAGTTTCTTTTTTTGAATTATCACAGCTGGAAATGATAGTAGAAGAGTATTTAATTTCCCACTGTAGTCACTTTGACTCATTCTCTTATTTTATTTTTGTCAATGCCACAATAATACACGCACGCATAAGTTCCCGACACCTCTCTACTCTAGTTTGCCTTTGCAATGTTCTCTTTTTTAGTTGCTCTTTCAAACATAGTTCAAGTCGCTTTTCTTTCCGTAGTCTGTTTTTGTCTCGCAAATATTTTGCTTCCAAATAGTCCATACACTGCGTGAGTGGGAAAGCATTTACAAAAGTAATGTTGTTAGTAAATTCAACAAAAGCGATTTGTAAAAAAAAGGTTTACAAAATATATTCGGTCATACTTGTTGTTGACGTGTTCTTCGAGTGTAGACTCGACTTCTTTTAAGACGTTCGTCCACATTGATTTGTTTCAATAGGAGTTCCTTGAGTAAAAGTTTTCTTTGCTCCACTCTATATGCTAATAGTTTTTCTAATTTACATTGCCGTATTTGATCTCTTTCGAAACCGTCAAACAAATCTCGCAAACGATCTTGCGATTTTTCGTTCTTCCATTGCCTCATTCGAGCGCTCAGTATTCTCTCTTTCATGTCGTATCTTTATGGAGCAAAAATGAAGCTGAATTAAAAAAATGCCATGTATTGACGGTCTTGAAAGTTAAACTCTAGCTTTAATAATACCTGAGTTCTCTATCTCGTTGCTCCCTTTCCTTTAACTCTTTTGCGTACTCTCTTTTTTGGTTCCGTATAGATTGCCTGCCTTCAAAATCACACATATCCCGTTGAATTCGTATCATCTGATCCCGGTGCCATTTATTTAGTTTATCCTAGAATTTGATTGTAAACAGGCAATTAAAACTGTGAACCCTAGAAAATATTTAGGCAAGCTATATAGTAATGTTTCCGTCTAAAGCATTACTTTTGTGCAACAATATGCAATGATAAAATATGACTGGGATTTAACTAACTACGTCTTTGCATCCAAAGCACAATAAAACCAATAAATCTATCAAAATGCTCGCACCCTGTGATTATTGTTTAATTACTTTCTAACCTAAAATCATCCGGTAAAACTGGTCAAATTCCATTCTCAACCATTATTCGCTAATGTAGAATAGCTAGCTACTTTAGTTTTATTTATTTCCAACCAACCGACAAACTAACTAACTAAACTTCTCTGCATAAATACATTTTGACATTTAGTGCACGCTCGTGATGCCGGTGATGCCAACACGTACTACATATGATTTACTTGTTTTCCTACATCTCCCAAAACTCTTGGAATTTATGATAACAGAAGCAGCACAAGTTAGTAAGCAAGTATACTACCCACAAAGACACTACAAGTTTTAGCTGATACTTAACACACACCTGCTCATAGGCATTCATGTACTTCCCGGTGGCAATAATAAATAAAGTGAACTCACGAAAGTGCAAATTTTTTAGCAACCCAAGATGTCCCTTGCTCATCTCGTACACCTGATGATAACAATAATCATAACAAAGCAGCACGTCTGCCAACTAATGTATTAGCCAAAAAGATTAGCAGCAATGACTAGACTTTAGGATCAACAAAACAACAATTTTAGTCTAACAAACTGAGGCTATTGACTGATAAATGTGTTAATTGTCATTGCAAAAATGTTGAGCAAATGATTCTACTATTAAGGGCTTCTTACTCTCTCGTGTTCTTAATCTCTCTGGTAAACATAAACCCGCTGTAGGCAACTAACTAATGTCAAGCTCACTCACGGTCATAGAAATGGCATCGTGCACTTTATCATTGTACTGGGTGCCAAGATAGCGTCGATAATTGTTGAATTCTTTGTAGCTACAAAGAACTTCACTTTTCTCGTTGATTAGCCCCTGTTGACACAAATGTCTTCTCATAAACGGCTGTTTCATCAATCTTCGTGTATGGGGATCATGAAGGGCAGTGTAGGGCTCGGTTAGAACTCGTTCTTGGCAATACGGGTCAGATGTTGTGTAGTAGTTGTGTGGCCTATGAAGCTGCATGTAAGCATTTTATGAGTGTCATAATTTGTTAAACATGTAAGTTTAACCTTTAAAATTATTTAGTAATATCCACTAACTGACCAACTAATTACAGTTTTCAACTTACTTTTTCACACAACTTCCCTCGAGTGTAATACACACATCCGGGAGCAGTTATAGCTGGGATCTTCTGGCTTGGACTGTATTCTCTCCATGATTGTAGAGAAGTTGGCGGCAAACAGCCATCGGGAAGTGGAATTCGACTTTTCTCTGCATCAAGACGGGATTTTTGCCGAATACAGAGTCTAATGCGATCCGGAATAAAAATTGATGCAACGAAACAGCAGAAATTAATGAAAAATGTCAATTCAAACATAAAATGTTTATTTACCGATCGCTGACAGATACATCGCCCGAATTGATTAGAGTGCAAGGTTTATACTGCTGGGGACAGAAATCTCTGCATCGAATGGGCGGAATTTTTTGGCAATCATCTTTTTGCGGTGAGGAATTCAAAGTAGAGTTGAAATTACATCCTACATTGCAAGTTGTAGCTGGTCGATACGGCGGTGTGTAGCCGGGTGGTGGTCGATAAGTTTGAAGACTTATGGAACATGGGTCTTGTTTATATGCATCGTGGCATCCGTTGTAAGACTCGTACGATTGGTTGCAACACCCGAATCCATCCATAAAACTGCACGATTTATGGCAATAATTCTTTAAAATTAGTAAATAACTTTAGTGCATACGACTAGCAGGCATTGGCTGTTGAAGTCTGCATAAAGCTAGTATAGAAGAATGATCCCACCTATGTAGTTCGCGTTTGCGGTAAGCCAAGTCAAATAGAATACGTATGAAGTGATGAGATTTTGAGGACGTTTTAGAATTTAATTTTCAAGGAAGCTGGGATCAAGACAAAGGCATGACAACGGTGCAGGAGTTGAAAAGTGATATGAATGAGAAATACAGTGCTGAATTTATTCTATGATTTCGTCTTATTCATCTTTGCATCAAATAATACATACATAAATCATTATAAATTGGCAATACTCGTTCCCGTTAGGGATTCTTAGAATTATTTTTCCATAATCATTCTGTTGGAGCCTGTTCGGGAGTAAGTGTTTGAGGTTGAGGGTTGGCTGCCTCTTGTTCAGCTAATGCTGCTTCTTCTGCAGCTTCTTTCTCAATTTGTTCTTTCATTTGCTTTTTCAATCGCATGATGTTCAAAATGAAGTCGTCCAGTTTTTCTGCGTGATAAAGTAATCCAAATGCAGGTCTTACGAACCATATGCACAATAGTATGAGGTTATAGGAAATTCCTTACCATAGCCAGATTGGTGTCTCAAGTATTTCACAGTCTCTTCCAAACTGCCCTTAGTCTTGCCCCATACACTTTCATGCATGTCATCCACTGGTAGATTTTTCTTTCGTCGAACTTTCTCTAACCATCGATAAAAGTACTTGCGAACAATGTTCATAAGTCTTTCTTGATCTTGCTTTCGTTTCTCAATCAATTCGGCTAGTTAGTACATAAAGTGAGCATAATTGTTAGTACTTCTCAAATAAATTTATAAAAAAATACGTACAACAATAAGATACAGAAAGCCCGTATGATTTCTAAGTATAACTAAAAATACGAATTTAGCTTTAAAAAATTTGAGCAGTTTACGCATGATTTCCCTCAAGTGCTCTACGTTAGCTTGTCTCTTGAGTGCACGTTTTCTTGCATGCTCACGAAGTGCAACGTCCAAAGCTTTGCTTCTGATCTCACGCTCTTGGCTGTACAAAAACTTGGACTCGAGCCATTGGGCAGCCTAAAATGAGTAAAAAGTCAAAAATACTCATGGATTGAAAAATGGGCATTTTCTACAGCTCTACAAAATGCAGTTTACAAGCAAATATAACATCAGAGACCGGTTAGTTAATAAAATTTGCAATATCCATGCTTGCTTAACACACTAGTGGTGAGTGTAACTGGATTAACATTATCAGATTAAAAAATAATATTGTGTTCGTACAAATTGCTCTGAAGCAGTCCTCATGATAAGTTTATCATTTCTTAGCCGCTCTTCAACTTCCATGTTCTTAACCAATAGTCGATCCAACAGCTGTTTTCTGTATTCTATGCGACTGCGCATTAACGACTGTACCCTTTCTTGCTGAGCTTGCTTTTTCTCGTAACTGGCAATCATACGCTGCAACTGTTCTTCACGTTTAGCTCGCTTCCAAGCTATTAGTCTAGCATCTGCCATTTTAGTTGAAGCGTCCAACCTTAAAAAATCATTAAAATAACAGTTTTTAGTAATATTTTGGAAAAACTATTGTCGATAATCTACAGCTTGAATAATCAGTGATTCCACGGATATTTTAAATATCCCTGTGTTGCCGAAAAAGAAACTGTGTGGCATCAAGAATCCTTGGAACAGTTAGTTAATAAATCTTATGTATTATTTGAGATTGAAAGATAAGTTTGTCTGGTTTGTCTTTGCTCACATATATTGTCATCTGACTAATTGTAATCGCAAGGCTATCTAACAACTTGCTGCAACTTATGCACATTTGGAGCTTGCAAAAATTCAACAAGTTGGATGGCAATTGTAAACAATGATGTAAATGATTTTGACAAGTGACATCGACATGCATACTGTGACATTGTGACGAATGAATACTTGATGACAACTTACAAAACGTGCTAGGATATTTGATTTCACGATATCAAGTTTCTGACTGAAACTAACAACAAATTAGACCTACATTTTGACTTGATTTTGATGTTTCTCTTCTTGCATTTGTTTGGCAGCCCCTCTTCGGTCATTGATAGCTTTTTGTTTTCCTTCGACCTCACTAATATATTTTTGAACACGTCGCAATTGTTCAAATCCATGTTTCCACATTTGATCCTGCATAAAAAAATCACGTTAGTTTGGTGAATTTAAGAATGCTTGGGCCTGGTACATAAATCAACATTATGATCTCCCCATGAGCTAAAAGTGAGAGAAGCACCTCTAATTGTCTAAAGTTACTGCGCTATTGTTTAGCCCTTATCTACTTCATTCAGATTCATCTTGCAGTGCACAATAATAATATTGATTACATTATTATGATGATGATACAAACTAAGCACGCATCTTCACACAGATACTTTGTGTCAATAGTTTTTTTTAATTGCATACACATTGTGCAAGATTTGAGAGGGGAACAAAACTAGATATGAATAGCATAAATATTACCCACTTGACATATTTTGCTTGGTAATTAACACGGAAGGTTATTTTCGTTAGTCCTTGCATAATCGATACACACTAATCATTGCAACCATGATATTTCCCAATAAATCTTCGTTTCACATTCCTTTGTTTAAATGTTTGTCTAATTTTTTACACTCGAGAGGTAGTCATATAGTTAGTTCGCTAGTTGAAAGATAAGCTATTAGCTAGCAATATTTTTCAAGGGTCTAAAAAATCACTTTTTAAACTTATGTCACTTACAAGTCTTGACATAAACAAAGGAGCGCTAACGCCTTCATGAAGGAATGTTTAGTTTTTTCTACAGTTGTTAAGTATCATTGAGAATGCAAACTCATGTATTGTGAACACTCCTTAATCAAATGTATTTACATAAAATAAGTGTTGTTAAATATGTCCGACTTTTCAATGGCATACTTCTGAAATACAGGGAACAAACCCTCATGTGGAAAATTAGCATTCTGGAAGCATTCTTCAATTCCACATGAAAATCTAATTTTGAGTCATGAATCAAACAACAGCAACATGAGTTTCAAGTTTTTCCTCAGTTCCCTTGCACTCATACACCTTTTAGTCAAGTAAATAAATAAAAAATTAAATTATGGATTACAAATAAATAGAGATTTCGTGATTGAAAGGTTGAGCTACTCAAGTCCAAGCATTTAGTTAAGAGGAAAACAATATTTTACGACTAGTAGAAAAAATTCGCCAAGCAGGAATCTGTCAATTCACCAATTGTTCGCCCTTTAGTTACGATATAATCATACGTGGCTTAATGTAGTTATCGTGAGCTCACAACAGGTCTCACCGATTAGCAATTTTGCCATTCCTCTTGCATAATTAATGGTTCATTTTGCAACCAACAAGCAAAAAATAAGCACCAGTACAGCTTCACATTCATTCCATTTAGTTAGTAGTTACTTGTTTAAAAGTATAATACGATTTGTGTACTAACTACCTCTACTATCTTGTCATCGCTTATGTTGAAAATATGCCACACCTAAAGATTATCGACTCCTACGACCAAGGCAAACAATAATACCTGTCTTTTTTCTTAACTTATTGATCAATATCAATAATAATCTGCTAGTAGTTCATATTTTCGAATCAATTGTTATGTAGTTAGTAAAAAGTGCATTAGAGTTGCTTACAAAAAACTTACATTTGTACTCATAGTTTCTCGAACAAGGTCATTGAATTGAGTTCTCAGGTATTTCCGGAAATCATTGAATTCTTTCAGAGAGCATTTCACTTGTCCTTTTTCATTCACAAGTTTTTGCTGCAGTAAAAGCCTCTGAACTATGGGCGTTTTGAAGTAGCTTTTTGCATATGGGTCATGAAGAGCATTGTATTCTTGAATCACACGCTCACGACAGTACGGGTCAAATAGAGAAAATAGTCGGCATGGACGTTGAAGCTAAGAAATGGGTAAAAATACATTTTTATTTCTATTTATTTCGTTTCTATTTTTGAACCACATTATTATTCATCTCGCTACTTACCTTATCCCCCACTTTTCCTCTGGAAAAAACAAGACAATCTTTTGGAGCCCGAACCATAGGAATTTTGTCATCCAAAGAAAAATTGTGCCAAGCTGGTAAAGCAGGATCTGGTAAAGTTCCATAAGGTTTCTCAATGCGCCCTTTAATAAGGTCAAGTCCTGTCCTTCTCTTTACACTCAACCTAAAATGGGAAACCATTTGTCATCAAGACTATATCCTTAATGAAAAACTGACATAGTTAACTGCAAAAATTGAAAACCATGCTCACTTACTAACTTTCCTAATCTAAAAATAAATTGTTGAAAATGCAATAGTAATTGACTTATTTCAACGAATGAGACAAGCCAGAAAACCAGTGTATCAATCAATCATGAAAGACCAATACGCAAATGTATATCGTCCCGTTAAATTGGAAAAATGCTCCATTACAAATCCGTAATGATAATAATAAATTCCTGCAACATGTTATCATTAGGTTGAAAACAGAGTGGCTCTTGTAGTATAGCTGTGCTACTATTGTGTTCCTGTTCAAACTGTAATCTATAATTTTAATGTATCCACTCACACTCTAACTAACTAAGCCAGTGCCAATTTTCCTCAACATTGCTATTGATTCCATTGGATAGTAGCTTATTGAAAAGTAACTCGTATGGGTGAGTGATGGATAAATGGTGATTACCATCATTAATGATCCCCCTTTTAATGCAACTACTAGCAGAATACAACATCTTCATCATCCAACCTCATATTAAATCTAGAGTCTGCCTAACGGAAAATGCACATACTACCACACCTTTAGTGCACGCAAAGGTAAACGCGTAGCCCAATTAGTTTTTTTCATCGCTTTTGTTGTGCCCTGTTCGAGATTGAACTTGAATGTATGATTGTAAAGCCATAGCCAATTATATACATGAATGAATCTGCAACCAATCTGACTGAACCTAAAGTTTTGCTGTACACTACATGTACATGCACAGGTGCTTTAGATTAGAGGTACAACGTAAAGGCATATTTACTATTTCACGGTTGGCAACTAATGATGGCCGATAAAATTGGTTCAAGCCGAGAGCAATTTCACATTGATTTCAGTTTTCTGAATCAATGTCAATCCTGATTGTAGTTAGTTAGGTTGCGGTGTCACATTTACTACAGTTTAGTTGAGTACACACAATAGGTTTCTAAATTTCCAACGTAATGGACCGCTTCACCTAACCTGAAGGGGGTAAAATTAATTTCATATTTCGTTTGTAGCATTGAAAATTTAGCCGTTTTTTTATCAATTTATGGCTGACTGGGAATGACGGAGACGTCACCTAATATCATCAACTTAAAGACCTACAAATGAAAACGAATATTACACTAGGATAGAGACTCGTAAAATAAAATCTACCATATTAGTACATGCTCGACTCGAGTTCATCATGAAACCAACTTACGAACGAATGCTATTATCATCTTCTGTACAAGAATTCACCTGAAACTTGCCGTCTCATGTGCATTACATTTCATTATGATTATGATAATGTTCTATTGTTTCCCAAACATTTACAGCAAGTATTATCCTTGTCTGTTTAGTTTCAATGCAAAGTTGACAAATTCACATTGTGCAGGCAATTAATTCAAGATAACTTTTTAGGTTACGTGCCAATGCATTAGCATACCATACAAGCATGTGATTCAAACTTCTATAAATTAAATGCTTAGTAAGTTAGTTCGTTACAGGCCTACATAATGAACTAGCGCATATAGGAACTAACAGGGTTGCGTGCAAATCACAGTTGAGGACTCTTCAAGTCAATCATGATGAATGCAAAATTCTATCCAATTTTGTTCAGCATGATATCATGTACATTTAATATTATGCTCACTCGTAAAATATCTGTGAGATATTGAGCGTGTACATGAATACTTTTAGAAACAAGGTCACCTTGGCTTATAGTATGCAGCGGAAAATAGAATCCCTGTCCAAAAAAATCTACACTTGAGTTTATCACTGACTGTGCTCATATGGGATTGCATCATTGTGTCAATATTACAACAGGAAAGCTATAGAACAGCATTATGCAGATTTATGCAACCTCAATCATTTGCTTAGCCAGTGAGTATAATGAGTATTGATGGAAATATATTTATATTCTTAACTATTGATTATACTAACTAACTATATTTAACTGCTTTGTTACCTCGCTCCTGTTGGAATATCTTTGAATGAAATGGTTGGAGCAACTTTCGATGAAAAGTAGCCACATGTTGCTTCTGACCCTGAGCTGGAGTCGGTTTTTTTGTCCCCAGGAGTCGCTGGGGGATTAGCTTTCCCTTTGGTTGCCATAATGTGTAGTCAGTGTGCTGCTGCCTTTTGGAAATGGGTAACAAACGTTAAAGTTGCAATAAAGAATCAATGGAATTTTCAAAATTATACTAGCGGAAACTTACCAAGTTACTTATTTTGCATTATTCATAGTATTCTTTCGGTTTAATTCTTGTGTTCATAAGTTAGGACTTGTCCCAGGTCCATTTATTGCTCTATCGACCTTCGGGATAAACAATAGATAGAGTGATAGGTTACCGGGGTTTCCAAAATTCCTTTGAATGGAAATGGAAAGTTTCATTACTACAGAGTCTGTATAGGGTTACGTTTAGAATTTTTTCATAGCTTACTTACTTTACGAACAAAACGTGAGACAACCACACAGCCCGGTTCTGGAACATAGCACATGTGTACACAAATATATAGGTCATAAAAAATATTATGTCGGTAACTGGAGCAGGCGGAACCCACTGTACCATGACGAGAAAACTACATTCTCACCCCTTTTAAGACAAGGGTACTTAAATTGCAGCAGCAAACATTTTTTTTTGCCTCTAACTACTTTACTCCCATACCCCACATCCTGGAAAACTATTATATTCCTCTGTCAACTTTATATATCTCACTCGAACATTCCGAAAATGGATGAGGAAAAAATTTATCTAACCA
>Ga0210040_10003845_pt1 | contig 20027 bp, 22 predicted proteins | sample CryGeyCG12114_NA_FD_185462 | JGI IMG/M metagenome (GOLD analysis project Ga0210040, IMG submission 185462) | Groundwater microbial communities from aquifer - Crystal Geyser CG19_WC_8/21/14_NA (SPAdes) (version 2) | ecosystem: Environmental > Aquatic > Deep subsurface > Groundwater | place: USA... | reverse complement strand
CGGCGCGCTCGACCGGGCGGAAGCCGCGGCCGGCAGGCGTCGGCACGCTGATCGGCGCAGGCGCAGGCGCCGCAGCGACAGGCGCCGGCTGAACAGGAGCGGCTGGAACAGGCGCAGGTGCAGGCTCTGGCTCGGGCTGCGGCTCGGGCGCTGCGGCTGCAGCGCCCGCACGCTCGGCGGCGCGCACGCGCTCGGCCTCGGCACGCTGGATCCGGTCCGCCTCGTCACGACGACGGGCGTCCTCCAGCGCGTGCATACGCTGGTCGTCAGCCTCACGCAGCAGGCGGGCCTGGCGCTCCTGGGGCGTTTCGTTCGCCGCGGCGGGACGCGGCGCAGGGGCCGGCGCGGGCGTCGGCGCCGGTGTGGGCTCGGCAACAACCTGCGGGGCCTCGGCGGCCGGCGCGGGATCGCCCGGCCGACGGAAGGTGCGGGCCTTCTTGGTTTCCACGATCACCGTGTTCGAGCGGCCGTGGCTGAAGCTCTGCTTCACTTTGCCGGTCTCGACCGTGCGCTTCACGCCCAGGGGCGCGCGCATGCCAAGTTTCGGCTTGTCGTTGTCGGTCTCGCTCACTCAGTGTCCTCGTGTACGTCTACGGCCGGTTCTGTTGGTATCGGCTGCGGCCCGGAAACTCCGGGCGCCGATGAACCTCGCGAGGCCGTTTCGCAAGGCTGGGCATTCTGGTCAGGTCCGATGAAATGCAGCCAGCGGCCGAGCGCGTCGCTCACCCGCCTGGCCGCAGCGCGGTCGGTCAGCCCGATATGTACCACATTTTCGCGGCCCAGCGCCAACGCCAATATGGTGCGCTCGACCGGCAACGCCAACCCCCGCACATCGCTTCCTTCGCGATCGGATCCGACACGCCACGCCTGGGCAAGCCGGCGGGCGCCATCCGAGCCCGCGTCGGCAGCATGGAACAGCGCATGAAGCTGGCCCGAGCGGGCAGCGGTGTCGATCCGTTCCGACCCGGTCAACAGGTTGCCGGCACGCGCTTCCAGGCCCAGGCGGTCCAGCGCCGCGCGCTCCAGCGCACTCGCGATCAGATTGGGCAGGTCGGCCGGGATGGAGATCGCGCTCGTCTTGAACGCGCGGGACAGGGCGCCGTGCAGGCGACCCTTGGCGATCGCTGTTTCCAGCTCGGCGCGGGTCACCCCGATCCAGGCACCACGGCCCGGCGCCTTGGCCCGAACGTCGGGCAGAACCTGTCCGTCGGGCGCCAGCGCAAGCCGCACCAAAGCGGCCTGCGAAGCGCGTTCGCGGGTCAGGATGCAGGAACGGACAGGCTCGGCCTCGCGGTTACTCGCGGGACTGCCCTGGCCGGCGGATTGGCGCGCTAGCGCCTCATTGCGAGGGTTCCGCATTCGCGTCCTCCCTCGATACCGGCTGGGCCGCCGGCGCATCGCGATCCGCGATGAGCTGGCCACCCGCGCCGTAGTTCTCCGTCGACACTTCCTCGATCACGATCTGGACCGCAGCCGGGTTCTTGCCCAGCCGTGTTACCAGCGAGCTCGTCACGTCGGCGACGATCCCGGCCTTCTGCTCCTTGGTGGCGGAACCGGCGAGTCGGATCGAAACAAATGGCATCAGGCTTCCTCGCCCTCCGCACCTTCAGCCGCCTCGGCAGGAGCTTCCGCTTCATCGTCGGCGAACCAGTGCTGGCGCGCCGCCATGATGATCTCGTTACCCTGCTCGTCGGTCAGGCCATAAACGGCCAGGATGCCGCCACGGTTCTCGCTGCGGTCGGGGCGCTTGGGGGCGTCTTCGTTGCGGCGGCGGGGCTCTGCGCGCTTCTTCTCGACCAGCTCGTCGGTGGCGAGATCGGCCAGGTCGTCGAGCGTCTTGATCCCCGCCTTGCCCAGCGTGACCAGCATCGCCTCGGTCAGGTAGGGCATGGTGGTCAGGTCGTCCGACACGCCCAGCGCGATGCGCTCCTCACGATTGGCGGTTTCGCGGCGCTCAAGCGCTTCCTGCGCACGGCTCTGCAGCTCCTGCGCCAGGTCCTCGTCAAAGCCCTCGATGCCGGCAAGCTCGTCGATCTCGACATAAGCCACTTCCTCGAGCTCGGAAAAGCCCTCGGCGACCAGCAGCTGCGCGAGCGTTTCGTCCACGTCCAGCTCGGTCTGGAACATCTCGGAGCGCTCAACGAACTCCTTCTGGCGCTTCTCGGACGCGTCCGCCTCGGTCAGGATGTCGATCGCCTTGGCGGTCAGCTGGCTGGCGAGGCGCACGTTCTGGCCGCGGCGGCCGATCGCGAGCGACAGCTGGTCGTCGGGCACGACCACCTCGATCCGGTCCTCTTCCTCGTCGATCACGACGCGGCTGACATTCGCCGGCTGCAACGCGTTGACAACAAAGGTCGCAGTGTCGGGCGACCAGGGGATGATGTCGATCTTTTCGCCCTGCATTTCCTGCACCACCGCCTGAACGCGGCTGCCCTTCATGCCGACGCACGCGCCGACCGGGTCGATGGAGGAGTCATGGCTGATCACGCCTATCTTGGCGCGGCTGCCCGGGTCACGGGCCGCGGCCTTGATCTCGATGATGCCGTCATAGATTTCGGGCACTTCCTGGGCGAACAAGCGCTTCATGAAGTCCGGATGCGCGCGGGACAGGAAGATCTGCGGCCCGCGGGTTTCGCGAGCGACCTTCAGGATCAGCGAGCGGATGCGGTCGTTGACGCGAACCGCCTCACGCGGAATCTGCTGGTCGCGGCGGATCACGCCTTCGGCCCGGCCGAGGTCCACGACGACGTGGCCGAACTCGACGCGCTTGACGACGCCGGTGATGATCTCGCCCTGGCGGTCCTTGAACTCTTCATACTGGCGCTCGCGCTCGGCGTCGCGGACCTTCTGGAAGATGACCTGCTTGGCGGCCTGTGCGGCGATACGGCCGAACTCGATCGGGGGCAGGGGGTCGACGATATAGTCGCCGATCTGCGCGCCCTTTTGCAGCTTCTCCGCGCCCTTCAGGTCGACCTGGGTGAAGTAGTTGTCGACCGCTTCGACCACTTCCACAACCCGCCACAGGCGCAGATCGCCCGACGCGGGGTCAAGCTTCGCGCGAATGTCGTTCTCGGCACCATAGCGGGCCTTGGCGGCGCGCTGGATCGCGTCCTCCATGGCCTCGATCACGATGCCCTTGTCGATCATCTTTTCCGACGCGACCGAATTGGCGATCGCGATCAGCTCCGCGCGATTGGCGGTAGCAACACTGGCCATCAGTGGGTGTCCTCTTCTTCGAATTCTTCGAACTCTTCCGCACCTTCGGTGGCGAGAGGGGCGGTGGCTGCGATGAGCCGGTCGGTAATGGTTAGCTTGGCGTCGGCGATCTGCGACAGCGACACCGTCATGCGCTGGTGCCCGCGCACGTCGATCGACACCCTGTCATCCTCGATCCCGACCAGGTCGCCGGTCAGGATCTTGCGGCCATCGACCTTTTCCGCAAGCGTGATGCGCGCTTCGTGCCCGGCCCAGTCGGCAAAATCCTTGGGCCGGGTCAGCGGCCGGTCGATGCCGGGCGATGACACCTCCAGCCGGTAAGCGCCCTCGATCGGGTCGCGGCCTTCTGCCTCCAGCGCGTCCAGCCGATCGGAGATGCGGCGCGACAGGTCGGCGCAATCATCAATGGTCAGCTGGCGCGTTTCCGGCCGCTCGGCCATGACCTGCAGCGTCGGGTCCGAGGTGCCGCCATACATCTTCACGCGCACCAGGTCGAAGCCGAGCGCCTGCGCTTCGGGTTCGATGATCGTCGTGAGAAGGGCGTTGTCGGTCATGCTGCTCCAGGTACAGGTCGTTGCCGCCGCAGGGCCTAGCCCCGCAGCCTCTTCATCTGGCGATGTAGAGAATGATCATGGATATACCCGCTCTGCCCCTTCTACACAAGCGGGATGGAGTTGACGCCGGCGCTCGGGTCGCGGAGAGCTATGCCGGCATGATCCGCCAGACCTTTTTCCTCGCCACGCTGCTTGCGAGCAGCGCCTGTTCCGCCCAGCCCCAGGCCGGCTCTTCCGCCCCATCAGGTGGCGGGACGCCGGCCGGCGCGTCCGCCCAGGCCTTTGTGCCGCCGCAGCCGCCCGAGGCAGCGCAGCCGGTGCCCAATGACGCGCCGCTCGACCGGTCGATCAAGAACGTGCCCGCCACCGCCGGGCGCGCCAATTTGCCCGAGTCGCCTCCGCCCGTGACGGTTACCCCGATCGGCCAGTTCGATGCGCCGTTCGCGATGGCGTTCCTGCCCGACGGCGCGCTGTTGGTGACCGAAAAAGCGGGCAAGCTGAAGCTGCGCGCGGCCAATGGCAGCGTCTCGGACGTGATCGGCCTGCCGCCGGTCGAGGGTGGCGGCCAGGGCGGGCTGCTCGACGTGGCTGTGGCGCCGGACTTCGCGAAGAGCCGCACCGTGTACTGGAGCTTTTCGGAGCCGGGCGCGAAGGGCAGCGCGCTGGCGCTGGCCAAGGGCACGCTGCAAGGTCGCGCGCTGTCGAGCGCCCGTGTTATCTGGCGGTCGGGGTCCAACGGGCCGGGCGGGCAGTTCGGGGCCAACATCGCCTTTTCGCCCGATGGCCAGTTTCTGTTCCTGTCCTCCGGCGAGCGGCAGCGCTTCACCCCCGCGCAGGATCCGGCGCAGCTGATCGGCAAGGTGCTGCGCCTGACGCTCGACGGGCAAGCGGCCCCTGGTAACCCGAACTTTGCCAAGGGCGGCGCGGAGGCGATGATCTGGACCAGTGGTCATCGCAACCCCTACGGCCTGGTGTTCACGCCGGACGGCCGGTTGTGGGAAGAAGAGATGGGTCCCAAGGGCGGCGACGAGCTCAACTTGCTCGAGCCGGGCAGGAACTATGGCTGGCCGACGGTGTCGAACGGCGACAACTACTCAGGCCAGCCAATCCCCGACCATCCCAGCCGTCCCGAGTTCGCCGCGCCCGTGCTGTGGTGGAACCCGTCGATCTCGCCCGGCGGCATGATCCACTATTCGGGCGCGATGTTCCCGCAATGGAAAGGCTCGCTGTTCATCGGCGCGCTGGGGGCTGAAGGCATTGCGCGCATCACGGTCAGCGGCGCCACGGCGAAGCCTGCAGAGTTCTGGACCATGGGCACTCGCATCCGCGACCTCGCCCAGGCACCCGATGGTTCGATCTGGGCGCTGGAGGATGGCGAGCGCGGCTCGGGTGGCCGGCTGCTGCGGCTGACGGCCAAGCGTTAGGCCGGGGGCCGAACCAGCAGGAAGTTGGAGCGCGCGGCGGCGATAAGCTGGTCGCGCGCATCCTGCCACGCAAAGGCTTCGATATTGGCGACACGGGTGCCGAGCCGGGTCACGCGCCCGGCGGCATAGGTCGTCTTGTCGCGGCCGCCCCGCATATAGTCGATCGTGCTGGTCACCGGCTCGATCCCGACATCCTCGTCGGCAAGGGCGTGGCGCAGGGCGGCCATTGCCGCAAACTCCAGCAATCCAGCGATAGCACCGCCGTGCAGGAAGCCGGGGCGACCGACCACGTCCGGGCTGAAAGGGAGGCAGAGTTCGGGCGTGTTGGTACCTCCCGACGCGATCTCGATCCCGAGCGTGCGGGCATAGGGCGGCAGGATCATGCGCGCGCCCCCGTCACCATGTAGGTGCCGACAAGGTGCGCGATCGGGTCGTCCGGATCGCCCTCATGCGCGACGCCGCGCACGAACGACACCGACTCCTCAATGCGGTAGCACTCGCCCCGGCCGATCACCCCCCGTTGCGCGCGCGGCGGGCGCAGGTGGTCGAGTCGCAGGTCCAGCGTCGCATGGGGGACGAAGTGACCGCGCCTGTGCCAGACGGCCAGGCTGGCGGCGACGTCCAGCAGCGAGACGACAGGGCCGGCCGCCATCGCGCCCCTACCGGCGTCGCCGAGCAGGTCTTCGCGCCAGGGCAGCGCCAGTTCGCACCAATCGGTGCCGTGGTCGTGGTATTCGATGCCGATCCGCCCGCCATGGCCGCCGAATCCGCCGCGTACGAACCGGAGGAGGTCGAAAGACAGCATCGCACAGGCTCTACACAGGCCGGGGACCCGCGCAACCGGAGCCTCTGGTGCGCAATGTCGATGCAGCCTAGCCTTGTTCCATGACGAACCGAGTGAGCATCACCATCGAGGGTGGCGTGGCGGACGTGCGCCTGTCGCGCGCCGACAAGATGAACGCGATCGATCCGCCCATGTTCGCCGCACTGGCTGACGCGATCGAGCGATTGTCGGCGTCACCGGGCCTGCGCTGCGTCGTCCTGTCGGGAGAGGGGCGTGGCTTTTGTGCCGGGCTCGACATGGAGTCGATGGCGGCGGGCGGGTCCGGGCTGGACCTGGCTGCGCGGACGCATGGTCCCGCCAACCTGCCCCAGCATGTCGCCTGGGGCTGGCGAACGCTGCCGGTGCCGGTGATCGCTGCCCTTCACGGCGTAGCGCTCGGCGGTGGATTGCAGATCGCGGCCGGCGCGGATGTTCGCATCGCGCGCGCCGATGCCCGATTGTCGATCCGGGAACTGCACTGGGGCATTGTGCCCGACATGGCGGGGTACGCACTGTGGCGGGGCAGCGTGCGGGACGACGTGATGCGCGAGCTTATTTATTCGGCGCGTGAAGTTGACGGCGAAGAGGCCGCGCGGCTGGGTCTGGTCACCCGCGTCGCGGAAGATCCGCTGGCGGAAGCATTCGCCCTGGCCCAGGCGATCGCGGCTCGTAATCCCGACGCGATCCGGGCCGCCAAGCGGCTCGCCAACCTGTCACTTGAGAATAATGCGGCAGCGATCCTGGCTGCCGAAAGCGCCGAACAGCTGAAACTGCTGCGCTCGGCCAATCAGGTGGAGCAGGTGCGCGCGAACCTGGAAGGCCGCGCGCCCCACTTCGCTGATTAAGGGGTCAGAGGACTACCGTCTGCGGCTTGGTTTCGTCGATGGCGGCCAGGATCATGCGTTCCCAGACGGCCACATCGCCGACCGCTGCCATCGCCTGGTCCGGCTCGCGCAGCGTTTTCAACACCGCGACCGCATCGTCCACATGGTCACGCCAGGCCTCGTCGACCTTCTTGCCGGCCGACTCCTCGTCACCCTCGGCATTGATGCTGATCCGCTGGCCCGCGAGAACGCGGGCAATGCGTTCGGCAACGGTGGAAACGGATACGTCCATGGCTGGCTCCTCGCGGGATGATCAAAGGGTCGGCTGAGCAAACCCGCGAGGGACCGGATGGCTCCGTTCAGCGCGCCGGCGAGGGAACGGGGCCGCGCTGGCCGCCGCCGCTGCCGCCACGGCCCTGGCCGCTGCGGCCCTGACCGCCGCCACCCTGACCGCTGCCCTGACCACCGCGACCGCGACCCCCGCTCAGGCCGCCACCGCCATTGCCCTGGCCGCGACGGCTGGCATTGGCATACTGGCGTCCGCCCGGCGTGGGCGCGGCGGCATGGCTGGCACGCGGCCGCGCGGGCCCGCGCTGCTGACGCTCTTCGCGCGGCGCGGGATCGGCACCGATCGCCTTGACCCGCTCCGACTTGATGATGTCGGCCTGACGCATGAAGTCCTCGGGCAGCGAACGGACCGGCACCTTCTGGCGCGTCACCTTTTCGATGTCCTTCAGGTAAGGACGCTCGTCCTCGGCACAGAAGGAGATCGCGATGCCGCTCGCGCCGGCACGCGCGGTGCGGCCGATGCGGTGAACATATTGCTCGGGCACGTTGGGCAGCTCGAAATTGACCACGTGGCTGACGCCGGACACGTCGATACCGCGCGCGGCGATATCGGTCGCGACCAGGATCTTCACTTCGCCCGACTTGAAGGCGGCAAGCGCCCGCTCACGCTGGGGCTGCGACTTGTTGCCGTGGATGGCGTGCGCGGCGATGCCGTTGCCAGCCAGCAGCTTCACGACGCGGTCGGCGCCATGCTTGGTGCGGGTGAACACCAGCGCGCGTTCGATCGCCTCATCGCGCAGCAGGATGGTCAGCAGCGCCTGCTTCTCCGTCTGGTTGACGAAGGTCACCTGCTGGTCGACGCGCTCCGCAGTGGTCGCCGCAGGCACCACCGACACCGTGGCGGGGTCGACAAGATACTGCGACGCCAGCTCGCGGATCGAGGTCGGCATGGTAGCCGAGAAGAACAGCGTCTGGCGCTTGCGGGGTACCATGCGCACGATCTTCTTGAGCGCGTGGATGAAGCCCAGGTCCAGCATCTGGTCGGCCTCGTCCAGCACCAGCACTTCAACGGTGGACAGGTTGCAGAAGCCCTGCTCGACCAGGTCGATCAGGCGACCGGGGGTGGCGACCAGGATGTCGACACCGCGGGACAGGTCTTGGCGGTTCTTGTTGATCGACGTGCCGCCGAACACGGTCGCGACCGACAGCTTGGAGAACTGGCCATAGCCGCGGGCGTTGTCAGCGATCTGACTGGCGAGCTCCCGCGTCGGCGCAAGCACCAGCATGCGGCAATGGGTCGGCAGCACGCGCTTGGCGCTTTCGCCAAGCCGCTGGATAGAGGGAAGAACAAAGGCGGCGGTCTTGCCGGTACCGGTCTGGGCGATGCCCAACAGGTCGCGGCCGGTCAGCACCGTCGGGATCGCGTCGCGCTGAATCGGGGTGGGCTCGGAATAGCCCTTGGCGGCGAGCGCACGAACGAGCGGCTCGGCCAGGCCAAGATGAGCAAAAGACATTAATTAGCTTTCGAAACGGCCAAACGCGCGCATCAGGCGCACGGGTGGCGGGGGTTGATGACGCCCCGCGTGACTTGGGAAGCCTGAAGCAATGACCGAGGCGGAGCCGGAGCAGCACCCAAAGGATGTCGTGCCCGATCACGCTGCGTAAACGCCTCGATACCTGCGCAGATGGCGCAGGAGGGTCAGAAAGTCAAGATCGACGCTCTGGCCGTCGGTAACAAAGTCTAGCGCAGCAGCGTGCGACGAACGGGGAGCGATCACGCAAATGGATGGTTCTGGCTGGGAATTGGGAGAAGGCCATGCGGATCCACCACCTGAACTGCGGCACCGATTGTCCCCTCGGCGGGGCATTGTTCGACGGCCGCAGCGTGGGGCCACTCGGCCGGATCGTGTGCCAATGCCTGCTGATCGAAACGGACGCGCACGGGCTGGTGCTGGTCGACACTGGTTACGGTTTGCGCGACGTCGCCCATCCGCACGAACGGCCCGATCCGCGCATCACCTTGCCGTGGCGGCTGATGCTCAACATTCGCCTGCATGAGCGCGACACGGCGATCCGGCAGGTCGAGGGGCTGGGGTACAAGGCGTCGGATGTTCGGCACATTGTCACCACCCATCTGGACTTCGATCATGCCGGCGGGCTGGAAGACTTTCCCAATGCCGTCGTGCACGTTATGGCCCGCGAATATGACGACGCTACCGGCCCGCATCGCGATGTCGTTTCGCGCAATCGCTGGCGCGCGCGGCAGCTGAACGGGGTGGAGAAGTGGCGGCGCTATGGCGCTCGCGGTGAGCCGTGGTTCGGCTTTGACGCCGTGCGCGACCTGGACGGCCTGCCGCCGGAGATCCTGATGGTACCACTGCCGGGGCATACCTGGGGCCATGCGGGCGTTGCCATTCGCAAGGACGATGGGCGCTGGCTGCTGCACGCCGGCGACGCTTATTTCTATCGCGGCGAGATGCGGCAGGCGCGGCGCCGGTGCACGCCGGGGCTGCGCGCCTATCAGCGGCTGATGGAGGTCGATGCGACCAGCCGCATGGCGAACCAGGAACGGCTGCGCGCCCTGTCGATCGAGCGCCGCGACGAGGTGACGGTGACCTGCACCCACGACCCGGTTGAGCTGGAGCGGCTGCAGGCGGGCAACCCGCTTTAGGCAGGGCGCAGCCGGTCCACGATCGCGGCGATGCGGCGGACCCGTGTCTCGGGCCTCTTCGCGGTTTCCACCGCCTCGGCCCGCTCACGCTGGTCGGTGAAGCTCAACAGGTCAAAGGCGGGGCGAAGGGAAGCGGCGTCCAGCGCCGCTGCCAGGTCGTGCGGGACCTCGACCAGTCGCGGCTCCGTGTCGAGGGTGAGCGTCACCTGCACCTTATCCCCCGCCTTCACGCCTGCCGCAGCCCGATGGCCGGCGCGAAAGGGAACAAAGACCTTGCCCGACATGATCGCGACCGTGCTGCGATACCGGTGGCCGGCGACGGTGACCACCACCGGCGGCCGTGCCCGCCCGAACACGGCACGCGGGTCGACCGGAACCGGAATGTGCCCCGCCTCCTCGCCCTCGCCGACGGCGAAGGGGAAGCTGGTAAAAGGCGGGTCGGCCATGGTGAGCTCCTGCGGGTGCCCGAAACTCAGCATGGATGATCGTCGGGGAGAAGGGGGCAAAGCGCCTCGACTTCGTCGGTGTTGAGCGGTTAGGGAATGGGTAAACACAGGGAGAGGCACCATGAAGCTCGCAAGCCTGAAGCACGGCCGGGATGGTCAGCTGGTGGTGGTGTCCAACGACCTCGCCTGGTTCGCGACCGCGGGGCACATTGTCACGACGCTGCAAGGGGCGCTGGACGACTGGGATCGGGTCGCGCCCGCGTTGCAGAATCTGGCGACCGATCTGGACCATCAGGTCATCCCGCGGATGCGCTTCCACGAACATGACGCCGCCTCGCCGCTGCCGCGCGCGTTTCAATGGGCGGACGGGTCGGCTTATGTGAACCATGTCGCGCTGGTGCGTCAGGCACGCGGGGCCGAGATGCCGGAAACGTTCTGGCACGACCCGCTCATGTACCAGGGTGGGTCGGACGGCTTTCTTGGCCCGCGTGACCCGATCCCGCTCGCGGACGAAAGCTGGGGGTGTGACCTGGAGGCCGAGGTGGTGGTGGTGACCGGCGACGTGCCGCTTGGCGCCAGCCGTGAGGAAGCGCTGGCCGCGGTTCGGCTGGTCGGCCTGACCAACGACGTATCATTGCGCAACCTGATCCCAGGAGAGCTGGCCAAGGGCTTTGGTTTCTTTCAGTCAAAGCCTGCCAGTGCCTTCTCCCCCGTGTTCGTGACGCCGGACTCGCTGGGCGACTGGTGGCAGGAGGGCAAGCTTCACCGCCGGCTGAACGTCGACCTGAACGGGCAACCGTTCGGGCGCGCAGAGGCCGGGGAGGACATGACCTTCGACTTCGGAACGCTGATCGCGCACGCCGCCAAGACGCGCGCCCTGGGTGCCGGGACGATCATCGGGTCGGGAACCGTGTCTAACCGCGACGCGGATGGCGGGCCCGGCAAGCCGATCGCGCAGGGCGGGGTCGGCTATTCGTGCCTGGCGGAAGTCAGGACGGTGGAAACCATCGCCAACGGCAAGCCGGAAACGCCGTTCCTGAAAAAGGGCGACACTGTCCGCATCTGGGCAGAGGACGACCGCCACCACCCGATCTTCGGCGTGATCGAGCAGACCGTAGTCTGACGAAAGAGGGCGACCCGTTCCCGTATGGGAAGCGGGCCCTCAGCGTTTTAACAGAGCACTGCCAGCGACGCGGGCGGCGCGCACCAACGTCTCGCGGCCTGCTACAAGCGCGAGCGCACCCACGACCAGCGTCGACACCGTCCCGTTGACAGCCAGCCAGGGCGCCATCACGAGAACCGGCACCGCGACGCCTACAGCCGACAACGCGGGCGAGGGCGGGCGGGCTTCCCGGGTGATGGGCGTCATGAACAAGAGCGGCTCCTTTCCCGTCCTGGCATGGCCCCGAGCAGGTTAACGACCCGTCACCGGCCGCGGCGAGCGCGCCAGCAACATCATGACGCTTGAAACTTTATTCCAAGCGGCCGATGGCGGTCGGAAGGGCGCCGGCCAGGCGCAAGCAACGGAGAGACGCATGGCGAGCGAGCATCCTCGCGCCAATTTGCCACCGCTAAGCCTGCACGTGCCAGAGCCTAAGTTCCGCCCCGGCGACGCGGTGGACTTTGTGGGCGTGGACGTGCCGCCGGCCGGGTCCGCGCCACGGCCCGACACGGCCGAGGCGCCGCGCGAGATGACCGACCTCGCCTATACATTGGTGCGGGTGCTGGACGATAACGGCCAGGCGGTCGGCCCTTGGAACCCGCGGCTCAGCCCCGACCAGGCGCGCCGGCTGCTGGCCGACATGGTGAAGCTGCGCGCGTTCGACGAGCGGATGTTCCGCGCACAGCGGCAGGGCAAGACGAGCTTTTATATGAAGGCGACGGGCGAGGAGGCGGTGGCCGTTGCCGCCGCGCACGCACTCGACCGCGACGACATGTGCTTCCCATCCTATCGCCAGCAGGGGCTCCTGATCGCGCGCGGCTATCCGCTGATCGAGATGATGAACCAGATCTACTCGAACAAGGGCGACAAGCTCGGCGGTAAGCAGCTGCCGATCATGTACTCGGCCAAGGATTTCGGGTTCTTCTCCATCTCCGGCAACCTCACCACCCAGTATCCGCAGGCGGTGGGCTGGGCGATGGCGTCGGCAGCGAAGGGCGACACGCGGATCAGCGCGGTATGGTGCGGCGAAGGATCGACGGCGGAGGGTGACTTCCACTCCGCCTGCACCTTCGCGGCGGTGTACCGGGCGCCCGTGGTAATGAACATCGTCAACAATCAATGGGCGATCAGCAGCTTCTCGGGCTTTGCGGGCGCGGAAGCGACGACCTTTGCCGCGCGGGCGATCGGCTATGGTATTGCCGGCCTGCGGGTCGACGGCAATGATGCGCTGGCGGTGTACGCGGCGACGCAATGGGCCGCCGAGCGCGCGCGGACCAACCAGGGCCCGACGCTGATCGAGCACTTCACCTATCGTGCCGAGGGCCACTCCACCTCCGACGACCCGGGCCAGTATCGCTCGGCAGGCGAGCCGACGGCATGGCCGCTGGGCGACCCCGTGGTGCGGCTGAAAGACCACCTGATCGCGATCGGCGAATGGGACGAGGAGCGCCACGCCGCGCAGGACAAGGCGATCGCCGAGGAGGTGCGCGCGGCCCAGCGCGAGGCGGAAAAGAACGGCATCCTGGGACATGGCCTGCATCAACCGCTCGACTCCCTGTTCGACGGGGTGTTCGAGGAGATGCCCTGGCACCTGGCCGAACAGCGACAACAGATGCTGGACGAGGAGGCGGCCTCCGGCAGGCCGTGGGCGCGTAAATGAGCGACACCGTGACAGAGCAGATCGAGGCGGAGGCGCCGCCCGCGACGCAGCGCATGAACATGATCCAGGCGATCAATTCCGCCATGGACGTGGTGATGGCGCGCGACCCCGACGTGATCGTCATGGGTGAGGATGTCGGCTATTTCGGTGGCGTGTTCCGCGCAACGGCGGGACTGCAGGCCAAGTACGGCAAGACACGCGTGTTCGACACGCCGATCACCGAAATCGGCATCATCGGCGTCGCGATCGGCATGGGCGCCTATGGCCTTCGCCCCGTGCCCGAGATCCAGTTCGCAGATTACATCTATCCCGCGCTTGACCAACTCGTGTCCGAAGCGGCGCGCCTGCGTTACCGATCGGCGGGCGAGTTCACCGCGCCGATTACGGTCCGCTCTCCTTATGGCGGCGGCATCTTTGGCGGACAGACACACTCGCAGTCGCCCGAAGGCATCTTTACGCACGTATCGGGCATCAAGACGGTGATCCCGGCGACGCCGTACGACGCCAAGGGTCTGCTGATCGCCGCGATCGAGGACAACGACCCGGTCCTGTTCCTGGAGCCCAAGCGCATCTACAACGGCCCCTTCAACGGACATTGGGACAAGCCGGCCGAAAACTGGTCCAAGCACCCCGCGGGCGAGGTGCCGACCGGCCACTACACGGTGCCGCTCGGCACGGCGAACATCGTGCGTGGCGGTGAAGCGATCACCATCCTCTGCTATGGCACCATGGTGCATGTGGTTGAGCGCGCGGTGGCCGACATGGGCGTCGATGCCGAAATCCTAGACCTGCGGACGCTTATCCCGCTCGACATCAGAGCGATCGAGGCATCGGTGAAGAAGACCGGCCGGTGCATGATCGTGCACGAAGCGACCCGCACCGCCGGGTTTGGCGCGGAACTGTCGGCCCTGGTGACGGAGCGCTGCTTCTATCACCTCGAAGCGCCGGTCGAACGCGTCACCGGGTTCGACACGCCCTATCCGCACAGCCTGGAATGGGCCTATTTCCCCGGCCCGGTGCGGATCGCGGAAGCTCTCAAGAAGATCATGAAGGACTGACATGGCGCGCTTCACCTTCAAGCTGCCGGACATCGGCGAGGGTATCGCCGAGGCGGAGATCGTCGCCTGGCACGTCGCGATCGGCGATCGGGTCGAGGAAGACCAGAACATCGCCGACATGATGACCGACAAGGCGACGGTCGAGATGGAAAGCCCGGTCGCCGGCACGATCGTCAGCTTGGCGGGTGAGGTCGGCGACCAGGTGCCGATCGGGTCGGCGCTGGTGATCATCGAGACGGACGCGGACGCTGGCACGGACGAAGTGGAGGCCGCTCCGCCCTCGCCCGAGCAGGCGGAAGTCGCCGAGCAATATGAGGCGGAGAACCCGGGGGTCGAGGAGGCTGGGGCCGCCGGCATGACCACACCGGCGCGCTCCGGAACGGCGAACGCGACGCCGGCGGTCAGTGCTCCCGCGCAGGCTGGGCTCCAGGGTTCTGAGCGCGGCGCTACTGCCACGGCGCCTTTGCCTGCGCGGGAGGACAAGGAGGATCCGCTGCGGACGGTCCTCGCCTCCCCGGCGGTGCGCGCGCGCGCCAAGGACCTTGGCGTTGACCTTACCCAGGTTAAGCCTGCCGAGGGCGACCGCATCCGCCACGCCGACCTTGATGCGTTCCTGCGTTATTCGGGCGGCCAGGGCTACGCCGCGCCGGGCGCCAGCCGCGCCCGCGAGGACGAGCAGGTCCGTGTCATCGGCATGCGTCGAAAGATCGCGGAGAACATGGCCGCGTCCAAGCGTGCCATCCCGCACTTCACCTATGTCGACGAGATCGACGTGACCGAATTGGAGCGCGTTCGTGCCGACCTGAACGCCAATCGCGGCGGCCGGCCCAAGCTGACGGTGTTGCCATTCATCATCGTCTCCATCTGTCGCACCTTGCCCGACTTTCCCATGATCAACGCGCGTTATGATGACGAGGCGGGCGTGGTAACGCGGTCGGGCCGGGTGCACCTGGGCATGGCGGCGCAGACCGATGCCGGGCTGACCGTTCCGGTGATCCGTGACGCGCAGGACAAGAATGTATGGCAGCTCGCGACCGAGATCGGCCGGCTTGCCGAAGCGGCGCGCACCAACAAGCTGACCCAGGCGGAACTGGCCGGCGGCACCATCACCGTAACCAGCCTGGGGCCGCTTGGCGGCATTGCGACGACGCCCGTGATCAACCGGCCTCAGGTCGCGATCATCGGGCCCAACAAGATTGTGGAGCGCCCGGTCTTTGACGGTGACGACATCCGCCGCGCAAAGCTGATGAACATGTCGATCAGCTGCGATCATCGCGTGGTCGATGGCTGGGACGCGGCGAGCTATGTCCAGGCGTTGCGCAAGCTGCTGGAAACGCCCGTGCTGTTGTTCGCGGACTGACCATGCACTGGCTGCTCCGCTATGCCCTCGCGCCCGATTATCTCGAGCGCCGGGCACAGTATCGCGACGAGCATCTGCGACTTGCCTGGACCGCGGTGGACGGCGGCGAGCTGATCCTGGGCGGCGCGGCGGGCGAGCCGGTGGAGGAGGCGCTGCTGCTGTTCGCAACGCGTGAGGCAGCAGAGGCGTTCGCGGCGGCCGACCCTTATGTGACGAACGGCCTCGCTACCGGCTGGCGCGTGCTCCCCTGGCGAACCGTGGTGGGCGAGAAGGCCGCCGACCCGGTACTTCCGGCCTAGCGCGCCAGCAGGTCCTCCGCACGGGTCCAGCTGATCCCGGGATAGCGGTCGTTGTCGGTGCCTTCCGAAGGGGCCAGGCCGGCGAACATGTTGTGCAGATATTGCATGCCTTGCCAGGCCGGAAACACCTCGCCCTTTTGCGGAAACAGCGTCCGTGTGATCCCGATCAGCCGGGAAAGGCCGCGCAGGGTGCCGGCGCGGAACAGCTTGTACCGTTCGCCAGTGACCTCCTCCATGATCCGCACCAGGTCGCGCGCCGACACGCTGCTGCCCGCGATGTGCAGGTCGCGCGGGGCGTCCGGGTCCAGCGCAGCGGCGGCGGTGAAGGCGGCGGTGTCGTCCTTGGTCGTCAGCGGAAAGCGGACATAAGGGTCTTGCCAGTAGAGAACACGGTAGATCGGGCGCTGGATCAGCGGCATCTGCCCCGACAGCATGTCCATGAAGCCGCCGTTCCAGATCGAGGTCGCGCGGATCTGTGCGGTGTCGAGGTTTCGCCTGAAGTGGCGGCGAAGGTCGAAGTTGCGGTTCTGCCCCGGCGGGATCGCGCGGTAGTCGAGCGCGAAGTCGGACGGGATGAAGCGCGGCACCTTCGCTGCCACGGCCGCGTTCAGAAGCTGCCCCTGTGCGGTGATGATGACGTCCTCCAGCCCGCTCAGCGCGGAGACGGCGCAGCTTGCACCACGACAGGCGTTAGAAAGGGCCGTTGAGTCGGCGAACCTGACCAGCACGATTTCGGCCCCGAGCCGTCCCAGCGCCTCGACCCGATCGCGCGGCGTATCGGGGCGCACGAGCGCGCGCACGGCCGCGCCCCGCTTCAGCAGTGCAGCGGCAACGCGCCCGCCCAGATCGCCGGTTGCGCCAGCCAGAACAATTGTGTCGGTCATGGCGGCCCAACGAACCGGCGGGTGGCGGGTTGCGTGAACCACGCTGCACCGCGACAAGGCCGCGATGACCAGCATCGCCCCGCTCCGCACCGGCCTGATCCTCGGCGTCGGCGCTTATGTGAGTTGGGGACTGCTGCCGCTGTACCTGAAGCTGCTGCATGCGGTGCCCTCCTTGCAGGTATTGAGCCACCGGGTGGTCTGGTCGCTGTTGCTGCTGGCCGTGGTCGTGGTCGCGCTGCGTCGGGTGCGGGCGATCCGGGCCGCGGCAAGGGGGCGGACACTGGGCCTGCTCTGCGCCAGTGCGGCGCTGATCGCGGTCAACTGGCTGGTGTACATCTGGGCGGTCCAGCACGCGCATGTGCTCGAGGCGAGCCTAGGCTACTTCATCAACCCGCTGGTCAACGTTGCCCTGGGCGTGGTCGTGCTCAGTGAGCGCGTGTCGCGGGTGCAGTGGGTTGCGGTGGCGATCGCGGCCGCCGGCGTGGTGGTGCTCGCGATCAACGGCGGCGGGCAATTGTGGATCAGCATCGCTCTGGCCTTGAGCTTTGGCTTTTATGGGTTGGTTCGGAAGGTGGCGGCGATCGACGCGCTGGGCGGGCTGACGGTGGAGACGCTGCTGCTCGGGCCGGTGGCGCTGGGTGTGATCTGGTGGGCAGGAGCGCACGGGCAGGGCGCATGGGGGCATGACGCGCGGCTCGACACGCTGCTGGTGCTGGCGGGCGCCGTGACCGCCGCGCCGCTGTTGATGTTCGCGGCGGCCGCCCGGCGCCTCCGCTACGCGACCATGGGGCTGCTCCAGTATCTCGCGCCGACGCTGCAGTTCCTGCAAGCGGTGCTGTTGTTCGGCGAGCCGCTTCGTCCTGTCCACTTCGTCACCTTTGCCCTGATCTGGACAGGCTGCGCGCTGTATGCGTTCGATAGCGTGCGGGCGGCGCGGCGGATCGAGGCGGCGACGGCCTGATCGTCACACGATCTCGAACAACCCCGCCGCGCCCATGCCGCCCGCGGTGCACATCGACACTACGACCCAACGCACCCCACGACGGCGCCCCTCGATCAGGGCGTGGCCGACCAGGCGGCTGCCGGTCATGCCGAACGGGTGCCCGACCGCGATCGCGCCGCCATTGACGTTGTAGCGGTCGGGATCGATTCCGAGCGTGTCGCGGCAATAAAGGCACTGCGAGGCAAACGCCTCATTCAGTTCCCACAAGCCGATGTCGTCCACCGAAAGTCCGGCGCGGGCGAGCAGCTTGGGAATGGCGAAGACGGGGCCGATCCCCATCTCGTCGGGTTCGCAACCCGCCGCCTGGAACCCGCGATAGATGCCCAGGATCGGCAACCCTTCGCGCTCTGCCGTCGCGCGATCCATGAGCAGCTGGGCGGAAGCGCCGTCTGAGAGCTGGCTCGCATTACCCGCGGTGACGCTGGTGCCCGGTCCCGTGAAGGCGCCGCCCGGCCATACGGTTTTCAACCCTGCCAAGGCCTCCGCCGTGGTGCCGGGACGAATCCCCTCGTCCTGCGTCACGGTTACCGTCTCGGTGCCGGTTCGGTTGCCGGCCTTGTCGAGCAGCGCCTTTTCGACCGTGATCGGGGCAACCTCGTCGCTGAAAGCGCCGCGGGCGAGCGCTGCGGCGGCGCGCTGCTGGCTTTGCGCGCCATAGGCCTCCTGTGCTTCGCGTGAGATGCCGTAGCGTTCTGCCACGATCTCCGCCGTTTCGATCATCGGGATGTAGGCCGCGGGCACCTTCCCAGTGACGCTCTGGTTGACGAAGCGGGGCGCGTCCTTGGTGACGGTGAAGCTGATCGACTCCATCCCGCCCGCCAGCGCCACGTCAATCTCGCCGCACATGATGGAGCGCGCGGCGAGGGCAACGGTGGTGAGGCCCGAGCCGCACTTGCGGTCGAGCGTGAGCGCCGGGACGGAGCGGGGCAGGCCGCCCGCGAACACCGCCATGCGCCCCGCATTGCCGCCCTGGGTGCCCCATTGGTTGCCAACGCCCCAGAACACCTCGTCTACCCGCGCGGGGTCGATGCCAGCGCGGGTGACCGCGGCATCTAGCACATGGCCGGCGAGCACGGGCGCTTCGGTGGCGTTGAAATAGCCGCGATATGCCTTGCCGATGCCGGTGCGGGCGGTGGACACGATCGCGACTTCACGCATGGGAACGGCCTCTTAGAAGAACGGGTATGGTGCTTTAACTGCTCGGCCACCGCTTGTCGAAGCGGATGTCTGGCGGCACGGGATGGCGTGAACGATCGGGGAGTGCAGGCAGATGACCGTGTCGACCAGGCGCGAAGGGCAAATCGAGGTGGTGACCTTTGCCCGGCCGCCTCACAATCATGCTGATCTCGACATGCTCCAGGCGATCGGTGGGGCGTTCGATGCGGCCGATGCCGACCGCGACGTGCGTTGCATCGTGCTCCGTTCCGAAGGTCGGGTGTTCTGCGCCGGAGCGGACCTGGCGACCAAGAACCCGGTCGAGGATGGCGTCCGCGAAGAGCGCAACCCATTCTACGTCGCTGCGGCGCACTTGTTCGCCGTGAAGAAGCCTGTGGTGGCCGCGGTGCAAGGCGCGGCGGTGGGTGCGGGGCTGGGACTGGCGCTTGTGGCCGACTTTCGGGTCGCAAGCAGCGAGGCGCGCTTTGTCGCGAACTTCGTCCAGCTCGGCTTCCACCCAGGCTTCGGCATCTCCGCGGTGCTCGAGCGGGTGGTCGGGCGCCAGAAGGCCGCGCTGATGCTGCTCACCGGTCGACGCATTCGCGGCGAGGAGGCCAGCGCCTGGGGTCTGGCGGATCAGGTGGTCGCGCCGGACCGGCTTGACGAGGCTGCGCTGGCGTTGGCGCACGAGATCGCGGCCGGCGCACCGCTCGCCGTGCAGTCCACCCGTGCGACGCTCCGTGGCGACCTGGCCGCCCTGGTTGAGCGACAAACGGATCATGAACTGGCCGAACAGGCCTGGCTTCAGAAAACGGCCGACTTCGCGGAAGGAGTACGAGCCGTGAACGAGCGTCGTCCGGGGCGGTTCAAGGGCGAATGACGCCCGGCTTCCTTTCCGTCCACGATAGGGGGCGACTCAGATCTTCGAGATCCGGCGCAATGACCTCGATAGGAGCAGCAATCACCGCTCGATCAGCCGCGTATACAGGTGCCAGGTGGCATAGCCCAACCAGGGCAGGATGATGGCGAGGCCGATGCCGGCGGGCAGGGTTCCTAGGAATAACAACCCGGCCACCCGCAATCCCCAACCGAATATCTCGCGGGGGTTGCGCAGTGTCGCGGCGATCGAGGTGCGGATCGCGACGCTTGCATCGACCGGCTTGTCGACCACCATGGGGAACGAAGCAACCGACAGCACAA
>Ga0210040_10003844_pt1 | contig 20031 bp, 24 predicted proteins | sample CryGeyCG12114_NA_FD_185462 | JGI IMG/M metagenome (GOLD analysis project Ga0210040, IMG submission 185462) | Groundwater microbial communities from aquifer - Crystal Geyser CG19_WC_8/21/14_NA (SPAdes) (version 2) | ecosystem: Environmental > Aquatic > Deep subsurface > Groundwater | place: USA... | reverse complement strand
GGTGCTGCTGCGCCCGGTCTACGGCTCGCAGGGGTCGGCGTTCGCCGCCGCACTGCCCATCGGCCTCGTGCTGCCCCGGCACCTGCGGGTGCCGGCTGAGATCCGGGAGTCGCTGTGATCGGTCGGACCAAGTCCACGACGAAGAGCACCGCCCCGGCCGCTCCGCGACCGGGCCCTCGACCAGGTCCTCGCGGTTGGGTGGGCCGCGGCCGCGGGCCGGCCGGCTACGTGCAGGCCGCCGATGAGTGGCGCGGCACGACCGTGCAGGTGTGCGGCCTGTGGCCCTTCGCCGCCGGCACCGGCTCCCCGATGGTCGGTGTCCCCATCGGCCGCAACATGGTCAGCGGGTCCACGCTGTGCTGCGACCCCGTGTCGTGGTTCCAGCGGGGCAACCTGATCAGCCAGCCGTCGATGTTCGTCCTCGGCCGTCCGGGCCTGGGGAAGTCGACGATCGTGCGCCGCATGGCGCTGGGGCTGGCCGGCTACGGCGTGCAGCCGATGGTGCTGGGCGACCTGCGCCCGGACTACGTCGACTTGATCGAGGCCCTGGGCGGGCAGGTGCTCCGCCTGGGTCCCGGCCGTGGGTCGCTCAACGTCCTGGACTCCTCCGAGGCCAAGGCCGCCGCCGCTCGCCTGACCGGCGGCGCCCGGGGGGCGCTCCTCGCCGACGCCCACGAGGTCCGGGCCACGATGGTGTCCTCCCTGGTCACCATCCTGCGGAAGTCCCCGCCCTCGGATCGGGAGGAGTCGATCCTGGACCGGGCGCTGGCCGTCCTCGACGAGCGTCACGAGGGGACCCCGGTCCTCGCGGACCTGCTGCAGGTGATCCGGGACGCCCCGGCCGACGTCCGCATGGTGGCCATCGACCACGGCAACGACGACCGGTACCGGGAGCTCACCGAGGGCCTGGAGGCCAGCCTCGCCGGCATGACCCACGGCGGCCGTTTCGGAGGGATTTTCACCAAGCAGACCACCGCCCCGATGCGCCGTGACCGGCCCGTGGTCTTCGACGTCTCCTCCATCGACGACGGGCAGATGGACCTGCAGGCCGCCGCGCTGCTGGCGTCCTGGTCGACCGGGTTCGGCGCGATCAACGTCTCCAACCGCCTCGCCGACGCCGGCCTGGAGCCGCGCCGGCACTACTTCGTGGTGCTCGACGAGCTGTGGCGGGCGCTGCGCGCCGGCCGGGGCCTGGTCGACCGGGTGGACACCCTGACCCGGCTCAACCGCAAGTGGGGCGTGGGCCAGGCGATGATCAGCCACACGATGAGCGACCTGCTCGCGCTCCCCTCGCCGGAGGACCGGATGAAGGCGCGCGGACTGGTCGAGCGCTCGGGCATGGTGGTCTGCGGCGGCCTCCCGGCGGCGGAGATGGAGATGCTGCGCTCCGCCGTCTCGGTGTCCCGTGCCGAGGAGGAGATGCTGACCTCCTGGACCGACCCGCCGGCGTGGGACCCCGACGGTGGCCACGAGTCCACCCCGCCCGGCCGGGGCAAGTTCCTGGTCAAGGTGGGCGGCCGCCCGGGCATCCCGGTGCAGGTCAAGCTCACCAGCGTCGAGGCCACGATGAACGACACCAACAAGCTGTGGCACACGATCTCGCGCACCGGGAAGGTCTCCGACCTGCCTCCGGTCGACGACGTCCTGGACGCCGTCGAGGCCGCCGAAGGCGTCTCGTGAGCTCCACCGAGCGCCGCCGCGGCGGCCGCCAGGACCTCAGCGGGTTCGCCCTGCTGGGCGGTATCGCGTTCGCCGCCCTGGTCGGCGTGATCATGTACGCGGGCCTGCAGCTGGGCGCCATGCTCACCGGGGAGCAGCTGCAGCTGCCGACCGAGAACCCACTGGTGCTGCCCATCCACGTCGTCAAGGGCGAAGTGGTGTTTTCCACGACCGCGCTGGTCTGCTCCGGCGTGCTGGCCCTGCTGCTGCTGATCCTGGTCGGCGTGGTCGCCGCGCTGGTCCTGCGGCGGCGCAAGCCCAACCGCGACGTCGACCGCGCCGCCCGCCACATGGGCAGCGGCAAGGACCTCGACCGCCTCAGCCGGCCGCAGGTCACCGAGGAGGCCAAGCGCCTCGGGGTCCGCGGCAGCGTCGGTGTGTTCCTGGGGCACTCGGTCATCGGCCGACGGGAGCTGCTGGCCGACTACGAGTCCACCGAGGTCAACATCTGGGGCCCGCGCACCGGCAAGACGACCTCCCGCGCCGTGCCGGTGATCCTCGAGGCGACCGGCGCGGTGCTGGCCACCAGCAACCGCCGCGACCTCATCGACGCCGTCCGCGACCCCCGCGAGGCCCTGGGTCGGGTGCACGTCTTCGACCCGCAGCAGATCATCGGCGAGCCGCCGACCTGGTGGTGGAACCCGCTGTCCTACATCACCTCCGGGCCCGCCGGCCCGGAGGTGAAGGCGCAGGCGCTCGCCGGCATCTTCGCTGCCTCCGCGATCCCCCCGGACGCCAAGGAAGACGCCTTCTTCGACCCCGAGGGAACCGAGCTCGTCGGCCACCTGCTGCACGCGGCCGCGGCCAACGGCATGCCGATCAGCCAGGTCTACCTGTGGGTCACCGAGCCCAGCAACGCCGACCCCGCCCGGCTCCTGGACACCGCCGGCTACCCCATGTCCGCCGCCGCCGTCCGCAGCGTCGTCAACGCACCGGACAAGCAGCGCCAGGGTGTCTACGGCGCGGCCAAGCGGCGCGTGTCCTTCCTGACCAACACCGGCGCGCTGGAGTGGATCACGCCCGGGCGGGCGCCCGGTCGGGAGCAGTTCGACGCCGAGGCCTTCGCCGGCGCCTCGGGCACCCTGCTGCTGGTCTCCCGCGAGGGCCGCGGGTCACTGTCGGCGCTCACCACCGCGCTCACCGCCGCGGTGTGCGAGGCCGCCGAGCACCGGGCCAGCCGCTCCCCGGGCGGTCGGCTGGCCAGCCCCATGACCGTCGTCCTGGACGAGGTCGCCAACGTCTGCCGCTGGCCCGACCTGCCCAACCTCTACAGCCACTTCGGCGGCCGCGGCATCTACCTGCTGGCGATCCTGCAGTCCTGGTCGCAGGGCGTGGAGGTGTGGGGGCCGCGCGGCATGGCCAAGCTGTGGTCCGCGGCCAGCGTCCGCGTCTACGGCGGTGGCGCCTCGGAAGTGGACTTCCTCCGCGAGCTGTCGACCCTGATCGGGCACTACCGGCCGCAGACGACGTCGGCGACCACCAGCCGGTCAGGCCGGTCGGTCAACTACTCGCAAGGCCACGAAGAGGTCCTCGACGTCTCCGACCTCGGCGCGCTGCGCCGAGGTCGGGTCATCGTCTTCCCCTCCGGTGTCCGCCCCGTGCTCGTCGAGCCCCGGCCCTGGTACTCCACCGGTTACGCCGACACCGTCCGCGCCTCCATCAAGGCTCACGACCCGGCTGCTGAGGTCACCCTCGCCGAGCACGACGTCGCACCGGCCGGCGTGATCGGTGCGCGCCTGGGGCGCCGATGACCAGCGCCCACCTCGACGACGACGAGTGGGCCGCCGAGCCGGCCACCGAGCCGGCCGCGGCCGCGCCGGTCGACGAGCGGATCGCGGCCGCGGTGCTCCGCGAGGCCGACGCCGCCGGCACCGTCAAGGTCGCAGCCGCCCAGCTGGCCGAGCTGCAGCAGCAGGACAGCGCCACACCCAGCAAGATCGTCGCCGCCGAGCAGAAGCTGGCGTCAGCGCAGCGCCACCACCAGGCCGCGCGAGACGGCGTGGTCCGCGCGCGGCAGAAGGTCGCCGAGGAGGCTGACCGGGCCGACCAGGCCGCCGTCCCGGCTGAGGCCGAGGCGCCGCCGCTGCAGTTCCGTACGCTGCCGGCGTTCGTGGCCTACCTGGCCGACCTGTACCGCCGGGAGGTGTTCGACTCCTCCGAGCGGGTGTGGTGCCCGAAGTGGTGGGAGCACCCGGAGGCGATCGCGCGCCTGGAGGCGATGTGGCGGGCGCTGGAAGCGCTCCGCCAGGACCCCGCGACCGGGATCTCGGTGTGGTTCCGCGACCACGCTGACGTCCACATGGCCCAGCTGATGCAGCCGCACGGCCCGTTCCGGGGCTGCACGGCCACCCGAGGCCACTCCATCGAACCGCTCGAGCCCCTGCCGCTGGACGACCCGCCCGCGGACTGGTGGCCCGAGGAGCATTCCGGCCCGTGACGGAACGGCCCGTCACCTACCCGGAGCCGATCCGCTTTCCGCTTCGGGGCTCACCTGCCAAGATCACCGTTGGGCACCTGCGGACCGCAGGTACGGAGGTTCAACGGACGGGTGCTGTGTTGAGAGTCTTCCGCAAATTAGATCAAGGAAACCGTGAGGACGTGCGGAACGACATCATCATCACTGTCGTGATGGCACTAATCGCAATTGGGTTTGGCATCGTACATTTGTCGCGCGGTAATATAGGCTTTGGTTTTTCAACTCTATTCGCCGCCGCCGCCTTCCTTTGGCTGTCGCTTCGCAACTACCGGATCGCGCGGCGCCGCGGATGGTTTGGGGGTACGCCGTCAGACAAGACGAGCGTCTAGATAACCGAGTCGCCCGCCGCCTGCCCACCGCCGTCGGACTGGCGGCCGTGGCGCTCCTCTTGAGCAGCTGTACCGAGCCGGGGCCCGCGCTCGGTCCGCTACCGCCAGCCCCGAGCATTCGCGCTGAAGGCGGCCTCACGGACACGCGGCAGGACGCCGTCGACGCTGCAGCGGCTCAGGGTGTGAAGACTCCCGCGCATGGAGATCTACCTGCTCTGGCACATGCGCCCGCTTGAGGGGCAGGCGGGCCTCGACCCCGAAATGACCCACATCGAGACGGACGACAAGCTATGCGGCGTCTACTCGACCCGAGCGCTAGCCGAGACTGCCCGCAGCCAGCTCGCAACGCAGCCGGGCTTCAGTAGCTACCCCGACGCCTTCCTGATCGACGAATACAAGGTCGACCAGCTTCAGTGGACGGAAGGCTTCGTGACCGAATAGCCCTGAATGGTCCGCTCAGGGACACCAGCGCCGAGCTCGCCCAGAGGGCGGCTTCAGGGCCACGTTCGACCAGCTCGAGCACTCCCCCTCACCTTGCCTCGCAGAGAGCATCCAGCAGGTACTCCAGCAGGCAACGTGATTTCCTCCTCGGCAGCGCCAGTCAGATCGAGCCTGGCTACTTCTTCCATCGCTGGTACAGGGCGTAGCACGCGAATAGAAGCCCCAGCGCGAGAACTAGAAATAGCAGCGACGGCCAGAAGTTGGTGAAGTCGTAGTTCTCCGCCTCAGGACCCAGGGGCACTGCCTGCGCCGGCTCAAGCATTTGGCAGACGGGTGTCTTGCTCAGGGCGACGCTTGAGGCGCATGGCGTAGGCGCGCATGGCGACCGACGTTCCGAACCAAATCAGGCCGATCAAAGCCGCAGTCGCCCACCCGTTCAGGAAGTACCCGACGATCGCGGCGACTACTGCGATCAGCAGCGACTTTACAGCCCAGGTTCCCGTGGTGCCTGTCCCATAGCGGTTGACGACCGCCTCCTCGCCATGGCTTCGTGCCGCTCGCTCGGCTGCCTCATAGCGCTGTCTGTCTTGATCGCTCATCGACACTCCTGACAGGGTCACTCCCCGGGACGATCTTGAGACGACCATGGTCCCCGCCCAGCACAGCCGCAAGTCAGGGGCCAATGGACGAGCCGAGCGGGCCGCACCGTAGGGGTCCCATAGTGGGCCGCTCGGGGACACGAGCGCCCGGCGCCCCGGGCTGGCTCTAGCAACATGGCTCACGTGAAGCTCACTTTGATCTATCAAGGACAGCTGCCTCCCACTCAGCGCGGGGTCAGCGAGGCAAAGGCCCGGTTGCGTCGCGCCTTCCATCCACAGATCAAGGAGCAGATTGAACACATGCTCGGCGGTCCGAATGCTCGCCATGTGACGTCAGAGGTCGGCGGTTGGCAGTTCATCTCACCCGCCCACGAGCGCTTCCGTACCGCTGTTGAGTTGGAAGTCTTGTTGCTGTCCATCGGCTCGCTGACCCGGGGAAGTGCCGACACCGGGCCCCGTTTCACTGCGCTCACCGCCGACCTCCGCCAGCGCCTTCAGTCGGGGACACCGCTCTGACCTCGGCCGAACCGGAGCGCACTACACGTGCTTGAGACGTAGTAGCTCAAGCGCGGCGTCCGCCAGGCCAACTAGCAGTCGACCTCCTCTATCACCTCAGCCGACTCCCCCACCTATTACTCGGTCAGCAATTGGTCGATTGCTCGCTGCAATTCGTTAGGGCTAATGGGTCCAAGATAGGAAGCCGCCACGCGGCCACTCTCATCAATGATGAGAGTGGACGGGGTTTGGTACACCGGGAACTCGTTGTATTTGGAAACTATTTCGCCACGGGAGTCATCCAGCGAAGGGTAGGTGATGCCACGGTCGGCAAGAAACCGCCGAGCTTGACCGGTGTTGTCCCGCACATTGACACCGAGTACAGCGACACCCAAGTATTGGTTGGCCTCGGCCAACTTCTCCAGCTCGGGGACCTCGACACGACAGGGCCCACACCAAGAGCCCCAAAAGTTGATGAGCGTCACGCTCCCGGTGACCTGGGACTCGAATTCGCGACCGTCCAGTAGCTCACCCGACAACTCTGGAGCCGCCAGTCGCTCATCTGCTGCGATAATCTCACCAGCTGGAGTCACAGACGTTCCCGGGGATCTACCGGAGGACGTGCAGCCCGCTAGAAAGACCAGGCCGACCGCCCCGAGCATCTTCCAGCTGCGCATCAGGCTCACATCCATATGCTAGAGCAGACAGCCAGCGCAACACCTTGCCTGCAAGACGCCGCAGGGGATCAACTCATCCCGCACTGACACACCTGCCCCTATGATGCGCCAGTCGGTGTTAGTAACCAACAGCTAGCTCGTGAAGGCAGGTGCGCTGTGCAGGTATCTTCCTGGTCCTTTGGCCGCACGGTCGCCGCCAGCACTGCGATTGCTGCATGTGCAGGCGTATTCGCTGGAGCGATCAACCTCGGAAGCGACTTCAATCTCCCCGCACGCCTAGTCTACGGAGGTTTGGGTGGACTCATATTTGGATCCATCATTGGCGCTATCTCGGCCACTGTTGCACTGATCTTCACCCGACTCGCCGCCGCACTGGGGCTCCGGTTCCTGGTGTCGCTCCGCCTCATTTTTGTCATTTCCGGATCTTTGACCGTGCTTTTGCTTTCTCACTTTACGTTCGGACCATTGTCCGACACTGCTCGCGCGCTGTCTCTAGCAGCAGTCGGTCTATTCACCGTAGCGAGCGGATGGTGGGTCGCGCGCCAGAGCGTCCAGCCCGATTCGATCGCAACATAGCGGGGCCTCGTTACAGTCGAATTAAAATGGCTAAGCCGGGCACATAGGTACTCTGTGACCGTAGGGCGATGACGTTTCTAAGAGGTGGTGTCTGGAGGTGAGTTTCTCCTTGACCGGCGCCAGGACCTGCCCCCACGCACCGACGGAACCGTCAGCGACCCCGTGAGCGTTCGGCGGTGCGGTCTGGGGACTTACGAGCCTTCGGTGCGCGCAGCGCCGCCTTGCCCGCCGCCGGAGCGGCGGTGACCGGGTAGGCGTTGAGTGCGTCCGCCATCTCCCGAGCTTGCGCCGGGGAGTACCCCATCGTTTCCGCCAATCTTTGACGCCGCAGCGACTCATCGGTGCGCTGTTCTCCGCCGCCCGGCGCCGCGTCGGCCAGCAGCCGCGCCGCAGCCGACTCGTGGTTGCCGTAGGCCGCCTTGGCGCGACTGAACTCGGCTTGGGCGACCGTGACGTCCCGCTCCGTGCCCTGGCGTAGCCCGGCGACGACCTGCGCGGCGAGGTCGATCGGCTTCTCCAGCTCGGCGAGCTCGGTGGCCAGCCCGGCGCGTCGCACGTCCTGGTCGATGACGGCGGCGACGTTGGGATCGTTGGTGGCCAGCGCGACGGCGGCCTCCAAGGTCTCCCCGGCCTGCTGTGCACGCCGGCGCTCGACTGTTGCGGCCTGGCGCTCGGTGACGGCGCGCTCGAGCGCGTCTCGGTCGACCTCGCCGCCGTCGTCGAGGTCGACCCCGTACCGGTCCCGCACCTGGGTGCGAATCCGGTCCAGGGCACGGCCGGCCTCAGGGTCGAGGTCACGCCACGACTGAGCTGTCTGCCAGACGTCGGCGACGTCGCCTGCCCCGGCGGTGCGCCACCAGTCGTCGCGGTCGACCACGCCGTACTGCGCACGCGCTGCGTTGCGCTCGGCGGTCAGCCGGGTGCCCATCTGGCGCGCCTGCTGCGCGTCGGCTTCCGCCGCCTGCCGTGCTGCCTCGGCGCGGGCTTCGGCGATCCGCTGACCCACCAGTGCGGCGGCCGTGGCCGCGAGTCGCAGGCCTCCGCCGACGATCTCGTCGGCGCCGTCGGGCTCGCTCATGACCTGATCCTCCTGGGCTCTCGCCGGTTCATCGTTCGACGTCGGGCCGGCGTCGGTCTGCCCCGACCCCGGCGCCCACACCGTGCTTAGCTCCCTGGGGCCGGCGGGTCGGCTCCAGCCTGTTCGGAACCGGCGACCCCGGCCGCTGGGCGAGGTCGCTTGCACGCAGGGGCCGCTGCCCCATGCTGTTGACCCGCTCGGGTTCGGCGGCCGCAGCACCCGCCATTGCCGGTGCCCGGTCCGGCACCGGCGGCATCGCCGCCCGCACCGACTCCAACCTGTGCCGCATGGCCTCGGCAATCTGCCCGGCCCGCTTGGACTCCCCGACGGCCAAGTGCGCGTCATGCAGTGCGCGGGCGGTGTTGGCCAGCTGACGCAACAGAACCGCCTGGGCGACGGTGCCCTGCCCGCCGTGGGCAACCGAGGACAGCAGCATCGCCGCCGACCGTGCCGACGGGCCGGTCTTCGACGGCTTCGGGGCCCGGTGCGAGCGCACCTGCGCGGACCGGGCGAGGGCGTCGGCGGTGGCCGCCAGCGGGCCCGGCGTGGTCTCCACGCGCGCCGACCAAGCCGCGAACGCACCCGACGTCTCCGTGGCGACCCGCGCCCACGTCGCGTGGTCTGTCGCCGGCACGCCTGCCAGCCACTGGCGCAGCTGGTGGACCTCCGCCGCGCACTGCTCCCACAGCGCAGGGTCGACCTCGCGGGCCTCACGGCCCGGTGCCACCGGCCGCCGTCCGCGCTTGGCCGCCGTCCACTCCGCGGCGGCGACCTGGGCCGCCTCAGGCGTGTCGGTCCAGCCCTGCCGCAGTCGCGGGAGGGCGAGGTCGCGGGCCAGGGTTCCGCCACCGAACCAGATCGGCCGTTCACCGCTGGCCGGCCGCTGGGCGACGGAGTATCCGACGATGACCGAGGAGTCCCCTGCCGCGTACCGGGGACGAATGATCATGCTCCCCGCCCGGACACGGCGGACGAACTCGGCTTCATCCTGCGAGGCCGTCGCCGCTCCTCGGACGGCGCGGGCGACGGTGACCCGCTCGGGCTCCGGGCGGGCCAGGCGCTCGGCCTTGGCCAGCTCGGCGGGCTTGACGCCGCGATCCCCTCGCTGGGCTCCGCGAGACTCCAGAACCTCCAAGCCGTGCTTGCGCTCCAGCTCCCCGGCGAGCTTCTGCGCGCGCTTCCAATCCCGCCAGACGTCGGCCTTAGTGCCGTCGTCGCGGACCAGGCTGACCACGATGTGAACGTGGTCGTTACCGGCCGTCGACTGCCCGTGATGGACGGCCACCCACCGGCAGTCAGCGCGCCCGGTCGGGTCGCCGTTCTCATCGACTCCAGCGCCACCGATGAACCCCATACCGGTGACGAAGTCCTGCGAGATCGCCGCCCACTTCTCATCCCCCAGCTGGCCCTCCTCGGCACGCACGGCCAGGGAGACGTGCCAGACCGGCCCGTCGGGGATCGTCGTGCCCAGCAGCCGCCGGGGCTCGTCCAGGGCACGCCCGATCGCGTTGGCTGCGTCGCGGTCCAACTCGGCGTCGTCGTGCCACGCCATGATCGCGGGGTCACCGGTGATCAGGTGCGGCTCAGTGTGCTCGTTGTGCCGCCCGGGACCGGCCAGGTAGCGCATGAGGCCGCCGAAGTCCGACCCCCGCGTGATGTTGGGCATCATCGGCCGGTCCCCCGGCCGCCGGCTCCCGCGTCGCGCCCTCGGGCTGGGTCGGCCAGCGCTTCGGCAGCCGCCGAGATGCGAGGCACCAGCCGGCGCACGGCGTCCAGCACCGCGGCCGCCTCGGCCGGGAAGTCCGATGCGGCGTTGGCCTTCTTGGCGACCTGGTTCACGTTGTTGCTCACCCCAGCCAGCAGCCGGCGGATCGCGAACAGCTCCACGATGCCGTCCCGCCGCTCCGCAGCTGTCGCCCGGTCACCCGCCATCGCGGACTCCACCAGGAGGCGGGGCACCGTCACCCCCTGCTCGGCGGCCAGCCGCAGCAGCACCGCCTCCTCCTCCGGGCTGGTCTTGACCCGGTGGTCACCGCGCCGGCCCCCGGCGACGTTGGCCCGGCGGCGACGCATCGCGTCGCGCAACGTCACGGGTGACTCGCTCATGACCGGTCCTCCTCGCCAGCGCAGCGATCCCCCCGCCAGGGGGAACCAGGAGGCCAGTGTGCCGACGCCCCGACCCGGCTGTCCAGCCGGGACCACGTTTAGGGGACCTAAACGTCTAGCTTGCTCCTGTCCGTTGCCTCACCGGGTTTTCGGGGACCGCTGCGCTGGTCCGGTCTAATGCCCGCCAGTAGGCTGGCGCAATGCCAGTTGATGTTGACCCGGACGAAGCCCTCGACCGCGCCCGGCGCCTGCTCGACCCGCGCCTGGAACCGATCCGCGAGCTCGCCGCCGCCCGTGCCGCCCGCAACGAAGCCCGCAAGGTCGCCGAGAAGGCCGAGACCACCGACGCCCGCGCCTACGCCACCGCCGTCAAGGCTGGCTGGACCGAGGCCGAACTGAGGTCGGTCGGCTTCGACGCACCGAGCAAGCGGCTGCCCGGCCGTCCCGCTGGTGGACGGTCCAACGGGCAGGCCACCCCGGACGCTGCCGCCGGAGCCGAGGACGTGAACGCGGGCGGCGGAGAGCAGCAGGCCCCGGCCTGACCTTCGGTCTGCCCGGGGCGCTGACCTCCGGTCAGCACCGGGCGCTCCGCGCGGTTGAGCCGGCTCCGCCGGCGCTGCGGGAGCTCCGCTCCCCTCCCGGCAATCCGAGCCTGCGGGCACGTCCGTTCCGGTCAAGGTCGTACGTCCTCGCTGCGCTCCGGGCGCTCCACCTTGACCTCCACGGCCTCATGCGCCCGCTGACTTCTTCTCGCCGGGAGGGGGCGGGGGGTGGTTGGCCGCCAATACTGCGGTGGTGCAGCTGGTGAACGGGTCCGGCGGTGGGTTCGGCGGCCGGCGCAGGGGTCCCCTGGCCAGCCGCCGCACGGGTCACAGCAGCTCGCGGTCGACCTCGGTGTCGCAGGCGCACACCGGGGTCACGCGCAGGCGGTTCAGCCCGGGAATGTCAGCGCCGCCTGGATAGTGGGTCCGGTGTCACCCCAGGGTCCCGGCCGGCCACCTCGTCGACTACCAGTGCCCGATCACCTGAGAGTCACATCCTGGGACGACCTCGCCACAGCTCTCGAGGAGGCCGACCGGATCCTCGACCCACCCGTGTCCGTACGCGTCCGGTGGGGCCGCGAATGGCACGCGCCCGCACTGTTGCACGCCTGGGCGCAGAGCGAGGACCGCGGCGATGGCTGGCTCGGCTGCGTGGAGTACCACCGGGAGACCGCCCCCGGATTCGCGTTCGCAGTTGGCCGGTGGACCCCGGCGTGGAACATCCAGCCAGAGGGTGCAACCATTTCGCCGTTCTGACTTCGCGCCTACGCTGAGACCAGCCTCCGCCGGTACCCCCGTGTCGGCGGGGGCCGCTCCACTCCAGCGGTGCAGGAGGTCCTTCCCATGGGTCGAGGACGAGCCAAAGCCAAACGGGCGACGTCGGTGCGAGAGCTGACGGGCCCGCCGTTGATCGCGGTGCCGGACCTGACCGGGTTGACTCTCCCTGAGGCGGTCTCAGTCGCCGGACCGCTGGGGCTCTCGCTGGTGGGCACCAGCGGAGAACTACCCCTTGCGCTGACGGGCCTGATCACCGCTCAGCAGCCCGCAGCAGGTACAAGCGTGTCCCCCGGGACCGTCGTCACCATCTCGACGACTCGGACAAGCGGACCGGATGGACGCAGCCCCTCCCTGGTCTCACGAGGGCAATAGCTCACGCAGTCGGGATCAACCGGCGTCACCCCATCTGCACCGATGGGATCAAGCAGGCAGCTCAGATCTGACGTGATCACGTCCGGGTGCTCGAGCGTCACATCCGCCCTACTCAGTACCGATAACAGCGACGCGTTGTCATCGGCACCGCACAGTGCTGTCTGCTCAGAGGAGGAGCTAGTGATCAGCTCGAGCTTTTCGGTGTCGGGGGCGGCTGCCGCATCTGCCCCGAGGTCGACAGCGCCGACGGCCGGGGTCACCGACCGGTGGAACGGCAAGGCCAACAACCTCGCCAACCTGACCGACGGGGACCGCAGCCTGATCAAGGACGCCCTCGGCGTCGACCTGAACGCCGACGGGGTCGACCCCAAGGGCCACGCCCTAGCTCCGATGCTCGTGCACATCATGGCAATCGACCGGGCGCAGGGACGCCTCCCCGCCAACCAGCCGATCACCGCCAGCTACCTGCACAACCTCCTCAGCGAGAACAACGGCAGCCCTGAGCTAAAGGCCGGCGTCGACAAGCTGATCGACGCTCTCGGCAGGCGAAACCCGACCGCGCGGTCTGAGACCGCGACCGCTGGCCCTGTGCTCACCTCGGCTTGGTCCACCGCCCGGACGGGGCTGGACCAGGCCTGACCAGTAGCGCACGCCTACCTCGAGCGCCGCTGCGTCTGTTGCCTCAGAACACATAGACGGACAGCACCCAGGGCCCGGCGAGTGCGCCGGGCGCCCGGTGATCAGCATGCGACGCTGAGTTCCTGACCGATCTTGGAGCCGCAGAGGCCTCACCCCTCGACGAGGAGCCATGCGCATCTCCACCCAGGCAGCGAACCAAGCAGCGCTGACCTATGCGCGATCCCAGGCGATGGACACCGCTCGCGGCACCAGCGCCTCCTTGAGCTCGCGGCAGACGGGCCCCACGATGGGGATGCAGGTCAGCTCCCTGGCTTCGCAGCTGGGCCTCTCGGTTGACCGGCTGAACGCCCACCTCACCGACGGTGGCACCCTCAACTTCACCGCAGACGCCACCGGGGCCATCTCCTCAGTAGCCAGCATGGCGCTCCGCGGGTACCCGTTGGACGAGTACGGCACCCCCGACTTCGATGCCATCGAAAAGGCCGGCGGAAAAGTCGTAGGAACAATCCCCCCGGCAGGCCTCTCAAAGCTGATCATTCACGACGGGGGGCTAGGAACTACAACCGTCATCTACGCGGCCGACGTCACCACCGCGAACGGTGACAACAAGTACGTCAAGGGCATGGCCCACCAAAACGACGGCGCCGGCAGTTCAGCCGACACGTTGGAGAGCCTCACGCGTGCTCTCGGACTCCTGCGAGACCTTCCCAACAGCCTGGCCGACGCCATGCGGCGCAGCAGTGAGTACTACCGGGGCCCGCGGTCGAGCATCAACGTCAGCATGTAGCAGGCCCAGGACACGCCTCGGTTGATCCGGCCCAACGGTGTCCTGGCAGCCGTGGTTGACGGCAAGATGCGCGCATGGGCGTCATGCGCAGGGCCATCGCTGGCTCGCTGCTGGTCCTCAGCCTCACCGCCTGCGGCCAAGCGGCCGGCACCGACGCCGCCAGCCCCGTCAGCAGCGGCTCACCGGCTAGTCAGGTAGCGCCGGCGGCAACACCTGCGGCGGTCACCTCCGGTGATGCGTGCCCGGCGCAGGAGCCCAGCCACCTGCCGCAGGCGCTCGAAGCCGTCACCGAGGCCTACATCTGCCTCGGGGAGGACCGCGCAGTACCGGGCGAGGGTGTGGCGCTGGTCCAGGTCGTGCGGCGGGTCACCGGCGGGCTCGATGCCCTGCTGACCGCCTACGCCGCACCCGATGAGGCCCCCACGCCGGACACGATCTGCGGGTTGGCTGCGTGGAACCCGCTCGTGGTCTACCTGCACGACGACAGCGGTGTCCACGCTGTCCGAGCACCGACGACCAGCTGCAGCGCCCCCACCGAGCCGGCCAGCTCGGCGTACACGGCGCTGGTCACCGCGGTGGTCGGGGAAGGAGACAGCCGCACCCTGCAGAGCCAGCTGTCGGTCGACAGCAACTGCCCGGACGACTACAAGGACACGCTGTCCATCGACGAGCAGCTCGACAACACCTCCCCCAGCGACCTAGGGACGGCAGCCAGCACGCCGACGCCGCTGACCAGCCCCGTGTCGGTCTGCACCTACCGCTTTACCTCGGACGAGCAGGGCATGCGAGCAGGACGCCTCGACGGGCACGACACCCTCACCGGCGACCAGCTGTCGGCAGTGAACGAGGCCCTGAGCCTGGCGCGCCCCGACCCGAGCTGCAGCCGCCAGGAACACACGCGATTCGCCGTGCTCAACGGCGGCCAGCGGGACTCGACCGTGGTCGCCCTGGACGGGTGCGCCGTGTCCCAGGACGAGGGCTGGTGGGGAGCCGCCGATCAGCTACGGCTCAGCCTCGGGGCCTGATCCCAGACCGACGATCACAAGGAAGGGTGGTCATGACCCTCATCCGGTACAACGACGACGACAGACGCAGGATGCGCACAGAGGCAGCCGAGCAGGCCGAGACCCTCGCCGAGCTGGACAGACTGTCAGCCGAGTACGCGGGGATTGCCTACCGGCCGACGACCCCTGCCGAGATCGAGCGGGAGCGGAAGCTGGCGCAGGTGCGCGAGCGGCTCCACATGCGGCCACTCGGCGCCCCCGGGTCTTGACCGAAGCCTTCCACGACCAGCGTCCGTCTCCTGAGCCGAAACCCTGCCATAGGCCGGCGCCAGACGAAGCCCGGGAAGCAGGTGGACGATCCGGCGGGGTCCCAGGGCAGCGGGAGGATCCGCACATCCGACCACCAGCGAGGACCAGGAGAAGGATTCATGCCGTTCAACCCGCTGATACCGCCTCAGGCGGTCTTCGAGGACGACCGAGTGCTCCTCTGGGCCAACCTGGTCCGGGCCTCCGACATCCTGGTGCTGACCGTCCACGCAGTGGCGACATCGGCCGCAGGCGAGGCGCTGTTCACCGACTCAGGGCTCTACTACGACGGTCGGCCACGGCTGACGTGGAGTGTCGAGACGCCCGATGGCGAGCTGCCGCTTCCACACGACGGGAGCGCCGGCGGATCTGAGCGACAGGCGACCTGGACGTGGATCGCCCGGTGGCCCACCGGCCTGGATGAGCTCGGCTCCGCCATCACAGCCATCATCAACATTCCTGCACTGGACGTATCCGTCCAACTCGCCACACCCAAGGGCTGAGGTCAACCGCGTTAGCGGCGCCGGGTCACTCGCAGTGCGACACAGGCGGGGCAGCGGGCACGAACTCGATCGACGCCCCCACTTTCCCGGTGTCAGGGTCCAGGGCGAGAAATTGAAGACGGTCCTCACCGATCTGGGTCATGACGCCGTCGATGTAGTTGGCGTTGACCGAGATGCCGGCTGCGTCCGCTCGAGCAGGCAGCTCTGGCGCCGGCCCCGGCACCGCTGCCCAGTTCCGGCCGGCGTACTCGGTCGTGGACACCCCACAGTGAACGAACAGCGAGAACGGCTCACCGCTCGCCCCAGCAGCCGGGGCACTACTCGCCACACCCGAGGCCGACACGGCCTCGACCGAAGGCGAGGCGACTGTCATGGCCGGCGCCTGACTCACTGTTTCACCAGCTGAACAGGCCGACAGGAGCAACACTGCTGCGACAGGCACGACCCGGACTAGTCGCATGTTCCCTCCGAACTCGCCGTCACGGAGCTCACCGGAACGGCCAACTCACGACTGTTATCGGCAGGTGCTGGGCTCTGATGCGCTGCCGAGAAATGACCAGAACCGCTCCTTGGCGGCCGGCCTGATACCCAAGCATTTCTGCGCCATGTGGTCGGCGAGCGCGGGATGACCGAATCAGCGGTCAGCCAGCCGGCTGCAGCATCCCTAGAACCCCTCGATCAGGCCCTGTTCGATGAAGTCCGGAGTGGAGACGACCAGCAGCCCCAGGACTGCTGCGAGGACTGCGAAGCTCAGCGTCAGCAACGGTCGCCTGTTGTACCGGCTAGCGATCGTGAACACCGCCAGAGCTGCCATCAGATCGAAGGCGACCGCGACGTCGAGCCCGTCCCAGTTCACCGACCTTCGGTACGCGTCAGCCAGGACCAGACCCACTAGCCCGGCTGTCGCCGCCGCGCCCTTCCACTCCCTGCGTGCAGCGAAGGACCCCAGCAGGCCGAACACGGTGCCGGCCATGACGGCCAGCACGAGCCACAGCAGCATCTTGTCCCAGTTGATCCACATGGTGCTGCCCGCCCGGGCCCAGCGGATGTCGTGACCGACCTTGAGCCCGATGTAGAAGGTGATGACGGCGGCGGCGAGTGAGGTGATGGAGGCGGCGATGGCGAGCCGGGGAGGTCGGCGGAAGGCGACTGCGGTGGCCATCACCGCCCACAGGCCGAAGGTGTGAGCCAGCGGGCGCCAGGGGTCGTTGTAGTTGGCGTAGACGACGGCCACGGCCACGGCCACCCCAACCGCTGCTGCGCCCAGCAGGGCAAGCATCGCTGCCCGGGTGGCTGGCGTCATCGGCTGGGCGGTGGGGGAGGTGAGCGTCATCGACGTCCGATCGGTCCAGCCACACGTCGGGGCGACGAGGCTAGCTGCGATCGTGGAGGACAAGAGCCGACCTGACAAGCACGCCTGCATCGACACCCAACCTGCTGGCACCTGGTGGCTGAGCCGGCGAGCTAGGGGCGTCGCCGCCGCAGTATCAGCGTGACTGCAGTGAGCGCCGCGGCCAGAACCAGTGGCCCCAGCAGTGACCACGAGACTTCCCCGATGGTCCGGAGCAGCTCTTCCTTGCTCCAGACCTGCAGCACGGGGCGGATCGGCGGCAGCGCGGGCACCAGCGCGCTGGCCAGGGCCATGGCGATGATGGCCAGGGTCTGGGCCCCGCGGGTCAGGCCGAGTGCATGCGTGGCGAAGGCCAGCGCCACCCCGACGAGCCCGCAGAGCCAGTGCAGCACCAGGCCCAGCAACTGCTCACCCGCCGAAGCAGCACCCGGGTCGAGGATGAAGTTGGCCGCCACACCCAGCACTCCGGTGACCGCCACCCACGACAGTCCCGGCAGGGCCTCGGCCAACAGGGCGCGTGAGCGGCCGCTGGCCGCAGTGAGCATCGCCCGAAGATCAGGGCTGGTCACCGCCAGGTGCGCTGCGGTGGCCCAGGCCGTGACCGGATAGAGCACACACGCGGTCGCAGCCATCGCCTGCAGCGGCGCCCCAGGGTCGGAGGCGTAGACGACGAACAGGACCAGCAGCCAGACAAACAGGGCCCCTACTACGGCCCGACTGGCTCCCGCAGTGGCCAGGCCCAGCCGGGCCGCCCCGGTCACGGACAACAGCGATGGCTGGCTCATGACGGGAGCTCCACCGCGAGAACCGACCAGCCGGACTGCAGAGCCGCCAGCAGCACCGCGTCCCGCTCGCCAGGCGAGACCGACAGCTCCAGAATCCCGTTACGGGCATCCTGGTCACGGAAGGTGCCGGTGCCGGCCAGCGTGATCCGGACCCCGGGAGGCGGCATCGTCGTCCCGCCCAGGTTGATCACCTGGTCGGCTGGCAGTGGCAGCGGCTGGTGATCGGCGATCACGACCGCGGTACCAGCCTGCATCCGCTCCCTCAACAGGCCCGCCAGCCGCTGCAGGCCCGCGGCATCCAGCCCGGCTGACGGCTCGTCCAGAACCAACAGATCACTAGGCAGGCTCAACGCAACCTCCAACAGGAGCCGGCGAGCGGTGCCACCACTGAGCTGATCGGCCCGAGAGTCCCGATGCTCATCCCAGAACGGATCAGCCGGTCCAGGCTCACCCGCTAACAGGGAGAACAGCTGCCCAGCCGGAACAGCCGGCAGCAATCGAGCAAGCTGGGGAACGTAAGCAGCCCGAGTAGTTGACCGGATGGCGCCCCGATTCGGCACGGCACACCCAGCAACCAATCGCAGCAGCGATGACTTACCGCTCCCGTTCCCACCACTGACCCGCAACAGGGCCCCCGGCGGCACCTCGAACGTCACGTCCTGCAGCAACCACGCCCCGCGCCCGTACCGCCACCACACACCAGCGGCTGACAACACCGGCTGAGAAGCGGTGAGCGACACAGCCGGACGCTAACCGTCCAGCGGTCTCCAGGGCATCTCCAGCGGATACGACTCGCTGGCAACACCGAACTGATCTAGGTGCCGCCCCGAAAACGCCCGTTAACGGACTGCCCGATACCCAACCGTTTTCGGGCCGGTGGGGTCAGCGCTGCGCACGATTGCTCGTATCCAGTGCTGCTGTAGACACTGGGCATGTCACTGGCCGAGCTTCACCTGGCTCTGCTCGCGGGTGCACCGCGGCACGGCTATGACATCAAGCAGATCCACGACTCCTGGTTCCCCGGCACCCGCCCGTTGCCCTATGGCCAGGTGTACGCGACGTTGGCCCGGCTGCAACGTGACGGGCTGGTCAAGGTGGTGGAGACCCGCGTCGACGGCGGCCCTGAGCGGACGGTGTACGCGCTGACCGCCGAGGGCTCCGCGCGGCTGTGTGGGTGGCTGGCCGAGCCTGCTGCGCCGACCGGGATCGGTGCTGAGGAGATCGTCCGCAAGACCGGGGCCGCGCTGCGCAGCGGCATCGACGTCTCTGGCTTCATCGCCCGCCAGCAGGTCGCCCATGTCCGCCGTGTCCATGACCTGCACGCCACCGCGGCGGGGGCCGACCCGGCCGAACGTCTGGTGCGCGCGCACCTCCTCGCCCACCTGGAGGCCGATCTGCGTTGGCTCAAGCTGGTAGCCGAGCTGCTGCCTGCAACCGGCGCGGACCAGGACGGGCACCTGGCGTGAATCTGATGGCGCTGGCCGGCGTCGGTCACGTCCATGACCTGGCGCGGGGGCTGTTGGTGTGTCGATGACGGTCGACACCTGAGCGATCGTCGCTGTGAGCGGGCTGGGCAGGTACGGGAGTGCCTGGAGTGACGTGCGGTGATCGCTGATCGGCTGTCGGTGAACCGGCTGGCTGTCGGCTGCGTCAGACAGGGCGTGGGGTCGGTGGCTGAACTCGATGACGCGGCGTTGCTGCGTGCGGCTGCCGCGGGTGATGCATCGGCGTTCGAGGGTCTCTACGAGCGGCTGGCGCCGATGTTGCTGCTGCGGTTGCGCCGCCGCTGCCCGGAGCCCGATGTGGTCGCGGACGTGCTGCAGGAGACGTTCACCGCGGTGTGGCGCTCGGCCGGGTCCTGGGACGGGCGGGGCGATGTCGGGGCGTGGGTGTGGACGATCGCTGCCCGGCGGCTGGTCGACGTCTACCGCCGGCGCACCGCTGCCGGGCTCCCGGAACTGCACGCCACCGAGGTGGACCGCGTGGGAGCGCCGCAGGTGGCCTCGGCGGAGGAGCAGGTCATGGACGGGCTGCTGGCCGGCCCGCTGGAGGCGGCGATGCGGTCCCTGTCCCCGGAGCTGCGGGGGGTTCTGCAGGCCACGGTGCTGGACGGGCTCAGCACCCGGGAGGCATCGGTGCTGCTCGGCATCCCCGAGGGCACGGTCAAGACGCGGGCCATGCGAGCCCGCTCGCTACTGAGGCAGGCACTGGCATGAGCCGACACGATCACCCTTCCCCTCCTGGCACGGGCGCCGGCTGGCACGCGGCGCCGGCCCTGCTCGCCGCCTATGCAGGCGGGCGGGCGGGCCCGGTGGACTCCTGGAGCCTGGAGATGCACCTGGTCTCCTGCCCGCTGTGCCGGGCCGAACTGGCCCTGGCGATGCGCCCGGCGGAGCAAGCGACTCTCGACGCGGTGCGCGTCCGCGTGGTGGCCGATACCAGCTCGATCTCGCAGGCGGGGACCGGCCG
>Ga0210040_10003843_pt1 | contig 20031 bp, 19 predicted proteins | sample CryGeyCG12114_NA_FD_185462 | JGI IMG/M metagenome (GOLD analysis project Ga0210040, IMG submission 185462) | Groundwater microbial communities from aquifer - Crystal Geyser CG19_WC_8/21/14_NA (SPAdes) (version 2) | ecosystem: Environmental > Aquatic > Deep subsurface > Groundwater | place: USA... | reverse complement strand
GGCCCCAGCGGTTCGGCCAGCAGGGCGGCGACGTCGTCGGTCAGCGTGCCGCCGACGTGCGCGCGCACGTGGCCCATGAGCTCCTCGAGCGCGTCGTCGAGCGCGACGGCGGACACCGGCCCGGCCCAGCGCAGCCCCGCGGCGGTGCCGGCGAGGTCGAAGAACCGCCCGCTCCGGTCGCGCGCCTCGATGACGCCGTCCGTGTAGAGCAGCAGCCGCTGGCCGGGGTGGAGCGTGGTGGACTCCACGACCGGGTCGACGCCCAGGCCCAGCGGCGGGCCGGGCCGGGAGCCGAGCTCCTCCGGCGGCGCGTCGGAGGTCAGGCGCAGCGGCGAGGGGTGCCCGCAGAGCACGAGGTCGAGCCGGCCGTCGGGCGCCAGGTCGACCAGCACCGCGGTGACGAAGTCCTCAGCGGCGAGGCCCGGCGCCAGTGCGCGCTCGATCTCGTGCGCGAGGTCGTCCAGGGCCAGGTCGGGGCGGGGTGCGGCGTGGCGGAAGGCGGACAGCACGGCGGCGGAGGTCTGCAGCGCCGCGAGCCCCTTGCCGCGGGCGTCGCCGACGATCATCCGCACCCCGCGGCCGGTGGCCACGACGTCGTAGAGGTCGCCCCCGACGAGGGCGTCCGTGGTCGCGGAGACGTAGCGCGAGGCCATGACGAGGTTGCCGACGCGGGCCGGGACCGGGTGCAGGATCGCGGCCTGGGCGATGGCGGCGACCTGCGCCACCCGCCGCACGCGCTCCTCGCGCTGGACCCGGACGAGGGCGCCGATCACGGCGAAGGCTGCCAGCGCCGTCACTCCGGCCACGCGGATCGCGCCCTGGCCGGTGCCGAGGTCGCCGGCGTCCGCGCTGATGAGGCACACCCCGAGGACGGTGACGGCCGACGCCACGCTGGTCAGGGGCCAGGTGAGCACGAGGGAGGCCACGAGCGGGCCGAGCGCGAGCCAGGGCACGACCGACAGGCGTCCACCGGCCACGAGCTGCCCGACGACGAGCGCGACCACCCAGGCCACCGCGACCACGAGGGCCCCGAGGTGGTCACGGCTCCTCCTGGCGGAGGAGGTGGTGCCGGGGTCGTCGCTCACCCGACCAGTATCGGGCGGCGGTCTCCAGGACTTGTGGGACCGGCACCCGGACGGCGGCACGGGCGCCGCCCGTGCCGCCGTCGCCTGGAGTACCGTCCCGCAGGTGCGCCCCCTGCAGATCGGTGAGGTGGCCGAGCGCACCGGGCTCTCGCTCCACACGCTGCGCCACTACGACGAGGTGGGTCTGGTCGTCCCCTCCAGCCGCAGCGAGGGCGGCTTCCGCCTGTACGCCCCGGCGGACGTCGAGCGGCTGCTGCTGATCCGCCGGATGAAGCCGCTCGGCTACGCCCTGGAGGAGATGCGCGAGCTGCTGGCGGCCGTGGACGCGGCGGGTGGGCCCGGCGACGGCGCGGCGGCCGACCAGGAGCGCCTGCGCGCGGCGCTGGCCGGCTTCGTCGCCTCGGCGCAGGAGCGGCGGGCGAAGCTGGCGGCGCAGCTGGCGATGGCCGACGAGTTCATCGGTCTCCTCCAGGAGCGCTCGGGCCCCTGAGCGCTGCTCAGGCCTCCCCGCCGAGGTGGCCGGCGAGGCGCTCGTGGCGCTCGGCGCTGGCGGCGTTCAGGCCGACGATCTCCACGTGCTTGCCGCGGCGGGCGTACTTGGTCTCGACGGCGTCCAGGGCGGCGACGCTGGAGGCGTCCCAGACGTGGGAGCGCGACAGGTCGATGACGATGCGGTCCGGGTCGCCGTTGTAGTCGAACTGGTGCACCAGGTCGTTGCTGGAGGCGAAGAACAGCGCGCCGTCGACGGTGTAGGTGCGGGTGGCGCCGTCGGGGGAGTCGCTGGGCGTGACGGTGACCAGGTGGGCCACCCGCCGGGCGAAGAGGACGGCGGCCACGAGCACGCCGACGATGACGCCGTAGGCGAGGTTGTGGGTGAGCACCGTCACGAGCGCGGTCGCGAGCATGACGATGTTCTCGCTCTTGGGCATCCGCCGCAGGGTGTCCGGAGCGATCGAGTGCCAGTCGAAGGTGCCGACCGACACCATGATCATCACGGCGACCAGGGCCGCCATCGGGATGATCGCCACCACGTCGCCGAGGCCGACGACGAGGACGAGCAGGAACAGCCCGGCGAGGAACGTGGAGATGCGGGTCCGCGCCCCGGACACCTTCACGTTGATCATCGTCTGGCCGATCATGGCGCAGCCGCCCATGCCGCCGAAGAAGCCCGTGATGATGTTCGCGGCGCCCTGCCCCCAGGCCTCGCGGGCCTTGGACGAGCGCGTGTCGGTGACGTCGTCGACGAGCTTGGCCGTCATGAGCGACTCCAGCAGCCCGACCAGGGCGACCGCCAGGGAGTACGGGGCGATGGTCCGCAGCGTCTCCAGCGTGAGCGGGACGTCCGGCCACAGCAGCGAGGGCAGGCTCTCGGGCAGCGCGCCCTCGTCGCCCACGGTGGGCACCTGCCAGCCCAGGGCGACGGCCAGCGCCGTGAGGACGACGATCGCCACCAGCGGCGCGGGCACCGCCCTGGTCAGGCGCGGCAGGAGGAACATGATCCCCAGGCCCACGGCCACCATCGGGTAGACCAGCCACGGGACGCTGATGAGGTAGGGCAGCTGCGCGGTGAAGATGAGGATGGCCAGGGCGTTGACGAACCCGACCATCACCGAGCGGGGGACGAAGCGCATCAACCGGGCCACGCCGGCCAGCCCGAGGGCCACCTGCAGGACGCCGGCCAGGATCACCGCGGCGATGAGGTGGTCCAGCCCGTGGTCGCGTACGAGGGGGGCGATGACCAGGGCCACCGCGCCGGTGGCGGCGGAGATCATCGCCGGGCGGCCGCCGAGGACGGCGATGGAGCACGCCATCGTGAAGGAGGCGAAGAGGCCGACCCGGGGGTCGACGCCGGCGATGATCGAGAACGAGATCGCCTCGGGGATCAGCGCCAGCGCGACGACCAGGCCGGCGAGCACCTCGGTGCGCAGGCGGCGGGGGGAGCGCAGCGCCGCCCGCACCGAGGTGACGTCGTCGGGGCGGCGCGCGGGCGCCACGGAGGTGCTGGTGGCCACGAGGGCTCCGATCCGGGGAGGGGTGGCCCCGCCAGGAGCCGGTCCAACTCTACGCCCACCCGAGGGTCGGGACCGGATGTGCGGCCCGGGCCGGCCGGCGTCGGGTCAGACGGCCTCGGCGCGGCCGGCGCGCCAGTAGCCCATGAAGGCGACCGAGGAGCGGGGGACGCCGATGTCGCGCACGAGGTGGCGGCGCAGCTCCTTGACCATCCCGGCCTCTCCCGCGAGCCAGGCGTAGAGCCCGTCCGCGCCCGCCTCCGGCGCCGCCGGCACGTCCCACAGCACGGAGCCGTCCACGTCGACGTCCTCGAGGTCGCCAGCGGCGCGGGCGCGGGGAGCGGCCAGGCCGCTGACCGCGCTGCGGACGGCCTCGGTGAGCAGCCGGCCGTGGGGGTGCCGCTCGCCCCGGCGCTGGCGGGGCAGCCAGCGCACCTCGGCGCCCGCGGGGGTGGCCACGGGCAGGACGTCGGCCTCGTGCGGCACCTCGAGCAGCGCCAGCGTGGGGGTGCCGGGGGAGAGCTGCTCGAGCACCGAGCAGACGGCCGGCACCGCGGTCTCGTCCCCGGCGAGCAGCAGCGTGCGCGCCCCGGCCGGCGGCGCCCACTCGCAGCCCCACGCGCGCCCGGAGCCCGGGCGGTCGGGGCCCACGAGCACCAGGCGGTCGCCGGGGCGGGCGCCGGCGGCCCAGCTGGACGCCGGCCCCGCGGCGCTGCCGTGGCCCGCGCCGTGCAGGACGACGTCCACGTCGACCTCGGCCAGCTCCGGGCGCACGGCGCGCACCGTGTAGGTGCGCATGACCGGCCGGGCGGCGTCCGGCAGCGCCCGCCAGCGGGAGTACCAGTCGTCGCCCCAGCGCACGAGGGCGCCGAGCGAGTCGTCCGGGCGGGTGGGGTCGGAGGGCAGGACGAGCTTGACGCGCTGGTCGGCCCCGCCGTGGCCGAAGCCGTGCAGCTCCGGCCCGGACAGCGTGATCCGCCGGAAGGTGGGACACAGCGGCTGGACGCGGGCGACCGCGGCCTCGAAGCAGCGGTACGAGGGAGCCGCCGCAGCGCGGGTCCGGGCTCCCTCGGTCGTCACGGAGGGCAGGCTACCCTCACCACGCGGGTGCGAGTGACCACCTCGGGGCTGCCGCACCGGCGCGGCCTCTGCCATGATCCCCCCGTGGTCAGCCCGGAACCCGTCGAGCGGCTCGAGCAGGAGCTCGCCGTGCTCTGGCGGCGCGCCCGCTCGCTCTCGGGTCAGCTCGCCCGCGACCTGCACCCCGAGCTCGAGGCCGGCGCGTACGGGCTGCTGCTGCGGGTGCGCGCGCAGGGGCACGTGCGCGCCACCGACCTGGCCGGCTACCTCGGCATCGGCAAGCCCACCGTGTCGCGCCAGCTCGCCGTGCTCGAGCGGCTGGGCCTGGTCGAGCGCACGCCGGACGCCGACGACGCGCGCGCCCAGGTCGTCGTGCTGACCGAGCTCGGCGTCGAGCGCGTCGAGCGGGTGCGCGCGGCCCGCTCCGAGCACGTGCAGACCATGCTCGACACCTGGGACGACGCCGACGTCGAGCAGCTCGCCCAGCTGCTGCGGCGGTTCAACGAGGTCTCCGAGGCCGCGCAGCGCACCTCGCGCTGACCCGCGCCCCGCCGTCCGGCTGCTGCTTCCCCGGACGGCGCCCTCCAGTCGCGCCCTCCTCCTGCCGATGACGGGACCGAACGGTCCGCGCCACGGGAGGAACCGCATGAGCCAGCACGACGCGCCCAGCACGACGGCGCCCGCTGCCCACCGCCGCCGCGCGTGGCGCAGCGCGGCCGGCGCCGCGGTCGCGGGGCTGCTCGTGCTGACCCCCGCGGCGACCCCCGCCCAGGCCGCACCCCCGCTGCCCAGCGAGCAGGAGGTCGACGCCGCCCAGCGGGCCACGGACGGCGCCGCGGCCCAGGTGGCGGCGCTGGAGTCCCGGCTCGCCGCTGCCAGCGCCGACCTGGAGCAGTCCCAGCAGCGCGAGGCCCAGGCGGTCGAGCTGCACCACGTCGCCCAGGGCGAGCTGGAGCGCCGCGCCGCGGCCGCCGACCAGGCCCAGGCAGCCGCCGCCGACGCGCGCGCCGGGGCCGAGACCGCGCGCGCCGCGGTCGGGCGGCTCGCCGCCGGCAGCTACCGCAGCGGCGGCGACTTCGCCGGCATCAGCGCCTTCCTCACCTCCGCGGGCCCGCAGGACCTGCTCGACCGGGCCGCCCTGCTCGACGCGCTGGGCGAGCGGCGCGAGCGCGTCCGCGACCAGATGGACGCCACCGAGGTCGTCGCCCGCCTGCTCGACGAGCAGGCGCAGCAGGCCGCCGGCCAGCAGCAGGACGCCGCCCGTGCGGCGCAGGACGCCTCCACCGCCGCTGCCGCCTCCGCCGAGGCCGCGCGGGCGCAGGTCGCGGCCAGCGCGAGCGCGCGCGCGGCCCTCATCGAGCAGCTCGCCACTCTGCGCGGCACGAGCGTGGCCCTGGAGCAGCGCCGCCAGGACGGCCTGGAGGCCCAGCAGCGCGAGCAGCAGGAGGCTGTGGCTCGCGCGGACCGCCGCCAGCGCCAGGACGCCACCCGCACCGGGTCCGCCAGCACCACCGCCGGCGCGGCGGGCACCGCGGGGTCGGGGTCCGCGCTCGTGTGGCGGGGCACGGGCGTAGGAGCAGACGCCCCCGCGCGGCCCGCGGCGCCCGCGCCGGCCGCCCCCTCGGCGCCTCCGGCGCCTCCGGTGCCGACCACCCCGACCGTGCCCTCAGGTGGCTCGTCGGGGTCGTCCAGCGCCGGTCAGGCCGCGTTGGAGTGGGCCCGCGCGCAGATCGGCAAGCCCTACGTGTGGGGCGGCAGCGGCCCCGACGGGTTCGACTGCTCCGGCCTGACCTCCCAGGCCTGGCGCGCGGCAGGGGTGTCCCTGCCGCGCACCTCCCGCGACCAGTACCGGCGGGTGCAGAAGATCAGCTACGACCAGCTGCGGCCCGGGGACCTCGTCTTCTACGGCGACGACCCGGACGACGCGGCCTCCATCACCCACGTGGCGATCTACGCCGGCGGCCAGCGGATGGTGGAGGCCCCGCAGACCGGCATGGACGTGCGCGAGACGGCGCTGCGCATGAACCGGTCGATGGCCTGGGCCGGTCGCCCCTGACGCGACGCCCTGACGCGACGCCTCAGACGTGGCCGCCGTGGTCGGCCAGGCGCTGGTAGGAGTTGCGGATCTCGGCCTCGGCCTCGTCGCGGCCGACCCAGTGCGCGCCCTCGACGGACTTGCCGGGCTCGAGGTCCTTGTAGGTCTCGAAGAAGTGCTGGATCTCCAGGCGGTGGAACTCGCCGATGTCGGGGAGGTCCTTCAGGTGCGCCATCCGCGGGTCGTCGGAGGGGATGCACATGACCTTGTCGTCGCCGCCGGCCTCGTCGCGCATGTGGAACATGCCGATCGCGCGGCAGCGCACGACGCACCCGGGGAACGTCGGCTCCTCCAGCAGCACCAGCGCGTCGAGTGGGTCGCCGTCCTCGCCGAGGGTGCCCTCGATGAAGCCGTAGTCGGCCGGGTAGCGGGTCGCGGTGAACAGCATCCGGTCCAGGCGGATGCGCCCGGTCTCGTGGTCCACCTCGTACTTGTTGCGCGACCCCCGCGGGATCTCAACCGTGACGTCGAACTCCACCGTGCCTCCTCGTGCGTGGCTCCGCCGTCCTGACCTGCGGCGCAGACTCCGGCGGCTAGTGTCCCGCACGGGAGCACCGCAGCACGAGGAGGGCCGTGGCGACGTCACGCAGGCGCGAGCGCCGCACCCGCCGGGCCCTGCGGCGCGCCGGTGCGCTGCTGGCCGCCCTGGCCCTGGTCGGCGGCTACGCGGCGGCCGACGCGGCCGACGCCGTCCCCGGGGTGCTGACCACCGCGCCGCTGCCCGTCGCCCCCGAGCTGCCCGAGGCTCCCGGCGCCCTCGCCGACCCCGCGCCGGCGCCGGCCCTGCCCGCGCTCGACCCCGCCGCGCCGGCTCCCGACCCCGCCGTCCTGGCCGCCACCGTCGGGCCGCTGCTCGACGCCCCCGCCCTGCGGGGCAGCGCCGGGGCGACCGTCCTCGACGTGGCCACGGGGCAGGTGCTCCTGGACCGCGCGGGCACTGAGGCCGCCGTGCCCGCCTCGGTGGCCAAGGTGCTCACCGCCGCCGCCGTCCTCGCCCGCCTGGGCCCCGACGCCACCCTGGCCACCCGCGCCGTGGCCGGCCCCGCGCCGGGCCAGGTGGTCCTCGTCGGCGGCGGCGACCTCTTCCTCGCGGCCGGGGCCGGGGACCCCACGGCCACCGCCGGGAGGGCGGGCCTGGGCGACCTGGCCGAGGCCACCGCGGCGTCCCTGCGGGCGGCGGGCACCACCACGGCGACCGTCCTCGTCGACGACACCCTCACCGGCGGCGCCCCGGCCACGGGCCCGCGCTGGACCCCCACGGACCTCACCTCCGGGTTCGCCGCGCCGCTGACGTCCCTGGCCGTGGACGGCGGCCGGCTCGTCCCGGGCCGCTACTCGCCCCGCACCGCCGACCCGGCGCTGGCCGCCGCGAGCGCCTTCGCCGACGCCCTCGTCGCCCGGGGGATCGCCGTCCCGGTGGCCCCCGTGCGCACCGGCCCGGGCAGCGGCACCCCCGACGGCGCCCCCGCGGGGGCCGCGGTGCTGGGCGAGGTGCGCTCCGCGCCCCTGGTCGAGGTGGTCGAGCACGTGCTGGCCGAGAGCGACAACACCGGGGCCGAGGGGCTGGCCCGCCTCGTCGGCGCCGACGCCGGCCGCCCGCCCGGCATCGAGGCCTCCGCGGCCGCGGTGCTGGAGACCCTCGCCGGGCTGGGGCTGGACGTCTCCGGCGCGACGCTCGTCGACGCCAGCGGCCTGGGCCAGGGCTCGCAGCTGACGCCCGCCCTGCTGGCCCAGGTGCTCGCGGCCGCGGCCGCCGGCGACCTCCCGCGCTCGCTGCTGGCCGCGCTGCCGGTGGGCGGGCTCACCGGCACCCTGGCGGACCGGTTCGCCGTGGGCGGGGCCACCGGCGCGGGCGCCGGCCTGGTCCGGGCCAAGACCGGGTCCCTCAACGGGGTGACCAGCCTGGCCGGCACCGTCGTCGACGCCGACGGGCGCCTGCTGGCCTTCGCCCTCCTGGCCGACGGCGTGGGCACCGCCGACCCGGCCCGCGCGGCGTTGGACGCCGTCGCGGTGGCCCTGGCCGGGTGCGGCTGCCGCTGAGCGCGTCTGGCGCGGCGGCGGGCGCGCCGTACGGTGGGCCGGTGGACGACGCCGCCCGAGGGTCCCGCGAGCTGGTCGACTGGGACCTGGCCGCCCGCACCGCCGCCCGCCTCGCGCGCCCCGGCCCGGCGGTCTCCGCCGCCGAGGCCGTGCACGCGGTGGCCCTCCTCCACGAGAGCGCCGCCGCCGCGGGCCCCCACGTCGCCGCGGTGACCGGCCTGGGCGTCGCGCGCGGCCCCGGCGCCCTGGTCATCGAGCGCGGCGCGTGGGCGCGGGCGAACGTGGCCTCGTTCCGCACCCTGCTCGCGCCGGTGCTCGACGACGCCCTCGCGCGCCGCACCGAGCAGCGACGCCCCGGACGCCGGCCCTCCTCGGGCCCGCCGCGGGGCCTGGGCGTGGCCGGCCGCGTCACCGGCGCAGAGCTCGGCTCGCTCCTGGCGGTGCTCTCCTCGCGCGTGCTCGGCCAGTACGACGCCCTGGGGGAGGGGCCCGAGGCGGGGCGCCTGCTGCTCGTGGCGCCCAACGTCGTCGCCGTCCAGCGCGAGCTGTCGGTCGACCTCGCCGACTTCAGCCTCTGGGTGGCGCTGCACGAGGAGACCCACCGGGTGCAGTTCGCCGCCGCGCCGTGGCTGGCCGAGCACCTGCGGGAGCGGGCCCGCGCCCTGTCCGGCGGCCTGCTGGGCGAGCCGGGGGCGGTCGCCGACCGCCTCGCCGCCGGTGCGCGGGCGCTGCCGGGGCTGGTGCGCTCCCTCTCCGGCGGCGCCGGCGGCGACGGTCCCGCACCGAGCCTCGTGGACCTCGTCGCGGACGCCGACCAGCGCCGGGCCCTGGCCGAGGTCACCGCCGTGATGTCGCTGCTCGAGGGGCACGCGGACGTCGCGATGGACGCCGTCGGGCCCTCGGTGGTGCCCTCGGTGAAGCTCATCCGGCGCCGCTTCGCCGCGCGCCGCCGCACGTCCCGGGGCCTGGTCGACTCCGCGCTGCGCCAGCTGCTGGGCCTCGACGCGAAGATGCGCCAGTACGCCGACGGCGCCCGCTTCGTCCGCGGCGTCACCCAGCGCGTGGGCACCGACGGCCTCAACGCCGTCTGGAGCGGGCCGGCGGCCCTACCGGCGCCCGAGGAGGTCGCCGACCCGGCCGCCTGGGTGCGCCGCGTGCACGGCTGAGGGCGGCGTGAGTGGCCCCGCCCCCGCGGTCGCGGCGGTGCGCTCCGCCGTCCGGGAGGCCTGCGCCGACCTGCCGCCCGGAGCCCTCGTGCTCGTGGCGTGCAGCGGCGGCCCCGACTCCCTGGCCCTGGCCGCCGCGGCCGGCTGGCTGGCCCGATCCCCGCGCTCGCCCGGCTGGCGCGCCGGCGCCGTGGTCGTCGACCACGGCCTGCAGCCCGGCTCGGACGCCGTGGCGCAGGAGGCCGCCGCCGCCTGCGCCGACCTCGGCCTGGAGCCGGTCGAGGTCGTGGCCGTGGCCGTGAGCGGCCCCGGCGGCCCCGAGGCGGCGGCGCGCGAGGCCCGCTACGCCGCGCTGGACGCCGCCCGCGCCCGCACCGGCGCGGACGCCGTCCTGCTCGGACACACCCGCGACGACCAGGCCGAGCAGGTGCTCCTGGGCCTGGCCCGCGGCTCGGGCGCGCGGTCCCTGGCGGGGATGCCCGCGCGCCGCGGGGCCTACCGGCGGCCGCTGCTGGCCCTGCCCCGCGCCACGACGGAGGCCGCCTGCGCCGCCCTGGGCCTGGCGCCCTGGCGCGACCCCACCAACGCCGACCCCGGCCAGGCCCGCGCCCGCGTGCGCACCCGGCTGCTGCCGGCGCTGGAGGCCGAGCTCGGCCCGGGGGTGACCGCCGCGCTCGCCCGCACCGCCGAGCAGCTGCGCGAGGACGCCGACGCGCTCGACGCGCTCGCCGAGGACCTCCTGGCCCGGGCGCTGCTGCCGGACGGCGCGGACGTGGCCCTGGACGTGGCCGTCCTGGCGCCGGCTCCCGCGGCGCTGCGCCGGCGGGCGCTGCGCCGCGCGGCCGTGCGCGCCGGCGCCCCGGCCGGGGCGCTCTCGCGGGCGCACGTGCTCGCGCTGGACGCGCTCGTCACCTCCTGGCGGGGCCAGGGGCCGGTGGACCTGCCCGCCGGCGTCCGCGCCCTGCGGGCCTGTGGCAGGCTGGCGCTCGCCCGCGACCCCGCCGGGCCGGCGGGCAGTGGACGCCGAGCAGCTCCGACCCGGTGAGGGAGACGCGCGGTGGACGCCGAGGACATGGGCCAGGACCTCGCCGAGGTGCTCGTCCCCGCTGAGGACATCGCGCGCCGGCTGGCCGAGATGGCCGCCGAGGTCGACCGCGACTACGCCGGGCGGGACGTGCTGCTCGTCGGGGTGCTCAAGGGCGCGGTGATGGTCATGGCCGACTTCTGCCGCGCGCTGCACTCCAGCGCCGAGATGGACTGGATGGCCGTCTCCAGCTACGGGTCGGGCACGAAGTCCTCCGGGGTCGTGCGGATCCTCAAGGACCTCGACCGCGACGTCACCGGGCGCGACGTGCTCATCGTCGAGGACATCATCGACTCGGGGCTCACGCTGTCGTGGCTCGTGGCGAACCTGCGCTCGCGCGGCGCGGCGTCCGTGGAGGTGCTGACGCTGCTGCGCAAGCCCGACGCCGCCAAGGTCGAGGTCGAGACGCGCTACGTGGGTTTCGACATCCCCAACGCGTTCGTCGTGGGCTACGGGCTGGACTACGCCGAGCGCTACCGCAACCTGCCGTTCGTCGGCACGCTGGCGCCGCACGTCTACGCCGGGTGATCGCCCGCGGCGAACGGGTGGAACAGGGACGGGCGGCCCGTCCGTTGGACCAGTGAGGACCCGCCGCGGCGCGGGGACTCTCGGCGCGCCGGTGTACGGTCGGCGCCGACTTCGCGAGCAGGAGGGACCGGGCTCACCGCCCACCACCCCATGAACCCCAGGCGCATCTTCCGCGGCCCGACGGTGTGGATCGTCGTCGCGCTGCTCGGGCTGCTGCTCGCCAGCCAGCTCCTCGGCGGCGGCCGCACCTCCACGATCGACACCCAGGACGGCCTGGAGCTCCTCGCCGACGGGCGGGTCAGCAACGCCCGGGTCGTCGACGGCGACCAGCGCGTCGAGCTCTCGCTCGACGACGCGTACGTCGTCGACGGCGAGGACTACGGCACCGACGTCCAGTTCTACTACGTCGCGCCGCGCGGCGAGGAGGTCGCTGCGGCGGTCTCCGACGCCGCGCCGCAGGACGGCTGGACCGACGAGGTGCCCCAGGGCTCCTTCCTCGGCAGCCTGCTGCTCACCCTGCTGCCGGTGCTGCTGATCCTCGTCCTCTTCTACTTCTTCTTCTCGAACATGCAGGGCGGCGGCAACCGCGTCATGCAGTTCGGCAAGTCCAAGGCGAAGCTCGTCAGCAAGGAGGCCCCCAAGGTCACCTTCGCCGACGTGGCCGGCGCCCAGGAGGCCGTGGAGGAGCTGGAGGAGATCAAGGACTTCCTCGCCGAGCCGGCCAAGTTCCAGGCCGTGGGCGCGAAGATCCCCAAGGGCGTGCTGCTCTACGGCCAGCCGGGCACGGGCAAGACCCTGCTCGCCCGCGCCGTCGCCGGCGAGGCTGGCGTGCCCTTCTACTCGATCTCCGGCTCCGACTTCGTCGAGATGTTCGTCGGCGTGGGCGCCTCGCGCGTGCGCGACCTGTTCGAGCAGGCCAAGAACAACGCCCCGGCGATCATCTTCGTCGACGAGATCGACGCCGTCGGCCGCCACCGCGGCGCCGGCATGGGCGGCGGGCACGACGAGCGCGAGCAGACGCTGAACCAGCTCCTGGTGGAGATGGACGGCTTCGACGTCAAGACCAACGTCATCCTCATCGCCGCCACCAACCGCCCGGACATCCTCGACCCGGCGCTGCTGCGCCCGGGCCGCTTCGACCGCCAGATCGCGGTCGAGGCCCCCGACATGGTCGGGCGCGAGCAGATCCTCACCGTGCACGCCAAGGGCAAGCCGATGGCCCCCGACGTCGACCTCATGGCCGTCGCCCGGCGCACCCCCGGCTTCAGCGGCGCCGACCTGGCCAACGTGCTCAACGAGGCCGCGCTGCTCACCGCGCGCACGAACGGCACCGTCATCACCGACGCCACCCTCGACGAGGCGATCGACCGCGTCATCGCCGGCCCGCAGAAGCGGACCCGGCTGATGAGCGACAAGGAGAAGAAGATCACCGCGTACCACGAGGGCGGGCACGCCCTGGTGGCCGCGGCGCTGCGGCACACCGACCCGGTGACCAAGGTGACGATCCTCCCGCGCGGGCGGGCCCTCGGCTACACGATGGTCATGCCGCTGGACGACAAGTACTCCACCACCCGCAACGAGATCCTCGACCAGCTCGCGTACGCCCTGGGCGGGCGCGTGGCCGAGGAGCTGGTCTTCCACGACCCGACGACCGGCGCCTCCAACGACATCGAGAAGGCCACCGGGCTGGCCCGCAAGATGGTCACCCAGTACGGCATGAGCGAGCGGGTGGGCGCGATCAAGCTCGGCTCCGGCAGCGGCGAGGTCTTCCTCGGCCGCGACGTCGGCCACGAGCGCGACTACTCCGAGGGCGTCGCCGAGATCGTCGACGAGGAGGTGCGCCGCCTCATCGAGGCCGCGCACGACGAGGCCTGGGAGGTGCTCGTCGAGCACCGCGCGGTGCTCGACGCCCTGGTCCTGGAGCTCCTGGAGAAGGAGACGCTCAACCGCGAGCAGCTCGCCCAGATCTTCGCCCCGGTGGAGAAGCGGGCGCTGCGGCCGGTCTGGCTCTCCAGCGCGCGGCGCCTGGTCTCCGACGCCCCGCCGGTGCTCACGCCCGGCGAGCGCGCCGCGATGGCCAACGGGCACGTCAACGGCAGCAGCCGGATGGCCCCGCAGGACGAGGCGGCCGCGGCCAGCGGGGAGAGCCCCGCGGGCGGTTCGGTCATCGAGGTGCCCCGGCCCTTCCAGGCCGACCCCGGCGCCCAGGCCTGACCGGTGGCGGCGGCTGAGACGCCGACCGGCGCGTACGACGCCGACCGGGTGCGCGCTGCGGTGCGCGAGTACCTCGCGGCGATCGGGGAGGACCCCGACCGCGAGGGCCTGCGCGAAACCCCCGACCGGGTCGCCCGGGCCGGGGTGGAGCTCTTCGCGGGGCTGCGCCAGCGCCCCGAGGAGGTGCTCGCCACCTCCTTCGACCTCGGGCACGACGAGATGGTCCTCGTGCGCGACATCGCGGTCTCCTCGGTCTGCGAGCACCACCTGCTGCCCTTCACCGGGGTGGCGCACGTCGCGTACATCCCCTCGGCCGACGGGCGGATCACGGGGCTGTCGAAGCTCGCGCGCCTCGTCGACGTCTACGCCCGGCGCCCGCAGGTGCAGGAGCGGCTGACCACGCAGGTCGCCGACGCGCTCGTGGAGCACCTGCACCCGCGCGGGGTGATGGTCGTGCTCGACTGCGAGCACCTGTGCATGTCGATGCGCGGCGTCCAGCGCCCCGGCGCCCGCACGACCACCTCGGCGGTGCGCGGCGGGATGCGCGAGCCCGCGACCCGGGCCGAGGCGCTCAGCCTCATCCTCCGGTGAGCGCCACGGCGTCCCGGGCCGCGGCCCTGCTCGCCCCCGGCCGCACGCGGGTGGTGGGCGTGGTCAACACGACCCCGGACAGCTTCAGCGACGGCGGCCGCTGGCTCGACCCGGAGGCCGCGACGGCCCACGGCCGGGCGCTGCTCGCCGAGGGGGCCGACCTGCTCGACGTCGGCGGGGAGTCCACCCGGCCGGGTGCGCAGCGCGTCGCCGAGGCCGAGGAGCTGCGCCGGGTGCTGCCGGTGGTGGCGGGTCTGGCCGCCGCCGGCGCCGCGGTGAGCATCGACACGATGCGGGCGGGCGTGGCGCTGGCTGCGGTCGAGGCGGGCGCGACCGTCGTCAACGACGTGAGCGGCGGCCTGGCCGACCCCGACCTCCTGCCCGCGGTGGCCGGCACCGGCGCGGTGGTCGTCCTCTCGCACTGGCGCGGGCACTCGGACCGGATGCGCGAGCTGGCCGTCTACGACGACGTGGTCGGCGAGGTGCGCGCGGCGCTGGCCGCGCGCGTCGCCGCGGCGCAGGAGGCAGGCGTCCCGCGCGAGCGCGTCGTCGTCGACCCCGGGCTGGGCTTCGCCAAGGCCGGCGAGCACGACTGGGCCCTGCTGGCCGCCCTGCCGGCGCTCGTCGCGGACGGCCTGCCGGTGCTCGTGGGCGCCTCGCGCAAGCGGTTCCTCGGCGCGCTGCTGGGCGGCGTCCCGGCGACGGAGCGCGACGGCGCCACCGCCGCGGTCAGCGCCCTGGCCGCGGCTGCGGGCGCGTGGGGCGTGCGGGTGCACGCCGTGCGGGCCAGCGCGGACGCCGTCCGGGTGGCGCAGCGGTGGGCGCAGGGAGGAGCGCAGGGATGAGCGGCTCGCTGGACCGCGTCGAGCTGCGCGGCCTGCGCGTGCGGGGGCGCCACGGGGTGCTGGCCGCCGAGCGCGCCCTGGGCCAGGTGTTCTCGGCCGACGTCGTCCTGCACCTCGACACCCGCACGGCCACCGCGACGGACGACCTCGCCGACGCGGTGGACTACTCCGTGGTGGCGGCCGACGTCGTGGCCGTGCTGGCGGGGGAGCCGGTGGAGCTGCTCGAGGCGCTCGCCCAGAGGGTGGCCGAGGCGTGCCTGGCGCACCCGGGCGTGCAGGTCGTCGAGGTCGCGCTCCACAAGCCGCAGGCCCCGGTCGGCGTCCCCTTCGACGACGTCGTGCTGCGGGTGGTGCGACGGCGCGGCGAGCTGCTGGACGCCGTCCCGGCCCGCCCGGTGCCGGTGGTGCTGGCGCTGGGCGCGAACGCCGGCGACCCGGCCGCGGCCCTGCGCTCGGCGGTGGCCGCGCTCGCCGCGCTGCCCGAGCTGTCGGAGGTCGAGGTCTCCGCGGTGGCCGAGACCGACCCGGTCGGCGGGCCGCCCCAGCCGGACTACCTCAACGCGGTGGTGCGCGCCCGCACCACGGCCTCGCCCCGCCGGCTGCTGGCCGCCTGCGCCGCGGTCGAGACCGCGCACGGGCGCGACCGCGCGGTCGAGGAGCGCTGGGGGCCGCGCACCCTCGACGTCGACCTCGTCGCCTACGGCGCCCTCGTGGCCGCCGACGCGAGCCTCGCGGTGCCGCACCCGCGGGCGCGCGAGCGGGCGTTCGTCCTCCTGCCGTGGGCCGCGCTGGCCCCCGACGACGTGCTGCCGGGCGCCGGGCGGGTCGGTGACCTCGCGGCGGCCCTCGGCGACCCCGCCGCCGCTGGCGTGCGACCGCGCCCGGACGTCGTCCTGGCCCCGCCTTCCGCAGGGCCCCTCGGAGGCCCCGTCGGAGGCCCGCGGTGAGGCCGGTGAGCACCTCGGCGCTGCTGCTCGTGGCGCTCTGCGCCGCCGTCGTGGGCTGGGTGGTGCTGGGCGCGGTCGACCGCAGCGACCTCGGGCCGCTGGGGGTGCCGTGGACGGCGCCGGCCGGCCTCGTGGTGCTCGCCGCCGCGGTGCTCGGCTCGGGGTGGCCGGTGCGGCGCTGGAACCGCGGCGACCGCTCCCGGCCGCTGGACCCCCTGCGGGCCGCGCGGACCCTCGTCCTGGCGCGCGCCACCAGCGTCACCGGGGCCGCCCTCGTGGGCGCCTACGCGGCGGTGGTGCTGCTGCTCGTGCCGACGGCGGACGTGGAGCCGCGCCGCGAGCGGCTGCTGCTGGCCCTGGTCGCCACCGTGGCCTCGGCCGCGCTGGCCGTGGCGGGCGTGCTCGTCGAGCGCTGGTGCCGCCTGCCCCCGGACGACCGCGACGAGGGCCAGGACCCGGGCTCCGGCGGCCTGGAGGTCCAGTAGCGCTGAGCAGCCGCCTGCTCAGGCCTGGGGGAGCGGCTCCGGGTCGTGGACCGGAGCGGTGCGCCGCAGCGCGGCGTACACCGCCTCCGGCGTGAGGACGCCGACGTAGCGCTCGCCCTCGAGCACCGGCAGCCAGCCGGCGTCGTGCTGCACGATCACCGCGAGGCCCGAGCGCAGGGAGTCGCCCACCTGCACCGCCTCGTCGAAGCGGCGCACCCGGTCGGCCACCGCGCCTCCTCCTGCGCCGCCCAGGGTCCGCTGCGACACCCAGCCGTGCAGGGAGCCGTCGCGGCCGAGGACCACGGCGTAGGGCTCCGCGGCGCCGTCCAGCGCGGCCAGGGCGCTCGGCACCGGGTCGTCCAGCAGCACCGTCGCCGGGTGCACGAGGTCCTGCACCTCGATCGGCGTGACGGCCAGGCGCCGCAGGCCGCGGTCGGAGCCGGCGAAGTCGGCCACGAAGTCGTTCGCCGGCGCGCCCAGCACCGTGGCCGGGTCGGCGAGCTGCTCCAGCACGCCGCCCTCGCTGAGCACCGCGATCCGGTCGGCGAGGCGCACGGCCTCCTCGATGTCGTGGGTGACGAAGAGGACGGTCTTGCGCAGCTCGCCCTGGATCCGGCGGAACTCCGCCTGGAGGCGGTCGCGGGCCACGGGGTCCACCGCGCCGAACGGCTCGTCCATGAGGAGCACGGGCGGGTCGGCGGCCAGGGCCCGGGCCACGCCGACGCGCTGGCGCTGGCCGCCGGAGAGCTCGTGCGGGTAGCGCCCGGCGTAGGTGGCGGGGTCCAGGCCGACGAGCTCGAGCAGCTCGGAGGTGCGCGCGCGGGTGCGGGCGCGGTCCCAGCCCAGCAGGCCGGGCACGGTGGCCACGTTCGCGGCGACGGTCTGGTGGGGGAACAGGCCGACCTGCTGGATGACGTAGCCGATGCTGCGGCGCAGGCGCACGGCGTCGGCGCGGGTGACGTCCTGCCCGTCGATGCTCACCGTGCCCGTCGTCGGCTCGACCAGCCGGTTGACCATCCGCAGGATCGTCGACTTGCCGCAGCCCGAGGGCCCGACCAGCGCGACGAGCTCGCCAGGGCGCACCGCGAGGTCCAGCTCGCGCACGGCGACGGTGCCGTCCGGGTAGCGCTTGGAGACTCCGGTCAGCCGGATCATCGCCTCAGCGGTAGCGTCCGGGCCGTGGGCCCCTCCGACACCGTCCCGGTCGTCCATGTCGTCCACAGCGCCACCGTCGCCGACAACTGCCTCGTGCGCAACGACTGGGTGTGTCCGCTGTACTGGCAGACCCGTTCCGACCAGCTGCTCGAGGCCCTGCGCGAGCACCTCGTCCTCACCCTGTCCGCCCTGGCGCTCGGCGTCCTGCTGGCCCTGCCGCTGGCGCTGGTGGCCCACCGCCTGCGCCGCACCCGCGGCCCGGCCCTGGGCGTCACGACGGTGATCTACACGATCCCCTCGCTGGCGCTGTTCTTCCTCCTCGTGCCGATGCTGGGCCTGACGGCGGCCACCGTGGTCACCGGCCTCGCGCTGTACTCGCTGACGATCCTCCTGCGCAACGTCCTCGCCGGCCTGGACGCCGTCGACCCCGAGGTCCGCGAGGCGGCCGCGGGGATGGGCTACGGCCGGCTGCGGATGCTGTGGTCGGTCGAGGCGCCGCTGGCCCTGCCGGCCGCGATGGCCGGCCTGCGGGTGGCCGCCGTCTCGACGGTGGCGCTGGCCACGGTCGGCACCGTCGTCGGCCACGGCGGGCTGGGCGACCTCATCTCCCGCGGCCAGCGGGCGAACTTCCACGCGGAGGTGCTCACGGCGTCCGCGCTGTGCGTGGCGCTCGCCGTCGTGCTCGACCTGCTGCTGCTCGCCGTCCAGCGGGCAGCCACCCCGTGGCGGAGGCGCTGATGGACTGGCTGGCCGGCGTGGGGGAGTGGTTCGCGGACCCGGCGAACTGGCGGGGGTCGGGCGGTGTCCCGGTGCTGCTCGCGCAGCACCTGGGGTTCACGGCGGCGGCCGTGGGCCTCGCGTGCCTCGTCGGGCTGCCGCTGGGCCTGTGGCTGGGCCACACGGGCCGCGGCGACGTGCTGGCGGTGCAGGTCGCGAACGCCGGCCGGGCCGTCCCGGTCTACGCGCTGCTGGTCGTGCTCGTCCTGGCCCTGGGCCGCACCCCGCAGGTGGCGCTGCTGGCCTTCACCGCGTTCGCCGTGCCGCCCGTGCTGACGAACACCGTCCTGGGCGTGCGGGAGGTCGACCGGGGCGTGGTCGAGGCGGCGCGGGGCACCGGGATGAGCGGCTGGCAGGTGCTGCTGCGGGTGGAGCTGCCGCTGGCCGCGCCGCTGGTCGTCGCGGGGATCCGCTCGGCGGCGGTGCAGGTGGTGGCCACGGTCTCGATCGCCGCGCTGGTCGCCTTCGGCGGGCTGGGCACCATCATCGTCCGCGCGACCGGGGGCACCGGAGGGCTGGACCTGCCCGAGGTGGTGGCGGGGTCGCTGCTCGTGGCGGCCCTGGCCCTGCTCGTCGACGCCGCCGGAGCGCTGGTCGCCCGGCGGGCCGACCCGCTCGCCCGCTCCCGGCGCCGCGGTCGGCGATCTATCGTGACGACATCGTGATCCACCCGGCAGCACCGCCGGAGCCGCCGGCGGTGTTGCATCGGAAGATCGCACCACCCGGACGCGCCCGCCCCCGGCGGGCGCGTCGTCGCGGACGCTGACCGGCGTCCGCCAGGCACGTGCGGCCGCAGCGGCCGCGAGACGCAGAAGGCGGCCCGCATGACCCGCACTCCCCGCACGCTCCTCCTGGCCGGCGCCGCCGGGCTCGCCCTCGTCCTGTCCTCCTGCGCCGCGGACGACGTGGCCGCCGGCGGTGGCGGCGGCAGCGAGAGCCCGACCGCGAGCGGGGAGACGATCGTCGTCGGCGGCGCCAACTTCACCGAGATGGCGATCATGCAGGCGATGTACGTCGAGCTCCTCGAGGACGCCGGCTACCAGACCGAGACCGTCTCGGTCGACAACCGCGAGCTCTACTTCGACGCCCTCGCCAGCGGTGAGATCGACGTCGTCCCCGAGTACGCGGCCACGCTCGCAGAGTTCCTCAACCTCCAGGCCAACGGCGAGGGCGCCGCCCCGATCGCCACCAACGACGCCGCCGCCACGGTGGCCGCGGCGCGACCGCTGGCGGAGGCCCGCGGGGTGGAGCTGCTCGAGCCGACCCAGGCGGCCAACCAGAACGCGTTCGCGGTCACCGAGAGGTTCGCCGAGGAGAACGGGCTCACCACCCTCAGCGACCTCGCCGCCCGCGGCCTGCCGGTCGCCCTGGCCGCGCCGCCGGAGTGCGCCACCCGCCCGTTCTGCCAGCCCGGCCTCGAGGCCACCTACGGGCTGAGCATCTCCTCGCTGCTGCCGCTGGGGTTCTCGACGCCGGAGACGAAGGCCGCGGTGCAGGCCGGCCAGGCCCAGCTGGGCCTGGTGGGGACCACCGACGGCACCCTCGGCCAGTTCCGGCTGGTCATCCTCGAGGACGACAAGCACCTGCAGCTCGCCGACAACCTCGTGCCGGCCCTCGCCGCCGACACCGCCGAGGACGCCGTCCTCACGGAGAAGCTGAACAGCCTCGCCGAGGTCCTGACCACCGAGGACCTCGCCATCCTCAACGGCCAGGTCGACAGCGAGCGCCTGCTGGCCGAGGACGTCGCGCACAACTACCTCCTCGACCACGACCTCGTCAGCTGACGGGCGCCGCTCCGGCCGTGTGACTCGTGTGACTCGTGTGACTGGAGCGAACTGAAGTGACGCACGGCGTGTCGTGGTGCTGCAGGTGCTGGCGGGGTCGTAGTGTTCCCGCTATGACCTCCACCAGCGCCCGCCACCGCGCCCCC
>Ga0210040_10003842_pt1 | contig 20032 bp, 7 predicted proteins | sample CryGeyCG12114_NA_FD_185462 | JGI IMG/M metagenome (GOLD analysis project Ga0210040, IMG submission 185462) | Groundwater microbial communities from aquifer - Crystal Geyser CG19_WC_8/21/14_NA (SPAdes) (version 2) | ecosystem: Environmental > Aquatic > Deep subsurface > Groundwater | place: USA... | reverse complement strand
AATCTAGAACATATTTTGGTTGCCCAGGAATTTTTACGAAATTTGCCTTTTTCACGGCGATCATCCAACAAGCCTAGATAGCCAATTTAACATTAGGAACTCCGTATTTCATTGAAACGGACAGTAAATAGAAGTGTGAATTCTGCATCCTTTTCAAGCTGTTTCCAGAGTAAATAGTGCAATGTACAAGCTGTTTTGAACTCAAAAAAGCAAAGTTCTTTGCTAAATCATACCCTAAAATGCTTACTTTTTGGCCTGACCCGACCTCTATTATGAAAATAAATCAAGCGTGCGAAATACACATGGCATAACATTAAATAAATGCTGACAGTGTTTTGTTTATATAGAGCGTGAAAATAAGTAGACAGATTTATTAGTGAGACAGTGAATCGAATGACATAAGAGTATCTGACACTACACTGTCTTATACAAGAAAGAAAAAAGTCACCATATTTTTTTATCATGCATCATCAATCTTTTAGCAGCGCATTATGGAGCAAAAACAAAACAAAAATATGATTTACGAGGGTTGTCTATGAAATGTGTGACTTTGCCCGGATTAATAGGTTAGCTGGATCCACTATTTTATAATCATGGGAAAAAAATTAAAAAAAACTTGCACGCAGCTACTATAGGGCGGAAACCTTAGCAGAAGTTAATTTTAAAGATTTTGGGAATTTTGATTGTCAAAGTCAATTTCAAGTTTGGACAGATTTTAACATTTCCCCAGATAGTACAATCTGTCCGCAGTATTTGAGATGCTCAAAATTATTTTTGTATGGACGGGATGGTTCAAAATTTTTAAAAGTTTTGAGGCGGTGGTGGTGGCGTCTTGAACACCTCCTCAAATACTGCAATACATCAAGTTCAGACACTTGAAAAACGTACATCACAGTTATTAAATGTTAAAACTAATTTTTCACCACCCGTACTTCCATAGCCGGTTACAATCTCTAACTTTGCTGCTTGAATTTTTGCAGGTAAATGCACACTTCAAACCTGATTTGAATTAAACTGGTACCCTTTGGCACATGCAATTATATTTTGGTGAGCTTGATCTATTCAGCTCACATTTTTGTCGCTTATTGGACTGGATATAAGTTTGTGTAGCTGACGTTACCATGTGAATTTTTGTCGGACTTGTAAAAACGGTGTTTAGCCTGAAATTGAGCTTAATTGTCTTTAAAATGTATGAAGCCATTAACCGATGTTTATGAAAATCAATACACCTCTGAACAATCTGCTCATCTACATGTGTGCAAAATTTGGTGGTCGTAGCTTCAAAATTGCGACCGAAAAGGTTAACCATCGGATTTCGGCACGATGCATATAGGGCGTAGCCATGGCTTTCCGCCCTAAAAATTGACGTGCTAAATATAAGGCATAGCTAGCAGTGTAATAAGATATTTTTAGGGAGCTTAGTTTAGAATGGTCATGATCTAGGCATGGCAGGAATTTTTGAAAAAAAAATTTCTGAAACCAATTCTGTCCACTAATTAGTCAGTAATTTTATTCTCTAGATATTAGATGCATTCTATATAGCGCCATAGCGGTGAAAAGTTTAACTGTTTTATAAAAATGTTTTGTTTTCAGGTAAAGAATAAGTCATGAACAGTTTCAAATTCTATGTCATGTAACATATATAAATGGGAGAACAATAAATGACATACTTTTGTGACCTCTGGGGCTCGCAAGATCACATAAAAATCTTTTGTTTTCTCAAATTAAATCGTGCATCTTCTCCAATTCACAAAATGCACAGAAGAAATGAAAGTTTGCATGAATATTGCAACAGTTAGTTCATTTGTGATTCGTTTGCACCTCTATACACCGACTATGAAGTTCGTCAAGAGTATATTTTAGGGTGCCAATTTTTTAAAATTGCATTTAAAGCTCCTATAATTAATTTACACGATAAAAGTTTTCGCCAGTTTACAAAATATCCAAACGCTCTATTTTTGGGAATATGGGGCCGATTCTTTTCTTTTTTAGTGCACAATTTCACGATTTCATTCACGAGTGCGTGCACTGGCGTGCAATTACTTGTTCGGCTTGTATGGAAGGAATTGACAGAAGCAATTATCCCGATGACAAATTTATGATCATTTTCAAGAAGCAGCCAATTTTTTCACATAGTACATTTATTGGCACCACTCAGCCTCCACGATGCGATCAAATGGAAAATTTAACGTTGATCGACTCAGCTTATCTTTTTTTTCGTACATTGCTGTAATGAAATAAAATTAATTTGAAAAATTGCGGATGCTCAACGGCCATTGAATGCAATCAAATAAATCAACTCTTAGCTTTATAAAAAATTTACGGTTAATGACCGGTTTTATGTCGGCAATATCTATAGGATCTTATAGAATTAAATACACCGAACTTTTCGGGTCAATATAGTTCATTAAGTTGGAGAAAAAAGGCTTCAGAGTCACTTAAAGGCAAGGAAACCGATAAAAATGCTCCTTAGTTATCAGTACATTATTGCGTCCCACTAGTACCCCCTAAATTTTATCATCTGTCAAAGACGTTTACCAAAAGCTGTTAAAACTAGTAACTAATGTTACAAAGTTGTGCTTCAAGTGGACACAGAGTACATTTGGTCAGATCTAGAATAGATTCAACTAGATCAGCTAAAAATTAGCTCTAAGAGTTAAAGTTAAACAACAACTTAAAACTTTCCCCGACCACTCAAATAAATTCATTTTGATGTTTCTTAAGCCTTCTCATAATTTATTGACATAAAATGAAGCTTTAGGAAGCTGAAGAATATCCCCACATGTTATTATTGTATAAATAGTAAATCTCATCACGGTACAATTCTTCTCATACAATCTCCACAGGAGGATGAAAAAAAACTACCGTGCAAACTAAATCCTACACCGATTTTATTCGCATCACAAGTCGCAACGTGCTTATTGCAACGTGACACATATCACCACAAAAACATTATGTCCATTGTGTTGGGCTCATTTCAGACCTCATTTATTTATGCTGACTGTGCGCCGTAATCCACTAACTAACTGTAACATATTGCAATTTTGGCTATTCACGGACTTTGAGATTATAACCCGTCTTCTTTTCGTTTCAGCAAAAAAAACCTTCACGCAAAGTTTAGAATCTCAACCTCATCTCATGCCATTTTGAAGATTTCTGGAACACACATTGATAGTTTAATTTTTCAAAGTGTCTGTGTTACTTTAAAGCTGTATTATTGATTTTTTCTCCGCCGTATTTTTTTTAACAATAATTGATTTTTGGCATTCACTTTTTCAAAGTAAACAACATTTTTTTATACAGTGAGAAATCGTTAGAATCGGTTTGGTTTTGGTAAAACCTACACTGTAGAGCACTACCATACGATACGGACTACAGTGTGACAAGTGCATTTCCCATCACACAGAGATTTACACGACCATATTTATCACTCAACTCTTTTGTCTACAATCATTTAATCCCTTTACATGCGTGAAAAAACCTTCTCACACAGTGAAGAAATGTTTCAACTCCATTGGTAAACTAAATACTGAGAGCAAACAAATGAAATCGTGTGTCCTAAAGATTTCAATAAAAAAAGGAAACTCAGTCTGTGATTATATACACTGTCAGTGACAACTTGAATTCTACACCAAATGGTGAAAGAGTACCGTAAACTGAATTTGAGATGGTATAAAATGTATCAAGTTCACATTCTTATTTGTTCCTTTGTCCAAAAAAGTTACCGTAAAGGTAAAGGTACTTCTGCTTGTACAAGAGTTCAACAGTTAAAATGAATGATTCAACCGACTTTGTACTGTATCTTTTGCACGGCGAATATTTTTGTTCACTAATATTTACTTGCGTAAAAGTGCCAAAGATTCATGTAATCTTTAGCACGTGTAAAAACTTGTAAATTTTACAATGCTAAAAATTTAATCACGTCGTGGATCATTTATCGGGGAGGTCGATCAATTTTTTTCTAGAGCGTCAGAGACCAGAAGAAACTATAAGTAAAAAAAAACATTCGGCCTTGCTATACCACTTAAAAGCTAAAAATCTTTCCTATATAATTTACCTGAATTTAGTCTAATGCAGAATCCAGAGGGACACAATAAGCCTTTGGTATTTGATTAAGCTCAATTTTGATCACAGATCTCTATTTTGTGCTCCATTAAAGATAGAAATAAAGATTAGCTATTGTTTTTACTTTCAAACTCATCGTTCACTCTCATAGTCAGCTACATAATTTAATTCCATTTAAGTGCCGTCAGAGTGTATGCAAAAAATCAAAGAAATAATACCAAAACCTGCAATCACAGTGATTTCCCTGTCAATTGGACTGAAACTGCAAAAAATAACAATACAAAAACAACTGATTCAATCATGAATAGTTTAGTTGAACTAAAAATTCTTATACAAGCTTACAACACAAGAATCTCGAAAACTTTAATTTCATTGTAGATCGTGGGAAAAAAATTGCATGAAATTTTAATCGACTTATAGCTTTCATAATAAGCATAAATAAGGTGCATAATTTCCTCACTCCTTACGAAAATCACGGCGCACAAAAAATGTCTGTTCGTTCAATATTTCATAGACATGCACCAGTTTTTGAACTTCAAGCCTCATTTCTCACCATTCCGTAGTTTCAAATTCTATATAAAACCCATTTTCTCAGTAAAACTTGCCAAATTTTTCAAATTCTTCAATAAAAAGAAGACAAAAATTTCCGCCCAGAGGGAGGAATCGAACCTCTCTGACGCAAATCAGCTACAGGTTTGAAGCCTGCACACCGGACCACCGATGCTCATCTGGGCACAATGCTACGATTTTTTGAGCTAGTCTAACTACGCGTTTACGTGAGTTACACACTAGTGTAATTTATCCACTTTTAATCAATCTTGTTCACTAAAATGTCAACATTTTTGTATCATTTGTCATGTGGCCTATAAAAATTAATGACGCGCAGTCAATATACTAGCTAGGTACTAAAAGCGAGCTTCATTCACTTTCTAGATTTGGTCGAACGTATACAACGTACGTGCGTACAGCGCACAGCAAAGCAGTGATTTGGTTTACTCACTCACTTCAGCCGTTCATCCTATTTTTGCATTTGTTTTCATGCTGAGATAATGTCGACTTCAAAAACAGATCTGACAGTTTCATCTGTGCAAAAATTTGCACAGTGTGGTACCTACTTGCTTGTCATTTAAGTTTTTATTGGCCACATAAGGTGCATAGTGGATAAATAACGGGTGCTCGTAAACTGAAATATTTTATGCATAGAATACAACATTTGACAATGTCACAGGCCAGTAGATGTTGACAATAATCATAAAAGGGCAGAAAGCATGACGAGGTGGTGGTTGTGTGTATTATTCCAGAAAAAAGTCAATTTCGTATTTTACAGTTATTAGGTTCTTGGTAAGAGAAATTTATAGTTAGAGTAGATTTTTTATACACAAAGTATGATAAAGTGCTCACTAGGGCTGCACTGAATTACACAAATTGGAAAAAATATCTTTTGTGCTTCATTTGGTGAAAATTCTTCTTTTCTCATTGAAAAAATTAGGTTGCATTGAAAAAGTGACAGGATTTGGAAAAAGAGCTCTATTTTGGGAAACTACTTGAAATCACAAAGCTTGAGGGACTTTGTTGGAGTATTTTGCGTGCAACCAAATAAGCTTCTAGTTTTGTTCCCTATCACATGTCAATCAACATGCTTTTCTCTAATGCATAAAACCAAAGGTTTTCCATACGGGCTTTCTCATGCCCGTTTCCCGTATCTGCCGTTTTTTAGGAGAAAATATCTCAGGGGAACCATTTTCCTACTGTCAAGCAATCACTATTACGGGTCGATTCACATTTTATACAGAAATGGAGGAAAACCGTGATTTTTCAAATAACCTCTTAGTCTCAAGTTAGCAAAAAATTGAAATGCGGTTTTATTAAAATTGACTGACATTTCTAAACTTTGACTAGTATATCTGAAATCCTTTTCAGAATCAGGAAGGTTCACTCTTCATTTATTTCACATTATTGACACATCAAACGAGAAAATAAACCAATATTGCTTCACTTTTCAAAAACCCGGCGTCCGCATCACCGAGAAATGAGTTCAATATAATATGATGTCATGTTAGTCCACTTCACTCACATGCCATCCAAATTCCAATATGAGACATGTTTTCTCCCACCTCAGGTACCCTCTGACATTTTTGATGGAATCCGAAAATTATATCCGTTTCCGTCCTTCCCAAAAAGTAAGTAAGTAATCTCATCTATATAGTTTCCCACTTTGAGACTTTTTTGTCCACACATTTTTCATTCGTATACAATTGGTGTATAACGAGGGCTTATGCAATTTTAGACCAAGAGAGCCATAACTTTCACCTGTTTCTTTATTTTCTCTACGGTCCCATGCATTTCCCAAAGAAGCGTAGCAACTTTTTTTTACTTGTCGAATAAAATGGAAAAGTTGGGCAACTTTTTTTACCCGTCTGTATGTTGTATATAAAACTCACCACTAACACAAAACTTGATGATGAAAAGGAAAGTTGAAAAAAGAGTTGTGTATTATTTTCTCATACGACTGTAGTAATTCTTTTTGGAAAGTCTTTAATCTAATTTGTGTTTCTAAAAGAATTATTCTTTTTATTTAGAGTAATTTCAACTCATGCCAACTTTGTCCACTCCACACACGCGCTTGCTATATACTCATAAGCCTTTAAATTCAGACCAATGAGGCCTTGTACTGCCGCACACAGCTTCTAATACCAGCCGATTACCAACCTAGCTATTTTCACAGCAACTCTTGATTTAAACTTTGCAAACGGTGTGTAAATCACACAGTTCATAACTCCTGTGTAACAAATACTGAATAACCTAGTGCAAACGACTAATCAGCACTTTCATTTCTCACCACATTAAACCCTAGGATGAAAATACAACACATGATGAGGCAATAATTACCACACCTTTCTATGTCCTGAGTAAATTGATCTACTCTGACTTATTGATAAGATAGAGAACGTATTTTTATAATTACTGTGTGCCTGGCGGCTCCACCTTTAACTGAAGCGTAACGAAACGATAGAGATTACTAGTCAGTCGTACATTTAATTGTTTTCACACACTCATTAAAATGAGTCTTTCCGATTCACATTTACGCTAATTTAACACAGGGATTAGGTATGCGTCTCATGCATAAATCCATCCATTCAATTAACTAACTAGTTCACAATGGGGTCAATTTGTTGCCACTTTTTGTTGAATAAAAGAGATGTTTGTAGTTGAAATTTTGGCTTTAAGTTTCATTTTTTCAAGATATTTGGAACTTTTGAACTCATTTTGTAATTGAACTTGAAAAATACATACCGTTCAGAAAATGAAGACCTAAAATGGTGACTAATAGAACGGACACAAATGATTTTATTACCGCATGCAACAGATACTTGAAGTTTACAAAACGTGTTAAGAGGAGAGAGAAGAAATTTTCTACAGTCTAGCTACCACGTACCAAAATGACCTCCATTGCAAAAACAATGAAATGGAGCTAGAGCATAGCCTTTCCCCTATGTTGGAGAATCCCTTGGAAATTGAGAGCGTGCATGATACGAAGCCATACAACTTAATCACAATGAAAGTTCCCTCTCATTTTTCATCACCATTTGGTTTCCTTTCGGAAATGGAGCTTCAATGAATGAATTAAGAGGAAACTCTCTACATGAAAAATGCACGTGAGCATTTTTTTGCCCCCGTTTTGTTTGCATGTGAAACGAGAGAGGATTATTATCATTCTGCGATGAGTCCCAGTTTGACACATATATTATTTGCACCGAGTAAAACTAACTAGGTAATTAATATTGGTGGCTTGTAATGCAAAATACGTATAGCTGTAATATATTGCCTTCAAAAACAGCAATGCAATTTTTCACTATGTAGTTAGTACTGACAATGAAACTTTGTATTTACGACTCTGTTCGAATTTTTTGTTCAGTATGTACTCTACAAAGCTAGATTAATTTTTCCCATGAGAATAGGAAAATGTGTTGTTAATCTATGCATTTGTCAAATGTTAAAACGACCAAACGTTTTTATGGGGATGCTCTAAATTGTAGCTGGTAAAATTTTCGCGACAAATGAACCACATAGTTTATGTGACAAGGTAAAAAAAGAAAAATTGTATCTGTCTGACAAAGTTTGTCATGTGTGCAATACTTAATACTTAACTAGAATTAACTCGAGTAAATAATTTTGCACTGCATCATTACTTTAGTTCGTTATTGCGTGCAATCATGCAACACAACAACTGACATCTTCTTTAATGAACTGTGCATGAAATAGAATAATTTTGAATGCAAAACGAGTGCTGCTGAAAAAAGAGCCAACTTTCACTGTATTATGGAAATGAACTAATTTCGATTTTACTAGAAGACACGTTTTGATCATTTCTCTATTTTTCTACGCTCTCTGAAAAAAAATCCAGTTTTTAATGACTTATTAAACTGTAATGTTTTTTCTCGCTTTTTGGGATCTGCCTTGCCAGAAAACAGTTAGCCATATTCGAAAAACTAAACAATGTATGTTGTATGCATTCAAGTTCAATTGTCAATAAAACTACCATGCTACTTTTTAATGCTATTATTCCCAACCCATATAAAGATATCTAAAAAGATAGCTAGAAAACAGTGTTATATGATTGGAGCGGCGAATTGGGTACAAAAAGTATTGCAAAGAGATAGGGAAGAAAACTTTATTACATTGAGCTCCGCATACACCTAAGAGTGCAATAAAGAAATGACCTGCGTCGTTATAACTTATGTACAAGTGTCTGCCATATCAATCCATCACGTTTTCCGCCGTTATCAGCGAGTGCTATTGCACTTTATGGAGTCAAGTATACAGTAAATAGTAGATTTGTCCGCCACACTTATTAAAGGTCAATTCTCTCTGCCCCTACCAATTTTGCCATTTCCCTGTCCTATAGAATTATTAGTACATTCTTCCATTCTCTCGAGTTTTAATATGCCATTTAGAGCCTCATTTGCAATGCTAATTTGTTTCGCTAAGCAGGCTCTCTAAGAAATGAAGCTTTTTTGGCTTCTCCTGAGTGTACTGGTGAGTTGCATAGTTTAGGTCCTGGCCAATTTTATCCTTGTGCAAGATTCTTGTTAGTCTAATGGGCATTATATTTTGTATTTTGTAGAAACAATTTGACGACACAACGGATTCTAGCTCCCTCAAAAAATGTTTCAGATTTTAACAGCTAGGATGTCTAGACTATTGTTTTAAAGTTGTGGCTATTTCATGGATGAAAAATCAAAACCCGTAGGATTCAGGATTTTTTCTATTGAATTGTAGTAGTTTTCACTAACCCGACCCGGTAAATTTAATTTTCGTTGGGACGCAATGGAGCTAGGTAAAGCAAACAAAGTAGATATGGCGTCTAACTAACTCGATTTTATAGTTGATGCAATGGAAACTATAGACAAGGAAAAAGTAATACACGGTTGTTTGCTCTATTGTTTGATGCTGTGAAACGAAACTTCCTTTTTAGTTTGTTTTCTAGATACGAGCCACCAGTGTGTGTGTAGTAGAGTATAGTGAGTCCCAAGTTTGTAAACGAACGATCCATAGGAAACGGAAGTTTGGAACAGCTCACAGCAAAGTTCATTGTTATATTATAGAGGCTAACTAACAATGTGCCCAGCAATGTAGTTCCTTCAAAATTTCGTACTCTAATTGACTGAATGACAAAAAAAACTGTCCCTTATTATTTTTGCTAGCATTGCACAAAGAAACAAAGAAATTACTAACACAAGTTAGATTTTGCAAAAAAAATATTTATTTAGCTTTTATAAAATATTTTAAAAGCTTTTACTCTTCACAATTTCATAAGTTCCCGAATTCCTGCATAATATACTCAACTGCCCTGTTGTTTTGGTTTCATTTTTGGAGCGCAAAACAAATAAATACACTACTAATGGTAGTCTACATTGTAAGGTAAATAGCTGTAAAACCACACACATTCACTTGAATACTATATAAGAATGGACTACATCCCATCCTTTTCAATTTAATTTGTTTTTCAGTCTTCTTTTCAAGTCTAAATTAAAATCCTGCAGAGGAACAGGCCAAAGCAATTGGATTTCATGATCCATTGTATTTGCATTTTCCTAATTCTACGGGATTGGTAAAAATCTACGCAACAAATAAGGGCTCCAGATTTAAATGTTCTTGTCATGCCAAAAGTGCTGTTTATACATTCATTTATTCAGGAACATTCTGCAAATATTACCCTTGTGGTCAGCTACTTTTTGATACAGAATTCAAAATTATTTCATAATTTAATTATATCCGTTTCTGAGGGCGCCCCCACCTTATAAACTTACTTACGAACTAAAACTCATTTATAGTTGAGGCATTTAATAAGTAAATTATCGTCTCCACTCTGATATGTATTAAGTGTACACATAATCTTGAAAATTCTTCCCTACTGGACTGGAATAAAGAATGAATGACTGAATGCTACACAACAAGAGGTTTGAATGAAAGCCTGGGAAAGTTTACTTATTTACAAATCACACAAAACCCATACTGTTTTGTTTCCAAACTTTTCTAGCCAACTATAACTTGCTGGTTCTAAAACTAACTAACCAGCAATCTCTTGCTAATGACTTGTGTTGGAAAACTAATTAAAATTTTGGCTTACCAAAGTCTTATTATTAGCTAGCGAGAAATAGAGAACTTGAGAACAGTCATAATTTAATCTTCTTGTGACATCGAGCTTTTGCTAAAGGATTATAGGAAATCTGCAACGATCGAAATCTTGTATAATTTTGACGTCATATTGATATGTTCACTCAACACTGAAAAGAAATTAATGTTTGTGTACTGCATTTGTTAAATACTGATATTGCGGGAACATAGTGACGATCTAAATTTTTCTCGGGAGCTAATTAAATTTGGTTGACGAAGAAGATTTCGGCATGTAGTTCACTGTCACTGGTAATTTTTTTAGGTTTGTTGAGATCAACTTGTTCTGTTTGATAATGCATTGGAAAGTATTATTTTTCTCGAGACACCAATTAATTCTGATTGTGGTCGTTCCAATAACCGTAAATTTGGATTACTCTTATTACCATGATCATACATGGGCCAAGTTTTCTAGTTAGAAGTAACTTTTTATCTAGTTATTGAGCCACAAAAAGTAAACATGAGTTAATTGTGATGGGAATCGTTTTCAGATACCCAAATGTGAATGAAATGAGCACAAGCAGGCAAAATAATAGTCTTTTTCGTCTAACTAACATATAGCATAGTATACATTTACATTGTACGAGCGACCATAGACCTGTAATTATGAAATGGCGTAAAGCCGGTATGAAGAAATTTGTATTGTTCTGAAAAAATTGTCAAAGCTATTTTGTAACCGTCATCATACATGTGTTGCAAAATTTTAATGACTATGGTCTCAATTTTTCCATTTGGATCTGCCTTTAATGTTACTACGAAACGAAAATTTTTGTTCGCAAGCTAAAGGCACACATGAACCGTTTTATTCCATTGGTAGGATTCTTCAATCTTTAGTGTCCTCGATCCAAATCGTTTATCTCATTGTAACTGATTTGTGCACTGACAAAAACTAACAATTTTCCGCTCAAATATTTAGTAAATACACAGGTTAGTATGTGAAAATCACGTATTTTTAAGCGCAAGCAAAAGTAGCTAGAATATTTTAAAAGTTCACTAAAAAGGTAGCAGATCACGATCACCTTTTTCCTAGTATAGTCGTGGTTGAATTAATTCATTTGTGTAACAATAGGGGAGAGACTATATAATTCAAGACGTGGTTGTACAACTTATAGCTACATAATGAATACATGGCACAGAGTGAACATCTGGGCTTTACAATTTGGGTAAATGCATGCATAATTCAGTGACAAATCGTGGTTTTCAAAACTTCCCATTATAATATGGAAACTAAAACTCCCTTGACTCTCTGTGATAATGAGCTGACATTCATGTTTTTCATGATTGTCTGCAAACTATGTGTTGTGTATTCCTATGCAGAGTTTGCACGGAAGAAACGGAAAACTTTTGTGCACTTATTTGGAAAATAGTTTTGCCGGATAATTTATTTTTCATCCCATAGCTCGGTTTCTAGTTAAATTTTAACTAAAGAAAACTATTACAACAATGTTACCTACTTCTTTTTCTGGGGGCAAGGCATCTAAAAATGAATATCAATCTTCTCAAACTTATGGCAAAAATTTTAATTCTCACGGTATAAACCAACCGTTAAGTGAATGCACTTGCAAATTTGATTCCCTAAACTCCAAAAATTGCCTCAGAATCCAAACTGATTCTATGTATCTGTAATCTCAAACTAGCTAGCTAACCAACTAACCAACTTTAAGCGATATTGATCAAACTTAGGATTTTCAGACTCATCAGCCATTTTACTAGCAGCTTACAAAGTGGGATTCGCAAGTACTAAAACAGAATAGCTGTAGGATATGGTATCATGAGCTTAAAGAGCTCACATCAGGAACCACATGATATTAATATTGCTGCCATCATCATTATATGACGAGAGCTATGCCTGGGATACCAAATGTGTGTAAAACTAGCAACTTTGAGTGAGTGGGCCAGCCAAAATCTGAGAGCATTTGTCTGTTCAGCCACGTCAGCAACATATTACAGCACACTAGGGATTTCCATATTGTTGTGGCTATCAAGTTTACACTTTACGTTTCAACTAACCATTTTGCCTTTAGAATTGTCATCATAAAAAGGAGTGAGATTCTCAGAATTCTGTATCTATACAATACAATCATGCTGCATTCAGAATTTTTTAAATAGTATGAGTAATGTCCATTTATAGAGGTCAGCAAAAAATATTTTGAATGCGAATTACGGGGCATGAGAAATGTGCACCGTATGGTTTGATGATATCATGTTCGAATTTAATGAAAACTTTAAGGTAGGGTGTGAATCATATCTTACATTGAGATTGTGTATGCAAAACTACGCCCGACGGACACAAAAAGATATTATATAGGAGGATTCCAATGTACCGTTATGTTACATGACCATTGTACTATAAGAACTGTGCATATTTTGTTAGCTTGTCAAGATGTTCCATGTAGTTAGTTAGTTAGTTTGTTACTATATAGCATAGTGAGTGCATTTTTACTATCATGTGGTTTTCACTGGTTTGTGGCAATTGTATGCCAATACAAATATTTTGTTAAGTTTTAAAGAGATGGATGGGAATGCTCAAGTTGAAGTTTGCAAAAATTAAAATGCAAGCCGGCAGTACTCTAAAGTCAATAGACAGGAATTATAAGAGTAATGTAAAACAATGGTAGCCTTATGGGCTGATAAAATTTACATAAAATGTCTGACTTGGAAGCAGCTAGCTATTTGTTTATCCTAAACTGAGGATTAGGTTCATTCAACGGTTTATCCTTCATGTCTATCATTTTTCATCTTTTTGCAGTAAATATTCATGGATAGGGATATTCCGAGTTTGCAGGCATGAATACACAGCCTCAAGTTAGGTAAAGATTTGTGGGTGCATGTGAGCGAGAATTGAGTAAAAAATATCGCATCGTCATGGAATGATCACGATTTGGGGGACTACGGTTTTCTCCGTTTTTGGACTTGGCGGATTCGATATTCGATTATTTTATGAATTATCATTTTTTTGTGCATAAAAATTTTCACAGACAAAAAACTCAAACTTTCATTCAGGTCTTAAAATAATGCTTTTTTGAAAAAACATGCCGTTATTTTCTTTTATTTTTTTTTGAATTTTTTGATTGGCCGTCCATAGAAAATCAACTTTAGATCGAAAAGTGTTTTAAAAAACCCATAGACAAAAATGTTTTTATTTTTTCAATACTGAAAAAAATATTGATCGCGATCGCCGTTCATAGAAAAACTCTGTAGCATCGTTTGACTGCGATTTGAAAATGTAACCTCACTATTCAATAATATTTTTCCATGAAAAAGACGATAAACTGAATTACGACCGGCATCTTGAACTGAACCTCCCCTATTTTGAAAGTATGAACGTAAATTTCTTGCCTTCCACTACATTACTATTCACTCGTGCATGCTCAGACTAGCATGGAGGAATTGTGGATCACATAAGACAAGAATATTTCAAGTTGAAAGATGATGATGATGAGCTCCTCTTTTGTTTCACCCACGAAATACAAGACAAGCTTCTGTATTCTGTGCAAAACTTTCATTATCTAGTCAACTCTTTTTACCATACAGATTGATGTGTGCTCAAAAAGAATGTAAATGAAGATAGAAATCAATAGGGAACTTTTTAAGGCTTTTGTTGTAATTTGGGCTTGTGAAACACTTTTGTTGGGTTCATTAGCAATATTTGATTACACACTAATTTCAAACACATTCTTTTGACAAAGGCAACTTTTGTGCACCAATGAATGGGTGCGCGTTTTTTATGCCAACTATCACTACTGTTGCAAAAATTAGGGACTTTCGTTTCTCTACAATGCAATTTTTAATGAATAAACTTATATACTTTCCATATCTGACTGAAATGAATGCAGTTTTTGAAGCCTTATGAAGATTTTGATCACACTATATTAATTCTTACTCATAAATCTAAGATTTCTGGTTTTGGAATCTGTACAAGTTTTCTGGAACTAAGGATTAACTGTGACAATAATTTTTCAACGTTTCACTTAAAGGAAGAAAAACGGCATAAATTCTTGTTCTAAAGATTTACAATATTAAAAGGAGAAAAATCCTTCCTCATTATGCCGCATGTTGTATGTTTCTTTTCCAGCACTTTTCATAGGGAGACAGTGAATAAGCTCAGGAATGTTTCATAATGTCAGAAATTCTCTCACGTTCCAAAATGAGAAACGCCAACTGGCCATTTGTTATTCAAATTTTTGCGTCCCATTCAATTAAATGACAGTTTTACTAAAAACTAACTGAGTTTTTTGCGCTATTATTATGATGAGATGTTAGTTATGAAGAATGTTTAAAAGTTTGAAGAAAACCAATTTTTTAACGTTTCTTCTGTGAATTAATACTAAAAGCTTTATCATGCAAAAAAGTTTACAAACTTTACTAATTTAGATTCAGAAATAACGAAAACATTTTTTTCTTTAAAACTGAATTTTTCGTTCCATGAATTCGTGTCTACAAATAGCTATATAGAAAGCTAGAATCTGTAAACAGCGGTACAAATTTAGGGAATACATACATTGAATGGTAATATCATCTGACAGCCGACAGCCAAACCTTATGTAGCCTTTGAAATATAATTAATTAAACTAAAAAATGCTTGATATTTAAACTCTTTTTCACTAACTGTCTGAAAATCTCCCTCCCAAAACTTTTGATCTCAACATGATATAAACCCCCCCTTAACTCCCTCTATAAAGCAAAAATCCTCTAAAAACCACTACGATAACTGTTAATGGTACCCTAGTGTTAATAAATCTAAAAAATTGCCCGTAGGTCTGCAAATGTCATCTTATTATTAAATCTCACGTAACCGTGTGACTCACAAATGGGCTCATTTTCATTTTACGTGAGAACTGAAAAAATTCCTGCTCTGGAAATGGAAAATCCATGTCATACACTAAATTGTTCACCGTGGTCCACATTTTATCTGCCTACCTTACTTAACGATAGACAGAATGATTTGCGCTAACTGGAAAAGTTAACCTGAAGTCATTCCTTAGGGCAACTAAAACTTACATAAGAACTGCTTTTTGTTCAAATGAAAAAAGGCATGTAAACTGACAAAGAATGACACATGATGTCAATGCAGAGAAAAAATCTATAGTGACATACAATTTGGATAATATTGGAAGAAAATTGCCCAAAACTCGACCTTTAATCTTTGGGAAAGATTTCAACCAACATTTTCTCCTCTTTACTCATCCCATCATCAATAACAAATAAAGTTGAATGGACATAACACGAGTCTCGTTAGAAATATGTGCATCCCTTTTAGTTCCTTTTATTTTTCTCTCTTATCTCACACAGTGGCTTTTACAAGCAGTTTTTGAATCAAATTCTAGATTATGGGCAAAAGTCAAGTAGTCTGGGAGCCTTTTCTTTACAACTTCCAGCATGCTAGTTTGTAGTATGTCAATATTTTACTACAGACAATCTAGATAAAAGAATTTATTTCAATGCTTTACTCTAGTTTGAGATGCAGACTTCAGTTAGTTCAAAAACGTCCACTTTTCATGCTAATGGAGATGTATGGACGTATTTTTGAGTGGCTTGGCATCTTATTCAAATAAAATCTAAGAGCTCTATACAATTCCCAGTCAGTAAAATAAAGTTTTCCAACCAAACATGGAACATACACAATTTATTCGAAACTCGTTTTAGAAGCAAACTGAAACCAATTTTTGCAAGCATTTTACATGCACTAAAAGTGAAAAAATTCCATTCTACAGATTATATTAGCCAGAGCCAGAATTTTTTTATGACTGTGACTACCATATTTGGTAAAGGAATGGTTGAGATTATATTGTCGCAAGATTTTTTTCTCAATCTCAAACCAACGACATTTGTGTATGTAACTAATTTTCACCAACTAACTATAATGTAAAAAATTGAACATTCAATCGACTTAAATGCATTGCAAACAATCAATCCCATGTTAACACATTTCCGTCATACACTCAATTTATGAATTTGCAATTCGTTTACCAATTAGCATAAAAAAAGATACATGTGTGTACATTATGCATGAAAACTCTTCCCAGTTTTTCATTATTATTCATAGATCAAGTTGTTTAGCATTTTCAGCCCACCTTTATGTTGTAGACTAAAAAGCTCCGTTTCACCCAATAAGGCGAAAAATTATATTGCACGTTTTATTTATACATGAGATTTGCCAGACAGCTAGGGTTTTTTTCCATATGTATTATTTACAATTCTGTGTCTCTTTTCCTATCACAGTATTGGCTTACGAAATGAGAGTGAACAAAAAATATACGAGCATGCATCCAGTGTCAATGTCAATGGTTTTTTTGCACATGCATTGAATAAACAAGGAACTTGTGTTATTTTTTGAGCCCCAATTGTTACATGCTTATGTCATCGTCATGTGATGAAGGCTGAAATAAAATCTATAGAAATGTAAATGGGCTTCACTTACTTTAGCGTGCTTGCTTGGTTGAGGCACACAAGGCATATAAAAGTTTAGGAATGCATTGGAAGTATAAATCACAGTAATTTTTCTGTAGGATTGGGTTTAAAAACCTGCGGAAGCTTTTTAAAGTTTTCAAATGCAAACCATGAAAATTTTCAGTTCTTTGGAATCTTTTTCACTCAAATTTCATATGCTTCTAAACCATACAAACACAATTTCGAAGAGTTTATAGTTCAAATCTCAGTGTGCATGTAATATTAATCTATTAATTACGAATACTGTATGTATTGCATGCAATTGAAAGCTCTGCTTTGGTGAATCAACTATACTAAACCTAAGTGAGGTTTGTGGATCCCGTTTATTATACTAAACCTACTCACATTTCCTCTTGACATTTTCTACGCCTCTTAAGGCAAATTTCAAAGTCTGTGTCAATAATCCTGTAATTTGCTTTGCACTAGTACACAAATATTAGACACTGACTCTATAGGGTGTCACCGGAAGCACTTTTCACGGCCTTAAATTGTACACACTGCATGAGCCTTTGGCGTGTGCTCTGAAACTATTTGAGATGTGAGCTATTGACTAGCTCGTCTAGTTTCCATCTTTAATTAGTACCACATAGTATATCTCTTATTCACACTGGATACTAGCTAACTAATTTTGCCAATAATCTATAGAAGCCTTGTATTATGTATGCACCATGTCATCTAATCAGAGCGCCATGGGAAACAAGATTCACTTGATGCCATGGATAATATAGTATTGAATAACATTTTTGGAGGACATTTTATGAATAGCTTTGTTGTAACACAATATCCGTGTTATTGACAACTGAATTCACATTTTTATTTGACAATGTGAATGAGTGTTGCATGCAAAGGCTGCTACTGGATCGATTTGGAAAATTTTATTCAGAAGCAATGTTTGACTGAAATAAGCTGGAAGAAAAAATCATGCTATATTGCTTTTTGAGTTTTTGCCACTGATAACCTTGACAATTTTTCGATCCAGTCGGTAATAAATTTTCGTATCTTGAAATGCCATAATATATCATTGGCTGCAAGCATTAGATTTTAATTGGGAACAGGGCTTGTTTTACCGTATCAACTGACTGAAAACATATGTGAGAACAGTACACTGTTTCTAATTTCAAGTGCGTGTACTGATAAGTATCTAGTTAGTAGTATAACAGCGGTTACAATGGAATGTCTGTAAACTGAACAAGCTAAAAATTTTACAACTAACTACACCAGTTTTTAAAATAGTTGCCAAATTAGGCTTGAAGTGAATTGAAGACACATTAAAAGAAAATTTCAAACGAAATAAATTGAACTTTTAGCCAATCCATCTGATAATAGAGACCATTGCAACCAGACCAGCAGTAACCACACTCAAAGTAATTAGTGGAGCATTTGAGCCCTTAAACTTATATGTTAATGCAAACGCGTGAGTGGTTTTCACGCATGCACAAACAAATACACATGAAAGAAGATAATATATACTATGTATATATAGGTAACTTTCTTGAGGCGTTTTCCTGTTGTTCACACAAAAGCACTTTTCATAAAGATAATGTAAGACGATAGTAAAACAAGGAATTGCTATTTACGTTCCTCTATCGCATTATTATAAGATTTGGATAGAAAGTTTTGACAATAACATACATTAGTTTGTTAGTTAGTTGTAGATATTCATATGTGTGTCATAATTTATGGGTCTAACATTTTGGGATCCTCTTAGCAATGCAATGTTAGCAAACTATACAAACAGTTTGAGTACATTCTGACCAAAAATTGTCAGCTACTGTTATATCAAATAGCAGCATTGTCATATGTATGCTACCAAACCCCTTGTTAATAAACACAAAGCATTTAATGAAATTTTTCACTCACTCATTCAGTTAGTTAGTTAGTTAGGTAAAGTTCGTAACTAACAAATACAATATCAATGCAACAGAGAACCCAACAAAGTGGCAAATATTCTAAGACTCCTAGCTCAAATACCTAACTAGCCAAAGGCATAAAAAATGTAAATAGATTGATTTACTTACATAGACTAGGAATAAAAGTCCAGGTAAGAACGGCCGTCTGTTCAATAATGGATGATTATGATGACGATAATGATTTTTTTGTACGCAATAGAAATTCCTTTTTCCACACTTTTATGGCTTGTGCCAACTGATTTCCCAATAGACACTTTAGATTAAATTTTTCATCACACACATTAGTAGCTTCAATACATGTTAGAGTTGGCAAGATCCGGTTTATGTTCACCTAAGATCCAGCATATTCCAAATCCTTTTCTATACGTTCCTACGCAGAATATAGGAAATGTTCTGTAAATAAGATTCACATTTTTGATTAGCATCACAAACAGTGCGCACACATAAATTCTTGTGTTGTTACAGTTAGTTAACTAACTAACTAACTAAGGCTTTATGTTTTACTGTACTCCCACCCAATGCATCCTATAGCAAAAAACAGCCCTAGCCATATCTCATTGTCAGCATAACGTCACTTTGAATCTACTCTTTGTTTTCCTTCAATTTGTCCGTGTCTAATGAACTGCATATGCAGTTATATTCTTGAAAACCAAAAACACATGTGGAATTGCCATTTACAATCTCAATGTTATTTTTTTCCCTCCAACGAATGTATCATGAAAACAACTCATCCACCCACTCCCATATATGCATAAAAAATCAACGATTTCCTGCGCTTTTATTCCATCCATTCACAAAAATGTGCAGTATTGAGACCAGATTTTCAGTTCATAATAATCAATCTTTTGAAACCTACACCATTCATGTGCATGCATTGTTTTTCACAGACCATTGCATTCAATCAGTGATGAAAAGTTGCCCACACGCAAAAC
>Ga0210040_10003841_pt1 | contig 20040 bp, 18 predicted proteins | sample CryGeyCG12114_NA_FD_185462 | JGI IMG/M metagenome (GOLD analysis project Ga0210040, IMG submission 185462) | Groundwater microbial communities from aquifer - Crystal Geyser CG19_WC_8/21/14_NA (SPAdes) (version 2) | ecosystem: Environmental > Aquatic > Deep subsurface > Groundwater | place: USA... | reverse complement strand
CGGCCCCCGGTCGCGCCGGGGGCCGCGCCGGAATCAGAGGCCCATGGCCGACTTCACCGCCGCGAGTCCGTCGCCGCCGTCGACCGTGGTCACGTCCGCGAGCCAGGGGTCGAAGGTCTCCGGATGGGCGGTCAGCCACTGCTTGACGGCGGCATCCGGGTCCATCCCCTCGTCAAGGATCAGGCCCATCATCTCGTTCTCCATGGGCAGGGTGAACGTCATATTGGTCAGGAGCTTGGCCACGTTCGGGCAGTCGGCGGCAAAGCCCTTGCGGGTGACGGTGTAGACGTTGCCCTGGCCGCCGAAGAAGTCGTCACCGCCTTCCAAATACTTGAGCGGGAAGTTCGCGTTCATCGGGTGCGGCTCCCAGCCGAGGAAGACGACGGGTGCCTGCTCCTCCACGGCGCTCTGGACCTGGGCCAGCATCCCCTGCTCGGAGCTTTCCACTACGGTGAAGCCCTCGAAGGGCCCGCCAGGCTCGGTCAGGGAGATGAGGTAGGTGTTGCCCTCGTTGCCAGGCTCGATGCCGTAGATCTCGCCGCCCAGCGCGTCCTTGAACTCGGCCATGTCCTCGTAGCTCTGGAGGCCCTGGTCGTAGAGGTAGGCGGGGACCGCGAGGTTGTACTTGGTCCCCTCGAGATTCACGCCCAGCGTCTCGATGGAGCCCTCGTCGAGGAAGGGCTGGATCGCGGCGGTCTGGGACGGCATCCAGTTGCCGAGGAAGACGTCGATGTCGCCGCTCGAGAGCGCCTCGAAGGTGACGGGGACGCCTAGCACCTGCACGTCCACCTCGTAGCCCAGCGCCTCCAGCACCTGCTTGGCGGCCGAGGTCGTGGAGGTGATGTCGGTCCAGCCCACGTCCGAAAGGCTGACGGAGGTACAGGCCTCCTGGGCCAGGACGGGGGCCGCCCCCACGACGAGCGCAAGCGCGCTCAGGGTCATGCGCAGGGTCATTCGGATATCTCCCTTGGACGCGGGGTCGCAGCCCCGCCGTTTCTTGATTGACGAGTCAATTAACGACCCGATATTGCGGTCTGGCAAGCCTTTTTTCGGAGCACAGCCATGGCGCGTCACGCGGCCGAGCCTATCCGACGGGCGGCGATCGTCAAGGCAACGATCCAGGAGGTCGCCCGTGCCGGGTCGCTGGAGGTGACCGTTGCCCAGATCGCCGGCAGGGCGGGGGTCTCCTCCGCGCTGGCCCACCATTACTTCGGCTCCAAGGAGGCGATCTTCGTCGCCGCCATGCGCCACGTGCTGACGGTCTTCGGGGCCGAGGTGCGCGGCGCCCTGGCCACCGCCGACACCCCGCGCGAGCGGGTCGAAGCCATCGTCTGCGCGAGCTTTTCCGCCGCGTCCTTCCGCCGGGAGAGCATCGCGGCCTGGCTCAACTTCTACGTCCTGTCGCAGACCATGCCGGAGGCGCGGCGGCTCTTGGCCGTCTATCACAAGCGGCTCCGGTCGAACCTTACGCACGACCTGCGGCCCCTGGTAGGCGAGCGGGCGCACGAGGTGGCCGAGGGGCTCGGGGCGCTGATCGACGGGGTCTACCTGCGGCAGGCGCTGGCAGCCAAATCGCCCGACCGCAAGGCGGCGACGGCGATGGTGCTCGATTATCTGGCACGGGAGATCAGGGAGTGAGCAGGCCCAACATCCTGATCCTGATGGTGGACCAGCTGGCCGGGCCGTTGTTCCCCGATGGGCCGGCGGAGTGGCTCCATGCGCCGAATCTGCGGGCGCTCGCGGCACGGTCGGTGCGCTTCGCCAACGCCTACACGGGTTCACCGCTCTGTGCGCCGGCGCGGGCGTCCTTCATGTCGGGGCAGCTTCCCCGCCGCACGGGGGTCTACGACAACGCGGCGGAGTTCGCGTCCTCGATCCCCACCTTCGCCCACCACCTGCGGCGGGCGGGCTACCACACGACGCTATCGGGCAAGATGCACTTCGTGGGGCCGGACCAGCTCCATGGGCTGGAGAGCCGGCTTACGACCGACATCTACCCGGCCGACTTCGGCTGGACGCCGGACTATCGCAAGCCCGGGGAGCGGATCGACTGGCGGTACCACAACCTCGGCAGCGTCAGCGGCGCCGGGGTGGCGGAGATCACCAACCAGTACGAGTACGACGACGACGCCGTCCACCAGGCGGTCCAGAAGCTCTACGACCTGTCGCGGGGCCACGATGACCGGCCCTGGTGCATGACGCTGTCCCTGTCGCATCCCCACGACCCCTATGTGGCCCGGCGGAAGTACTGGGACCTCTACGAGGACTGCGCGCACCTCGACCCCGACCTGGGGCCGCTCTCCGAGAACGAGATGGACCCCCACTCGCTGCGGATCATGGAGGCGTCGGACTGGCGGCGGAGCGAGATCACGCCCGAGATGGTGCGGCGGGCGCGGCGAGCCTACTTCGCCAACATCTCCTATGTGGACGACAAGATCGGCGAGGTCTTGGCCGTTCTGGAGGCGACGCGGCAGGAGGCCATCGTGGTCTTCCTGTCGGACCACGGCGACATGCTGGGCGAGCGCGGCATGTGGTTCAAGATGAACTTCTTCGAGCATTCCGCGCGGGTGCCGCTGATGATCGCGGCGCCGGGGCTGGGCCCCGGGCGGGTGGACACGCCGGTCTCCACCATCGACCTCTGCCCGACGCTCTGCGACCTCGCGGGGGTGTCGATGGACGGGGTGATGCCCTGGACGGACGGGGTGTCGCTGGTGCCCGTGGCAGGCGGGGCGGAGCGGGGGCCGGTGCCGATGGAGTACGCGGCCGAGGCGTCCGAGGCGCCGCTGGTCGCGATCCGGGACGAGCGGTGGAAGTACGTCCGCTGCGCCCTCGACCCCGACATGCTGTTCGACTTGGAGGCGGACCCTCGGGAGCTGGCAAACCGCGCCGCCGATCCAGCCTGCGCCGAGGTGTTGGGGCGGCTGCGGGCCTTGGCCGAAGCGCGCTGGGACTTAGGGGCCTTTGACGCCGAGGTGCGCGAAAGCCAGGCGCGGCGCTGGGTCGTTTACGAGGCCTTGAGGAACGGGGCGTACTTTCCCTGGGACTTCCAGCCGCTCCGGGCTGCGTCCGAGCGGTACATGCGCAACCACATGGACCTGAACGTGCTGGAAGAGAACCAGCGCTTCCCGCGAGGCGAATGAGATGACCCAGATCCAGCCCAGCGCCAGCCACTTCGTGAACGGCGCCTACTGCGAGGACAGCGCCGGCGAGGCGATCCCGGTGGTCTACCCGGCGACCGGCGAGGTCGTCGCGACCGTCCACGCCGCGACCCCGGCGGTGATCGAGGAGGCGCTGGCCTCGGCCGAACGCGCCCAGAAGGAGTGGGCGGCCCTGCGCGGCGTGGAGCGCGGGCGGGTGCTGCGGCGGGCGGCGGACCTGATCCGGGAGCGGAACCGGGACCTGTCGGTGCTGGAGACCTACGACACCGGCAAGCCGCTGTCCGAGACGCTGGTCGCGGATGCCGCATCGGCGGCGGATGCGCTCGAATACTTCGGGGGCCTCGCGGGGACGCTGTCGGGGGAGCACATCCAGCTTGGGGGCGACTTCGTCTACACCCGGCGCGAGCCCCTGGGGGTCTGCGTCGGCATCGGGGCCTGGAACTACCCGACCCAGATCGCGGCCTGGAAGGGAGCCCCGGCGCTCGCCTGCGGGAACGCCATGGTGTTCAAGCCCTCGGAGACGACGCCGCTCGGGGCGCTGAAGCTGGCGGAAATCCTTTTGGAGGCCGGGGCCCCTCCGGGGCTCTACAACGTCGTGCAGGGCATGGGCACGGTGGGCGCGGCGCTGATCGGGGACCCGCGCGTGGCGAAGGTGTCAATCACCGGCTCGGTGCCGACGGGGCAGCGGGTCTACGAGGCGGCGGCCAGGGGGCTCAAGCACGCCACCCTGGAGCTAGGGGGCAAGTCGCCCCTGATCGTCTTCGAGGACGCGGACCTCGACAGCGCGGTCTCGGGGGCGATCCTCGGCAACTTCTACTCCACCGGGCAGGTCTGCTCGAACGGGACGCGGGTCTTCGTGCAGCGGGGCATCAAGGAGGCCTTCCTGGGGCGGCTCGCGGAACGGCTTGGGGGCGTCGTCATGGACGATCCCCTGGACCGAGAGGACCAACTCGGCCCGATGGTCTCGCAGCGGCAGCGCGAGATCGTCGAGGGCTTCATCCAGAAGGGCCTGGAGGAGGGCGCGCGGCTGGTCGCGGGCGGGCGGCGGCTCAACCGGCCCGGGTTCTGGATCGAGCCCACCGTCTTCGCGGACGTGACCGACGACATGACCATCGCGCGGGACGAGATCTTCGGCCCCGTCATGTCGGTCCTCGACTTTGACAATGAAGAGGAGGTGCTGGCGCGGGCCAACGCGACCGAGTTCGGGCTTGCGGCCGGGGTGTTCACGCGGGACCTGAGCCGGGGGCACCGGATGGCGGCGGGGTTCGAGGCGGGCACCTGCTTCATCAACGCCTACAACCTGACGCCCGTGGAAGTCCCCTTCGGGGGCATGAAGCGGTCGGGGATCGGGCGCGAGAACGGGCAGGCCGCCATCGCGCATTATTCGCAGATCAAGTCCGTCTATGTCGGGATGGGCCCGGCATGGGCGCCCTTCTGACAGCGGGGAAGGAGGGCCACTCATGGAAGCCGATTACGTCATCGTGGGCGCGGGGAGCGCCGGCTGCGCGCTGGCCTACCGGCTGAGCGAGGCCGGACGGTCGGTCCTGATCGTCGAAGCGGGCGGCTCGGACTGGGGGCCCTTCATCCGGATGCCGGCGGCGCTGAGCTATCCCATGAACATGGCCCGCTATGACTGGGGCTTTCGGACCGAGCCCGAGCCCCACCTGGGCGGGCGGGTGCTGGCGACGCCGCGCGGGCGGGTCATCGGCGGGTCGTCCTCGATCAACGGCATGGTCTATGTGCGGGGCCATGCGCGCGACTACGACCACTGGGCGGAGTCGGGGGCGCATGGCTGGGGGTCGGCGGACGTGCTGCCCTACTTCCGGCGGATGGAGCACTGGCACGGGCGGACGGGCGATCCCTCCTGGCGGGGCAAGGACGGGCCGCTGCACATCACCCGAGGGCCGGCGGACAACCCGCTGGCGCAGGCCTTCCTGCGGGCGGGGCAGGAGGCGGGCTATCCGCTGACGGAGGACCCGAACGGCCATCAACAGGAGGGCTTCGGCCCGATGGAGGCCACCATCTGGGCCGGGCGGCGCTGGTCGGCGGCCTTCGCCTATCTCCGGCCCGCGCTGCGGCGGATGAACTGCGACCTCGTGAACGGGATCGCGCGGCGTGTGATCCTGGAGGACGGCCGCGCGACCGGAGTCGAGATCGACAGCTACAACGGCATCCAGACGATCCGCGCCCGGCGGGAGGTGATCGTCGCGGCCTCCTCCGTTAACTCGCCCAAGCTGCTGATGCAGTCGGGGATCGGGCCGGCGGAGCACCTGCGCGAGATGGGCATCCCCGTGGTCGCCGACCGGCAGGGCGTGGGGCAGAATCTGCAGGACCACTTGGAGATCTACGTCCAGCGGGCGGCGATCAAGCCGGTGTCGCTGTTCCGCTACTGGAACCTCCGGGGCAAGGCGCTGGTGGGCGCGCGGTGGCTCTTCACCGGCAAGGGGCTCGGGGCGTCGAACCAGTTCGAGGCGGGGGCCTTCATCCGGTCGCGCGCCGGGGTCGAGTACCCGGACATCCAGTTCCACTTCCTCCCCATCGCGGTCCGCTACGACGGACGGGCGGTGGCGCAGGGGCACGGGTTCCAGGCGCATGTCGGGCCGATGCGGTCGCCGTCGCGGGGCGCGGTCACCCTGCGGTCGCCCGACCCGGCGGCGGCCCCGAAGATCCTGTTCAACTACATGTCGAGCGAAGAGGACTGGCGCGACTTCCGGGCCTGCATCCGCCTCACGCGGGAGATCTTCGGGCAGGAGGCCTTCGCGGACCTCGCGGGGCCGGAGATCCAGCCGGGGGCGGGCGTGCAGACGGACGAGCAACTCGACGAGGCGATCCGCGAGCACGTGGAAAGCGCCTACCATCCCTGCGGGACCTGCAAGATGGGGGCGATGAGCGATCCCATGGCGGTGGTGGACCCGGAATGCCGGGTGATCGGGGTGTCGGGCCTGCGGGTCGCGGACAGCTCCATCTTCCCGCGGGTGACGAACGGCAACCTCAACGCGCCCTCGATCATGACGGGGGAGAAGGCCGCGGACCACATCCTCGGGCGTCAGGCGCTGCCCCGGGACGAGCGGGACCCCTGGATCGACCCGGACTGGCGGGTGGCGCAGAGGCCGCTCGGGCCGGTCAGGGCTGCGGCGGAGTAGCGGCCAGAAGCGTCCCGATTCGGCGGAGGGCGAGCCCGTATCCTTGCGTCCCGCAGCCGACGATGATGCCGTCGGCGCGGAGGCTCACATAGGAGTGGTGGCGGAAGTCCTCGCGCTTGTGGACGTTGGAGATGTGGACCTCGATCACCGGGCCCTCGAAGGCGTGGAGGGCGTCGAGGATCGCCACGGAGGTGTGCGTGAGGGCGCCTGGGTTGATAACGATCCCGACCGCCGTCTCGCGCGCCTCGTGGATCCAGTCGACGATCTGGCCTTCGTGGTTGGACTGGCGGAGGCTGGTCTCCAGGCCCAGTTGCGTCCCGAGGGCGGCGCAGTCGCGGTCCACGTCGGCTAGGGTCTCGCGGCCGTAGATCTCGGGTTGGCGCTTGCCCAGGAGGTTCAGGTTCGGGCCGTTGAGGATCAGGACCAGGGGCATCTTGGGGCTTCCGTCGTGGGACGTCCCTTTGTGCCCGCTGGTCGGGCCGGAGGGAAGCGGGGGCGGTCCCGCCGCGCGAGGGCCGTGGCCAGGGTGCCCCTGAGGGGGGCTCGGGCCGTCATCCTTGGCGCGTGGATGGCCCACGCCGCGGATCGTGCCCGAGCGCCACGGACCCGGGTTCCAAGCCGGCCTCCGTGGGGACGCGTTTCGACGCGCGGCGGCTGGGTCTTTGCAAGGCTTGCCTAGGGCCTCTCCCAGTGGGTCGTCGGCACGCCGTCGGCGGGGAAACGGTCCACTGGACCGTTTCCTGATCCGCCTCCAACCCTCAATGAGCATGGCGCGGGTGCGCCGGCCCGGGCGTGCCTTTCCGAGAGCGGGAGAGCGATGTTCCGCAAGCGGCCCCGGGCCTGATGTGCGACCAAGGTGCCGGGAGAGAGTTAACAGGTGGTAAACGCACCGTTCGGTGCCCCCCGTGGCGACGCAACACCCGGTCCGCAAGTTGCTGAAGCTGTTAGGGAAGCGGCTGGTCCGGGGCGTTGCGCCGCCCACAATGGACAGGCCCCGTCTGCTGCGAATCGGGGAAAGGCGTGGGCCCCGATTTGGGTCGGAGCAAGCAGGCTTGCGCCTGCGCCGCGGCTCGATCTCGGCTGGGCGAGATGATGCGTCCGGCGGTCACGGACCATCCGGCCGCGGCGTGCCCTGGTGAAAGGTCATTCGCCACCCGGCTTCGGTCCGGCGCCAGAGGGAGCTTCGGATCGTGGCGGACTCCGGGACGATGTAGGTGACGAGGACAAGCGCGTCGGAGAGGGGCCGGGCGGCGAAGTCGCGGATCGTGCGCGGGCCGTCGAAGCCGGGGGCGGCGTGCAGGGCCTCCAGCAGGTCGGCCCGGCGGTAGAGGGTGCCGGAGCGGCCGATCTCCTCGAAGCTGTCGTCGAGGAGGGCGCCAGCCGCCTCGGGGTCGGCCCGGACGGCGGGATCGAGTAGGCGCTCCTCCAGCGCCTTCAGGGTTTGAACCACCTCGTCGGGGACCATGTGGCCCCTCGGCTCAGGCGTGGATCGCCCCGTCGCCGCAGGCGAGCGCCGCCTCACGCACGGCCTCGCTGAAGGTGGGGTGGGCGTGGCAGGTGCGGGCGAGGTCCTCGGCGGAGGCGCCGAACTCCATGGCGACGGCGACCTCGTGGATCAGGTCCCCGGCCATCGGGCCGATGATGTGGCAGCCCAGGATGCGGTCGGTCGCCTTGTCGGAGAGGATCTTCACGAAGCCCTCGCCCTGGAAGACGGCCTTGGCGCGGCCGTTGCCCATGAAGGGGAACTTGCCGACCTTGTAGGCGCGGCCCTCGGATTTCAGTTGCTCCTCGGTCTGGCCGACGGTGGCGACCTCGGGCGTGGTGTAGATAACGCCGGGGATCACGCCGTAGTTCACGTGGCCATGCTGGCCGGCGAGGATCTCGGCCACGGCCGTGCCCTCGTCCTCGGCCTTGTGGGCGAGCATGGGGCCTTCGCGCACGTCGCCGATGGCGTAGACGCCGGGGATGCTGGTGGCGAAGTTCGCGTCCGTGGCGATCTGGCCGCGGCTCGTCATCTGGACGCCCAGCGCGTCGAGGCCCAGGCCCTCCACGTAGGGCTTGCGGCCCGTGGCGACGAGGACGACCTCGGCCTCCAGCCGCGCCTCCTCCTCGGTCTTGCGGGACTTGTGGATCACGGTGGCGCCGGTGGCGGTCCGCTCCACCCCCTGCACGGCGGTGCCGAGGACGAAGGCGAGGCCCTGCTTCTGGAGGATGCGCTGGAACTGCTTGGCGACCTCGGCGTCCATGCCCGGGGTGATGGCGTCGAGGTATTCGACCACCGTGACCTGGGTCCCGAGGCGGGCGTAGACGGAGCCCATCTCCAGCCCGATCACGCCCGCCCCGATCACCACCATGGTCTTTGGGATCGCCTTGAGGGCGAGGGCGCCGGTGGAGGTGACGACCACCTCCTCGTCCACGGTGACGCCGGGGAGGGTGGAGGACTGGGAGCCGGAGGCGATCACGATGGCCTTCGCCTCGTGCGTCTCGCCGTTCACGGTCACACGGCCCGGCGCGGGGATGGAGGCGTAGCCCTTGAGCCATTCGATCTTGTTCTTCTTGAACAGGAACTCGATGCCGCCGGTGTTCTGGCCGATGACCTCGTCCTTGTAGGCGAGCATCCGGGCCCAATCGACCTGCGTCTCGCCCACCATCAGGCCCATCTTGGCGAAGTTGGTGTGGGCCTCGTGCAGCTCGTGTGTGGCGTGGAGGAGCGCCTTGGAGGGGATGCAGCCGACGTTGAGGCAGGTGCCCCCCAGCGTCGCCCGTCCCTCGGCCACCGCGACCTTCATGCCGAGCTGCGCCGCGCGGATCGCGCAGACATATCCGCCGGGGCCGGCGCCGATCACGAGAAGGTCGTAGGTGGCCATGAGGTATTCCTTAGACGAAGGCAGCGAGGATCATGAGGAGGGTGGCGACCCAGCCCAGACCCCAGACCGCCCCCCGCATAGGGCCGAGGCCGAAGACATAGGCCGGGACGTAGAGGATGCGGGCCAGCACGTAGGCCCAGGCGCAGGTGGCCGTGAAGGCCGTCCCCTGGTCCGAGAGCGTCACCACGACAACGGCGATGGCGAAGAGGATCAGGTTCTCGACGTGGTTCGTCATGGCCCGCTGGGCGCGGGCGGCCTTGCCGGTGTGGGGCGGAGCCGTGTCGCGGTTGCCCACTTGGTAGCCCAAGTTGCCCTGGCTCCGGACGTAGTAGCCGAAGACGCCGAGCTGGGCGAACTGGACCAGGGCGGCTGTGGCGAGGGCCGTGAGCTCGGGCGTCATGCCGTCTCCAGGAAATGGGCCTGCATGGGGCCGCCGAAGCCCTGCTCCTTGCGGAGCCACTGTTCCGCCCGGCCGCGGTCGTTCACCTCGAAGAGGAGGTAGACGCCGCTGCGCGAGTCGGCGTCGCGCCACATCTGGAGGAGGGTGAGCCCCGCCTCCATCCGTTCGGTCGACTCCGTGTCGAAGTCGCGCTTCCAGCCGGGGAAGTCGTTGGTGTCGAGCTGGCAGAGGAGCTGCATCATGGCGTTGGTCCTTGGCGGCGGTGGGGTCGCGCGAGGTATGTAGCCCGCGCGGCCCCAGGCTCCATCAGAGGTCCATCAGCAGCCGGCGCGGGTCCTCGAGCGCTTCCTTGACGCGGACGAGGAAGGTCACCGCGCCCTTGCCGTCGACAATGCGGTGGTCGTAGCTCAGCGCGAGGTACATCATCGGACGGATGACGACCTGGCCGCCCAGCGCCACGGGGCGGTCCTGGATCTTGTGCATCCCGAGGATGCCGGATTGCGGCGGGTTCAGGATGGGGCTCGACATCAGGCTTCCGTAGACGCCGCCGTTCGAGATGGTGAAGGACCCGCCCTGCATGTCGGCCATGGAGAGCTTGCCGTCGCGGGCGCGGACACCGAGGTCGCCGATCTCCTTCTCGATGGCGGCGAAGGACTTCTGGTCGGCGTCGCGCACCACGGGGACCACGAGGCCGGTGGGCGTGCCCACGGCGACGCCCATGTGGACGTAGCGTTTGTAGACGACCTCGTCGCCGTCGATCTCGGCGTTGACCTCCGGCACCTCCTGGAGCGCGTGGACGCAGGCCTTCACGAAGAAGGACATGAAGCCGAGCTTCACCTTGTGCTTCTTCTCGAACTGGTCCTTGAACTCGTTGCGGATGCCCATGATGGCCGACATGTCGGCCTCGTTGTAGGTGGTGAGCATCGCCGCGGTGTTCTGCGCCTCCTTGAGGCGGCGGGCGATGGTCTGGCGCAGGCGGGTCATCTTGACCCGCTCCTCGCGGCCGGCGTCCTGGGCGGGCGTGGGCGCGCGGGGGGCCTGGGGCGCGGGGGCCGGAGCCTGGGGCCTGGGCGCGTCGAGGACGCGGAGCACGTCCTCCTTCATCACGCGGCCGTCGCGGCCCGTGCCGGGGACCGCATCACGGGACAGGTTGTTGTCGGCCATCATCTTCTTGGCGGAGGGCGCGTCCTCCACGTCGGCGCGGGCGGCCTGGTCTGACACCGAGGCGCCGCCGTAGTTGGCGGGGCCCGAGGGCGCGCCTGTAGGGGCGGCGTGGGTCGCGGGCGAGTCCTGGGGCGCGGTGGCGACGCCGGCCGCCGTGGGCTCCAGCGCCTTGGCGGGTGCGGCGGCGCTGGCCGGGGCGCTGGCCGGGGCGGCGGCGGCCCCCTCGCTGATGGTGGCGAGGAGGGCGTTGGGGCCGACGGTGCTTCCTTCGGCGGCGACGATCTCGCCCAGGGTGCCGGCGGAGGGGGCGGGCACCTCCACCGTCACCTTGTCGGTCTCGAGCTCGCAGAGCATCTCGTCGGCGGCGACCGTGTCGCCCGGCTTCTTGAACCAGGTGGCGACGGTCGCCTCGGTGACGCTCTCGCCCAGGGCGGGGACGCGGACTTCGATCGACATGGGGTTACTTTCCTTCGACGGTGAGCGCTTCGTCCACGAGCGCCTGTTGCTGGGCCTTGTGCGAGGAGGCGAGGCCGGTCGCGGGGCTCGCGCTCGCGGGGCGGCCCACATAGACGGGCCGCTTGGCCGCGGCCTCGATGCGGCCCAGGACCCATTCGATGTTGGGCTCGATGAAGCTCCAGGCACCCTGGTTCTTGGGCTCCTCCTGGCACCACACGACGTCGGCGTTCCGGAAGCGGCCGAGCTCCTTGATGAGGGACTGGGCCGCGAACGGATAGAACTGCTCCACACGCAGGATATAGACGTCGTCGAGCCCGCGGGCGTCCCGCTCCTCCAGCAGGTCGTAGTAGACCTTGCCCGAGCAGAGGACCACGCGGCGGACCTGGTCGTCGGGCTTCAGCACCGTGGCCGAGTTCCCCTTCTCCGCATCGTCCCAGAGGATGCGGTGGAAGGAGGAGCCGGTCGTGAAGTCCTCCGCCCGGGAGACGGCGAGCTTGTGCCGCAGGAGCGACTTGGGCGTCATCAGCACCAGGGGCTTGCGGAAGTTGCGGTGAAGCTGTCGCCGCAGGATGTGGAAGTAGTTCGCGGGCGTGGAGCAGTTCGCCACGATCCAGTTGTCGCTGCCGCACATCTGCAGGAAGCGTTCGAGCCGGGCCGAGGAATGCTCCGGTCCCTGGCCCTCGTAGCCGTGGGGCAGGAGCATGACGAGACCGCTCATCCGAAGCCACTTGGACTCGCCGGAGGAGATGAACTGGTCGAACATGATCTGCGCGCCGTTGGCGAAGTCGCCGAACTGCGCCTCCCACATCACCAGGGCATTGGGCTCGGACAGGGAGTAGCCGTATTCGAAGCCCAGCACCGCATATTCCGAGAGCATCGAGTCGATGACCTCGTAGCGGGCCTGGCCCTCGCGGATGTTGTTGAGCGGGTAGTACCGCTCCTCCGTCTCCTGGTTGATGAAGGCGGAGTGGCGCTGGCTGAAGGTGCCGCGCGTGGAATCCTGCCCCGACAGGCGGACCGGGAAACCCTCGGTGAGGAGGGAGCCGAAGGCCAGCGCCTCGGCGGTCGCCCAATCGAAGCCCTCGCCGTTCGCGAACATCTGGCGCTTGGTGTCGAGCTGGCGCTCCACGGTCTTGTGGACCGCGAAGCCCTGGGGCGCCCGGGTGAGCGCCTGGCCGACCTGGGCCAGCGTCTCGGGCGTGACGGCGGTCTCGCCCCGGTCGTAGTCCTTGTCGTTCTGGCGGTCGATGTGGGACCAGCGGCCGTCGAGCCAGTCGGCCTTGTTGGGGCTGTAGACCTTGCCGGCCTCGAACTCCTCGTTGAGGCGGGCCTGGAACTGCGCCTTCATCTCCTCGACCTCCCCTTCGGGGATGAGGCCGTCCTTCACGAGACGCTCCGTGTACAGCGTGAGCGTGGTCTTCTGCTTCTTGATCCGGTTGTACATCGCCGGATTCGTGAACATGGGTTCGTCGCCCTCGTTGTGACCGAAGCGGCGGTAGCAGAAGATGTCGAGGACCACGTCCTTGTGGAAGCGCTGCCGGTACTCGGTCGCGACCTTGGCGGCGTGGACGACCGCCTCCGGGTCGTCGCCGTTCACGTGGAAGATCGGCGCCTCGACCATCAGGGCGATGTCAGTGGGATAGGGGCTGGAGCGCGAGAAGCTGGGCGCGGTGGTGAAGCCGATCTGGTTGTTGACGACGATGTGGATCGTGCCGCCGGTGCGATGGCCGACGAGGCCCGAGAGGCCGAAGCATTCCGCCACGACGCCCTGGCCCGCGAAGGCCGCGTCGCCATGCAGCAGGATCGGCAGGACCTTTGTGCGATCCTTGTCGTTCAGCTGCGACTGCTTGGCCCGCGCCTTGCCCAGGACCACCGGGTTCACCGCCTCCAGGTGCGAGGGGTTCGCGGTCAGCGACAGGTGGACGGAGTTGCCGTCGAACTCCCGGTCGCTGGAGGCGCCGAGGTGGTACTTCACGTCGCCCGAGCCGTCCACGTCGTCGGGCTTGTAGGAGCCGCCCTGGAACTCGTGGAAGATGGCGCGGTAGGGCTTGCCCATCACGGTGGCGAGGATGTTGAGGCGGCCCCGGTGGGGCATGCCGATGACGATGTCCTCGACGCCCAGGGCGCCGCCGCGCTTGATGATCTGCTCCATCGCCGGGATCAGCGCCTCGGCGCCGTCGAGCCCGAAGCGCTTGGTGCCGGTGTACTTCACATGGAGGAACTTCTCGAAGCCCTCGGCCTCCACCAGCTTGTTGAGGATCGCCTTGCGCCCGTTCTGGGTGAAGGTGATCTCCTTGCCGTAGCCCTCGATCCGTTCCTTGAGCCACTGGGCCTGGGCGGGGTCCGAGATGTGCATGTACTGGAGCGCGAAGGTGCCGCAGTAGGTCCGCTTCACGATGTCCAGGATCTGCCGCATCGATGCGTGCTCGAGCCCCAGGACGTTGTCGATGAAGATCGGACGGTCCATGTCCCCGGGGCCGAAGCCGTAGGACGCGGGGTCGAGTTCCGGGTGAGGCGTCCCGTCCCGCATGTTGAGCGGGTCGAGGTTGGCGGCGAGGTGGCCGCGGATGCGGTAGGCGCGGATGATCATCAGCGCGCGCAGGGAGTCGAGGACCGCTTGGCGGACCTGCTCGTCGATGATCTGGGTGCCCGTCTCGGCCGCCTTGGCCTTGATCTTGTCGCCCGCGGCCTTGCCCTCGACCGGCCATTGCCCCGTGAGCGCCGAGGTCAGCTCGTCCGTCGGCAGGGGCGGCCAGTCGGCGCGCGCCCAGGACGGGGTGCGGGCGGCAGGCTCGGAGAGCGCCGCGAAGAACTCGCGCCACGAGGCGTCCACCGAAGCGGGATCGCGCTGGAACCGCTCGTGCAGCCCCTCGATGTAGGCGGCGTTGCCGCCCTGGAGGAAGGAGGAGGCGCGGAACTGGTCGTTGGAGGGCTGGTCGGTCATGGGGTCACCTCGGGGGAGGGGCGGTTTGGAAGTCAGCCTACAGATAGGGTGTTAACGGCGCGTGAGAGCAGCGAACGGTGGTCACGAAGTCGAGCGAAGGAGCGTAGGGCGAGCCGAAGCCCGCCCCCTTTGCCCCGGACGGGATTGTGGCCCAGGGCCTGCATCATCCGATGGCCTTCAGCACCGCCTCGCCCAGGCCGGCCGGGCTGTCGGCGACGACGATGCCGGCGCGCTTCATGGCCTCGATCTTGCTCTCCGCGTCGCCCTTGCCGCCCGAGACGATGGCGCCGGCATGGCCCATGCGGCGGCCCTTGGGGGCGGTGCGGCCGGCGATGAAGCCGGCGGTGGGCTTCCAGCGGCCGGCCTTCTTCTCGTCCATCAGGAACTGGGCGGCGTCCTCCTCGGCTGCGCCGCCGATCTCGCCGATCATGATGATCGACTGCGTCTCGGGGTCGGCGAGGAACATCTCCAAGACGTCGATGTGCTCCATCCCCTTGATCGGGTCGCCGCCGATGCCGACGGCGGTGGACTGGCCCAGGCCCACGTCGGAGGTCTGCTTGACCGCCTCGTAGGTGAGCGTCCCGGAGCGGGAGACCACGCCGACCGAGCCCTTGGAGAAGATCGAGCCCGGCATGATGCCGATCTTGCATTCGCCCGGCGTCAGGATGCCGGGACAGTTCGGGCCGATCAGGCGGGTCTGGCTCCCTGCGAGCGCCCGCTTGACGCGCATCATGTCGAGGACGGGGATGCCCTCGGTGATGCAGACGACGAGGGGGATCTCGGCGTCGATGGCCTCGAGGATCGAGTCGGCAGCGAAGGGGGGCGGGACGTAGATCACGGAGGCATCGGCGCCGGTCCGGGCCACGGCCTCGTGGACCGAGTCGAAGACGGGGAGGCCGAGATGCTCCGTGCCGCCTTTGCCGGGCGTAACGCCGCCGACCATCTTGGTGCCGTAGGCGATGGCCTGCTCGGAGTGGAAGGTGCCCTGCGAGCCAGTGAAGCCCTGGCAGATGACCTTGGTGGATTGGTTGACAAGAATGGCCATTGCCTTACCCCCGGACCGCCTTGACGATCTTTTCCGCCGCGTCGGACAGGTCGTCCGCCGGGATCACGTTGAGTCCGCTGTCGCGGATGATCTGCTTGCCGAGGTCGACGTTGGTGCCCTCCAGCCGGACCACCAGGGGGACCGAGAGGCCCACGTCCCTGACGGCGGCGATGATGCCCTCGGCGATGATGTCGCAGCGCATGATGCCGCCGAAGATGTTGACCAGGATGCCCTTCACGTTGGGGTCCGAGGTGATGATCTTGAAGGCCTCGGTCACCTTCTCCTTGGTGGCGCCGCCGCCCACGTCGAGGAAGTTGGCGGGCTCGGCGCCGTAGAGCTTGATGATGTCCATCGTCGCCATGGCGAGGCCCGCGCCGTTCACCATGCAGCCGATGTCCCCGTCGAGCGCGATGTAGTTCAGGTCGAACTTCTGCGCCGCGAGCTCCTTGGGGTCGACCTCGGTCTCGTCCTCCAGCGCGGCGATGTCGGGGTGGCGGTAGAGCGCGTTGTTGTCGAAGCCCATCTTGGCGTCGAGGCAGTGGAGGGTGCCCGCCTTGGTCACGATCAGCGGGTTGATCTCCAGCATCTCCATGTCCTTGGCGAGGAACAGGTCGTAGAGCTTGGACATCAGGGCCACGCACTGCTTGACCTGCGCGCCTTCGAGCCCCAGCGCATAGGCGATGCGGCGGCCGTGGAAGGGCTGGTAGCCGGTGGCGGGGTCGATCGTCAGCGTCAGGATGCGGTCGGGGGTGGAATGGGCCACCTCCTCGATGTCCATGCCGCCCTCCTGCGAGACGACGAAGGCCACGCGGCTCGTCGCGCGGTCCACGAGGAGCGCGAGGTACAGTTCGCGCGCGATGTCGGCGCCGTCCTCGATGTAGACGCGGTTGACCTGCTTGCCGGGGGCGCCGGTCTGCTTGGTCACGAGGGTGCGGCCCAGCATCCGGCGGGCCTCCATGTCGGCCTCCTCGACGGAGCGGGCGAGGCGGACGCCGCCCTTCTCGCCGGCGTCGGGCTCCTTGAAGGTGCCCTTGCCACGTCCGCCGGCGTGTATCTGCGCCTTGACCACCCAGACGGGGCCGTCGATCTGGCCCGCCGCCGTCTTGGCGTCTTCGGCGCGCATCACGACGCGACCGTCGCCGACCGGGGCGCCGGCGGCGCGGAGAAGCTCCTTGGCCTGGTATTCATGGATGTTCATGGCGGGGGCGTCCTTCGCTTGTCCGTCGCGCGGCCGTTCAATCACGCGCGCTGCAGGTGGACAAACATAAAACGCCGCGTCCGACGGAAAACCCGACGCTTGTGATCACAGCCTTTCGGGGCGTGATCGCACCTTAATTGAGCATGACGGCATAGAGGGCCGAATCACCCTGCACGAGCTGCTCGAAGACCAGGAGGTTGCGCCCGTCGGCGAGACGCCCCTCGCGCAGGAAGGGGGTGAAGGTCGCGCCTTGGATCATGCCTGCGACGTCGAGCTCGGGCGGGTTCTCCAGAAGGGCATGGAGGTCGAGGCCCGCGCCGGGGCCCACCCGCCAGAAGGGGATGAGGAGGTCGCCCTTCAGCACCCCCTCGGCGTCCGAGAGAACGGCGAGCCAGCGCGCGCCGGTGTCGGGCGGGAAGGGGAGGCCGGTCGCGGAGTGCTGGTTCTTGTTGGGGATCCATTCGCGGTCGTCGTCCCCTTCGCGCGGGACGAGGCTCCAGAAGCGGCGGTTGTCCTGCACGGTGGCGAGGAGATGGTCGCGGGTGGCGCGGCTGCGAGCGGGGTCGGGCTGGCCCTCCACGGCCATCACGAACATGGCGAGGAGGTCGGCGGTGTCGCCCATGTCGCCGCCGAAGAGGTAATCGTACTTGGGCGGGGGAAGGCCCAGGGCCTCGAAGGCGGCGCGGGCGTCGAGGACCCGGGCGATGGCGTCGGAGGGGGCGAGGGCGAGGATTGCCTCGCTCAGGCCCGAGAGCAGATGCGCGTAGGCCGAGAGCCAGGCAGCGTCGGCGGTGTCGAAGCGGATCGTCGTGGAGGGGACCTCGGTGCGGAAGCCGCCGGCAAGGGCGAAGGCGGCGACCTCCATCACCCCCTCGCCGGGCGCGCGGATGCCGTTGGCGTCGATGTCGAACCAGAGGTCGGCGGTGTCGATCTCCACCGCGACCTCGTCGCTGTCCTGGATCGTGGACAGCGCGGCGAGGGCGCCGGCCATGTCGGACTCCACGCCCCGGAAGAGGTCGTCGATCATGCCGGGCTCGAAGGGCTCGGGCGACGGGTTCTCCGCGATGGGGAGCCCGAGGACGGGGACGCCGGAGGCGACGGCGAGGCCCTCGGAGAGGCCCACGGCGTAGCGGAGCTGGAGCGCGCGCTCGAGGCCCGCGAGGAAGCGGACGCCGCCCAGGGCGAAGCGGTCCGAGGGCGTGGGGGAAGGGAGCGCGGCGAGGCTGACCTCGGTGACGCGCAGGCCCTCAGCCGCGATCCGGTCGGAGAGGCCGGTGTCGGCTTGGGCAGTTGTCGCGAGGGTGAGGAGGAGAGGGGCGAGGAGGCGCATGAAAAAGGCTCCGGGGGATGTGCCCCGGAGCCTAGTGCCGTGTGGCGCGCTGGTCCTAGTGGGAAAAACCCTCCCCCGATCAGGCGGCGAGCGAGGCGTCGATGCCCTTGCAGGCCTCCACGAGGCCCTTCACGGCGTCCACGGACTTCTGGAACATCGCCTGCTCCGCGTCGTCCATGGAAATCTCGATGACCTTCTCGATGCCGCCGGCGCCGATCACGGTCGGGACGCCCACATACATGCCTTCAAGCCCGTAGGCGCCCGCGACATGGGCCGCGCAGGGCAGGACGCGCTTCTGGTCCTTGAGAAAGGCCTCGGCCATCTCGATCGCGGACTGGGCGGGGGCGTAGAAGGCAGAGCCGGTCTTGAGAAGGCCCACGATCTCGGCGCCGCCGTCGCGGGTGCGCTGGACGATGCCGTCGAGCTTCTCCTGCGAGGTCCAGCCCATCTTCACGAGGTCGGGGAGCGGGATGCCCGCGACGGTGGAGTAGCGCACGAGCGGCACCATGGTGTCGCCGTGGCCGCCCAGAACGAAGGCGGTCACGTCCTTCATGGAGACGCCGAACTCCACCGACAGGAAGTGGCGGAAGCGGGCGGAGTCGAGCACGCCCGCCATCCCGCAGACCATGTGGTGCGGCAGGCCCGAGAATTCACGGAGAGCCCAGACCATCGCGTCGAGCGGGTTGGTGATGCAGATCACGAAAGCATTGGGCGCGTGCGCCTTGAGGCCCTCGCCGACGGCCTTCATGACCTTGAGGTTGATGCCCAGGAGGTCGTCCCGGCTCATGCCCGGCTTGCGGGGGACGCCGGCGGTGACGATGCAGACGTCGGCGCCCGCGATCTCCTCGTAGGAGTTGGCGCCCTTGAGGTCCGCGTCGAAGCCCGCCGAGGGGCCGGATTGGGCGATGTCGAGCGCCTTGCCCTGGGGCGTCCCCTCGGCGATGTCGAAGAGGATGATGTCCCCGAGCTCCCGGAGCGCAGCGAGATGCGCGAGGGTGCCGCCGATCTGTCCGGCACCGATGAGGGCGATCTTGGGTCTGGCCATGGCGGGATGTCCTTCGCGCATAGGGGTCGCGCGAGTGCGTAGCCAAGGCCCGTGGGTCGCGCAAGGGCGCGGGCGCCCCTGCTTTCGGATGATTGCGCTAAAGGTAGAAGGTTAAAGTTCGAACTGCGGCTCGCCGTCCGGCGAAGGATCGGCTCCGGAGACGCTGAGGTCCACGACGAGGCGCTGCCCGCCGTCGGCCGCGCGCAGGACGTGCAGGCGCTGCATGCCGAGCTCCACCTCCTGGGCGCCATAGCCCCAAAGGCCGCCGACCTCGACCACGATGCCGCGGGCCTCGCCCTCGGGGGAGGTCACGATATGGGCGACGCGGCCCATGTCCTCCAGAGCGAAGTCCTCGGCGCGCACGGGCTCGCCCCAGCGGGGGATCGGCGCCTCGGAGGCGTAAAGATGCTCACCCACCAGGGCGGCCGGACCTTCGGCCTTGTGCGGGACGGCGCCCCGGTCCATTGTTCCGGTCACAGACATGATCGCGAGGCCGACACCCGTCGCGACAAGGATGGGAAGATCCATCTGAATTCCCCTGCTCTGGGCGATCCGCCACCCGCCTCATGGGCCCGGGTCCAATTGCGGCCTGGGCTCTTCTGTGGATAAAACACGCGAACGTGCGGCTCGGTTCCAACAGGGTGTCAAGACCTTTTATGCACCTTCGTCGAGGACCGGGAGCGCCTCGTTGGTCATCTCGAAGGAGTGACCCGAGGCCACCATGCAGGTCTGCCCGCCGGGCTGCGTGACGGTCAGCGTCCAGGTGCCGGTATCGGCCGAGGCGAAGAGCTCCACCATGGAATCGGCCGCGTCGAGCGCGATGGACTGGCGGCTCTCGCCCCAGTTCTCGGCCAGCATGCGGGCCATCGCGTCGTGGTCGCTGCATTGCGCGCCCTCGGCCTGCGCCATTCCCGCTGAAAGGAGCAGGAGGACCGCCGTGGTGAGTCGGATCGTCGTCATAGCCAAAGTCTCCTTGAGCCGTCCCCGAAGGGCGGACGATGGGGGGATGCGTTGCGATGATGGGGCCACGTTTTGGCAGAAAAGGCTTGACGCGGCATGCGGTGCTGATCCGGCAACGCAACTCGGGGCGAATCAGTTGCATCCCATCCGGGGGCAAGCGAGGTTGCGCCGATGGCACAAGGGGACGTGGCGATGATCTGGCTGATCCTGGGCGTTTTGCTGTGGAGCGGCTCGCATCTGTGGAAACGCCTCGCCCCGGACTCCCGCGCGAGGGCCGGGGACAGGGGGCGGGGGATCGTGGCCCTGGGCTCGGCTCTCGGAATCGTGTTG